>Ga0214473_10009858_pt1 | contig 11278 bp, 8 predicted proteins | sample RVTome_7_FD_203509 | JGI IMG/M metagenome (GOLD analysis project Ga0214473, IMG submission 203509) | Soil microbial communities from uranium-contaminated site in the Upper Colorado River Basin, Wyoming, United States - RVT98D197 | ecosystem: Environmental > Terrestrial > Soil > Contaminated >...
CTGATCGCCAAGGCCGTGCACGCGCTCTCACCCCGCAGCGACGCGCCGTTCGTGTCGATCAACTGCGGCGCTCTGCCGGAGAGCCTGCTGGAGAGCGAGCTGTTCGGCCACATGAAGGGCGCGTTCACGGACGCCCACCAGAACAAGAAGGGCCTGTTCGAGGCGGCCCACCGCGGCACGCTGTTCCTCGACGAGGTGGGCGACACGCCGCCCGCGATGCAGGTCAAGCTGTTGCGGGCGCTGCAGGAGCGCAAGATCAGGCGCGTCGGCGGCACGGACGAGATCGACGTCGACGTCCGCGTGATCGCCGCCAGCAACCAGCCGCTCGAGCCCGGCGTGAAGGAGCGCCGGATCCGGGAGGACCTCTTCTATCGGCTGAACGTGATCCCGATCCGGCTGCCGGCGCTGCGGGAGCGGCGCGAGGACATCCCGCTGCTGGCGGAGCAGTTCCTGAGGCGTTTCGCACGTGAAATGGGGAAGCCGGTGACTCAGATCGCGGCCGAGACGATGCGGACGCTGGTCAGCTACGGGTGGCCTGGCAACGTCCGGGAGCTGGAGAACGTGATCGAGCGAGCCGTGGCGCTCGAGGCGACGTCCGTGATCCGCCCCGAGCGGCTGCCCGAAACAGTGGGGGCCCCGGACGGCAAGGGCGAGGCGCTGCCCGAGCTTTCCAGCGGGTTCAAGCTGGACGAGTATCTCGAGTCCATAGAGCAGGGCCTGCTGCGCAGAGCGCTGGCGCAGGCGAGTGGAGATCGAGTAGAGGCGTGCCGACTCCTCGGCATCAGCCCCCGCTCGCTGCGTTATCTGCTCCAGAAGCATCGGGAGCGTACCCTGGTCTCCGAATGACAAAAGTTGGCGGGCCTCGACACGGATTGTCGGCGCGCGCCTTCAGTTTAGTTCCTTAAGTCGTTTTGAATAAATGAGTTATGGGCACAGCCCCTGGCATCCTCCTTGCAGGGTCCGTAGTGGCCAGGGATTTCATGGCACGAGGAGAAAGTTGACGATGAGACAAGAAAAGGGCTTTACGCTGATCGAGCTGCTGATAGTGGTTGCGATCATCGGCATCATCGCCGCGATCGCGATTCCCAGCCTGCTTCGCGCTCGCGTGTCCGCGAACGAGGCGGCCGCGATCGGCGATATCCGCACGGTCATCTCCGCGGAGGCGGCCTACCAGTCGTCGAACGCGGGCTTCTACGACGTTCTGACCTGCCTTGCGTCGCCGTCCGCCGGTTGTATTCCGAGTTACCCCCCGTCGGCTCCCACGTTCATGGATGGGAACCTCGCCGCGTTCGGCGCGAAGCAGGGCTACAACCGGACGATGGTCGCCGGCGTGGCCCCGCCGGCCGGCGCGAACTACTCGCCAAGCTCGATCGCCGGGTTTTCCTACTCTGCCACGCCGACCGTGGTGAATCAGACCGGCGTCCGCGGCTTCGCGGGCGACGCGTCGGGCGTGGTCTGCCAGGACGCTACCGGAGCCGACCCAGCCGCCGGGCTAGCGGCGCTTCCCGCGACCTGCATACCGATCTGACGGGCGTCGCAGCCTGTCCGTGGGAGGGGGCCTAGGCCCCCTCCCCGTCCTATCGCCGAACACGAAGCTTCAACGATGTCCCAGGCCTCCGGGAACACGCCCGGCGTCCCAGCGATCCAGGTCTCGAGCCTGTCCAAGTCGTTCCCTACGGGGTGGCTCGGGCTCGATCGACGCCTGGTGCTTCGCGACCTCAGTCTGGTCGTCCACCATAACGAGATCTTCGGCTACCTGGGGCCCAACGGTTCGGGCAAGACGACGACGCTCAAGATCCTGATGGGCCTGCTCTTCCCGGACCGAGGCTCCGTCACGATCCTGGGTTCCCCACTTGGCTCGGCGGCCTGGCGCTACCGCTGCGGTTTCCTGCCGGAGCACCCGTACTTCTACGACTACTTGACCGCCCGGGAGTATTTGGACTATGTCGGGCGGCTCTTCTCTCTTCCCGCGGCACTGCGCGCCGAGCGCGCCCGGGACCTGCTCGAGCGCGTGGGCCTGGCACAGGTAGCGGGGATCCCGCTGCGTCGGTTCTCGAAAGGCATGGTTCAACGCCTCGGGATCGCCCAGGCCCTGATGAACGACCCCGAGATCGTGTTCCTGGACGAGCCGATGTCGGGCCTCGACCCGATCGGACGTCACCTGGTGCGCAACATCATCCTCGAGCTGAAACGACGAGGCAGGACGGTCTTCTTCTCCACCCACATCCTCTCCGATGCAGAGACCCTGTGTGATCGTGTGGCGCTTCTGCGCTCGGGGGAGCTGCTCAAGGTCGGCCGGCTTGACGAGATCCTCGGGCTCGACGTGTTGCACCTCGAGGTGGTGATCAGCGGGGTGGATGGCGCAGTGCTGGCAGCTCTGCCGGGAGTCAAACAGCGCCACTCGATGGGTGAACGCTGGCGTCTGGACGTCGAAGAGCCGGCACTCGGCTCTGTCGTGCGCGCGGTGGAAGCGGCGGGCGGGCGGATCCTCTCGGTCTATCCGGTCCGGCAGTCCCTGGAGGAGTACTTCTTCAAGGAGATGGCCGGCTCCGAAAGCGACGAACGCGAATGGGGACTGGCGGACTGAGCCGGGTGGCCGCCGTGGCCGCCAACACGTTCCGCGAGACCGTCCGCGAGCGGGTCTTCTACAACCTGCTGATCTTCGCCGTGCTGATGACCCTGTCAGGGCTGCTGATGGCTCGCCTGTCGATCCGCCAGCAGGACAAGATCATCAAGGACCTCGGTCTTGCCTGCATCGACGTGTTCGGCATCGTGATCGCGATCTTCATCGGCGTCGGACTCGTGGCCAAGGAGCTGGAGCGGCGCTCGCTCCACCCGCTGCTGGCCAAGCCACTCACCCGGGACGAGTTCTTCCTGGGCAAGTTCGCCGGGCTGGGGATGACGCTGCTCGTGAACGTCGCGGTGATGACGGCGGGCTTGTACCTGACGCTATGGACCGTCGAGTCGCGGCCGGACCCGCGGATGCTGAAGGGCATCTATGCCCTTTACCTGGGCCTGCTGCTGATCGTCTCGCTGGCTCTGCTGCTCTCGACGCTCACGTCCACCACCATGGCGGCCCTGGTGACGTTGTGTCTGGTCGTCGCCGGCCGCTTCTCGGACGTGATCCGCAACATGCGGGTCGTGGCGCCGGCCGTTCCGGATTGGCTGGTCCAGGCGCTGTACTACGCGATCCCGAACTTCCGGAACTTCGATTTCAAGGACCGCATCGCGTACGGCGATCCCGTGCCCCTGGCCGCTCTCGGCTGGGTCACGCTGTATGCCGCGGTGTACATAGGCATCGTGCTCGGCGTGGGCGCGCGGGTGTTCCGCTCGAAGGACCTCGTATGAGCCGGCTGGCGCTGCTGCTGCTGGCGCTCGCCGTCCCGCTGGTCCAGGGGCGGATCGATCGCGTGCTCGGAGAGTTCCGGGCGCAGCACGAGGCCCTGTATCTCTGGTCGGGAGAGCAGGTGCGTCGCGTGGCCCCCGGCCTCGAGGGCCTGGCGGCCGACGTGTACTGGCTGCGGACCGTGCAGTACTTCGGCGGGCAGCGCGCCTTCGCCGGAGGCAAGCGCTTCGATCTGCTCCAGCCGCTGATCGAGATCACGGTCACACTGGATCCGCGCATGGAGATCGCCTACCGCTACGGCGCGATCTTCACGGCGGAGCCGTCGCCGATCGGCGCCGGCCGGCCGCGCGACGCGGTTGCGCTGCTCGAGCGGGGGGTGCGCGCGCTGCCGGACAACTGGGCCCTGCGCCAGGACCTCGGTTTCTACCACTTCCTGTTTCTCAAGCAACCGCAGGAGGCGTCCCGCATCCTGTTCGACGCGTCCGAGATGCCGGGCGCTCCCTACTGGCTGAAGTCGCTGGCTGCCAGCGTGCTCGCCAAGGGAGGCGACCGGGCCACGGCTCGCCGCATGTGGAGCGTGATCGCCGAGCAGTCGGCGGGGCAGATCAAGAGCAACGCGCTGCTCCACGTCCAGGTCCTGGACGCCCTCGATGAGGCCGATCGCCTCACGAAGCTGGTTGCGGAGTACGCTCGTCGCGGCGGTCGCAACCCGACATCGCTCGAGGACCTACGACGGGCGGGATGGCTGGGACGCATGCCGCTCGACCAGAGCGGGACGCCGTTCGAGTACGACCAGCGGACGGGCAGGGTCTCGGTGTCCCGTCGCTCGCCGCTCTGGAGGCCCGGGTTCTAAAGACGCGGGCCGCTTCACCCGCGTGTCCGGCGTCGCCATGTGAGCAGGGCGCGCAACGCCAGGACAGGCGCGAAGCGGGCGAGCCGCCGGTCCAGGCACAGCAGGAGCGGCACGAGTCGCTGGGGAAGCAGCGAGCGCTCCCGAAACCCTAGGCTCGCCAGGTAGGCGAAGCCGTTGAACAGCTCCACGCGAGGAGGCTCGAACCCCAGCTCGCCCCAGCGGGACGCCGGGACCGCCCGCACCAGGCGCCAGGAGCACGCATTGTCACCGCGCAGGGGCTCCTTCTCGCGGCTCTCGGCGACACCGAAGGGGTTCCAGGGGTCGATGTCGAGGGTGCAGCCCTCCGGGTGCGTCCAGCGGTAGATCGGGTAGGAGAGCGTGGTCACCCAGGGTTCGATCGCGGAAAAGGACGCCCCGGGTTTGAGGACCCGCGCGGCCTCCGAAAAAAAGACGGCGGGACGCGCCAGGTGGTGAATCAGGTCGAGCGCTACCACCGCGTCCACGCTCTGCCCGAGGAGCGGAAGCCGCAGCGCGTCGGCCACGAGGCTGTTCCAGGGCGTCACGACGACGTCGCTCGAGATCCAGCGCAGGTCGGGCCGCCGCGTTCGGGCATGGGAGCCCAGGAAGCCGGGGCCGGAGCCGATCTCCAGGACCGTGGCACCAGGCTCTGCGCCCTCGAGGAGGGCGTCGAACCAGACACGGTAGATCTCGCCCAGGGCGGGCTTCCGTCGCCAGACTTCGCGGTGCTCCTCGAGGCGCTCCCGGCTCACCGGCGCGCGCGCTGGTGCGATTGCCGTGGCGTCAGCCATGAGACTCGCACGGCGACGCCGAGCAACACTGCTGCGGCGAGGGTCGTGAGCGTCAATCCCAGCGTGACGGATCTCGGTCGGTACACGAGCTCGAGATGGTGACGGCCCGCAGGGACCTTGACGGCCCGAAACACGAGATTGGCGGCGAGCAGGCGGCTCTCCCGGCCGTCCACCTGGACCCGCCAGCCGGGATCGTATCCGTCAAGCAAGACCACGTAAGCCTCTTCGCCGAGGTCGGCCTCGATGCGGACGCGGTCCGCTCGCCGCTCGAGGATCCGGCTCGTTCCCGGCGCCGAGTCCGGAGCGGGTTGGTTCTCGCCTTCGGACAGAAGCACAGCCCGGCGTGGGTCGAAGGCCGGGTCCAAGAGCGTTTGGAGAGCCGCCCAGCCGTTGGCCACGCGTACGCCTCCGACCACATAGGTTCGCGGTAGCGCGTCAGGAACCCGAAATACGCGAATCGGCGCTGCGTAGAAACCCGGCAGCATCGCCGTGGGGACCAGGTCCTCGAGCCCCTTCTGGTGCAGGGCCACGACGTGGGTGATCCCACCGATCTGCAGCAGTCTCAGGTGCCCCGGCGTCCCCTCCAGGTAGCGAAGCAGTGTCGTGACCTGGGCGAGGTTCCTCGAGTAGACGCCGCGATAGTCGACTTCGAAACCGCTGTCGACGCCCCAGCGCCCAGCGGTCGTCGGCGTCAACGACGCCTGCATGGCGAGGGCCGAGGCGGCCCCGAGGTCCCAACCGGTGGGCGTGCGCGCGAGGGCGCGGAGCGCCTCCCGCTTGCCGTAGCGCGGGCTCGCCTGCGAGTAGTCGTAGGCGTAGACCCTCGGGCGCTCAGTCCCCGCCACACTGTCCAGGACCTCGGCGCGGTAGGTGAAGAGAGCCCGGGGCGCCACAGGCGCGATGTTGCGATGGAGCGCCCCGAGGTCCAGAAGTGCCAAGACCGCGACGCACGCGGCACTCCACAGGGCGCGAGGCCCCTGCCGCCTGGCCAGCGCCAGGAGCGCGGATCCCGTGGCGAGCGCCGCCGTCAGCGCGAGCTGCCACGCAATCCGTCTCAAGGACCCCGCTTGGGGGGTCGAGCCTTGTTCCAGCAGGAACGGACCCCAGAAGGCCTCTCCATAGCGTGCCAGGAGTGCCGCTGCCATGGCGGCCAAGGCGAGGGCTGCGGCGGGTCCGAACGCCCCTGCGAGGAAGCGCCGTCGATCCGCGGGCGTCGGTGCCCGCCAAGCGTCGAACCCGAACCCGGCGAGGAGGGCCCAGCAGACCGCAACGAGCGCCATCGCCTTCACGGGGTAACGCAGAATCGCGATGGGGGGCAGCAGCGCCGTAAGCAGCTCGTATACGGGAGTGTTGCGCCCCAAGGCGACCAGCAGAGCGAATGCCCCGGTGGCGGCGACCAGCCGCTTCGTGGCCGCAGGCGAGAGAGCGAGGCCCGCACCCACGAGCACCAGCGTGGGGGCGCCCAGGTAGAGCGACGCCAGGAAGGGCTCTCGCCCCTCGAACATCGCGGAGGACAGCGAACGCTTGAGGGGCAGCGCCTGCCATGGCACGGGAACGAGTGTGCCGAGGGCGGACCCCGGATGCATGGACCAATACGTCCGGATCTGGGCGGGCAGGTCCCAGCGCGCGGAACGGCTGGCAACGTCGAGGGCGGGAAGCCAGACGACGGCGGAGAGCGCCGCGGCCAGGCCCAGCCCGGCGACGCAGGTCACGGCCAGCCAGCGGTTCTCGGAGCCGAGCGGATTGCTCCATCGGACATGGCGTGCGAGGGCCAGGCCGCCAACCGCAAGGCCGGTCATCGCCGACATGTCGGCTGAGCCGCCCAGGATCTGGCCGGCCGTCGCCGCGCCCCAGAGCAGGACGTTCCGCGGCCCCCGCTTCTCGAACGCGGCATCCGCGGCCAGGAGCACCCACGGGATCCAAGCGGCCGACGCCAGATGGTGCCAGAGGTCGACCATGGACAGGAAGGGGCCGGAGAGCTGGAACAGGCCCGCTGCGACGAAGGCGGCCCCGCGCGACATCGTCCAGCGGCGACCCAAGAGGTAGAGTCCGACACCGCCGAAGAACACGTGGCTCGCGGCGAACAGCGTGTAGTAGGTCCAGGGACGCAGGACCAGGTTCAACCAGGTGAAGGGATAGGCTACCTGCGCGCTCGGGTCGGCGAGCAGTGGCTGGCCTCCAGCGAGGCCGGGGTCCCAGACCGGCCAGGAACCGGCCGCGATCGCCCGGACGAAGGTCTCCACCTGCGCCTGCCAGACCAGATGGATGTCCCGCTTGTAAAGGACCGCTCCTTGGAACAGCGGCCGGCGAAAGACCCAGAGAACCAGTCCTCCCAATCCGAGCAGGCAAATCCGATCCGCTCGCCTCACGCCTTGACACCGGAGATCAGCAGCGAGCCGGCCATCTCACGCAAGAGCGGAATGCGTTCCAGGCTCTCGCCAAGACGCACGACCCGGTCGATCCACGGCGCCGGCGTGCTCGGGTGAAGGAAGTCGAACGGCTGGACGGCGACATCGGCGAAGCCGGCCCGGCGCAGGGCGCGCACTGCGCGGAAGCGGCTGAAGGCCATCTCATCGGGCGAAACCCCGAAGTACTTCTTGGTCAGCCCAAGGTGGAACATCACGGCCACCTGAGGGTTCAGGATGTTCGGCTCGGCGAACGCGAGCCGGCCACCCGGCCGCAGCACACGGAACACCTCGGCCAGCGCAGCGTCCAGATCGAGGTGATGCAGGATGGAGCTGCCGTAGACGGCGTCGAAGCCTGCGTCCGGGCAGGGCATCTGCTCCGCGTTCCCGCGTGCCAGACGGACGTTGGGCACCCCGGCCAGGCGCTGGCGCGCTCCTGCCAGTAGTTCGGGGGACAAGTCGAGCCCCAGGATCCTGGCCCCACTGCGAGCCACGCGTTCGAGGAAGACTGCGGTACCGCAACCAAGCTCGAGCGCGAGCCGGCCTGGCCCCAGCCGAGCCCGTTCGACGAGCAGCGTCGCGCGCCGCTCGGCCCGGCGCCGCCCGGCTGGGCTGTCCCAGTTCCAGATCAGCTCGGCCTGGCCTGCGATCTGGCGATGGTGCTCGATCTCGCGGGCGAGACGCTCGCGGTCGCGGACCCTCACGACGGGACTCCGCTCGGCGAACCCAGCCTGCCCGCGGGAACCGAGCTCATGCCGAGAGCCCGTCCCGGCCGGCCCGCCCATCGCGGGCTTCGCGGTTGGTCGCTCGGGTCGCGCTCCGGAAGAGCGCGAAGCCCACGACGGCCGCAACCGTGCCCGTCGAGATCAGAAAGCCTCGGGCCACTGACTGCGGCCGGTACACGAAGTCGACTTGGTGACGGCCCTGGGGAACGGCCACGGCGCGGAAGGCGATGTTGGCCCGCAGCAGCGCCGCTTCGCGACCGTCGACGCTGACGCGCCACCCGCGATCGTAGCTGTCGGTGAGCACCAGATAGCCGGCCTGGCCGGCCTCGGCCTCGACCCGCACGCGATCCGGCTCGAGGCGTGTGATGCGGCTGCTGCCGGCGAAAGACGTGGCCGGATCCTTCTGCGTGCCGGCGGGGAGGATGATCTCTCGTGCGGGATCGAAGCTCGGGTCTTCGAGCATGCGGAGGGCGCTCTCGCCGTCGGCGATACGAGCCCCGCTGACGAGGTAGGCGCGCGGCAGCGGGTCCGGCACTCGCAGCACCTGGATCGGGTCGGCGAAAAGACCTGGCAGCGTGGCGGTGGGCACGAGGTCGTCCCACCAGCGCTCGCGATGCAAGGCCAGGACATAGCGGACGCTTCCCATCCGCAGCAGCCGGAGATGCGAAGGCTTGCCCTCCGCTTGCCGCAGGAACTGCACGAGCCTCAACTGCGGCTTGGGGGACAGCCCGAGCAGATCGACGTCGTAGCTTCCGTAGAGCCCCCACCTCCCCGCCGTGGGCGGGTTGAGATACATGTGGACACCCAAGGACAACGCGGCCTGCCTGGAGAATCCGTGCGGCGCACGCGCCAGCCGGTAACCCCAGCCGCTCCGGCCCTCCTGCTGTCCCTGGTACGCCACCACCGAGTAATCGTAGACGTAGAGACGCGACAAGCCCAAGCCGTCCAGGTGGTCGAGTACCTCGGGCCGCTGCGTGAACAGCGCTCTCGGAGCAAAGCGCTGGATGTCCTGCTGTCGAACCGCGAGCTCGCCCACGGCGAGGACGGCGAGCGAAAGAGCCAAGCCTCGGGCCCAGCGCTCCCGGAAACGCAGCGCCAGGGCCAGGAGTGCGGCCGCGCCGCACACTCCGGCGCCGACCAGGAGCTCATGCGCCAGCGGGCGCAACGCCTGCTGGCGGCCGACCAAACCGGCCGCGGCCAGGAACAAGGTCGCGAGGAGCGCGATCGGAACCATGGCTCCCAGCCACCAGCGTCGGCCTTCTCGCTCCGCCGCGTTGCGCCACACGTCGTAGCCGGTGCCTGCGAGCAGGGACCACGCCAAAGCCACCAGGATGACCCATTTGACCGGAAAGCGGAGGATCTTCAGCGGCGGCAACAAGGCCGCGACGGCGTCATAGGCGCCGCCATGCCGTCCCAAGGCGACAAGCACCGAGACGAGCGCCAGAGCTGCCAGGAACCAGCGGCGCGGAGTCCGCGCGGAAAGGGCCGCCGCGACGAAAGCGCTGGCGGCCCCGCCCAGGTAGACGGAGTAGAGGAAGGGCGCCTGCAGCTCGCGCAAGGAAGGGAAGTCTGCGAGCAGCCGCGGAACGTTGCCCCAGTGCGTCAGGCACAGGAGACCGAGGAGGCCCCACGGGTGAAGGGACCAGCTCGTACGCTCGACCAGGGGAAGATCCCAGCGCAGGGATTCCCGCGCAAGCGCCAGCGCGGGCAGCCACAGTGCCGCGGACAGGCCCAGCGCCACGCCCAAGGCCAGGGCCGTGGACTTCGCCAACCGCCGGTTGACGCCTCCGAGCGGAGAGCGCCAGCAAGCGTGGTAGGTCGAGGCGTAAGCCAGCACGGAGAGCCAGGTGATCGCGACCATGTCGGCGGATCCGGCGAGGATCTGGACCGCCGACACGACGCCCCAGCCCACTGCGTGGACGCCCCTGCGGCTCGAAAGCGCCTTGTCGGCGGCCAGGAGCACCCACGGTATCCAGGCCGCGCCGGCAAAATGGTGCCAGAGACTGACGAGCGAGAGCAGCGGACCGGAAAGGCCCCAGGTGGCGCCGGCCACGAAGGCCGCCCCCCGCGAGCAGCTCCAGCGGCGCGCCAGTGAATAGGTGCCGAAGGCCGAAACCACGAGATGGAAAACGGCGAAGAAGGTGTAGTAGTGCCAGGGACGAACCAGCAGGTTGAGCCACGTCGGCGGATAGAGCACTTGCGAGCTCGGATCCGCAAGCAGAGGCTGACCGAAGCCACGGTACGGGTCCCACAGCGGCCAGGACCCCGAGGCCACGCAGCGAACGAAGGACTCGACCTGAGGAAACCAGACCGTGCCGATGTCCCTGACGAAGAGTGTCTGGCCGCCGAAGATCGCTTCACGGAACAGCAAGACGGGGAATGCCGCCAACCCGAGCAGAGCCAGGCCTTCAGCCTTGACGCTCCAGGAGACGAGTCGGCCTGCGGTCGGGAAGAGCTGGTGGCGCAGCGCCATCACAGGAACTTGAGCTTGCGCGCGGCGAACAGGCTCATCCGCAGCAGCAGCCAGCCGTGGCGGAAGCGAGAGATGTTCGTGTCCCCGTACTGCCGCTCGTGATACCGGACGGCCAGATCGACGATGCGGAGGTTCAGGCGCGAGGCGCCGAACAGCAGATCGAAGTCGCCGAACGGATCGAAATCCCCGAAATAGGCGCGGGCGGCAGCGATGCGCTCGTAGTCCTCACGGTAGAGGGCCTTGGTGCCGCAGAGCGTGTCCCGCACCTGCTGGCCGAGCAGCCAGCCGAAGAGCAGAGCGAAGAACTTGTTGGCCAGCAGGTTGAGGAAACGCATCGCGCGGCCCTCCATCGGATAGACGAGCCGCGAGCCGTTGACCAGTTCACCCTTGCCCCGCGCCAGCGCGGCCACGAATTTCGGCACGTCTTCGGGCGCGACACCCATGTCCGAGTCCAGGATCACCAGCGCCTCGCCACGGGCTTCGGCGAAGCCCAGGCGCACGGCGTCGCCTTTGCCCCGACCGGTCTGCTTCAGCAGCCGAAAAGGCCGTCCGGGGTTCTCGTGGATCACCTGGCGGATCACCGCCTCGGTGTCGTCGGCCGAATGGCCCTCGACGAACAGGAACTCGCTGTTCGGGCCCAGGTCCGGCAGGCGAGACACCAGCGGGC
>Ga0214473_10009859_pt1 | contig 11277 bp, 8 predicted proteins | sample RVTome_7_FD_203509 | JGI IMG/M metagenome (GOLD analysis project Ga0214473, IMG submission 203509) | Soil microbial communities from uranium-contaminated site in the Upper Colorado River Basin, Wyoming, United States - RVT98D197 | ecosystem: Environmental > Terrestrial > Soil > Contaminated >...
CAGTGTCTATTGGAACATTGCTTGTGTCTTGGAGTTGCAAGAAGCCTGTGTCGATATTAAGTTGCCCACCAAGGTTTACGGTGATTGCACCGTTGTCGGAGTAGCAGCTGTTCCAAATGGAGTTGCTGTGGGCTAAAAGTGCAAACTTTCCGGCAGGAAGATCTGTATTTGAATTTACGAGATCTATTGTGCTCGTACCGTCCGTTATTTTAAAATTCTTAAGGTTTACTGTTACCGAATAACCGTTATAAAGTTCAATCCATTGGGCTTCGGTCTGACCCTGAAAACATTCCGTATCCGGCAAGACTTCGTTTATAACCAGAGTTTGGGCGATTTGGGGAGGGGGAGGTCCCCAGGTGCCGGCGCCGAGGATATTGCCAATGCTTTCTTCGACATCGAAAAAATAGGCCAGTGATAGAGAAGTGACGACTAGAAAAGCCCCTATCAGAGGAAGAAGGATTGAAATTTTCGGAAGAGGCTTGTCGGCTTTTTCCGGAAGTAAATTGAACTGAACACTAGCCTTTTTTTTACGAATTTTTGTCCAAAATCTCCCGAAGCTCTTGCCGAATTCGCTCTTAAGAAACTTAAGCTCCTCGTATATGATTATCGTGGCGGGGACTATTACTAATAGTATAAAGCCCTTGGGGTCTTTGGCGAAGCCGGCAAGGAACCCTAAGTAGGGAAGGGTAAAAACTACTTTCCCCACAATTTGCCCATCCTGCAGACTTCCCGGGTCGATATCTTCGTTTGCATCCCCAGCTGTTAAATAGGTGGGGGAGCCGCTAACTCCTTCCGGGTAACCCTTGAAATAAATTCTGTGGGTGGTAGGGTTTTTGTCGGAGGGCGAGTTTTTAAAAGTGATAATGTCTCCCTGCACATAGTTTTCGGATTTTTGGGTAATAACGATGCTTCCCACCTTTATGGCCGGAGACATCGAGCCGGATTGAACGATGTAGGCTTTGGGAATAAAATCGGAAAAATTTGGGGGAAGGGGATTGGCTACAAAATTAAATCGAACCAGGATAAAAAACCCCAGGGATAAAGCTGCTAGGGTTAAAAGTGCTCCGTAGAAAACATAATTTATAAAACGCATTCTAATTTTCCGGAAATGCACTTATCTCAAACGGTAAGAAATCTACATCCGCATTCGGATTTACGTCGCCATCCGACGGGTTTCCGTCACCCCACCAGTTGTCCTCTGCGTTCGTAACACCGTTATCGCCGGTAAATCCATTCTCAGAATGCTGGAGATTTAAACCAGCATCGATGAAACTATTGTGGCTGTAAAGGTTTCCACCCTCCCAATCCTCAACGTCGGTGAAGCTTGTAACTGTTGAGAATTTATTCAATATGATATCGCTTGAATCTGCTTCTTGTCCGAGCGCCACATTCCCGGACCCGCTAAATGTATTGTGAAGGAAATCGATATTTGTCGAAGCGTTATTTACGCTCGCAAGTCCGTTTACATATACGAGCTGACTTGAGGCTCCCCCAAAGATGTTGTATGAGGCTGTGTGGTTTAATTGTCCACCATCCATCAATAAAGCGTTATTACCGGATGCTGCAACTGCATCATTGTAGGAGAACACATCATTCGTATGAGCTCCTGAAATTCGCAGAGCGGATACCCCCGTACCGATAACCTTGAAGCCTTTGACGGTCGCGTTATCGGCAGAAACCACCAATGCTCCCGGCTCTCCCGTCCTTACGCCGGTAAGTGTTACCAGGGTCGGTCCTTCACCCGCAAGAGTAATGGATTTGTTTACATTCACATCCTCTGTATACGTACCTGCTTTTACGCAGACAGTCTGTCCGATTGTAGCTATATCTACCCCTTCCTGAATTGTATCGAGGGCTTCATCCCCACCATCATCGTCCACGGTAACATCACATGATGGTTCTACATAATCACTAAGGAGTGCGCCTACTGGGGCCGGAACCGGTGCAGGGGGCCATGTCGGAGTGTATTGACTACACGAGAAACCGGAATTATTCCTCGATTGCGTTGCGTAGAACTGCATATCACCTATAACCCTGTCGGTTTGAGCCGCATTATTTACGAAAGAGCCGTCACAGGTAAATCCCGTTCCTAGTAAGGGACTTAAGTCCACCCCTTGTGGCCTTGGAGCCGGGGTTAGTGCGCCAAAGCACCAGGTTTTACCGATATAGAATGTTGTGCCGCCGGGAATCGGACTGTTTCCACCAAGAATACTACTTTGGGAATCAGCCAAAGTAATTTGACCCTGCGCACCAATTCCACTCAAGGGTCCTTGTAGGAAGATTGAGGATTGCTCACTATCCTCAAGTACATTGTCGCCGTCATCAACCCAGAATGCGAAGTTGAGCGAACTATCCAGCTCTCCTAATCCTGTACCCTGAACTGCACAGTTAGCATCATCCGCAAGCTCAGGAGTGGTGCAACCCACATCCTCATCATGAGTGATTCGGGCTACCGCACACATCCATGCGTTGTTGCTGCCGACATGAATTGAGATGGTATCTTCTCCATAGTCACCCGGTTTCAGGTCACTAAAGTTGAAGAAATGATCAACACCGATTACGAGGTCTTTTAAAGACCAAGACGTATCGGGGCTTGCCACAAAAGCTCCGGTTGGATTTCGAAACCCCGGAATGTTGTAGTCAATTGCATAGCTTGTATTGTCTATTTGTAAATCAACGTCACCGGCGGTGAGTATATTTCCGGTTGAAGTTTCCGTGTCGCTAAAAAAAGCGTCGGTTATCCCGAAAGCAACTGCGCCGACAATAGCAATTGATGAAACGCTAAGTAAAACTTTTTTTTCATTGGCCATACTTACCATCCAGCAGCCCACCGGTCGGGATGTCGCGGAGAGGCAGAAATGAATTCCTGCATCACCGACCAGTGGGCTGCCCCCGAGCCACTAGGTTCGGGGCTGCCGTCTCTAGCCGGGCAGCGGCTAGAGAAAAAACTTAACTAACTAATTCTCCGGGAAGGCACTTGCTTCCTTCGGATTGTCATCAACAGAACCTGCGGTATGACCGGCAGGAGCCGCTGCTCCCCACCAGTTGTTTTCCGCATTAACCATACCCGCATCGCCGTTTCGCACCTTTATCCCTCCAACACCATTAAAGTTGTTGAAATTAAAAACAGCATCATCCTGCCATGTCTCAGCAATTGCGTAAGTACTAGTGAGAGTATCTTTGAAAATATTCTTGGTCATCTCACTGTTTGTTGCTTCGGTTCCAAGCGCGACTCCTCCGGCAACAATAGTCCCAGAGAAAGTATTGCTCATAAAGTCAACATTGTCCGATGGGAAGCCTACAAGACTTACCTCACCGTTCACATATACCAACTGACTTGCTCCTGTGCCAACGAATGCATTGTTACTAAATAGGTGGTTACTTTGAGAACCCTGCGTAGTAACTGCTGTCACACCACTTGCTGAAGTGATTTTGTTGTATCTGACAGTTGCACCAGAAACTCCAGTATTTAGCCACAATGCTGCAATACCAACTCCGTTGATCTCGAATCCTTCGAGCGTAACGTTGTTTGCCGCAATTGTGACCGCTGCACCTTGTCCAGCTCCTTGCCCATTTATAACAGAGGTAGCAGATGCGCCGTCTCCTGCAAGTGTGATCTCTTTGTTGATTACTACGTCTTCGTCGTAGGTTCCAGCATCAACACAGACAGTATTACCATTAACTGCTGCTGCGATGCCTTCTGTAATAGAGTTCGGTTCTGTACCCCCGTCACTAACATTTACATTGCAAGCGTTGCCAGATGGTTGATCATACGCACTCAAGAGTGCGCCGATTTTTTCTTCTGGCCATACGGGTACGTAGTCCCCAGAGCAGGTGAATGTCGAATTGTTTCTAGACTGCACTGCGTAGAACTGCAAATCGCCCACAACCTTGTCTGTTTGGGCTGCGTTGTTAACTTGCGAACCATTGCAGGTAAAACCCGTTCCTTGTAAAGGACTCAGTCCCTCCCCCTGGGGTCTTGGAGCTGGGGTTAGTGTGCCAAAGCACCACGCCTTACCAATGTAGAATGTTGTATTTCCAGGGATTGGCGTACTTCCTCCGAGAATACTGCCGGAAGAGTCAGCGAGCCTGATCTTTCCTTGAGATCCTATTCCACTAAGCGGACCCTGAAGGAAAATTGAAGATTGCTCGTTATCTTCAAGCACATTGTCGCCGTCATCATGCCAGAAAGCGAAGTTGAGCGAACTATCTAGCTCTCCTAGTCCGGCACCAGGGACAGCACAGTTACCGTCATCTGCAAGCTCAGGATCGGTGCAATCCACATCCTCATCAGCAGTGATTTGGGCTGCTGCACACATCCATGCGCTGTTACTACCGACATGAATCGAGATGGTATCTTCACCTAAGTCGCCTGGTTTCAGGTCACTAAAGTTGAAGAAATGATCAACACCGGGTACGAGGTCTTTCAAGGACCAAGACGTACCAGGGCTTGCGACTAGAACACCGTTGGCGTCGGTAACATAGCTCTGGTTGTCTATTTGCAGATCAATGTCTCCGGCAACAAACTGATTTCCGGTTGAAGTTTCCGTGTCGCTAAAGAAAGCGCCGGTTACGGCAAATGTTAAAGCCGCAACTCCACCGATTGTAGCTAAACTTAAAAGAATTTTTTTCATTTATTTTTTCACCTCCTTTCTATTTCTATGATTTACGATTCATGGTTTATGAACCGAAATCAGAAACAAATACTAAATTTTAATTTTCAAAATTAATCTGGAGTTCCGCAGAAAACCTTAACTCCGTCTAAGTCATAGGCATCTGCAGTTGGTTCGAAGAGTGAAATATCGGAAACATCCGTTAGCCTCAAATATTTAGCCCAGGGCATAGGGGCCATATCAACCGTGGCGTCCCTTGATACCGATGCGGCAATGAGAGTCCATGAGCTTCCATCCTGGCTTGCCTCAATCTTTAACCTCTCGTCCGGGTAAGTTCCGCCTGTCACTTCGTATACCTGAATATCGTTGCCCGCCTGGTCAAAGAATGGATTGGTATAGGAAAGTACGATACTTCCGCCGGTCCCGGGTGTCGGGATTTTGAATCCTAGGCTGAAGAAGGAGCCGAATACAACAGGAGTATCATCTACAAGACCCGCACTTTGAGCCGGCCCCAAGGTGTCGTTCGGGTCTGTTCTTTCGGCCAGAACTGCCGAGCCGTCTTTTCTTGTTCCTTGGGAAGAAGATACCACACCTGCGGCCCAAACGTCTTGGCATACTATTTCTTGCTGGCAAAGAAATCCTGGGTTGTTTCGGGTTTGGGTGGAGGAAAATTCCACATCGGCCTTAAAAAGATCGGTTTGAGTCGCATTATTAAGAGTCGTGCCGTCGCATGTAAAGCCGCCGTCTTCCGGTTCCCCAGGGGTTAGGTTTTGGTTGTTATCACCAGCTGGGCCGGACGGATAAGGTGAAGATGCTAAAGGTTGCGGGGTTAGACTTGTGCCAAAGCACCAAGCCTTACCGATATTTTTCGTTTGGCCGCCAAGAATAGGCCCTTGCACACCAGTCCATATATTTGTTAAAGAATCGGCCAAAGTCCAGACGGCACCGTCAAAAAGATTTGTTGCAAGACCCGTTTTCCAAACTGTTTCATTTTCTTCCAGGACGTTATCACCGTCATCGGCCCAGAAGATAAAATGCAGATTTGAACCCAACTCCCCATCTGCCAGATCGGTGTCTGGTTCGGCACAGGTGGAGTCATCCAGTAATTCAGGCTCTGTACAGGTTTCATCGTCGTCTTCGGTTTTGCTAATACTCATACATGCCCAGGCATCATTTTGGACGTGAAGACTAATGGTATCTTCTCCGTAGTCGTCAGGTTTAAGGTCATGGAAGTCAAAGAATAGATGGCCAGGAAGGTCGGCAAGGCCCCAGGTAGTACCGGTATTAAGGACTCCGTTGTAGTAGCTTTCGTTATCTATCTTAAGGTCCAATTCACCAGCCTGTAGAAGATTTCCGGTAGAAGTTTCGGTGTCAGAAAAGAACGCAGAAGAAAGCCCGAACGCTAGGGCAGCGACTGTTCCGATTGTTGCCAGGCTTAAAAGAATTTTTTTCATTACAAAGCCACGACACTTTCAGACTTAAGGGCAGATAAAACACTTCTTCTTTTTCGAAGGGCAGTTGAAAAAGAAGACCATTAACTTTTATATTTTGGGAGAAGTTTTGTCAACTATATCTTTATGGATATTTTTGTACTATTTATAGTGTAATTCTATGGGTAGGTAGAAAAGATTAATAATAGTCCTAGTTTACGGCAAAAAAGGTAGGAATCCTCAATTTTAAAGGCGAATCGGAGTTTCACTATTATCCTATATTATTGACTATCTCAGGCTTTAAAGATATAATTCCAAGGCTAAACAACGTGCGGTATTGCCGCATTTTTTTGTTTGCAAATTTGCTCATTTACATCCGAGAGAGAGGCAAACGCAAAAAACTAACAGCGTTTATATCCGCCGTACTACTTAAAAGCCGAACAGGAGGAAATCCATGAATCGGCGAATCTTGCTCTTTGTTCTGCTCATGGTGGTTGGCGCCATCCTTTTGGGGGCATGTGCTCGGGCTGAAACACTTACGCCGAGTGCGGCACCCACTATCAAGCTGCCGCCGCAGGAAGCATACACCGAGTACCTTGGGGCCAGTTTCCTCGACCTGTTTGGTGCGGCCATCTGGTCGCTCATCGGGGCGGGAGTATTGGTTGCCGTGGTTGTCGGTATAGTTTTTTGGTACCGCCGGGAACAAAGAGAATACAACGAGAAGGCTGCGGCTCCGGCTCTACCCAGGGGAGGAAAACTTTTCCTCTACATTCTTTTGGCCTGGGTGGTTGTAATGCTGGTGTCTGCTCTGCCGAATAGCTTCGTAGTTGTACCTCCCGACAAGGTGGGGGTGGTCGTTACTCTTGGCCAGCCCCAACAGCAGGTCCTTTACCCGGGATTTCACACGGTGCTTCCATGGCGGGACCAAGTCGCGCTGATTTCTCTGCGCGAATTCGCCTACATCACGACCACACATGTGGAAACCGCGAGCGAGGACTTCGTCGATTTCCCGGTGGGTGCGAGAACCTGCGATGGCGTAGGGGTGGAAATCCCATATACCATCAAGTTCCGCATCATTCCGACCTACGCGCCGAGCCTGCTTACCGAATATGGTAGCATTGCCGCGGTAGAGGAGAGGGTCGTCAAGGTCACCTCGCGCCAGGTCGTTCGTCAGATCCCGACGAGTTTCTCGTCCGTGGCCATGTACACATCGGCCTCGATCACGACAGACCCGTCGCTTATCACCGACGAATTTCTGCGCGAGCTTCTGACGACGGCACCCTGCGGGCAGCAAGGCTTGGGCTTTGAGGACCTCAACGAGGAAATGAGCTCCAGCCTATCCCAGATTTTTGGGGAAGCCGGCCTTGAGCTAACCTTCTTCGGTGTACGCCAGCCCGACTTGGGCGAATTCGGCATAAGGCTGGACCAGATCAGACTGGCAGCGAAGGACGCCGAAATTGCCCGAATGGAGGAGGCTGTGGCTGAGGCGCAGAAGCTGGTGACTATCACCCAGGCTCAGGCCAGTGCCGAGGCCGCGCGGGTCAGAACCGTAACAGCAGCACAGGGCGAGGCAGAGGCCAGAGTTACTCTTGCCGAGGCCAACGCCAAGGCAAAGCTCCTCGAGGCCGAGGCCGAAGCCAAGTCCAACGATCTGGTCGCCCAGTCGCTTACTCCTGACCTTTTGGAGTATAGGGTTTTGTTGACCTTTTTTGAAAAGTGGAACGGAGCTCCTCCCCAGTACAGCGGTACAGGGAACGTGATTCCGTTCTTCCAAATCCCAACAATACCCGGCCAACAGCCCTAACTGATCTCTCGGATCCAAAATCGAAGGTGCCGGTTGCACTCTTTCTCTTTGAGAAAGAACCGGCACCTTCAGATCTTCATTACAAAAATTACGGATTTAGTTATTTGATCCACCCACAACAGTAAGACCACTGGTCGATGTTCCGCTACCACTCAAAACCGTAGTAGTTCCACCCGTATTTGAGTTTGCCTTATTCTTCCCTGTTTTTGCTTTCGCTTTGACCCAAGCACCAACATTTGTGCTGGCTCCTTGAACGAGAGTGGATTTACCCGTTTTGGTTATTTTTATTTTATTGGTAGAATCCTCTCCATTTCCGCTAATTACTGCAGATCCGCCTTGTGCACAATCACCCTCGCAGGTTGTTTGCTGGCAGCAGCAAGGGTTGGTGGCGGAATTTGACCCACCAATAACTGTCACTCCGGCTACTGCGGTGGCATTACCGGAAGTTACCGAAACGTCTCCTCCGGTATTTCCGGAAGCTTCGTTTCCGCCTGTTGAGGCAGACGCAGATACCCCTGCCCAAACATTGGTTTGGGTAGTTTGGACGACTGTGCAGCAGGTTTCCTGCTTAATCTCAATTGTATTATTTGAGTCCTTCCCGTTGCCGGAAATCTCCAAGTCTGCCGCGTAGGCAGAACCTGCCAAAATGACAGAGGCCAAAATGGCAGCTCCTGTTCCTGCAGCCAGTTTGAAATAAAGTTTATTCATGAATAATCACCTCCCCTCCGCATCTAAAGATGCTCCGGGCCGTGAGCCATCATGGCCAAAAGCCCTAGAAATACGATATTAAAGATATAAAGTGATTTTTCGAACCAGGAAGAAAGTTATGGATTGGCAGGTATTGTTTCATTGTTTCCGATAGCGGCAACAATTAACGAACCACAATTTTAACAACATCGGGACAAGGACTGTCAACTGCATCTTTTTGGATATTTATGGGTCCTTTGGGAAAGTCCGGTTGTTATCCGATTTAAAATACTCGAATTTTAGGCCAATTCTGGTATAATATCCCATAACATATGTCAAATAGGAAAGAGGTTCTTACCGCAGTTGCCGCAGCCGGCATATTTTTGGGAAGTTGCAATTGGCGGGCAGGCGAGTCCCATGCGGTTTCCTTGGTCGACGGGGACTTTCCTAAAATGGTGCCCAATTCAGCCTCAGAGGAAATATTTCAAAGCGGAGCCACGATTTTTTCTCCAGGAATTTGGAACGGCGTAGAAAATTTGCCTTGGAAAGACAGCGAGATTGCAATAGTGACTAAAACATTAAGTGAGCTCCCGCCGGGTTACAGAACTACCGATTGCGCGCCCACCCGGATTGTTCTAATTAAGGTTCCGGGTACAACTTCCCCCGGAGTGGGAGGAGGCTATTCCAATGGGGAGCTTGATCTATACATTTCAGAGTACTTTCTGGCGGGTGCAGAAATGTATGATATGGCCGGAATTTTGTATAAAACCCAAGAGAACTATCTTAGGGCAACTTTAGTCCATGAATGGACCCATTCTTTTATTGAGGCCCAGATTAGTCAAGACCCCGAGTTTTTATCAGGTTGGATACAACAAACAGGATGGGTTTTGAATTCGGGGGTTTGGGAAAATCTGAGGCCGGAAAATCTGATAATGGACGGGAATTCCTATATAAGTCCGAATGAGGATATTGCTTCATCGGTAGGTTTATTTTTGGTAAACCCCGATGCCCTTTCCGAAAGTAGGCGTAATTTTTTTCTTACGAGTCCTTTTTTTGCCGACTGGCAGGCAGTTTTGGATTATCGAAATTCGCATCAATAATTCGGCCGAAATTTCGGCTAGCCACTAACTCTTGATAAACCCAAGGGTAAAAGAGTAGTATAAAAATATATGACATCGATGGTAAGGAAAAAGTGGTGGATGGCTGCACTTTCTTCGGCGGTTATTATCCTTTCTTTCTTCCTATTGATGAATCTTCAAAGTGTTCCCGCGGAAAAAATCCGCGCCATAACCCCGTTTGCTCTTTCTCCCAACGCAATTGTTCTTACGGACTATTCGGCCGGTAAATTAATAACCGCGACTAAGATAAAGTTCGAATCGCAAGGTTTTATTGTGGTGCATGAGGATAAAGGCGGAAAGAAGGGAATGATTTTGGGTTATTCTAAACTTCTTCCCTCAGGCGAGTCGGATGATGTGGTTGTGGGGCTTTCAAGGGCGTCCAAGGATGGAGAGAGGCTTTATGTGTCACTTGTTTTGGATAACGGAGACGGAAAGTTTGAAGCCAGGCAAGATACTGCTGCAAAAGATAATTTCGGAATTTCCGTTGTAGTAAACTTTATCGTCGGCTCCGGAGTCTCTTACTAATTTCTTCTTTCCTTACTTACAAACAAGCTATAAGAGGGTGAAGTGGAGGTTTTACCCCAGAATTAACAGGTCCACAGGGAGTAGATGGAGGAGTTATCGGATCAGGTATAGCTTCCGGACCAGGTACGTCGACAGGTGGGGTGGATGTAGGGGTTGGCGTAGGAATTGGGGGAGGAGTAATTTCGGGCTTTCCGGGTTCGGCTTCACAAGTTTCTTCTACGCAAGGCTCCAAAGGAGGAGCATTGTTAACCGCGACTTGGGGTACTTCGCCGACTGTATAGCCGGACTCGTTGTTGTAAGTTGGGATCCTTGCTGTATCGGGGCTTTCGGAAGATTCCTCCGATGTTGCATTTGGGCCAACGGCAGGAGGAAAATTGTCAGGTACTGATTCCGGCGCAACCGCATGACCAATTGCAGCTGGTAAATGGCTTTGTATTTGGGCAGCAATATCCGAAGGGGTCTTATGGGGGTTATTAATTGCCCCAAAGTTAAGTACCAGGGCAAATATGGAAAGAAGTAGTGCTAACATACCCGTTATTTTGGGCAGTTGGGAGATAATACTATCGTGTTTCACCAATGTCAAGCTTTAAGGAGTGGGCTTGTATAAAGGCGAACCCACTTCCTGTTAATAGAAGTATTGACAAATAATCCCGATGCCCCCAGACTTAAAGTTCGTGCAAAAAATTTAGATATGACAGAAAGAGGTTTTAATATCAATATTCCAAGACAAGACTGCATCTTTCACCCGGGCGAAAATTTTGCTTGTGTTAAAAAGTTGGGGCCTTTATCCGAAGAAGAAGCTAATGCAAAGGCAGAAATATTACGGGAAATTTTCCCAGAATTGGGTGGGGGAATCACAGCCGTAAGAAATGGAAACCATACGGATGATATTCCTCAAATGTGCCAAGATTGTAAATTCAGAATGGTGAAAGATGCCCAGAAGTAACAGGTACGACCTTCCTTAATCTGTTATCTTTCTAATAAACGAAAGAGGAAAAGTTGTAGGGCTACCTTTATTTTGTCGGGGACTACCCGGGGCAAAATATTTGTAATCAAATTTCCCAATAGCGGAACACTAGAAACTTTTTGAAAAAAGGCTT
>Ga0214473_10009860_pt1 | contig 11276 bp, 3 predicted proteins | sample RVTome_7_FD_203509 | JGI IMG/M metagenome (GOLD analysis project Ga0214473, IMG submission 203509) | Soil microbial communities from uranium-contaminated site in the Upper Colorado River Basin, Wyoming, United States - RVT98D197 | ecosystem: Environmental > Terrestrial > Soil > Contaminated >...
TGGACGGGGGAGGACGCCAAGGGTCTCGGCCTGGTGGACGAACTGGGGGGCTTTCCGGCGGCACTCCGGCTCGTTCGGGAGGCGGCCGGGATTCCGGCGGAGGCCGGCATCCGGGTGAAGGTGTTTCCACCGCCCGTCTCCCGCTGGAAGGTGCGCCTGGCGAATTGGCTGGTTCCGCGCCAGGAGGGGTCGATGGAATCCGTCGCCGGGTTGCTGGAGAGGGTGCAACCCGTGACACGGCTTGCCGAAGAGATGGGATTCGGCCCCCCTCCCGGGGAATTGGTCATGCCGGAAGGGGAGTGGCCCCGGGAATAGGAGACGTCGCCCGTTACGCCTGGGGCTTACTTCCCGCCGGAAAGGCGGTTGGCCAATACGTTGTACAACCAGGCGAAGACCAAGCCGCCGATGAGACCGTCCGGGAAAGCCCAGATCAGGCCGATGACGCTGCCCGTCGGGCTGATGTTGTATCCCCGGTACACCTGACCGAGGAAGGTAGGTTCTCCCGTCGCGCCTTCGAAGGCGATGACCCACCAGGTGAGACAGAACAGCCCCAATCCCCAGACGAGTGCGCACGTCAATCCGAACGCTCGAACGTTCAGTCTCATTTCTTTTCTCCTTTCCCCTGATCGTTCAAAGCCCCGGCGATGTTGTTTCCCCCGCGTCCGGAATCATCGGCCGCCGTCCGTCCGTGCCCTAACGCCACGCTTCCCTCTTGAACTCCCACGGTGGCGCCGGGTTGGTTTGCCTCCCGAGCCCCCGCTTCATCTTCCTTGCCTCGTTCTCCGCTCCGGGTCCCCAATAAAACGATCGCCACGGTCCTTTCGTATGGGGCATCGAAGGGGGATGAGGAGAAGGCAAGGAAGGGGGACGCTACTCCCGAACGGTCGCTGGTTCAGCCGGTGTTTTGCATGGATATACGCTCCGCCGGGCGTTCCGAGGGTGGCGCCACGGGCTCCTCCCATCGCACGGCCTCGAGCCGCACCGCCGCCGCAAGCGAATCGTCCACCAGGCTCCGGATCCTTGCCCGTTCGGGTTCCGTCAACGGTCGGCGCGGAGGACGGGGAAGCGCCGCGCGGTTGCGGAAACGGGCGATCGACTGGCGGAACTCGCTGCTGGACCCCGCCTGTCCGAAGTAGTACGCCTCCTCCCCGTACTGGACCCCTTCCGTGATGTTCCGGACGATCAGGTCCAGGGCGTATCGCAGAACCACGCCCCGTTTCCCCACGGTCTCGGCATGGCGGAGGTACCTCTTGATGTGCTCGTCTTCGGAAAGGATCGACGGATCGACGGGGCGGCCCGTGTCGTCGGTCAAAGGCTCCTCCCAGCGCGCAACGGCCTGGTGGCGCTCCTCCATGGCGCGGGAGATCGTGTCGTCGGTGCCCAGTGCGTGGTCCGCGGCGAGGCGGTAGGCACGGGACAGGGAGTTGGAGGGGACGAGTTCCGACACCAGTCCGTGCGCGTAGGCCTCCTCGACGTTCATCGGCTGTCCGGAGAGGATCATGTCGGCCGCGGCGAGGAGCCCGCTTCGAAGGCCCAGCCGGGACTTCTCCGCCATCAGCCGGACAAGGCGCTGGGTGCCTCCGAAACCGGGGATCAGGTTGATGTAGGTCTCGGGCTGTCCCAGGTAGATCCGCTCGAGTCGGGAGGCGACGACGTAGTGCGCGGCGGCCACGAGCTCCGTCCCGCCGCCCAGGGCCAGTCCGTTCAGGTTCAGGACGATCGGGACCTTGAACCCCTCGATGACGCTCATCGATTCCTGCGCGTGCGCGGCGAGCTCGGTGATCTGCTCGTCGTCGAGAACGGAGAGCTCGTCGCTGTTCTGACCCGGCACGAACGCCCGGGTGCCTTCCGCGGTGAGCACCACGGCTCTCACCGTTTTGTCTTCCCGGATCCGGTGGAACAGGAGCCGAAGCTGCTTGACGGCGTCGCCGCGGAACCAGTGCAGGTCCGCGTTGCGCAGGGTGTTGCTGACCTTGGGGCTGTTGATCTTGAACTCCACCGTGGCTACCTCGCGGTCCGGCCCCAAGGGGTGGAGGAGAAGGCGCATGAGAGAGAGCTCTTCGGCGATCCGGGTCCCCTGGGCGAGCAGCAGGTCGCGCTCGGAGCGGACCGAGTCGAGGTTCGTCGTCATCCGGTAGGCGGTGGAGCCGGGGGCCCGGCCTTGGAGCTGGTCGCTGAAGCCGCGCGGGATCTGGTCGGCGTCGAAAATCCGGTCGGGCCCGTGGAGGGAATACAGCCCCCGGTCGATCTTGTCCCGGAACGCCTTGGCCTCGTGCGGCTCGTACATGTGGGAGCCGGCCATCCGGACGATCTTCTCCCGGGGGGGCGCGCCCTCGCGCACGCCTTCCGGGTCGGCCGGGACCAGAATCGTCCGTTGCTGCATCCAGCCCTGGGCGAGGTGGTAGGTCAGTGTCTGCCGGGAGGTGGTCTCCCCGTACACCACGCGGCCGGTCTGCTCGGTCAGCAGCGCGACGTTCAAGCCCAGGTGGTCCCGGCGGCCGCTGTCCCAGATCGCGTCCCACAACCCCGAGTGGTTGGTGTTGTAAGGGGCCACGGCGTTCTTGACCACGCTCACCGTCTCGGTGATGAAGCGGTTCTGGGCGTCTCTGCCGGGCCAGCTCTCATGGGCCTCCCGCTCCGGGGAGAAGCGCCCCTCGTCCACATCCGGCATGTGCTCGGGCCACAGCAGCTTCTTTTTGCCTTCCCCTTCCCGAAGGGCCTCGACGTTCTGGATCCGGGTCTTGCCGAAGTGCGCGGCGATCGTATCCCGCCGCAACAGCCAGTTCTGCTGCTCCTGGGTCTCGGCCAGCACCGTGACCCTGCCCCCAAGTCGCGCGGCCTCGGCGATCGCGGAGATGGCCGGCTCGTCCCGTCCCTCCTCGTCGGCGCTTGCCCCGTAGTGGATCAGCACGTTCTCGCCGAGCCGCACGTCCGCCCCGTCCGGCCCGAGGGCCTCGTCGGCGGAGAGCGTGGCGTCGTAGCCGTTGAACGTCCCGTACAGGCCGAAGGCCCCCGAGAACCAGGCGGTGCGGCTGCCCTGGGCGCAGGGCCGAAGCAGCCGGAAGTCCGCTGCCTGCAAACCCCTCCCGGCGTTCTGCATCACCTTCGTGGGCCGGTACCTGTCGGGAACCGACGCCACCAGGCGGTCCATCGCCCGGTGCCACTCGGCCAGATCTTCCGGGTCGTCTACCGGGGCGGCCCGCAGCGCTCCCGGATGGTCCCGTCGCAGGATGAATTCCAGATCCGCGTGGGGGTGGCGGCTGCGGACGAGGTCGCCTTCCGCCTCATCGAAGACGTAGGTCAGCACCGGGATCCCCAGGGTCGTCGCCATGTCGATCGCCAGGGACCCGGTGTGGCCGCTGCCGCCGTGAGCCAGCAGAACGTCCTCCGGGGTGAGGTTGAGCTTGGCCGGGGAGAGCAGGGCGTGCTCCACGGTGGGGCCGTTCAGGATCAGGGTTGCCGCGAGGGGAAGGGGCATGTCCACCGGGACCTCGATGAGGCTTCCCGTGTCGAAGGCCGCGAACGCCTGCAGGGTAGCCTGGTCGCGGCCGCCCTGGTAGCCGCCGATGTGGCTCTCGCGCTGGGCGGAAAGGGTCACGTTGGGCGCCTGGCGGTTGAACACCAACGGGTCGACAAGCACCAGCTGGCCGATCGCCAGGCGTCCCTCGGCTTCCGCCTCGGGCGAGAGCGCAAGGATCTGCCCGACGGCGGCGTCGCCGAGCACGTGGTGGTCCTTGTCGCCCAACACGTCCACGGGATCGGAGGTGATGCCGTTGATGACATTGTAGGTGGCTCCGGCGTAAAGGATCTGGAGCAGCGCCTGCCCGGCCGCAGGGGAAGGGGTAGGACGCACGAACTTGTGGAATCCCCGGGCCGGGTCCCGGTGGACGATGCTCATCCCGTCCTCGTTGCGGACGATCCCGTATGCCTCCTGGTAGGGGGGAATCGGGTCGATCCCGGGGCGCAGCGGCGGGTCCCCCAGGCGCTTCACAAGCCGTTCGGGGACGTCCGCCAGGGAAACGGCCGCAGGGACGTCGGGATGGAACGGGGCACCCGCCTCCTCGTCCCCCTCGCGCGCGGCGATGATCCGGTCCAGCACGTTGATCAGCGTCCCCTTGACCTTGAGCCCGTCGGTGTTGGGAAAACCCTGGAACAGCGGGTTGGCCCGGAAGATCTCCGTGTCGCCCCCGCGGATCTGCGCCCGGACCTCGTCGGGGGAGAGCGCCTGCTGCATGCTTTTGAGGGTCTCGAGGGGTTTTCCGGCGTAGAACTTGATGAGCTCGTACATGATTTTCGCCGTGAGGGTCATCGGCAGGAAGGTCTCCTCCCCTTCGAAGCCCGGCGCCTCGGCCATCAGAAAGACGATGTCCTGGGGGTCCGGCTTGACCTGGGGGTTGAGCTTCTGGTTGATCGTCTTCTGGACGAGATCGATCAGGTCACGGCTGGGCTGGACTCCCGGCTGGAGGGATGCCACGACGACCGGCGTCCGGTCCTTGGTCGGGTGATGGATGAAGGTCACGCCCACCTTCCGGAAGTACCGGGTGTGCTCGTTCAGGGCGTTTTCGTACATCGTCTCGTTGACCAGGTGGCCGTAGACGTTGGCGATGTTTCCGGATCGCCCCGACGCGTAGAAAGTCCTGGGGGTCACCGGGTCCTCGGGGCCGTCGAGGATCAGCGCGTCCTCGGGACTCTCGGGGTCGTACAGCACCCGGACCCAGTAGGCCGAGTCCCCGCCGTCGTGGGCCAGTCGCCTTCCCTCCCGTCCCTTCCCCGGCCAGTCGGGGGCGAATCGGTGGTCGAAGTACTTGGCCGCCGTAACTTTCGCGTCGGGACGGGCGGGCCCTCGGCGGCCCTCGTTGCTCCCCATCAGCCATCCCATGCGGTGCGGCTGGGCGCCCTGGTAGAGCAGCTGCCCGATCACGGCTTTGCGGCTCCGGCCCCGGGCGGTGATCAAGGCCTCGGTCACCGTGTTCGGCGAATCGACCCGGTTGCCATCCTCGTCCTCCAGGCGGTCCGCGATCACCGGGTTCACCCACGGCAGCGGGAGGATCTCGGGATGCTCGACGTCCATCCCGATCGGGGTCCGCACGCGGGCCACCGCCGCCTCGGGCTCGCGGGTTCCGGCGAGCCGCATCAGCTCGTCGCGGTAGGTCTCGACGCACCGCCGCTCGACGCCCGGGCGGCGCTTGAACGTCGCGTGTTGCGACCCGAAATCCTCGGTACGCCAAAGCGAATTGATGGCCACGTCCCCCAGCACGGCCTGGATCCGCGCGTGGGCCGGGTAGGAGTAGGGGGCCGCGCAGCCGCAGATCCCGGGAGCCCCCTCGCGCTGCAGGGAACGGACATCGAACCCCCCCTTGTCGGGCTCGAAGAGCCCGTCGACCTTCGACATCGCCTCGTAGATCGGGGAGCCGGCCTTGAGGAACGAGACCCGGTGCTCCTGGACCACCTGGGCGAGCCTGCGGGGGGTGGGCACGAAGCTCTGGAGGAGGAAGCTGCGCCCCTCCATCATCGGGAACCAGAGGGCGTACGCGGGGCCGACGATCCACCCGTAGTCCGTGGACGTGTGGTGGATCTCGTGGGGCGCCAGGCCGAAGGAGTTGAACATCGTCTGGCCCCCGGCGACGATCCCGCCGACGAGGGAGATGATCCCCTTTGGCTGGCCGGTGGATCCGCTGGAGTAGCTCAGGATCGCGGGGTCCCCCCCGCCCATCTCGACCGCCGTGAACTCGTCGATGTCCGCGCCCCTGGCCTCGAGCTTCTCCCGCGTCCGCCGGATCGCATCATCCCAGAGGATGTCACGGCCCGCCGCAAGGGGCGGCCCCGAAAGGAGGCCGAGCTGGGTGAGGCGATCGTAGACGATAAGCATCTCATCGCGTTCGCAGGGCTGCTCGAAGGCCTCGAGGATCCGGTCGATGACCCTCCTCTGCCTCTCGATGCTTTCGAGCCGGCCGGCGCTCATGCCTTGCCGTCGCGCGTGGCGGAGAATGAACTCCGAGACGCTCGTCCGCTGGTCGTCGGTCAGCAGGGTCTCCATGGTCGGCTTCGGGGTTCCGTGCACGATCCGCCGCAGGTGGTTCTTCAACCAGTCGCGGTGGCGGACCTCGACCGCGTCCCCCGTGCCCTCGAGAACTTCCGCCCATCGGTCCCGCAGGTCCGCGGCGAGCCTGCGGAGGTCGCTTCCCCACGGATCCCCGCTATCGCCGGGGTCGGCGTCCTCGGGGATCCCCCGCAAGGCCGCTTTGAGGGCCGGCGCGTACCGGTCGTAGACGCGTTCGTCGCGCTCGGCGGCGGCTACCCGGATCTTCGCACGACGGATCGCCTCGTCCCTCACCCGGAGGGCTTTTTTCAGCTCTGCCCCGGCGTCCTCGTCGAGCGAGGCGAGGACGACGCGCTTGATGTGCGCCTCGTGCACGACCTCCAGGAACTCGCGCATGGAGTCCCGGCTGTAGGTGACCTTGCCGGCAAGCCGCTCGGTCACGGAGGAGCCCAGGCTTGCGCCCTCCTCGCGAAGCTCCTCCGGCAGCGCGGCGAGCGCCGCCTCGAGGCGCTCGAGGAAGACCGCCTTCGGCAGATAGCGGCTCAGGGCGACGTCGACCGAGTCCTTCTTGAGCTCCCGGGAGCGGTCCCCCACCCGGTAGCCGTCCTCGGTGATGATCACCTTGGCGCCCATGTTGTGGACGGTGTCGCTGAAGATCTCCGGCCCCTTGGCCCCGAAGACGAAGTGGTAGGTCGCTCCGACCAGGGTCGCCGCCAGCTGGGCGATCAACCCCTTGATATCCGTCGACATGTACATGACGACCATGTCCCCCGGCGCCACTCCCATGTCGACCAGGACGTTCGCCAGACGGTTGACCTCCCGGCGGATCTCGCGGTAGGTGTACGTCTGCACGTCCACGTTTTTCCCGTCCCTTTGGTCCTCGCCGATGTTTTTCACCCAACGCTCGTCCAAAAGCCCCTGCGCGTCGAGCTGGTCGAAGATCGCCCGGGTCGGGTTGATCCTTCCGTCCTCGAACCTGCGGATCACCGGGAAGCTGCGCAGATCGAGGGCGACCGACGGCCGTTCGCTCCACGCGTACGGGTAGACCATGTCGAGCTCGAACTTCTCGGGGTTGGCGAGCCACGCGCGTCGGACCACGCGCCAGCCCGTCTGCGTCTCCATCAGGGAACGGAGCACGCCGAGCTCGTCGCTCACCCTTGCGTCCGACCACTGGGAGTTGCGAAGGTCGATGCGCAGACCGATCGTCCGGGCGGGATCGCCCTTGGCCCCCAGGACCCGGCTCTTCTCCCCGCAGTGGTAGTCCCCCCCGGGTAGCAGGTACTCGGTCCCCTCATGGGAGAATGGCGCGTCTTCCGCGAGCCGGCAGCCCGTGGAAACGGGCGCGGCCGGAACCTCCGTCCGGAAACCCCTCGCATCGGACAGCACGATTCGATCCAGATGGCTTGGGAACCGCCCGGAAACGAATCCCTTCGCAAGCCCCAGGACCCCCTCCAGGTGGGCAAAGCCTGCGGTCATCTCCTGGGCGAACTTGAGCTCCGCCTCCAAAGCCTCGTCCTCGGTGAAGAGGCCCTCCTGGGCGAATGTGTCGATGAGGAACTCGGTCAGCCACACCGCCTGGGCCGAGGCCGATCGCATGGCCGCCAGGGCCTCCTGCGCGAAGAGATCCCCTTGCGCCGCGGCCCGCTCCAAGCTGGCGAAGATGTCCCCCAGGTATCCGCGGTTGGCTTTTCCGAAACCGAAGTGCCGGCCGATATTCTCCGTGAGCTCGCGAACGCCTTCGCCGAGATGCTCGCGCGTGCCCCCCCTTTTTCCCAGGAACGCCGGGATCCCACCGGTGTGGAAGGGAACCTTCCCGCTCCGGAGCTCTTCGAGAAACCGCTCGACGCCGTCTCCCGCGTACCCCTGGGCCAGCCCCAGAGCCACCGCTTCCTTCCCGTTCATGGGGGAGGCGGCGAGAGAGTAGAACCTGGCCGCCGCGGGGCCCATCCGCCCCGTCAGGAACCAGGTGGCGCCGTTACCGGGGACGAGGCCGACCTTGACCTCCGGGAGCTGGATCCGGGTGGTCGCGTCGGTGATCAGAAAGTCCGCCGCCGCGGCGATCCCCAGGGCCGACCCCGCGCACAGGCCACGAACGATGCTGAGCGTGGGGATGGAGAGACCGCGGATCCTGTCGCAGAGGGTCTTTTGGTCTGCGAGAAACCGGTACGCCTGCCCTCCGTCGACGGGGTCCAAACGATGGCGCATCACGTCGAGGAAATTCGTGCCGGCCGAGAAGTTTTCGCCCCCCGCGAGGATCAGCGCCCGGGCCGAGCGGTCCTTTGCCACCCGGTCCACGAGCTCGACGAGGCGGGCGATGTCCGCAAACCCAAGCGAGTTGAGCCCATCGGGGCTGGCCAGCCGTATGACGGCAATTCCGTCCACTCCAACGTCCAGCTCGATCCGGCTCATCCCGGCCCGTCTCCTTCACTCTCGCAGGCACAAATAAAACAGGATTACTCCGATGTCCGCTTCCTTCATCATTGGAGGTGATCCCCAGGCACGGGGTTTCGCCCCGGAGAAAGAAAAACGGATCGGTCCTTACGGGAAGAGACGTGCGGAAGAATCGCGTCGGGGAATCCTTCCCCTTAAACATACTTATTGAGATGTATTTTGTAATATTCAAAAGTCCTTATTACACCTTCCCCCAAAGAAATAGCGGGTTGCCAGGAAGTAATCTTTTTCAGTTTCGAAACATCAACGGCGATGTCGCCGGTTTCGACTTTCTCATAATTATCCGGCCAAGGAACGAACTCTATGTTTCCATTTTTTACACAGTCGATAACCGTTTTTACCATGTCACAAAATCTTGTGGATTTTCCTGAACCTATATTGATCGTCTCTCCGATAGCATCATCGGCTTTTGTGCATTTCAACATTGCGTTGACGATGTCATCAACATAAATATAATCTCTCAACTGAGTCCCCTCGCCAAATATTTGGATCGTCTTTCCTTCCATGGCTTGCCTGATAAACCATCCGATTAAAGAATACTTGTTGTGCTTTATTTGCTGACGCGGGCCATATGGATTTGTCAGCCTTAAGATCGTGCTGGGGATACCAAAATTGTTATAATACATCAGGAAGTACTTTTCCGAGGCTAATTTATGTATTCCATACAAACTTAGGGGATTTGCGGGCCCACTTTCTTTGACAAGTCCTTGTTCTACTTTCCCATAGATCATCCTGGAGCTTGAAAACAATATTCTGGCTTTTCCGTTATATTTTCTGCAACATTCAAGAAGATTAACGTGGATTTTGCATTCAGATCCAAATCTTCATAGGGAATGCTTAAGCTGTCGATATAGCTTACCTGTGCGGCCAAATGGTATATGATATCGGCTGACTCGATTAATGGAACCAATATTTCTGTGTTTCTGATGTCATTGATAATTACTGTAATATCTTCTGCTATGGTTTCTACATTAAATAGATTTCCGCCATAAAGCGGGTTCAAGTTGTCAATAACAGTAACATTTGCATTATACTCGCTCAATTTATGCGCCAAACTGCTTCCTAAAAATCCCAACCCGCCGGTTATTAAGATATTCTTGTTTTTGAAAAAGTTTTCCATAAGATTATTCCATTTATTCTGATTCCATGTGTTTCGTTAGAGCTTTATGACGATATTGTAATCCGACTCGAAGGGCTTGATGCGACACAACAACTGTCCGGCAATAAGATTTCTCCGAGTGACCCGGCGGCCGGAGAAGTTTTAAACCGTCTAGCGCCATGGGGCACGACGACACCGTCCAAGGGACCATCCTATCGTTGGTGCGAAAGAGGAATCGGTCACCAAACAAAATGGCGCGCCTGGAGAGACTCGAACTCCCGACCCGCTGCTTAGAAGGCAGCTGCTCTATCCACCTGAGCTACAGGCGCCCGGGGTGATAGGATTATAGCAGCAAACCCCGGCGGCCGATCCGGCCAATTTGAGCCGGGCGGGGCATTTCGATCATCGAACCAAGGTGATGACGGAACACAAAGTGATCAATTGCGCGGCGCTGCACGTGCCGCCGGAATCGTCCGCCCCTTCCACCGGAGAGGTTCCCGGGAAAACGGCGAGGTGGACCTTCCCGGTGGAGGGGATGACGTGCGCCTCCTGCGTCGCGCGGGTGGAAAAAGCGTTGTCCCGCGTGGAAGGCGTGACGGAAGCCTCGGTCAACCTGGCGACGAAGACCGCGACGGTCGCGGCCGATCCGACGAAAACCGGGCCGGATAAGCTGGCTTCCGCGATCCGCGACTCCGGGTACGAAGTCCCCGCCCGGAAAACGGAGTTCCCCATCGAAGGGATGACGTGCGCCTCGTGCGTCGCCCGGGTGGAAAAGGCCCTCGCCTCGGTCCCCGGGGTCCTCACCGCGAGCGTCAATCTCGCCACGCAGTCCGGGACGGTTGTCTTCCTCCCCGGGGTGGCGGACGTCGGCGCTCTGCGGGCGGCGGTCGAAAAGGCGGGGTACGCCGTCCCGGAGTTCGAGGCGGAGGAGGACCCGGTCGCGCGTCAGGAGCGGATGCAGCGCGAGGAGGAGCGGTCGCTCATTACCCGGCTTCGCGTCGGGTTCCTGCTCGGCGTTCCGCTGTTTCTTCTCGCGCAGTGGGAGATGTTGTACGGCCCCGGCCGATTCCCCCTCTCCCCGTTCGCGAGCGCGCTCCTCCAGCTTGCCCTGGCGACCCCGATCCAGTTCTACGTCGGGTCCCGGTTCTACCGCGGGGCCTGGAGCACGGCGAAGCACGGGACGACCGACATGAACACGCTGGTCGCGCTGGGCACGACGGCGGCCTACGCGTACAGTCTCGTCGCCACGTTCCTCCCCGGGCTGTTCGCGGTCGAAGGAGCCGCCCCGCACGTCTATTTCGACACCTCCGCGGCCATCATCGTCCTCATCCTTCTCGGGAGGTATTTCGAGACGCGGGCGAAGGGGAAAACGTCCGAAGCCGTGAAAAAGCTGATCGGTCTGCAGCCGAAGACCGCGCGCGTGATCCGCGACGGCGAGGAGGTGGACGTCCCTCTCGAGGCGGTGATGACCGGGGAGCGGGTCGTCGTGCGCCCGGGGGAGAAGGTCCCGGTGGACGGCGCGGTGGAGGAAGGGACCAGCTCGGTCGACGAGTCGATGGTGACGGGCGAGTCGATCCCCGTCGACAAGGGGAAAAGCGACGCCGTGACGGGCGGCACGATGAACGTGAGCGGCCGGCTCGTCGTGCGCGCCACGCACGTGGGGAAGGACACGGTCCTGTCCCGGAT
>Ga0214473_10009861_pt1 | contig 11275 bp, 10 predicted proteins | sample RVTome_7_FD_203509 | JGI IMG/M metagenome (GOLD analysis project Ga0214473, IMG submission 203509) | Soil microbial communities from uranium-contaminated site in the Upper Colorado River Basin, Wyoming, United States - RVT98D197 | ecosystem: Environmental > Terrestrial > Soil > Contaminated >...
GAGGGCGATGAGATAGACCGAGGCCTTGCTCCGGACGAGGAATGAACCGCCGCTCCGTTTCAAGCCCTCGAGGTCCTCTCTCCCGACCTGGTCGGCGAGGCTCAGGACGTTGCCGTACCAGACTTCGAAGAGGCCGTCGCCGTTGGAGAGGGCGACACCTTCGGTCTCGGGGTCCAGGCCCGACTCACGGAAGAGAGGGAAAAAACCTTCGGCTTCGGCGGGCAGAGACGGACGTTCGAACCGGCCCTTTCGGGACTCCATGGACGCCAGGAGGGAAGCGAAACCCTGCCGCGTCCGGTCGGCCTGCCTTCTCAGCGAGGCGAGGCTCTTGGCATCGTAGTCCCGCGATAGGAATCGGGGCAGAGCGAGGGACAGGGCGGCGACGACCAAAGCGACGGCGACGGCCGCTCCGCTCACGGCGAGAAGGGTGTTGCGGGTCCAGAACCGGCGCCGGGCCATCAGAGCTTCTCCGCCCGGATCTCGACAATTTTGAAGGCCATCCCGGGACCAGGCGCGCCGGCTGACGGGGGCAGCCGCTCGGGGACGACGAAGAAGTAGACGCGGAAGGGATACTGGGCGCCCGTGCGTTCGTTCCGGAACGACCAGCGCGCTTTCAGGATGCCGCCCGGCAGGCCCGGCAGGGCGGACAACTGCGGGTCAGCGTAAAACTCCGTCGTCTTGAAGATGGAGAAAATCCTGCCGAAGATGAGGTAGACCTGGTTAGGCGACAGCTGGTCGGCGAGAGACAAGGGCTCTGGAAGGGAGACGGGAATCGTCCCTTCCGACGTCATCAGCTCGCGGAGGACTTGAGGCGAATTCTGGAGGAAGGCCTTCTCGACGCGTGCCGCTATGGGGAAGGGCAGGGCGAGCAGGACAGAAAGGGCGAGAAGGTGAAAGTTGACCACGTTGCCGTCACCATCCTAGCACAGCCCTTTCCGGGCAGGCAAGAGAGGTTGCCGGCGTCCGCCAGTTCCGAGACGGCCTCGCGGCCTGATCAGGGGACGGCCTTCGAGGGAAGGCAGGAGACGGGATCAGGCGTCGCTCTTTTTGGGCTCGGTTTCCTGCTCGAGCTTCTTGGTCCTCTTGGCGTCCTTGATGCTGCTGATCCCGGCGATAAGGCCGATGAATCCTCCGAAGAACAGGATCGGAGGGATGAAGCCCAGGATCAGGTGGTAGAGGGTGGACCGGAAGAGGGGGGAGAATATCACCAGGGCCAGGCCGCCCGCCATGGCTGCGAGTCCGCCGATGACAGCGATGAATTTACCCATTGTAGGACCTCCCTGAGAGTTTGTTCCGGCGCGGATTATAGCAGACGGAGCCCGCTCTGGTCAATGAGCAAAGTCGCTTAAGATTTCATGCTCCGTCGGCCGCTAAGGGGCCTCGGGCGTCGTCTTCGTTCGCTGCGGTGATACGTTCGCCGGCGCCAAGCGCCGCTCAGTATTAACCCTGCGCATACCCCCGGGCTTAAGGCCGGGGAGTCGAATGGGTTTATTTTTCACGCCTTCCCGGGCTGGATCCGGGGACATGTACTTCCGGTACGTGTCCCCTTTCTTTATAAACTCAGCACTTTATAAAGATATTTCCCCGAAGCGCTCCTCCGAGCCGCTCCGTCGCGCTTCAGTCGGTCACTCCGAAGACTCCGCTCCCTGCCGCTGGGTGGTCAACATCACGCCCGCGTGGCGTCAAGGCAGCCCCGGCGTCCGTGATCGCAAAAGCCGGATTGACATCGGCGTAGCTGTTTCCTTTTGAATACGCTCTCCCGTTTATATACAATACCAGCGAAATCCCCTGCGCAGGAGGTCCACAATGATTTTGAGCATTTTAAGGAAGGCGGGCGGAGCCCTCGTTCTCGTCGCCCTCGTTTCCATGGCCCCGGCGTGGGGCGGCGGTGAGGATTTCGTCATCGGCGGCGCCCGCGTCAAAAGCGGTAGTAGCTTCTCGGGTTATCTGGCCGTTCCGGAAAAGGACGGCGTCGGGGCAAAGATCCCGTACACAGTGATCAACGGGGCGAAGCGGGGGCCGGTCCTGGCCCTGGTCGCCGGCGTCCACGCTTGCGAGTATCCGCCCATCCTGGCGCTCTACCGGCTGAAGGACGCGATCGACCCCAAGACCCTGCGCGGGACGGTCCTCATCGTTCACATCGCCAACCTGCCGAGCTTCAAGCGCCGGACGATCTACTACGGACCCGATGACTGGAAGAACCTCAACCGCGTTTTCCCGGGGGATCCGGAGGGGACGATGAGCCAGCGGATCGCGGCCGTCCTCAACGAGGAGGTCGTCAAGCGCTCCGACGTCCTCCTCGACATGCACTGCGGGGACGGCAACGAAGCCCTCATCCCCTATACTTACTGGATGACGAGCGGCGATAAGAAGTTCGACGCGAAAACCCGGGACCTGGCCCTGGCCTTCGGCATCCCGCACATCATCATCGACGACTCCCGGTCCAAAGACCTCAAGGACTCCAAGTACCTGGGCAACACCGCCATCCTGCAGGGCAAGCCGGCCGTCACGACGGAGTCGGGCTATCTCGGCCGTACGGACGAGGAATCCGTGGCCCGGAACGTCAAGGGCGTATGGAGCGTCATGAGGCACCTCGCCATGGTCCCCGGTGACCCCGCGCCCGCGGCGGACCCTGTCTGGATCGACAAGTACGAGGTCGTCTATTCGAAATGGGACGGCCTCTTCGCGCCGCGCGTCGAAATGGGTTATTACGTCAAAGAAGGCCAGGTCGTCGGCACCGTCACCGATTACCTGGGCCAATGGAAAGAGGACGTCAAGGCCCCCTTCACAGGCATCCTCCTCTACATCATCGGCACGCCGCCCTGCAACCAAGGCGAGCCCCTCTTCGAAGTCGGCCGGGTCAAGGAAAAATAGACCGGCCCATATGAAGATCAAGGGCGTCATTTTCGACCTCGACGGGACGGTCGTCGAAAACTCCTACGACTGGCTCCGCATCCGGAAGGAACTCGGGACGGGGGCGACCTCCATCTTGGGCTACCTCGATTCCCTCGAGGAGCCCGAGCGGTCGCGGAAGTGGGCCGTCCTCGAGACCCACGAGGCCGAGCAGGCGGAGGCATCGGTCCTCCGGGAGGGCGTCCGGGGCCTTCTCGGCCTGCTCCGGGAGCGGGGGATTGCGGCGGCCCTCGTGACCAACAATTCGCGGAATAACACGGATTTCCTCCTCAACAAGTTCGGACTGGCCTTCGACTGCGTCATCACCCGGGAGAGCGGGCTGTGGAAGCCGTCCGGGGCCCCCTTCCTCGAGGTCCTGAAAAGACTGGACCTCGAGCCGGGGGACTTTTGTGTCGTCGGAGATACCAGCTTCGACGTCCTGGCCGCGATCGACGCCGGCATCGGCGTCATCTTCCTCCTCTCCGGCGAGCCCGAGAAGTTCGCCGGCTTCCCCGTCGAGGTCTTCCCCGACATGGCTTTCCTCAAGGAATACCTGGAATCCCTCCTCGCTGTCTGACCCTCCCCCGCCGCAGATGGAACAAAACGGCGGCCTCCGTTGTATTAAGGGATGAAAGGCAGGAGCAGCAACAAGCGCAAGGAGGAGAATATGCGTCAAGAACAAACCATCACGGGCCTGGTCGCCATGGGCGCGCTGGCGGTCTTTTTAGCCGCGGCGCCCGCGCTGCGGGCCGACGGGTTCATCATCCCTAACCCGCGGCCGGGGCAGGACATCCCGCCGCTCAGCGTCAAGTATCACCGCGTCAAGGTGGAGATCGTCAACCAGGTGGCCAGGACGTCGGTCGACCAGGTGTTCGTCAACCATTTCGGCCGGGACATCGAAGGGACCTACATCTTCCCCGTCCCGGAAGGCGCTTCCGTCTCCGAGTTCGCCATGTACATCGGGAACGAAAGGGTTCAGGGGGAGATCCTCGACAGCCGGGAAGCCCGGCGGATCTACGAGGACATCGTCCGCCGCATGCGCGACCCGGGGCTACTCGAGTACATGGGCCGCAATCTCTTCCGGGCCAGGGTGTTCCCTATTCCGGCCAACGGCGAAAAACGGGTCCAGATCTCCTACACCGAGGTCCTCAAGTCCGAGAACGGACTGGTCAAGTACCTCTATCCGTTGAACACGGAGAGGTTCTCCCGCAATCCGCTCGAGGACGTCAGCATCTCCGTCCGGGTCGAAAGCCAGGTCCCGATCGTCAACGTCTATTCCCCCTCGCACAAGGTCTCCGTCAGCAAGGACGGCGCGGGCCGCGCCCACGTCGGCTACGAGGACAAGCGCGTCCGGCCGGACAAGGATTTCCTCGTCTACTACTCGCTCTCCAAGGACGACGTCGGCCTGTCCTTCCTGAACTGGGAGGGCCCCGAAGGCGGGTATTTCATGCTCCTGGCCTCACCGCGCTTCGCGGCCGCCGGGGAGAGGGTCGTCAACAAGACGATCGTCCTCGTCCTCGACAGCTCGGGGAGCATGAGCGGGACCAAAATGCGCCAGGCCAAGGAAGCGGCCCGGTTCATCCTCAACCACCTCGACCGGGGCGACGAATTCACGGTCGTCGATTTCGACGATACCGTGGCGGCCTTCCCGGAAACACTCGTCCCGGCGACCGATGATAACATCGGCCGGGCCCTCAAGTTCGTCGACGCCATCGAGGATTCGGGAGGGACGAACATCAACGACGCCCTTCTCAAGGCCCTGTCTCGGTTGCGGGGCGGGGAGCGCCCGAGCTACGTCCTCTTCCTGACCGACGGCCTGCCGACGGTCGGGACGACCGAGACGGCGGATATCCTGAGGAATATCCAAAAGGCGAACGCCGTCCGCGCCCGGGTCTTCGTCTTCGGCGTCGGCAACGACGTCAACACCGAACTCCTGGACAGGATCTCCTCGGGCCACCGGGGGACGTCCGTCTACATCGGAGAGACCGAGGACCTCGAGGTCGCCCTGTCGAACTTCTACGAAAAAATCTCCTCACCCCTCCTCTCCGACCTGGCCGTCACGTTCAGGGGGATCGAAACGAGCCAGGTCTATCCCCGCTCTCTCCCCGACCTCTTCAAGGGCTCCCAGCTCGTCCTCGTCGGCAGGTACGGAGGCCGGGGACCGGTGAGCGTCGTCCTGACCGGAAAGAGCGGCCGGGAGGAGAAGCGCTTCTCCCTCGAAGCGCGCGCCCTGGCCAAGGGAGATTCCTTCAATTTCCTGCCCCGGCTCTGGTCGACGCGGCGCATCGGCTACCTCCTCGAGGAGATCCGCCTCCAGGGCTCGAACCAGGAGCTCGTCGACGAGATCAGGCGCCTCGGCCTCAAGTACGGCATCGTCACGCCGTATACTTCGTTCCTGGTTACGGAAAAGGAACAGTTTACGCTCGACGCGGCTGCCCCGGCGGCCCAGGAAGCCATCGCCGCCCGGCAGACGCTTGGCGCCGGCGCGGTCAGGGCGGCCAAGGCCACTCAGGCTTTCAAGCTTGAGGATAGGGCCGCACAGGTCGCCTCCGAGCGCATCCTCTATAAAGACGACAAGACGTTCTATCTCAAGGACGCTGTCTGGACCGACAGCGAATACAAGGACGGCGCGCCTGTCACCGAGGTCAAGTTCAACTCGGACGCATTCTACAAACTGATCGCCGAAAAGCCGGGAATCGCCAAGTACCTCGCGACGGCAAACAACCTGATCGTCGTCTTCGAAGGCGTGAGCTATCGGATAACCGAATGAACCTATCCGGCCTTATTTCTCTTGGGCCGAGCCGATGGAGAAGGGGATAGCGACATCGATCTCGCCGTTCTTGATCTCGAGCCTGTACGTGCCGTTTTGCCAGGCTCCCGATGGGTTTGCGAAGAAGACGTCGCCATAGGCAGCGGAGAGCTGGCCGACGGTACAAGAATCGAAGACCATAAAGGGGGCGCCGGACGCCTCATGGAAGCCGAATCGCTGCGTGCTCCGGCGGGGCCGGAAGGTATTCCCAATCCGTTCTATCGGCACGTCGGTCATCGCCATGACGCGGCGGATCTCGGGGAGGCCGGCCGTGAGTTCCCCTTGTTCCGGGAGGCTGAGGCGGGAGCCGTCAGGCAGGATCAGTGTGATGTTTTCACGCCGGATCTCAATGGACTTCTGGTTCATCGGCATGATCCAGACTTCGAAAAATGCCCACTTCTTTTGAGGATGCAGGGCCAAGTCAATCCAGTCGACGGCGGCCCTGACTCGGGCGTTCTTGAACTCCGCCGCGGTCTTGCCGAGCCTCTTGACGTTATCGGACTGAGAGGTCGCTGAAGCTAACAGAGGGAGAAGAATTAGAAGCGCCAACGCGGAAACCCGTTTTGATTTAATAATCATGGTTCACACCTCCGACCCTTATCATGCAGACTATAAAAATCTTCATTATAGGCAGCAATAATTGTGCCATTCATTTCCCTTCATTTCTCCCTGGGAAGATATCCCGCTCCCCTTCGTGCTGACCACTTTATGTGACATCCCTCTTCGTGCTGACCACTTTGTGGGGCATTCCTTTCCGCAACCAAACCGGTTTTTCTATGAAGTGATGCGAATGCGACGACCGCTGAATACAAGGGCTGAGGCGCATGATCTAGGGCTAAATTTAGATATCTCCCAGAAGTGCGGCTCCGAGTTGCTCCGCCGCACTCCTGTCGATCGCTTCTCAGAATCCGCCCCTGCCGACGGAGGGGGCGGTGCCTGGAGGAGGCCGTCGGAAACAGGGGCTGAAGGTGTCGTCGGAGGGAGCATAAAGCGGGGATTCAGCCTTCACGGGACGGATACGCAGCCTCCTCCCACTGAATCCGGCCCGGGAACGGCGTTGAGAATCACCGCAGCGGACGGAGACGATGCCCGAGGCCCCTCCGCGGCCGACGGCGGGAATACCCCGAGCCTAGATGTCCTTATTAGCGAGGGCTGAATCCGAGGCCCTTCTTGATTTATCCCGCGCAATTGGTAACAATGGACGCGACTTTCTCGCGAGAGGAGCACGATGGCCCAAGAAAAGCTGCTCTTGATCCCTGGCCCGAGCCCGGTTGTCCCGCGAATCCTCGACGCCCTGGCCAAGCCCACGGTATCCCACGTCGGGCCCGACATGGTCCATGACCTTAAGGAAGCTTGCGAGAACCTCAAGAAGATCGTCTTCTGCAAGAACGGCGAGCCCTTCATCGTCGCCGGCGCCGGCACGCTGTCGATGGAAATGGCCATCCTCAACACGGCCGGCCCGGGCGACCGCGTCCTCGTCCTCTCCCAAGGCTACTTCGGCCGGCGCATGGCCGATATCTGCCGGGCCTTCGGTCTCGAGCACGATGTCCTCGAATGCGAATGGGGCAAGGCCGTCACCCCGAGGGAACTCGACGAGAAGCTGAGGACCAGGAACTACAACGTCGTCGTCTGCACCCACGTCGACACGGCGACCGGCGCCTGCGCCCCGGTCGAGGATTACGCCTCGGTCCTGGACAAGACCGGCGCCCTCTTCATCGTCGACGGCGTCTGCGCCACGGGCGGCGTCCCGGAGCGGATGGATGATTGGGGGATCGACGTCGTCCTGACCGCGGCCCAGAAATGCCTGGGCACCCCGCCGGGCCTGGCCATCCTGATCCTCTCCGCGCCGGCCATGGAGAAGCGACGGAGCATGTCTTCGGTCCCGGCCTACTATTCCGACCTTCTCCGCTGGCTGCCCATCATGCACGACCCCGCGAAATATTTCTCGACGCCCTGCGTCAACGAAATCCGGGCCTTCGCCGAGGCGACGCGCATCATCCTCGAGGAAGGGGTCGAGGAACGCTTCGAACGTCACGACCTCCTCGCCGAGGCCATCCGGGCCGGCTTAGCCGCCCTCGGCTTCACCTTTTTCACCGACCCGCGGTTCACGGCCTCGACGCTGTCTGTCGTCCGCTACCCGAACGGCGTCGACGACAAAGCCTTCCGCGCCGGGCTTTCCGAGAATGGCGTTGTTGTCGCCGGCGGCCTGGCCCAGACGCTGGGCCAGGTCTTCCGCATGGGACACATGGGCAACCTGACCTCAGCCCAGGTGAAGTTCGCCATTGAGGCGGTGGAGAAGACGCTCGAGGGGCTCGGCTGCCGGTTCAAGCCGGGGTCGGGAAAGGAAGCCGTCGGAAACGTCCTCACGGCCTGACGGAAGGAACTGATTCGCCATGAAGAGCAAGGTCTATTTCATTCCGGCGGAAGCGACAGAGGCCGCCGAAGCCTTGGCCGAAAAGGCCAAGAAGATTTACCTGGCCTTGGGGCTCAACGACAGGATCGCCGAGGAGGACTTCGCCGCCCTCAAGATCCATTTCGGCGAGGTGGGCAACACCGGCTACATCAAGCCCCAATGGCTCACCGGCCTCATCTGGGAGATCCGGAAAAAAACCAATCACGTCTTCTTGACCGATTCCAACACGCTCTATGTCGGCAACCGCTCGAACTCGATCGACCACCTCCGCCTAGCCTGGTCGCACGGCTTCACTCCGGAGACAACGGGTATCCCGGTCATCATCGCCGACGGCCTCATCGGCCATGACAAGCAGGAGCCGCGGAGCGCCCAGGCCCGGACCGCTTCCTCCAAGATCGCCAGCGCCATCCTCGACTCCGACGCCCTCGTCTGCCTGACCCACGTCACCGGGCACGTCCAGACCGGCCTCGGCGCGGCCATCAAGAACATGGGCATGGGCTGCGCCTCGCGGGCGGGGAAGCTCGACCAGCATTCCGTGACCCACCCGCGCGTCAACGCCAAGCAGTGCCGGAACTGCAGCGTCTGCATGGCCTTCTGCCCGGAGGCTGCCATAGTCCAGGCCGAGGGCCACGTCGTCATCGAACCGGCCAAGTGCATCGGCTGCGGCGAGTGCCTCGTCGTCTGCAAGTACGGTGCCATCAAGATGAAATGGGACGAGGACTCGCTCCGCATCCAGGAGAAGCTGGCCGAGTACGCCTTCCGCGTTTTCGAGCACTTCAAGGGAAAGGCCGGCTTCGTCAACTTCCTCATCCAGGTCACCAAGGACTGCGACTGCATGGCCAAGGACCAGAAACGCATCGTCGACGACATCGGCATCCTGGCTTCCCTCGACCCGATCGCGGTCGACAAGGCCGCGGCGGACCTCATCGTCGAGCGGGGCGGCGGCAAGGACCCCTTGCGGGCCGGCTACGACATCGACTGGTCGGCCCAGCTCGCCCACGGTGAGAAGATGGGGATGGGAACGACGAAATACACGCGGATCGAACTCTCCTGACCGGCGGCCCCGCGACAGCGGCCGGGGCCCCGGCCTTGCCCGGCGGTCCACTTCCGCCGCGAAGGCTCGTCCCTTGACCCGGCGCCATCACGCCTGACGGCGGAGGCGGGGCCGGGCTTCCCAGTCCCGCCCAGCTACGCGGGGTGCTCACGCCTGACGGCGGAGGCGGGGCACGAAGACGGCGATCGCGGCCGCGGCCAAGAACATGATCCCCGTCCCGATGAAAATGGCCGCCGGCTGGCCGAGACGCTCGGCCGTCAATCCGACTCCCAAGCTCCCGATGGGGGCGAGCCCGAAGAAAGTCAGGGCGTAAATGCTCATGATCCTCCCCCGGAGCTCGTTCGGGGCGAAAGACTGGACCATGGCATTGGCCAGGTTGAAGACCAGGATGAGCGAAAGGCCGGACCCGAAGATCAGGACCAAAGAGAGGGGCGTCCAGCGGACGAGGGCGAATAAGGCCGTCACGGCCGGGAGGGCGAACGTGCCGAACGTCAGGAGCCGGCCGCGGAAATGGAAGCGGCCGAGCGAGGCGATGAGCAGGGCCGCAACCAGGGCCCCCGCGCCGCGCGCCGACTGGAGGAAACCGTTCGTCCTAGCGTCGCCGTGAAGGATGTTGACCGACCAGGCGGGAATAAGGGTGATGAAGGAGATGCCGAAAAGGCTGACGACGCCGACCAGTCCCATGATCGTCCTGATCATCGGATGGGCGGCCACATATTTCAGCCCTTCCTTGAGGTCGGCCAGCGCGGACGCCCGGACGGGCTTGGGCACGAACGGTTTGAGCTTCATCAGCTTGAGCGCGACGATGACGGCGATGAAGGAGATCCCGTTGATCAGGAAGCACCAGGCCGGCCCGAACAGGGCATAGGTCAGGCCGGCCGCGGCCGGGCCGAGGGCCGTGGCCGTGTTGAACATGGCCGAATTCAGGGCGATGGCGTTGGTCATATCCTCGGCCTCGACCATTTCCAGGACGAAGGCCTGCCGGGCGGGCGCCTCGAAGGCGTTGGCCGTCCCGAGCAGGAGGGCGATGGCCAGGATGTGCCAGGGCTGGACGAGGTGAAGAAAAGCGAGGGCGGCCAGGCCGAAGGCCAGAAGCATCATGGCCGTCTGGGTGATCATGAGCAGGGTGCGGCGGGGCATCCGGTCGGCGATGACGCCCGCGTAGAGCATGAAGATCCAGGTGGGGCCTCCTGTCGCGAACCCGACGAGCCCGAGATAGACGGTCGACCGGGTCAGGTCGAAGACGAGGAAGGCGAGGGCCGTGCTTTCCATCCACGCGCCGAAGAGCGAGAACATCTGGCTCCAGAACCAGAGCCGGTAATTGGGGTATTTGAGGGCGGTCACGGCCTGTTTCCAACTCAACCTCTTGCGCAGGCCGGAGAGGCGGCGCAGAAAACCGGCGGGCGGCAGGGGGGGAGGGTTGTCCGTTGCGTACGGGGTCATGGGATCTCGGGATTTTTCACTTATTCCGGTCCTGTCCTAAAGGATCTCTTCTTCCCCGGCCCGCCAGGCCGGGTCGACGATACAGAGAAACTCGAGGTCGTTCGGGCCGGTGTTCTCGATGGACTGGACGGCTTGGGGAGGGATGTAAACGGTCTGGCCCGGTTCGACCTCCGCCCGCTCGCCGTCGATGTGCATCAGGCCGCTGCCTTCGAGGACGTAGTAGACCTCGGCGCTTTTCAGCCTGTGGGGCAAGGTTTTCTGTCCGGGCTTGACTATGGCGCGGGCCAGGCTGTATCCGATGTCCAGGGGCTCCTTGTCCGGATGAAGAAGCTCCCTCAGGTAGGATGAGTCTCCGGCCTTGAAACCCGTTATGCTCGCGAGTGATTTGATGATCATGGGCCGAGAGATAAAAAAATCGGGGAGGTGGGATTTGAACCCACGACCCCAGCGTCCCGAACGCTGTGCGCTAGCCAGACTGCGCTACTCCCCGACCGTGAGCGGATTATTATACACGTTTCTCCTCCGGGTGGGAAGAGGGCCGGAGATCCCTAGACTGCCGATAGGATTCTTATTTACGGCGTAAGCCTTCCTGGTGTAAGGTTTTAGTGGAACAACAACCCTCACCCGATGGGTGAAGGACCTCAACCAGGAGGGCGGACTCATG
>Ga0214473_10009862_pt1 | contig 11275 bp, 7 predicted proteins | sample RVTome_7_FD_203509 | JGI IMG/M metagenome (GOLD analysis project Ga0214473, IMG submission 203509) | Soil microbial communities from uranium-contaminated site in the Upper Colorado River Basin, Wyoming, United States - RVT98D197 | ecosystem: Environmental > Terrestrial > Soil > Contaminated >...
GCCAGCGACGGATCGGAGTAGCTGGCCTCGAAGTTGTTGGCGTAGCGTCCGAACTCCCACCGCAGGTGTCCGGACTTGGCCTGCCCGAACAGGTTCGGCTGGTCGTAGCCCAGGAAGCCCGCCACGCCCGAGTAGCCGCCCAGCGTGGTGCCGAAGCTCATGGAGCCGGTCTGCTTCTCCACCACCCGGTAGGTGAGCTCGATGTCGCCCGTCTGCTCATTGGCCTGGATGTCGGGCTCCTCCAGCGGCGTCTCGAAGAAACCCAGCGCGGAAATTCGCTGATAGCTCTGGATCACCAGTTCCTGGCTGTAGACGTCACCGGGAATGGTCACCAGCTGCTGGCGGATCACATCCTCGTGCGTATACGTATTTCCTTCGATGGCCACCCGGCTGATGTAGGCGGGCGAGCCCTCGGTGATCTCCCACGCCGCGCGTACGGCCGGCCTGTCATCCTCGTCCGTGGCCGGCAGGCGCTCCACGACGGGCATGACGTTCGAATAGACGTAACCCTGGTTGGCGTAGAGGTTGCCCACCTCCTGCGCCGCCGTCTCGAAGGCCACGGCGTTGAAGACGGAATCGCCGACCGCCGCCGAGCCCAGCCCCAGCCCGCTCAGCAGTCCGCCCCGCCGCTCCTCGAAGTAGCGGCGCAGATCGGCCGTGGGGAAGACCCGGTTGCCGCGGATGCTGAAATCGGCCAGCCGGTACTGAGGGCCCTCATCCACACGGATGACCAGGCGCCCCTTCCCCGTTTGCGGGTCCACCACCAGGGAGTCACCGGTGACGGCAAAATCGATGTAGCCACGCTCCGCGTAGAAGAGCGGCAGGGCACCACGCAGGTCCGCCTGCAGGCTCTCCTCGTCGTAGGTGCCGGTGCGGAACCAGAAGAAGCCTTCCGAACGGGACCCGATCTCATCTTCCAGGCGGTCATCCGAGAACGCCTGATTGCCTTCGAATTCCACGTCCGCGATGGCCACGCGGCGGCCCTCCTCGACGTCGAAGACCAGGCGGACCTCACCCGGGGCATCCTCGATCGGGTCGAGGACGGTTTCCAGCCGTCGTACCTGATAGCCTTTGCGCCCGAGCATGCTCCGGATCAGGTACTCCGCCTCGTGCACTTCAGCGGGGTTGAGCGGCGCGCCGGAACGCAACCCCACGCTGTCGCGCACCGCCGAGCCGCTGATTCGCTCCAGACCGCTGAAGGTCACCGCACGCAGGAGCGGCCGCTCCTCCACCTCGAAGCGCAGCACCACGGGCGCGGCCGGATCGTCCGGGTCACCCTCGGAGAATACCTGGATGTCCGAGAACTGCCCCGTCCCGAAGAGGCGCTGCTGGGCTTCCAGCAACTGACGGCCGGTGATCGAGTCACCTGGCGTGATGCCGATCTGGGCCAGGATCTGCGCCTCCGTCAGGCGCTCCAGTCCCACGACCCGCACGTCCGCCACGGGCACGCGCGGAGTCACGTCCTGACCGGCCATGGGTGAGGGCACGAGAAGGCACGACACCACGAGGGCCGCCGCGGCGGCGGCCCTCGTGGCTGCTGGCCCGCCAAGGGTCTTCCGATTCATTCAGCTCTTCGGGCTGAGCACACGGAAATCGAGCGACTCGCCACCTGCCGCGACGTCCACCTCGATCTCCTCGCCAGCCGGGAATTCGTGGGACAGGATCTTCTCCGAGAGCGGGTCCTCGATGAAGCGTTGAATGGCCCTGCGCAGCGGCCGGGCGCCGAACTTCTCGTCGTAGCCCCGCTCCACCAGGAAGGCCAGCGCCGCGTCGGTGAGGTGCAGCTTCAGGCTCTCCTCCTCGAGCCGGTGCGACACCTCCGCCATCATGATGTGCACGATGCGGCTGATCTGCTCGCGCTCCAGCGGATGGAAGACAATCACGTCATCCACGCGATTCAGGAACTCGGGATTGAAGGCGCGCTCGATCTCGTCCTTCACCCGGCCACGCATGGATTCGTAGGCGGTCTCGCTGTCATCCTGGTGGAAGCCCAACGCGCCGCCCTTCGTGATGTCTCGGGCGCCCAGGTTCGAGGTCATGATCAGCACGGTGTTCTTGAAGTCGATCACGCGCCCGTAATTGTCCGTCAGGCGGCCTTCGTCCAGCACCTGCAGGAGGATGTTGAAGACATCCGGGTGCGCCTTCTCGATCTCGTCCAGCAGGACCACTGAATACGGCCGGCGGCGGATGGCCTTGGTCAGGGTTCCGGAATCCTCGTAGCCCACGTATCCCGGCGGCGCGCCGATGAGGCGGGACACGGAGAACTTCTCCATGTACTCGCTCATGTCCACGCGAATAAGCGCGTCGCGGTCGGCAAAGAGGAATTCGGCCAGGGCGCGCGCCAACTCGGTCTTACCCACGCCCGTGGGGCCGCTGAAGATGAAGCTGCCGATGGGCCGCTGCGGGTCCTTGAGTCCCGCCCGGCTCCGGCGAATGGCGCGGCTGATGGCCCGGATGGCCTCCTGCTGGCCCACCACGCGCTCGCTGAGCTCCTCCTCCATGTGGACCAGCCGCTCCGTCTCGGCCTCGCGCAGCCGGGTTACCGGAATGCCGGTCCAGCGGCTCACGATGAAGCCGATGTCATCCTCGGCGATCACGGGCCGATGGTTCTTGCGTTCCTGCTCCCACTCCTCCTGCTTGCGCCGGATGTCTCCCTGCAGCTCCCGCTCGTGGTCGCGCAGTTCGGCGGCCTTCTCGAAGTCCTGATCCCGGATCGCGGCGTCCTTGTCCCCGCCCAGCTTCTCCAGGGCCTCCTTCAGATCCGCCACCTCGGGGGGGGGCACCTGGGTGGCCAGGCGGGCCCGCGCACCGGCCTCGTCGATCACGTCGATGGCCTTGTCCGGGAGAAAGCGATCCGTGATGTAGCGCTCGGACAGCCGCGCCGCGGACACCAGCGCCTCGTCTGGTATGACGATCTTGTGGTGATCCTCGTAGTGCTTCCGGATGCCCTTCAGGATCTCGATGGCCTCCTCCACGGACGGCGGATCGATCACGATGGGCTGGAAGCGCCGCTCCAGGGCGCCGTCCTTCTCGATGTACTTGCGGTACTCGTTCAGCGTGGAAGCGCCCACGCACTGCAGCTCCCCACGGGCCAGCGCCGGCTTGAGCATATTGGACGCGTCGATCGCGCCCTCGGCCGCCCCGGCGCCCACCAGCGTATGTAGCTCGTCGATGAACAGGATCACGTTCCGGTTCTGGCTGATCTCGTTCATGATGGCCTTGAGGCGCTCCTCGAACTGGCCACGGTACTTGGTGCCAGCGATGACCGCCGCCATGTCCAGCGCCAGTACGCGGTTGTCTGCGAGCGATTCCGCCACCTCGCCGCGCGCGATGAGCTGGGCCAGACCTTCCACGATGGCGGTCTTGCCCACACCGGGCTCGCCGATGAGGACCGGGTTGTTCTTCTTGCGCCGCGAGAGGACCTCCATGACGCGCTCGATCTCCTCCGCACGGCCGATGGTGGGATCCAGCTTGTCCTCCCGGGCCAGTTCGGTCAGGTCGCGGCAGAAGTGGTCCAGCGCTGGGGTCTTGGACTTCTTCTCACCCTTCTGCTGGGGGGTGCCGCCGCTGCCACCGCTCCCCGGCGTGGCGCCGGGCTGCCCCGGGCTCACGTCACTGCCCAGCAGCTTCAGCGTCTCGGCGCGGGCGTCCTCCAGGGTCACTCCCAGCGTGGTCAGGACGTGCGCGGCAATGCCCTTCTCCTCACGCAGGAGGCCCAGCAGGAGATGCTCGGTGCCCACGTACGAGTGATTCAGTTCGCGCGCCTCGGCCATGGCGTACTCGAGCACCTTCTTGGCGCGCGACGTGTAGGGCAGCTCGCCCAGGGCAATGGTGGCCTTGCCCTTACGCACGGACTCTTCCACCCGCTCGTGGATCTGCTCCAGGTCCACGTTCAGGTTCATGAGGACCGCGGCGGCCACGCCCTCCCCCTCCCTGATGAGGCCCAGGAGAATGTGCTCCGTGCCTACGTAGTCGTGCTGCAGGCGAATGGCCTCCTCGCGTGCCATCGCGAGCACCTTGCGCACCCGATCCGTGAAGTTGTAGTTCATGCGCCCTCTCGCGCCCCTTGGAGCGGAATGTCTATGACGTTTCGGTGTCCGTCTCGGCGGGGACGTGCCCCTCCTCGGCGAGCATCCGCCTCACATACGATGCCCGGTACAGATCGCCCTCCGCCGGGGTCAGCGAGCGGCCGGTGGCTTGCTCCAGGTGGGCGGTCTGCGCAAAAATCATGATCTTGTTGAGCGTGTATACACGGAGCCCATCCAACAGGTCCAGGCTCACCCCCAGACGCACACCGCTGAGCAGATTCATCACCTCATCGAAACTCAGCGCACGGGCGTAGCGCAGCAGGCCGTAGGCCCGCCAGATCTTGTCCTCGATCACCGTGGGGGCCTCGCGGAGGAGCACCTCACGCGCCCGGGTTTCATGGCGGATGACCTGGCCCACGATGTCCTCGAGGTGCTCCACCAGGTCTTCCTCGCTCTTGCCGAGCGTGGTCTGGTTGGAGATCTGGAAGAAGTTGCCCACCACCTCGGAACCCTCCCCATACAGACCCCGGAAGGTGAGCCCGAGTTGCCCGATGCCCTGCAGCACCCGGCCGATCTCCTTGGTGAGGACGAGCCCGGGCAGGTGCACCAGGATGGAAGCCCTGAGGCCCGTGCCCACGTTGGTGGGGCAACTGGTCAGGTAGCCGAACTCCGGATGGTACGCGAACGGCAGGTGAACACCCAGCTCTTCGTCCAGCTGGTCCACGCGCCGGAAGGCGTCGCGCAGGCGCAGCCCGGACAGCAAAGCCTGCAGCCGGAGGTGGTCCTCCTCGTTGATCATGAGGCCGGCCGTGTCCCGCGGGCCCAGGACCAGTCCCGCCCCGCGTTGCGGGCCCTCCCCGTCCACGCCCGCCAGCTCGGCCGAGATGAGGTGCCGCTCCAGGAGGATCCGGCGCGAGCCCGGAGAGAGCGCCGCCAGCTCCAGGGCCATGCCGCCCTGCAGGCTGGAGCGGTCCGCCGCGCGCCGGATCTGCTCGTGGATGCTCTCGCGCTCGGCTGCCTCCATGCGTGGCCCGAAGGCGTGCCCCTGGAGGTTGCGGGCCAGGCGGACCCGGGTGGACAGCACGATGTCCGCGTGGGGGCCGCTGGCCTCCAGCCAGCCGAGGCCGAAATCGGCCATGGCGCCGAGATCCATCATCCCACCGCCTCCAACGTGCGGATGAGGTCGCGCAGCTCGGCGGCCCGCTCGAAATCCTCGCTACGCACGGCGCGGTCCAGCTTGCGCTGCAGCCCCACGATGCGCTGTTCCTTCTCCGCATCGGTGGGGTCGGGCGGCAGGTAGACCTTGCCCACGTGCTGGGTGGCGCCGTGCAGGCGCCGCAGCAGGGCGCGCAGGTGGGGCTCGAAGGACACCCAGCAGTGCGAGCAGCCCAGCCGCCCGGTACGCTTGAATTCCTCCATGCCGAGCCCGCAGAACGAGCAGGTACCACTGGCGGGCACGTCGGCGGAGGACTTCTTGCCCACCTGGGCCAGGAAATCAGACAGCGGGAACTCCCCGGCGTGGGCCACATCGGGCTCCAGGCCGCGCTCGGCGGCGCACGCCTCGCACAGGTGGGACGTGCGCATCTCGTTGTTCTCGATATGCGTCACGTGAATGATGGCCTCGCTGGCCTGGCAATCGTCGCACTGCATGATTCTACGCCGCCGTGAGTTCGTTGAGGCGTCCGTCATCCACGAGCATGATCCGGTCCGCCCGGGCCGCCAGCTCCTGGTCGTGGGTGGCGATCACCAGCGCCACGCCGTGTTCGTCCCGCAACCCGAAGAAGAGCTCGTGCAGGTGGTCGCTGGTATGCACGTCCAGGTTACCGCTGGGCTCGTCGGCCAGGACCACCGACGGCCGGTTGGCCAGCGCCCGTGCCACCGCCACCCGCTGCTGCTCGCCGCCGCTCAGTTCGTGCGGCTGATGCGAGCTGCGCGGCGTCAGGCCCACCTGCGCCAGCAGTTGCGCCGCGCGCTCCCGGGCGTCGTGCAGCGGAACACCGCCAATGAGCTGCGGCATCATGACGTTCTCCAGAGCCGTGAACTCACGCAGCAGGTGGTGGAACTGGAAGACGAAGCCGATGCGCCGGTTGCGAATCGTTGCCATCTCCACCGGCGCCACGCCGGCCATCACCCGCCCGTCCACCAGGACCTCACCCGCGGTGGGCAGGTCCAGGAGGCCGAGCAGGTGGAGAAGCGTGGACTTGCCGGCCCCGCTCGCGCCCACCACGGCCACCACCTCCCCCCGCGCCACAGACAGGTTTACCCCGTCCAGGATGGTGAGTTCGCTGCCATCCTCCTCGTGGTAGACCCGGCGCAGCGCGCGGGCCTCCACCACCGGGGCGCGCCCTTCCTCACTCATGGCGGATGGCCTCCACCGGCACGAGGCGGGCGGCCTGGCGGGCCGGGTAGATGGTGGCCAGGAAGGAGATGAGCACGCTCCCCAGCAGAATGAGGCCGATGTCCAAGGGCTGGATCGACACCGGCAGCGTGTCGATGAAGTACACCTGGGCCTCCAGCTTGATCAGCTCGTAGCGGTCCACCACCGTCACAAGTAGCCAGCCGCCGATGCCGCCCAGCACCGTGCCGATGATCCCCACCGCCAGCCCCTGCAGCATGAAGATGCGCAGCACCATGCCGTCCGTCATGCCCATGGACTTGAGGATGCCGATCTCGCGCGTCTTGTCCGCCACCACCATGACCAGGGTGCTCACGATGTTGAAGGCGGCCACCACCACGATGAGGAAGAGGATGACGCCCATGGCAATCTTCTCCAGCCGGAGCGCCGAGAAGAGCGCGGCGTTCATGCTCATCCAGTCCTGGGTGACATAGTTCCAGCCGGCCGCCTCCCGGAGGCGCAAGCCGAGCTTCCGCGCCTGATCGGGATCGTGGAGGTTGACCAGTATGCCGGACACGGTGTCCTCGGGCAGCCCCAGCAGGTCCTGCGCCGCCGCCATGGGAACGTAGATGTCCACGGCGTCGTACTCGTACATGCCGGTGTCGAAGGTGCCCGTAACCTCGAACTGGCGCATGGCCGGCAGCAGCCCGCCCGGCACGGTGGGCTCGGCCCGGATATTCTCCATGGAGAGCACCAGCAGGGTGTCTCCCGGGAGCAGGCTGAGGTTGGCGGCGAGGCGGTAGCCCACCAGCGCGCCGGGCAGGTCGCCCCCCGTCCGGAAGCTGAGTTCGCCCGCCTGGATCTGCTCGTCCACCAGCGAGAGCGGCGCCCGGCCCGCGCCGGGCAGGATGCCCAGCACACGTCCAGGCTGCATGTAGAGGTTGTCCTGCCGCATGGCCGCCACGTTGGACACCGCGTACGGTGCGGTGGCCCTGACCTCGGGGAAGGTGTCGATGGCGGCTGCCACCCGCTGCCACGAACCCAACCGAAAGGCGCCGCCCGTCTCGAAGACGTAGACGTGCGGGTTGGTGCCCAGGATGCGGTCGCGCAGGTCCTCCTGCAGGCCGGCCATGACGGCGATCACGGTGATCAGTGCCATCACGCCCAGGAAGATGCCCCCCACCGCGATGAGCGTGATGAGGGAGACGAAGCGCCCCTTTCGGCGGGAGGCCAGGTAGCGCCGGGCCATGTACCACTCCAGGCGCTTCATAGGGTCCCCGAACGGCGGTAAGCGACGATGCCCGTAAGCTCACCGGAGCGCCAGCCAGCGTGCCGGCGCACGCCCGGTCCAGCGGCACCTTCCCGCCTCGCGCCGGTGCCCGCGCGATGCTCCCGGCTCGCGCCGGTTCGCGCACCCGGATCCCGACGCACGCCGGCGGCTGGAGGTGCCCACGGAAGTGGACGGGGGACGTCGCTTGAAAAACGCGTGTGACGCGGCCTCATGACTCCCCCTGCTCGGGGCGGAGCGTGGGGAACAGGATGACGTCCCGGATCGAGGGGCGGTCGGTCACGAGCATGACCAGCCGGTCGATGCCGATGCCCACCCCGCCGGTGGGCGGCATGCCGTACTCCAGGGCGCGCAGGTAGTCCTCGTCCAGGCGCTGCGCCTCCTCATCACCCGCTTGTCGGAGCCGGGCCTGGTCCTCGAAGCGCGCGCGCTGGTCCAGCGGGTCGTTCAGCTCGCTGAAGGCGTTGGCCAGCTCGCGGCCGGCGGCGTACAGCTCGAAGCGCTCCACCAGGGCGGGATCGCCCCGCTTGGGCTTGGCCAGCGGCGAGAGCTCGCGCGGGTAGTCCACCACGAAGGTGGGCTGCACCAGGGTGGGCTCCACCAGCGCCCCGAAGAGTTCGTCCAGCAGCCTGGGCCGCGACAGCTCGTGGGCGTCCTCGATGCCCAGCTCCGCGGCGCGGCGGGCCAGCTCCTGGCGCTCGGCGGCGGCCGCGTCGAAGCCGCCCCGCTCCCGCAGCGCGTCCAGGAAGCCCACCCGGGCGAAAGGCGGCCGGAAATCCAGCGTGAAGTCCTGGAAGACCACCTCGTCGGCACCCGTGGCCGCGCGCACCGCCGTGCCCATGAGCGCCTCCACGGTGTCCATCATGTCCACGTAGTCGGCAAAGGCCTGGTAGAACTCCAGCATGGTGAACTCGGGATTGTGCGTCCGGTCGATCCCCTCGTTGCGGAAGTCCTTGCCGATCTCGTAGACGCGCTCCAGGCCGCCCACGATGAGCCGCTTCAGGTAGAGCTCGTCGGCGATGCGCAGGTAGAGGCGCATGTCCAGAGTGTTGTGGTGGGTGGTGAACGGCCGGGCCGAGGCGCCGCCGTAGAGCGGCTGCAGGACCGGCGTCTCCACCTCCACGTACTCCCGCTCGTCCAGGAAGCCACGGATGGCCGACACGATGCGCGCGCGGATGCGGAAGACCTCCCGGGCGTCCGGGTGCACGGCCAGGTCCGCGTAGCGCTGCCGGTAGCGCTGCTCCACGTCCGCGAAGCCGCCGTGGATGACCACCTGTCCGGTGGCCTCGTCCACCTCCTGCTTGCCGAAGGGCAGCGGCCGGAGGGACTTGGCCAGCAGCTCGATGGTCGTGGCGCGCAGGGTGACCTCGCCCATGCGCGTGCGCATGAGGGGCCCCTCCACACCGAGCCAGTCGCCGGCGTCCAGGAGCTCGATGATGGCCCAGGTCTCCTCCCCGAGGTCCTTCTTCCGCAGGTAGAGTTGGATGCGGCCGGAAGCATCCTCCAGGTCCGCGAACACGGTCTTGCCATGGGAGCGCATGGAGATCAGCCTGCCCGCCAGCCGCACGGACTCCGTCTCCCCCTGCTCGTCGAGCGTGGCTCCGGCCTCCGCTTCCTCGAAGCCGGTCCGGGCGGCCGCGGCGCGGTGGGTCACGCTGTAGCCGTACGCGAAGGGCTCCACGCCGAGGCGCCGCAACGCCTCCAGCTTGTGCAGCCGATCCTCCAGCACCTGGGTCCTGCTCTGATCCTCCGTCACTTCCATCCTCTGCGCCGCGCGTGTCCTCCTCAGGCCACGCCGGCGCCGAACTCCTTCAGGTATGCCTCGATGAACGGATCCAGGTCACCGTTCATGACACGTTGCACGTCGCCGACCTTCAGTTCGGTGCGATGATCGGTCACCTGCGTATATGGCTGGAAGACGTAGGAGCGGATCTGGTGCCCCCAGGCGATCTCCGTCTTCTCGGATTCCACCTGGGCGCGCTCGACTTCCCGCAGATCCAGCTCCCGCTGGTAGAGCGCCGCGCGGAGCATCTTCATGGCCGTGTTCTTGTTCTGGAACTGGCTGCGTTCGTTCTGGCAGGCCACCACGATGCCCGTGGGCTCGTGCGTGATGCGCACCGCCGAGCTGGTCTTGTTCACGTGCTGCCCGCCCGCGCCGCTGGCACGGTAGACATCGATGCGCAGGTGCTTGTCCTCGATCTCGATCTCGATGTCGTCTTCCACCACGGGGTAGACGAAGACGCTGGCGAAGGACGTGTGGCGCCGGCTCTGCGCGTCGAAGGGTGAGATGCGCACCAGCCGGTGCACGCCCTTCTCCGCTTTCAGGTAGCCGTACGCGTACTGCCCCCGGACCTCCAGGGTGACGTTCTTGAGCCCTGCCTCCTCGCCGTGGTCGATGTTCAGGATCTGCACCTCATAATCGTGCTCGGTGGCCCAGCGGCTGTACATGCGCATGAGCATCTCGGCCCAGTCCTGGGACTCGGTGCCCCCGGCGCCAGGCTGGATGGTGAGCAGGGCGTCACGGGTGTCATCCTGCCCCTGCAGCATGGCGCGCAGTTCGAGGCGCTCCAACTCGGTGTCCAGGCGGCCTAGCTCGGCCGCCCACTCCGCCTCCATGTCCTTGTCCGACTCCGCCTCGATGAGCTGTCCGAGTTCGGCCTGCTCGCCGATGCGCGTGGCCAGGCCTTCCCAGGGCTCCACCCACCCCTTCAGGGTGTTGGCTTCGTCGATGACCGTGCGCGCGGCCTCCGGGTCGTCCCAGAAGCCGGGCGTGGCCATCCGTGCTTCCAACTCGTCGACTCGATGCCGCTTGGCGGCCACGTCAAAGATAGCCTCCGAGCGCGTCGAGGCGCCCTTTCACGTCCTTCAGTCGGTCCCGCTGCTGGCTGTCCATCGTTCTCTCTCCGGATGCGCGCCGGGGCCGCCCATGGAAGTGGACGGCCCCGGGTTCGATTGCCGTAAGCTAACCGCCCCGACCGGAGGCGGGCAACCGGCGTGGAGCGCCTCAGAACAGCTTCTGCCCCCGGGCCAGGATGTCATTCAGCGCATCCCGGAAATGGGTGGTTCCCTTGGCCGTTTCGATGCCAACCTGCGCCGCGAATTCCTCCCAGCTCTTCATGATCTCATCGCGGAAGGTAGCGCGCAGGTTGCCTGCCGCGAGCGCCTGCTCCAGCCGGTCGGGGTGGTAGGCCACGATGTCGGACACCAGCGCCCGCGCGATGCGCTTGGCGCGGGCGTCCGGATCCCGGCTACCGAAGACGGGGCGCGGGGCAGTGGCCGTGCTCCCCCCGGCCGGCGGGGTGCCGGCGGGCGGGGTCGCTGGCGGCGCGCCCGCGCCCGGCAGTTGCCGCGGCAACTCCCTGGGTAGATCCGGTGGCGTGGGCGCGGCCGGCGCCTCGGAGGGGCGCTGCGGAACCTCCGGGGGGGCGACTGCCGTTTCCGTCAGGGCAGCGTCCGTCTCGGCAGCGGGAGCGGCGGCTTCGAGCGGGGCGGCGTCCGGCTGGCTCGCGTCGGCAGCGTCGGGATGCTCTACCCGGAAGGTATCCGAGCAGCGCACGCAGCGGGCGCGCACCCCCGCGGCGGGGACGCGGGCCGGATCGACGCGGAACACGGACTGGCAGTTCG
>Ga0214473_10009863_pt1 | contig 11275 bp, 11 predicted proteins | sample RVTome_7_FD_203509 | JGI IMG/M metagenome (GOLD analysis project Ga0214473, IMG submission 203509) | Soil microbial communities from uranium-contaminated site in the Upper Colorado River Basin, Wyoming, United States - RVT98D197 | ecosystem: Environmental > Terrestrial > Soil > Contaminated >...
CACGGTGATGCGAGCCATTTTTCCTCCTATTTGGACGCAGATAAGCGCAGATTAAACAGATGGTAACATTTATTTTTCCGTTAACATTGTTTCTAACACCCCGATCACCTTTTCCCGGCGGCAGTGCTCGGCCTGGATGATCGCTTTGAGCTGTTCCTGGGCTTTAGCGAGTTCATCGTTGATGATGATATATTCATACCATCGGGCGTCGGCGGTTTCCACCCGGGCCTTCCTCAGACGTTCTTCCAGGGCCGCGGCGTGTTCGGTCTTCCGCAAGGAGAGCCGGCGCTTTAATTCTTCCCACGAGGGCGGCAGGATAAAGATTAAGATCGCCTGCGGGTCCTGATCCCGTAATTGACGTGCCCCCTGCCCATCGATGTCCACGATGACGTCCCGGCCTTCGTCCCGGGCTTTTTCCAGAATCGTCTTTGATGTTCCGTAGCGATGGCCGTAGATCTCCGCCCACTCCGCAAACTCGCCGGCGTCGATCATCCTTTGAAAATCCCCGGCGGTGACAAAATGATAGTCCCGCCCTTTTTTTTCTCCCGGCCTCGGCGGGCGTGTGGTGTAGGAGACGGAGTGATGCATCCCCGGAAAATCCCGGGCCATCGTCCGGCAAAGAGTGGTCTTCCCAGCTCCGGAAGGGGCGGAGACGACGAACAGCAAGCCTTTTTTTTTCTTTTTCATTAATATTTCACCGCAGAGCACGCAGAGGCCGCGGAGAAATACATGGAGAAATATTTAGAGTCAAAAAGCAAAGTCAAATTGTGTCCTTGTTTTTTAGGTTCTGACTTTTGATGAACTCGTAAAAAGCCAAAATGTTTGTTCTCCTGTCATTCCGGCCAACCCCGGATCGGGTTCGAGGCGGGCGCCGGAATCCAGTATTTTCAAATGATTAAGAATTCACTGGACTCCGGTTTTACACCGGAGTGACGCCTTTTTAGGAGGTCATCCCTTTTCAACGGTCAATTTTTAAAAAAAGCTCTGCGCTCTCCGCGATCTCTGCGGTGAAGGAATTATTCCACGTTCTGCACCTGCTCGCGCATCTTTTCCAACTCGCTTTTGATCTCCACGGCCACCTGAGCGATGCCGGCGTCGCTGGCTTTGGAGCCAAGGGTGTTGGCTTCGCGGTTGATTTCCTGAAGAAGGAATTCCAGCTTCCGCCCGACGGGCTCGGAGTCATCCAGCATCTCGCGAAACTGATTGAGATGGCTGCGGATACGCACCAATTCTTCGGTTATATCGCTGCGCTCGGCCAGGTACGCAACCTCCTGCGCCAGGCGAACTTCATCGACCGGCAGTCCCCGGGAAAGTTCCTGAACTCGCTCGGCCAGCCGGTCGCGGCAGGCTTCCAGGGCCAAAGGGGCCTTCTTCTCGATCTCCCGGGCCATTTTCTCTATCGCCGTAAGGCGGCCCAAGAAATCTCCCCTCAGGGCCAGTCCTTCATCCCGGCGCATTTGTTCCAGGCTGCGCAGCGCCGCTTCCAGGGCGATCTGCAAAGAAGCCCATTCCTTCTCCAAATCGGTCTCCACTTCTTTGCGGGTGAAGATATCTCTAAAATTCGCCAGCGTTTCTAAACGAATCTCACCCGGGGTTCCCAGCTCCCGCTGCAGAGTTTTCAGGGCCAAATGGTAATCTTGAGCCAAGGCGATGTCCAGTTCGAGCTTTTGTTCCACCAGGGAGGAATCGTCGATTTGCACAGAAACCTCCACGCGGCCCCGGGAAATTCGCTGTTTGATCAGGTTGCGCACTTGAGCTTCCAGGGAATTCAGTCTGCGGGGAAGGTGGGGTGAAATATCCAAGTAGCGGTGATTGAAGGACTTGACTTCAACCTCCACACGCTTTTCACCCTCCGGCCATTCGCCCCGGCCGTATCCCGTCATGGACTTGATCATAAAGGCTCCATAGAAGTTCAGAAAGTAAAAAACAAAATCCAAAACATGAAACCACTTTTCCAATTTCCTCTGGCGGGTATATTATCAGTCAGTCCGTAATTATATAGATACCGAAGACTAAATCCTTCCTTCCCTGCCTTTACAAAAGGGAGAAATTTCCCCTCTTTGGAAAAGAGGGGTCAGGGGAGATTTTGGCAGAATAGCCTGGTCAATTATGGACCATTTAGTAATTGTCAATTTTTGAATGGTCATTTTGCCTTTGGCCTTTTGGTCTTTAATTTTTTAACTGCCACAGATAACGCTTCCGGAGAATGCTGAGCAGGCCGATCAAGGGCTGCGAGGCATAATCCGGATAGGTCCATGGCAGGGGCGTGAAAACGCCTTTCTGGAAGATCAGCGTCAAATCGCCGTAGATTCCGTCCCGCAGGTAAAAGCGATGGCTGTAATCCTTTCCCGTCGCCAGGATGAATTGGGCAGCGGTCAAATACCCCGGATCGAGATTTACTTTCCGCCCTCCCTGTTCATTCAGGAACCGGGATTCTAAGGCGTTCGTCCAAAGTTTCACCGCCGCCAGCTGCTCGGGAGAGATCAACGGTTCGAAACTCGCTATTCTTCGCCAAAGGCCTTTACCCATCTCCGTCTCATAGTAATCCGTGAAAGGAAACGGCAGGGGCTCACTCATGAAATCCAAGGGTCCGTATTGCGCGTCGGCCTCCAGGAGCGCCGCAGGATAGTCTGTTTCTTCTTTGAAGATGAAGCTCAACACCAATTTCACCGCTTTGGGGGGGCGTGGCAAACTCACGGTTGAGCCTTCAGGCCTTCCGGGTGTCTTTTTTATTGCATCGCAAGCTATAAAAATCTTTCACCGCAGAGCACGCAAAGAACGCAGAGTCAAATCATTCCTCTGCGCTCTCCGCGGTTAATCTTTTATTTTTTATTCTTCACCTGGATGCCATTGCGTACCGCATCTTCCAGTTCCGAGGCCTTTAGCGTCGCCGTTCCCACCTCGCCGACGACGATTCCGGCGGCGTAATTGGAGAGCATCGCCGCTTCTCTGGGACCGGCTCCGGCCGCCAGGGCCAAGGTGATCACCGAGATCACGGTATCTCCCGCACCGGTCACGTCGAAGACTTCTTTGGCCACCGTGGGGATATGGGTCACATCTCCGTCTTGCTGGAAGAGGGTCATACCCCTTTCTCCCCGGGTGATCAGTACGGATTTCGCCCGCAGCCGCTCCAGCAATATCCGCCCGACGGCCATCAGGTCTTCCTCATTCTGGATCCACCGGCCGGCCGCCTCTGCGGCCTCATAATGATTTGGCGTGATAATCGTGACCTGCTTAAAGAGGGGGACGTTTTTCACTTTCGGGTCCGCAGCCAAAATTTTCCCGGCCCCCAGGGTCAGGGATCGGACCCCCTCCATTAAAGGGGCGCAGATGACTCCTTTCCCGTAATCGGAGATCAGGACGGCGTCCAGCTCATCCAGGCGCTCTTCCAAGAATGCGAGAATTTGCTTTATGTTCTCGGGTTGAACGGGTCGGACCACTTCCCGGTCGTAACGGACGACCTGCTGGTGCTGGGCGATAATCCGGGTTTTCACGGTGGTGATCCGATCCGCCTCGACGACCACGCCTTGGGTCCCCACATTCATCTTGCGCAGGTCATGTATCACCTTCCGGCCCATTTCATCGTTGCCTACCACTCCCCCGAGGCATACCTTACCCCCCAGGGCATGGATGTTGTTGACCACGTTCCCTGCGCCGCCCAGTCGCAGGCTCTCGGAAGTGACACTTACGACGGGGACCGGCGCTTCGGGGGAGATGCGGGAGACACTTCCCCAGATATATTCATCGACCATCAGGTCTCCGATGACCATGACGCGAACATTTTCGAACTTAGAAATATACGGGGTCAATTCATTGTTCACCGTCCCGTTCCTCCCTTACTCCGTTCGCTGCAGGGCAGACTCTGCCCGCTGCAAAGCTTTCTCTTTCCCCAGCAGGATGAAAACCTTCTCCAGCTCTGGGCCGCGGGTTTTCCCGGTCAAAGCCGCGCGCAGAGGCATGTATAAGTTTTTTCCGGAAAGGCCGACCCGCTTGGCCAGTCGGGATAATATCGACCCGTAATTTTCAAGCGTGACTTCTTCCACCGCCTTCAGCTCATCGGCCAACCCCTGAACCACCTTCCGACTCTGTTCTTTGGCCAGAAGTCGTTCGGCTTCCGGCTCCATGATCCAGCCTTCGTCGAAGAAGATCCGTAAGCGGTCGGGCAACTGCGAGAGCGTATCCACCTCTTCCCAGACCGCCTCCAGCGCGGCCATTAACCACGGCTCCGGCTTTCCTTCCAGGTTGATCCCGGATTTCCGGAGAAAAGGGCTGGCCACCTCCAGGACTTTTTTTCCGTGAAAACCCTTCATGTGGGCCCGATTCACCCACTTCAGCTTCTCAAAATCAAAAACGGCGGAACTGCGGGAGACCCGTCCCAGGGAAAACCTTTGGACGAGTTCCTCCAGGGCGAAGATCTCCCGGCCATCTTCGGCCGTCCAGCCCAGCAGGGCCAAGTAATTGACCAAGGCTTCCGGCAGAAAGCCTTCCTCCCGGAAGTGAGCCACGGCCGTCACTCCATGGCGCTTGCTCAGGGGCGCGCGATCGGGCCCCAGGATCATCGGGAGATGGGCAAACTGGGGCGCCGAGAACCCTAAAGCCTTGTAAAGGATCAGCTGCCGGGACGTGTTGGTTAGATGATCCTCGCCGCGAATAACATGGGTGATTTCCATCAAGTGGTCATCCACGACGACAGCGAAATTATACGGGGCCAGTCCATCGGAACGCAAAATGATGAAATCCCCGATCCCCTGGCCATCAAAAGACACCCGGCCTTTCACCAGATCTTCAAATTCCACGGTCCGGGCTTCCACCTTGAAGCGCACGGAAGCCGGCCGGCCGGCCGCCGCCAGCGCGCGCTCGTCTTCGGGCTTCAAATGGAGACAATGGCCGTCGTACCGGGGGGGGACCCCCCTCGCCAGCGAGTGTTTTCTCTTTTCCTCCAGTTCTACCGTTGTGCAGTAACAGCGGTAAGCGTTGCCTTTTTCCAGGAGCTCCGAAGCGTAGCGGCGGTAGATCTCCAGGCGCTCGGACTGCCGGTAGGGCCCGAAATTACCCGGCCGGTCGGGACCTTCGTCCCAGTCGAGAGACAGCCAACGGAGGTCTTCCAGGATGGTTTTCTCGGCCTCAGGGGTAGACCGTTCCATGTCCGTGTCTTCCAGACGAAGGACGAAGGCGCCGCCCATTTGGCGGGCGAAAAGAAAATTGAAGAGAGCTGTACGAGCGTTGCCCACGTGCAACAATCCTGTGGGGCTGGGAGCGAAACGAACGCGGACGGGAGTTTCCATAAGTCAATGCCTTAAATGCGCTTAAATGCCTAAAATTAAGTGCCTAGAGTCCCTAGAGTAAAAAAATGTAACAGCATGTGTGAAGTGGGGGATAAAAAAAATTTAAGTCCGAACTCATTCCTCCGGACTCCGGCCTTTTTTTAATAGCACGACGGCATAGGCTACGATTCCTTTTCCTTCCCCGATGAATCCCATCCCTTCAGAAGTAGTAGCCTTGATGTTAATTTTCCCGGCGGGGATTTGCAGGGCTCCGGCGATCTGATCGACCATTTGGGAAATGTACGGCCCGATCGTGGGCTGCTCGGCGACCACGGTGGTATCCAGGTTCTCTACGTGCCATTCTTGCCGGGCCATCATCAAGGCTACGCTCTTCAGCAGTTCCAGGCTGGAGATTCCTTGAAACCGGGGATCGGTATTGGGAAAGTGCTTCCCGATGTCTCTTTCGCCCATGGCCCCCAGAATCCCGTCACAAAGGGCATGCAGGAGAACGTCGGCATCGGAATGCCCTTCCAGGCCTTTCTCATGGGGAATCTGCACCCCTCCCAGGATCAGCTTCCGACCCGAGACCAGGCGGTGGACGTCGTACCCGAACCCGATAGGCATAAGAAGTAGTGTGTGATGAGTGATGAGGACTGAGAAAAGAGTATAAATTTTAGTTACTCTAAGCTCAGTCCTCAGTCCTCATTCCTTTCCTTTCAAGGACTTTTAACAGCGCTTCCCCCAAAATCAGGTCTTCGGGGGTGGTGATCTTAAAATTAAACCGGGACCCCTCGACCACCCGTACGGGGATTCCCAATCGTTCCACCAGCGAAGCATCATCGGTCCCGTAAAATCCTTCTTCCCTGGCCTTCTCATGAGCCTGCATAATTAAGCCGAGTTCAAAAGCTTGGGGAGTCTGAATGATCCAGAGCCGGTTGCGGTCCAGGGTTTTTAGAACCTTTCCTTCTCCGGATATTTCTTTGATCGTGTCCCCGGCGGGAACGGCCGCCACGACCGCTTTATGCCGACGGGTGGCGAGGAGGGCGCGCTCAATCAGCTCGGGAGAGACAAAGGGCCGGACCCCGTCATGGATGATGACAAAATCCGCCTGCCCGTCGATGGCCTTCAGCCCCCCGTAGACGGAGTCCTGGCGCTCCGGCCCTCCGGGGAGAATTCGGGAAACTTTCCTTAGATCGGGGCGGTGAAGGATTTCTTCGTTCCAAAGGGGGAGATCCCCTGCGGGGACGAGGGCGAAAATCTCATCCACCTGGGAGCAGGTTGCGAATTTTTGGAGAGTATGAGTCAGAAGAGGAATTCCTCCCAGCGGAAGAAGGGCCTTGGTTTTTGGGCTGCCCATTCGCCGGCCCCGCCCTGCGGCCGGGATCAAAGCCACCACGCGCATCATCCACTCCAATTCCGCGCTTCGAGGACTGATGGCCCTCTGGGAAACCCAGGGGTCTTCGTCCCCGGACATAAAGAAAACCCAGAATCTCCGCGGGAAATTCTGGGTTTTCTTCCACCATAGGCCCCCGGTCAGTGGTTGAAGCTCTGATAAAAATTTTCCGGGGTGTCTTCTTTCAGGATCGTGAAAATCATGCGGCCCGCTGTGGTCTGAAGAACGCTGGTTACAGAGACCTCTACATTCTTGCCCATGTAACGTCTGGCGTTGTCCACAACCACCATCGTTCCGTCGTCTAGATAGGCCACCCCTTGACCGGGCTCCTTCCCCTCTTTCAGGATTTTCACGTTCATAACCTCACCCGGCAGAACGACGGGTTTCAGGGCGTTGAAAAGCTGGTTGATGTTAAGCACCGGAACCCCTTGCAGCTCGGCCACCTTGTTGAGATTAAAATCATTCGTGATGATCTTGGCCTTGGTGTCTTTCGCCAGGGCGATCAACTTGGCGTCCACTTCCTGGATTCTGGGGTAATCTTGATCGATGATCCTAACTTCCAGATTACTTTGTTTTTGCATTCTATTCAAAACATCCAAACCCCTCCGTCCCCTCCCCCGCTTCAGAGGGTCGGAAGAGTCTGCGATGTGCCGCAACTCCTGGAGGATGAATTGGGGAATGATGAACGTTCCCTCCATGAATCCCGTATCACAGATATCCGCGATTCGTCCGTCGATAATCACGCTGGTATCCAGAACTTTATGGCCATTGCTGGCCTGGGGTGCGCTTTTGGAAAACCAGGGAACCCTCCCGGGTTCAAATTCTTTCCCTTTCTTAAGGCCCAGGATTAAACCCAGGTAGCCGAAGGCGCTGTTGATCAGGGCATAGCCCGCAAAGTTGATTTCCAGACTCTCGAATAAAGCCGTGAAGAATGCGCTGATGAGCAGGTTGGCCAACATCAAACCCAGGACCAATCCGATGGCCCCACCGATGACGACCTTCAGCGGCATCCGTTTAATGGACCGTTCGAATAAAATAACCAGGACTCCGATGGCCAGGCCGATCCCCATCCCCCACCACGCCGATTCCGGGGATGGATTGGTTTGCTGGCCCAGAAAATACCCGCTACTGCCGGTGGCGGCTAATAACAAGATTCTAAAAATAAAGACGCCCATCCTTCTCACCTCCTTTCTCCAGGGAATTTTTTAGAAGAAGAGCTGGGGTTCAGGCAGCGAAGATGCTCTGAAGGTGGAGACGCATTTTTTCTTCCGCCATGTTTTTGGCGATGGAGAGTTCCTTGACCAGTAAATTCTGGGCTAGGTCGAGCATCTGTCTCTCCCCGAAGGACAGGTCTTTGTCGCCTTTCAGGTGAACCAGGTCCCGGAGAACCTCGGCGACTTCATAAACAGAGCCAGACTTAATCTTTTCCATGTATTCCCGGTACCGGCGGTTCCAGGTCTGGCAATCGATCTCCACGTTTCTTTCAGACAGGATCCGGAAAACCTTCGGAACCTCTTTTTTATCGATGATGCATCTCAATCCCACGGTATCCGCATTATCCGTGGGAATCATGATCGTCATGTCTTTGTCTACGATCCGCAAAACATAGAAAGTCCTCTTGGCTCCGGAAAATACCTTGCATTTGATATCTTCGATGATCCCCACGCCATGCGAAGGATAGACCGCCCTGTCCCCGATCTTAAACATTTCCCCGCCTCCTGCTCTCTAACTTGGCTATTATTTTAGCATTCTTACGGGCCCCGAGTCAACACATTTTTGGCCCTTGCTCCCCATCACTTCAAGGCTAATGACATGAAAACCTTTTTCATTCCAACTGGTTTGGAAACATAAAGGGGAGGGCACTTCCCCTGTCGTCGTGAGGAGGCCCTTCTTCCATCGGCAGGGGAAGAAGGTGGCGCCCATGGTTGGAGAAGAAAATCTCCGTTCTTGCCGCGCAGCTTAAAACTCGTCGGAGGTGAAGTTGCGAATTTCTTCGAAGCTGAAGACTGGGCCGTCCTTACAGACATACAGGGGCCCGATATTGCACCGGCCGCATTTCCCCAGCCCGCACTTCATTTTCATCTCCAGGGTCGTCCAGATCTGGAAGGGATTAAAGCCCAATTTTTCCAGCGACTTAAGGGTATAACGGATCATGATGGGTGGGCCGCAGATCATCGCGACTGTCCCATCGGCAGAGGGGCCGATTTCTTCCAAGACCATCGGGACCAAGCCCACTTTACCCTTCCAGTCCCCGTCACCCGCGTCCACGGTGGTGAACATCTTAACCAGAGGATGCCGCGACCAATTTTCCAGGTCGTATTTGAAGCACAGATCTTGAGGGCTGCGGGCCCCGTAAAGAATGGTGATATCTCCGTAATCCGTCCGGTTGTCCAGGACATTGTGGATGAGGGAGCGAAGCGGAGCCAGGCCAATCCCCCCGCCGACGAATAGAAGGTTCTTTCCTTTTAGCCTGTCCAGGGGGAAGTGATTTCCGTAAGGCCCCCGAAAGCCAATGAGGTCTCCCGGGTTTAACTGGTGCAGGGCCTGGGTCACCCGGCCCACTCGTTTCACGCTGAATTCCAGGTGGTCCAGCCGCGTAGGGCTGGAGGATATGCAGAAAGTGGCCTCTCCCTCACCGAAGACGGAATACTCCGCGAATTGGCCGGAGAGGAAAGAAAAGGATTCCCGCAGAGAGGGATCGACAAATTGGATATGGAAAGTCTTCGTGTCCGCGGTTTCCTGGATGACTTTGATGATTTCTGTCGGGTGCGGCTGGTACGGGTTCTTTTCCGGGGCCGGGTCATTCGTCTGGATCGAATTCATCGCACCGCCTCCAACAAAACCTGCCGCAGGTCCAGGTTCACCGGACAGTGAGTCACGCAGCGGCCGCAGCCCACGCAGGCGATGGTCTGGAAGTTCTGGTAGAAGAAATTAAACTTGTGGCTGACCCGCTGGCGGTAGCGCCGCCACTTTTCCTCCCGGGGGTTATGCACGGCCATTCTCGTGAAGTCGGCGAAGGCGCAACTGTCCCAGCAGCGGAACCGCGCTCCCTGGCCGCGCGTCTGCAGGTCGCCCAGGTCAAAGCAGTGGCAGGTGGGGCAGAGGTACGTGCAGATCCCGCAATTGATGCATTTGGCGGAAACGCGTTGCCACAGTTTTTCATCGGGGAAGCGTTCGACGACCCCGGCGCTTACTCTTTCCAAATTGAACAGGGGCTTCTCCCGGCCTCCCCGGATTTTTCCCCGCGTCAAATTCCATTCATCGGCCGCAGCTTCTTCAAAGAAGCCTCTTGCCGCGATCAACGCCTGTCCCTTTGGCGTGGCCACGCTGGCGATGTACCCTCCGGGAATCTCCCGGAAGAAAATATCAAAATCCGTCGAGTCCTGGGAGTCAATCCCCATCTCGCCGCAGAATGAGCCGTCACACTGGACATGGCAGGCCAGTCCCAGGAGGAGGGTTCGAGAAAGGTTGCGTAAATAGAAGACGTCCGGGTAATCTCTGGCAAAGACGGGTTCGAGAATCTTCAAGGCGCGGGCATCACAGGCTCTCAAGCCGAAGATCACCCGCTGGCCGTCCGAAGCGGCAGGGGGGTGAACCTGCGGAGAGCCGTCCGGGGATTTCCACTCGAACAGAGCCTTCACAGATTCCAAGAATAATCCTTTTGCAGGAAGACGGGAGTTCTGGAAATTGAAGGGTATATCCTGCCCGTCAAAATTGCGGTACGTCCAGAGGCCATTTTCCTTTGCCGGGGCCAGGACCTCCGCCTGAGTTTTAAGCCCGGTCAACCATTTCTTTAGATTCTCTTTGGAGATCTTGCGGTACATTTCCACCCATGTCCAAATAAAAAGGTGTTGAGTGTTGAGTTTAAGAAAAAACCCCTCGCGGCTTACGCCCCTTCATTTAATGAAATCATCCGCATCTTCCTGCCGGTACGTGCGGAAGGGAAAGGGTTTGTCCGGGTCAACCCCGGCTACGAAGTCGAAGAGTTCCCGGATGTCATCCGTCATTTCTTCATTGAGCTTCATCAAAGGGATCCCCATCGGGCAGACCCGCTGGCATTCCCCGCAGGACGTGCAGGTCCCGGTCACATGCATCAGGCGCATCAGGTGGAAGACGAAGTTGTCCCCCATCGTTGGGAGCGGAGAAACCCACTGGGGCATGTTTTCTTCCACGATGCAACGGGGGCAGAAACAGGCCGGGCAAACATTCCGGCAGGCGTAACAGCGCAAACAATGCTTAAATTGCTCAGCCCAGAAGGCCCATTTCTCCGGCGCGGGTTTTTTGCGCAGTTCGTCTTCCGTCGGGGTTGCCTCGGGTACTGGCGCGACGTATTCCCCGGGGAGCAGGGTATCGAAGATCAAGGGTTTGGGGTATTGACAGTTGAGGCATTTGTCCAGTAAGGCCAGGGTTTTCGGCAAGGTTTTTTCTTGCCCGCCCACCCGAACCGCAACCTCGGAACCCCCGAGGGCAATCTCCTCCAACTCTGCACTCTCGCAACCCACCGCCTCGGCCACTTTTCCCGGATCGATCTGTCCGGGGCAGGGGAGGCCCACGACATAAAGATCCTCCCGCCTTACCTGTCCCTCTTTGATGAGGGATACCAACGACCGGCTATCGC
>Ga0214473_10009864_pt1 | contig 11274 bp, 8 predicted proteins | sample RVTome_7_FD_203509 | JGI IMG/M metagenome (GOLD analysis project Ga0214473, IMG submission 203509) | Soil microbial communities from uranium-contaminated site in the Upper Colorado River Basin, Wyoming, United States - RVT98D197 | ecosystem: Environmental > Terrestrial > Soil > Contaminated >...
AGCGCGACGACGGCGTCGCCCCCGGGTCCGGCCAGCGTCACCGTCCGGGGCGAGACGAGCCCAAGCGGCGCCGGCGCGAGGTTCTGCACTCCGGCGGCATCGGCGACCGAGCCCAGCAGATCGGCGTCGATCGCCTGCATGAAGACGAGCACCGGCGGCTGCGGCCACGGGATCGGATCGCTGCCGGCCTCGGGGCGCATGGCGGAAGCGGCCACGTTGACGAGCTGGCCGTCGAGGTCGAGGTAGGCGGTCGCCGTGACCGGCGTGTCGCCCGATTCCCGGCGGGTCCGCTCGATCAGCGGCGCGATGCGGGCAAGCCATTCGGCGACCGCTTCGGGAGCCGCGGCCTCGCCCGCGAGATAGGCAAAGCCCGGCCGATCGTCCGTGCCGACCACGACGGTCGCATAGAGCCCGAGCGTGTCGTGGCCGTAGCTTCCGAGATTCTCGTTTGCATAGGCCTGGTCGGGGTGCTGGACGAATTTCTCGATGCCTTCGTTCCAATAGGCCCAATCGAGATTCATCGTGGCCAGCGCGTCGCTGCGCGCGGCCAGCACGCGCTCGACTTGGCCGACGGATTGACTGGTGGCGAGCACGTCGGCTTCCCGGCCGGCGAGCCAGGCCGCGCCCGCGACCGCGGCGATGCCAACAGCGAACAGCAGGCCAATGCCGGCAAGCAACGGCCACAGCTCGAGCCGGCTCTCCACCTCGCGCCCGCTGTCGAAACGCGCGGCAACGCGATCGAGCAGAGCGCGCGTGCCGCGCGGCCTTGCGTCGCGATTGCCGTGTCCCGATCCGTTGACGCCGATCATCGCACCCAGGGTCCTCGATCGCCGGCCGCGAGCGTCCCAGGACGGTCGCCGGCTTACGTCGTGCTTCCTTCCCTCGCCGGACCGACAACGAACGCAACCGTTCATTGCGCGATTCCGGCGAACCGGCTCGGGGCGCGGTTTCAATGCCGCGAACGAGCCTTGTCCCGAGCTGTCGCCGGCCTTCCGGCCGCCGACGCACCGCAGCCGACCGATACGAGATACGTGCCGCATCGCAGGGTCGGTTGGGACTCCGACAGATCGGGGGATTCTCCCTTTACAATAGTTAATGATTCGCGGATGCCCCGGGCGGTCTTGTGACGGATTCGAAAACCCGGAATGCGCCACTGCCGAGCCCGTCGTCGGCACCGCAGCTTGGCCGTAGCGTCTTGTCCGACAACGATATTCCACGGATCGCGAGGCGCCCGCCGGGTGTCGATTGCCGCTGCGCGAGCAACCCCATAGGGTCCACCCCGAGGTTTCCGGGCAAAGGCAGCGGGAGAGACAGATGGATCTGGGGCTGAAGGGCAAGAAGGCGATCGTCACCGGCGCAAGTCGCGGCATCGGTCGCGCCATCGCCGAACGGCTGGCGTCCGAGGGATGCGACGTCGCGATCTGCGCGCGCAACGCCGGACCGCTCGAACAGGCGGCGGCCGCGCTGAGGCGGCACAAGGTGCGCGCCATAGGCCAGCCGGTCGATGTGCGCGACGCGGGCGCGCTTGCCCGGTGGGTCGCCGGCGCATCGGCCGAGCTCGGCGGCATCGACATCGCGGTCGCCAATACCAGCGGCTTCGCCGAAGGCACCACGCCCGACGCCTTCCGCACCGCCTTCGAGGTCGACTTCATGCACACGGTCAATCTGGCGACCGCGGTCGTGCCGATCATGGAGCGCGCCAAGTCCGGGTCGATCGTCGCGATCGCCTCGATCTCCGGCGTCGAGGACTACGGTTACGAAGAATCGGCCTACGGCTCGCTCAAGGCGGCGTTGCTCTACTACATGAAGTCGCTGGCGAACCATCTCGCGCCGAAGGGCATCCGCGCGAACGTGGTGAGTCCGGGCACGACCTACGCGAAGGACGGGCCCTGGGGCCATGTCGAGCGGACGCAACCCAGGGTCTTTCGCGAGGCGCTGGCGCGCAACCCGACGGGCCGCATGGCGCGCCCCGAGGAGATCGCCGATGTCGCTGCGTTCGTGGCGAGTCCCGCGGCAAGCTTCATGATCGGCGCCAATGTTGTCGTCGATGGCGGCTTCACGCGGCGCATCCAGAATTGAACGGCGGCGGCGCGTCGTCGTCAGGCGCGGGGGTCCATCGACCCCGACGCTATTCGCCGACCACCGGCACTATCGGTTCGGCGCGCAGCTTCCGCCCGAGCCAGGCTTGCGCCCGCTCGAGATAGAGATAGACGACCGGCGTGATGTAGAGCGTCAGCAGCTGCGAGACGACGAGACCGCCGACCACGGCAAGGCCGAGCGGCTGCCGGAGCTCGGCCCCGGCGCCGTGCCCGACCGCGATCGGCAGCGTGCCCATGATCGCCGCCATGGTCGTCATGGTGATGGGACGGAAGCGCAGCAGGCAGGCCTGATAAATCGCGGCCTCCGGCGATTCGCCGAGGTCGCGACGCCGCACGATCGCGACATCGACCATCATGATGGCGTTCTTCTTGACGATGCCGATCAGCATGACGATGCCGATGATCGCGATGACCGTGAGCTCGGTCCGGAACAGCATGAGCGTCAGCAGCGCGCCCAGGCCCGCCGCGGGCAGGCCGGACAGGATGGTGATCGGATGGATGGTGCTCTCGTAGAGGATGCCGAGCACGACATAGATCACGAACACGGCGGCGAAGATCAGAAGACCCTGGCCGGCGAGCGAATCCTGGAAGGCTTGGGCGGTGCCCTGGAAGCTGGTCGAGACGCCCGCCGGGAGTGCGATCTCGCGCTCCACGGCGCGCACGCGATCGAGCGCCTCACCGAGCGAGGTGCCGTCGGCGAGGTCGAAGGAGAGCGTCACCGCGGGGAGCTGCGACTGGTGGTTGACGCTGAGCGGCCCGGCCAGGCGCCGCACGGTCGCGACCGCATCGAGCGGTATCAGCTGGCCGGCGGCCGAACGGATGTAGATCATCGAGAGCGATTCGATCGAGCGCTGAAAGCGCGGCTCGGCCTCGAGGATCACCGCATAGTCGTTGCTCGAGGTGTAGATCGTCGCGACCTGGCGCGATCCGAAGGCCGTGTAGAGCGTCTCGCGGACCTGGTCGGCCGTCACGCCGAGCGAGGACGCCTTGTCGCGATCGATATCGATCATCGCCTCGGGGTTCTTGAGGTCGAGATCGCTGGTCACGCCGATCAGCCCGGGGACGGCCTCGAGCCGCGTCTCGAACTCGCGTGCGATGCGCTGGAGCTCGGCGATATCGGTTCCTTGGATCGTGTACTGGTACTGGCTTTTCGACCGCCGGCCGCCGATCTGGATGTTCTGGATCGGCTGCATGTACACGTTGACGCCGGGGATCCGGGCGAGCACGGGGCGCAGGCGCTGGATGACCTCTTCGACCGCAACCTTGCGCTCGCGGAACGGCACGAGGCCGATGAACATGCGGCCGTTGTTCGCCGCACCGGCGAAGCTGGAGCCGACGGTCGAATTGACCACGGCCACCTCCGGATCGGCGCGCACGACGTCGGCGACGCGGCGCTGCAGCTCGCGCATCGCATCGAAGGAGATGTCCTGCGCCGCCTCGGTCGTGGCGAACAGCATCCCGGTATCCTCGGTCGGGAAGAAGCCTTTCGGAACGATCACATAGAGGTAGGCGGTACCCGCGACGGTGAGGAGCGTGAAGAGCAGCACCAACCGGCGGGCCGCGAGCGCCCGCGCGAGCGTCCGGGAGTAGCCGCGGAACAGGGCCTGGAACGCCGATTCCGACCAGCGATAGAACGGGCTGCGGGTCGTGCGTTCGCCGACCGGCTTCAAGAGGCGGCTGCACATCATCGGCGTGAGCGTCAGCGAGACGAATCCCGAGATCAGGATCGTCATGCTGATGGTGACGGCGAATTCGCGGAACAGGCGGCCGACGATGCCGCCCATGAACAGCACCGGGATGAAGACGGCGACCAGCGAGAGCGTGATCGAGATGATGGTGAAGGAGATTTCCCGCGCGCCGCGGAGTGCCGCGGCCAACGGTCGCTCGCCGTTCTCGACGTGCCTGACGATGTTCTCGAGCATGACGATCGCGTCGTCCACGACGAACCCCACCGACAGCATGAGCGCCAGCAGCGACAGGTTGTCGATCGAATAGCCGAGCAGATACATCCCGGCGAAGGTACCGATGAGCGACACCGGCAGCGCGAGCGCCGGGATGATCGTTGCCGTCACGTTGCGCAAGAAGAGGAAAATGACGAGCACGACGAGGACGACGGTGAGGCCCAAGGTGAACTGGACGTCGCCGACCGAGGCGCGGATCGAATCGGACCTGTCGAGCATGACGTGGAGTTGCACGGACGCCGGGAGCTGCGCCTCGAGCGCGGGCAGCAGCTCGCGGATGCTCGCGACGACGGCGACGGTATTGGCGTCCGGTTGACGCTGGATGGCGAGCAGGATCGATCGGTCGCTGTTGAACCAGCTCGCCTGTTTGTTGTTCTCCACGCTGTCGAGGACGGTCGCCACGTCCTGCAAGCGCACCGGGCTGCCGTTGCGATAGGCGATGATGAGCGGCCGGTAGGCGGCCGCGTCGGCGAGCTGGCCCGTGGCCTCGAGCGTCAGGCTTCGCTTCGGGCCGCTCAACGATCCGACCGGGGTGTTCGAGTTGGCGGCAGCGACCGCCGTTCGGATCTCGTCGAAACCGATGCCCATCGCCGCGAGCGCGTTCGGATCGACCTGGACGCGGACCGCGTATTTCTGCGCGCCGTAGACCTGCACCTGGGCCACGCCGAGGACCGTCGAGAGGCGCTGCGCGAGCATGGTCTCGGCATATTCGTCGACCACCGAGAGCGGCAGGGTGCTCGAGGTCAAGGCGAGGAACAGAATCGGCTGATCGGCGGGGTTGACCTTCCGGAAACCGGGCGGCGTCGTCAGCTCGGTCGGCAGGCGGCGCGCGGCGATCGTGAGCGCGGACTGCACATCGAGCGCCGCCCCGTCGATGTCGCGGCTGAGATCGAACTGCAGTGTGATCTGCGTCGAGCCCTGCGTATTCGACGAGGACATCGAGGTGACGCCGGGGATCGTCGCGAACTGCTTCTCGAGCGGGGTCGCGACCGAGGCGGCCATGGTCTCGGGGCTGGCGCCCGGCAGCGAGGCCGAGACCGAGATGGTCGGCAGATCGACGTTCGGCAGCGCCGCCACCGGCAGCAGCCGGTAGCCGAAGATCCCGATCACCACGAACGAGATCATCAGCAGGCTCGTCATCACCGGCCGGCGGATGCAGAGCTCCGGCAAGGTCATGGCTGGACCGCGGGATCGACGGCGGAAATCTCCGGCTGGCTGATCTCGATCTTGCTGCCTGGCTCGAGCCGGAGCTGGCCCTCGGTGACGATGCGTTCGCCCACGCTCAGGCCGTCGGCGATCACCGCCTCCTGGCCGGCCGTGCGCGCGACTTCGACCGGCCGCATCTCGACCGTATCGTCCGACCGGATGACGAAGACGTAAGCGCCCTCCTGGCCCATCTGCACGGCCTCGCCCGGCACCACGATGGCAGCCGGATCGACCCGCAGGGTCACCACGACGGTCACATATTGCCCGGGCCACAAGCGGCTTTGCTGATTGGGGAAGCTCGCCTTCACCGACAGCGTGTTGGTCGAGGGGTCGACCAGGTTCTCGATGAAGCTGACCTTGCCGCTCTGCGGCTCGCTCTCGCGGCCGGGAATCGTCGCCGTCACCGGCAGCTCGCCGACCGCCATCGCGTCCTGCAGGTCGCCCAGATGGCGCTGGGGCACGGCGAAGGAGACGTAGATCGGCTGCAGCTGGTTGATGGTCATCAGCGCCGTCGTGTCGTTCGGCCGGATCGAGCTGCCCACCTTGGAGGCGATGGTGCCGATGCGCCCGTCGATCGGCGCGAGGATGCGCGTGTAGGAAAGCCGGATCCTGGCGGCTTCGAGCTGGGCCTGGTCGGCGGCGGCCGTGGCTTCCGTGGCGGTGACGTTGGTGCGCAGCTGGTCGAGCTGCTGGCGCGAGGCGAAATCCTTCGCCGCCAGCGGCTGCATGCGTTCCTCGTCGCGCTTGGCGATCTCGAGCTGGGCGCGGTCGCGCGCGAGGTTGGCGGCGGCGGTCTGCAGCTCGGCCTGCGCTTCCTGGTCGTCCAGCTCGAAGAGGAGATCGCCCGCCTTGACCTGCTGGCCGTCCTCGACCGCGACGCGGCGGATCACCCCGTCGATGCGCGAGCGCACCGCCACCGTGGCGATCGCTTCGACGCGGCCGACCGTCTCGATCTGCACCGGCATCGGTTTCTGCTCGACCGTGCCGGCCAGTACCGGCACCAGTGCATCGGCCTGCTGCGCCGACGGGGTCGCGGGCGGGCGCGTCTGGACGTAATAAGCGCCGCCGCCGACAGCCGCGATGAAAAGCGCGAGCCATAGAAGCCGCTTCATCCGCCTGCCTCGCTCGCTGGTCCGGCGCGCCGTTCGTCCATGGTCCGTTCGCTGATCGCCGGTCCGAAGACGCTTTCCTTCGGCACCGGCTCTCCGATAAAATAGAACTCTGGAGTTTGATTTTCAATGGCCGTCAAACCCGAGCCTCCGTGGCGTTCGCGCCGGCGCCAGCAGATCCTGGCCGCCGCCGGACAGCTGTTCGCGCGCGCCGGCTACGACGGCGTGCAGATGGACGAGATCGCGCGCGCGGCGGGGGTAGGAAAACCCACCCTCTATCGCTATTTCCGGTCCAAGGACGAGCTGTTCATCACGGTGTTCGATACGACGCTCGACCGGCTGGAGCTGGAGCTCGCCGAGACGCTGGCGGCCGGCCTCGCGCCGCCGGCAACGCTCGCCCGAGCGATCGGGATTCTGGTTCGCGCGCTCGCCCGTCAATTCGGCACGCTCAGGCTGCTCGCCGGGGAGCATGCGCCGCTCGCCGAGCGTTGGCGCGCCGCATTCCGCCGTCGCCGCCAGCCCATCCTCGATGCGCTCCGCAAGGCGCTCGCGCGCGGCATGGCGAGCGGAGATTTTCGCCGGCTCGACCTCGCCACCGCGCCGGCGATGGTCATGGGCATCGTGCGCGGCGGCCATGTGGGGGCGACCGAAGGCGGCAACGACCGGCTGGTCGAGGCCACGGTCGCGCTCGTCATGCACGGCATCGCCGCGCAACCGCGCGGCAAGCGAACGCGGCCGGCGGCGGCGCGAAAGCTCTGAGGCGGGTCGCGGCGGCACGATCATGGGCGGCATTTCGGACCGTTTCGGCGGTGCCAATCATGATATTACATCGTCCGAGTCGGAAGAATCCGGCGCGCGGAGCGTTTGGGCCCCAGGGGTGCCGAGGTAAGGTCAGGCGCGGATGACGAATTTCACCCCCCTCACGGCTCTTGCCGGCGGCGGTCTCATCGGGCTTTCGGCGGCCCTCCTCATGCTCGCCAGCGGACGGGTTGCCGGCATCAGCGGCATCGTCGGCGGGCTCATCGGCGCCACCGGAGCCGAGGCTGCCTGGCGGCTCGCCTTCATCCTCGGCCTGGTGGCCGGCGCTGGAATCCTCGGACTTGCCGGCTTCGCGCCCGCGATCGAGATCGATGCGTCCTGGCCGGTCGTGATCGTCGGCGGCATCCTCGTCGGGTTCGGCACGCGCCTCGGCAGCGGATGCACCAGCGGTCACGGCGTCTGCGGCATCGCGCGTCTCTCCCGCCGCTCGATTCTCGCCACCCTGCTGTTCATGGCAGCCGGCGCAATCCTCGTCTTCCTCGTCCGTCACCTGCTCGCGGGTTGAGTCATGCGAACGACGATCGCCGCGTTGCTGTCGGGTCTCGTCTTCGGCATCGGTCTCGCCGTCTCGGGCATGATCAATCCGGCGAAGGTGCTGGCCTTCCTCGACTTCGGCGGGATACCGGCCGGAGTCTGGGATCCGAGCCTCGCCTTCGTCATGGCGGGCGCGCTCGTCGTCGCGGCCGTCGGATTCCGGCTCGCGCGAGGCCGCGAGCGCCCGCTCGACGGCGGCAGTTTCGCCGAGCCGCCGCGGCGCGATATCGACGCCAGGCTCGTCGCGGGCGCGCTCATGTTCGGCGCAGGCTGGGGCCTCGTCGGATTCTGCCCGGGACCGGCAATCGCCTCGCTCGCCTACGGCGCGGGCAAGAGCTTCCTCTTCGTCGCGGCGATGCTGGCCGGCATGGCCTTGCACCGCTATGCGATGCCGGCGCCGCGCGCGGCGGTGAACGCCGCGGATTGAGGCCGTGCGGCGCGCGCCCGGTCAATCCGGCGGGAGCCGCACGCCCATCGCAAGCAGGGCCGCGACGACGAGCGCCAAGGCGGCCGCGATCGACGGCATGAGGAAGCTGCCGATGAGATCATGCGAAAGCGCGCCCGCGCGGGCGTCAGCGGCCGGCGCGGTCGATGCGGTCGCGCAATCCTTTCCAGAACACCGCCGCCCGCATCGCCGGCAGGCGAAGCCCGTGCAGCGGCACCGGTCGGAGCCGGGTGACCGGCGCCGGACAGTCGCGGTCCGGCATGCCGCCCAGCAGGTCTGCGACCGTCTTGCCCATGGCGCTCGCCATGCCGACGCCGCGGCCGTTGCAGCCGAGCGCCGCGAAGAGCCCGGGGCCGAGCTCGTGGAGGTGCGGCAGATAGTCGAGCGTGAGCGCGACCTTGCCGCTCCAGAAATATTCGAGCGTCACGGCCCCGAGTTGCGGGAAGAACTCCCTCAGTTTCGCGACCACGGGAGCGTATTGCGCGGCCGCGTCGCCTTCGCCGAGCCCGCCGCGCCCGCCGAACAGCAGCCGCCCGTCCGGCTCGATGCGGAAATGGTTGGTGAGGCGCTTCAGGTCGGCCGCGGTATGGCCCCCAGGCAGAATGGATCGGCGCAGATTGTCGCCGAGCGGCGCCGTCGCCACCATGTAGCTCGGCACCGGCAGCACGCTCCGCGCGAGCCCCGGCCAGGGCCGCTCGCCGCCGGCGAGCCCGCTATAGGCGTTGGTGCAGAGCAGCACACGGTCGGCTTCGACGGCGCCGCGATCGGTCGCGACGCGCCATCGCGTGCCGTCGCGCGCGACGCCGCCGACCATGGTGCCGCCATGGATCGCCGCACCGGCGCCGAGCGCCGCGCGGGCGAGACCGCGGGCGTAGCGCAATGGATGCAGCCGGCCGCCGCGCCGATCGAGATAGGCGCCCTTGTACCAGCCCGTGCCGAGCAGCCGCTCGGTCTCGCGTCCATCGAGCATGGCGACCGGCGCGCCCAGAACGCGCCGAGCCTCGGCGCGCGCTTCGAAGGCTCGGAGGCTGCCTTGCGAATGCGCCGGCTGCAGCCAACCGGGCTGGCTCGCCTCGCATTCGATGCCGTGGCGGCGGATGAGGGCGAGCGTGAAATCGGGAAAGCCGCCCGACCAGTCGAACAGGCGCGCGCCGCGCTCGGCCCCGAGCTGGCGGATGAGCTCGGTCCGCTCGGCCTTGAAGCCGGCGATGATCTGGCCGCCGTTGCGCCCCGAGGCGCCCCAGCCGGGCTCCGCCGCTTCGAGCAGGACCGTTTCGGCGCCGGCCTCCGCGAGATGCAGGGCCGCCGAAAGTCCGAGATAGCCGCCGCCGACGATGCAGATCTCGGCGCGGCGCGTGCCCTCGAGCCGCGGCGTCGCGGGGCCGGGCGGCGCGCTCGCCGCCCAGTAAGAGGCCGGCAGGGCGAGCGGCGCCCCGGACATGGCGGCGCTCACGCCCCCATCAGCGCGTCATGCACGAACTTCTGGAAGAAATGGACGTGGTGCTCGCTGAACTCATTGTGGGTCCGATCGACCACGAAACGGCCTTGGCTGTAGCCGCGCGAATGCAGCCCCTTCTGCACCGCCTCGCAGAGCCCGACATCCTCCGGCACCAGGACGTTCCTGATGTAGTCGATCATGCGACGCTCCTGGTCGTTCGGCTGCGGTCGCGCGAAATAGAAGTCCCAGCGCTCGCGCGTCGTTTCGGGACCGGTCGGCAGGATCTGGAACATGACGAGATTCGCCGAGCCCGGGAAGATGAGCGGGATGACCGTCGGCCAGATGTAGCCGAAGAGCGCATCCTGCTCGACCTCCTCGTTCTTCAGCGCATAGGCGCCGTTGTCGAGCGATTTGCGCTCGACGGCGTGGCTGAAGGTGATGCCGTCGTCCGACCAGACCGCCTTGTTGTCGTAGTCGATGAGCTCCATCAGGGTCTTGTGGTTCGCCTGGCAGTGATAGCATTCGTGATTGTTGTCGATCACCGTCTTCCAGTTCGCCGCGACGTCGCACTCGAAGCGTTCGGCATGCACCAGCTCGTCCAGTCGCGGGCAGCACCGGTACATGTCCTTGAGGAATTTCGGCGCCCGTTCGACGAGCGGCACGGCGTCGCGATCGAGATTGACGAACAGCAGGCCGGCGTAGCTCTCGAGCCGCACCTCCTTGAGGTCCGCGTTCTCCGGAATCCAGTCCTTGAGCGTTGCGCGGCCGCGCGCGCCGCAAAACGCGCCGTCCGAGCGATAGCACCATTGATGATAGGGGCAGATGATGAGCGGCGCGTTGCCTTGGCCCTGCAGCAAGGGGTGGGCGCGATGGCTGCAGACGTTGTAGAAGGCGCGCAGCGCACCGTCCGGCCCGCGCATGACGGCGATGCTTTGATCGGCGACCTGGCCGACATGATAGTCGCCCAGATTCGGCAGGTCGCTCGCATGGCACTGATAGATCCAGTTGCGATAGAAGATCGCCTCGTGCTCGGCACGATAGATCTCGGGATCGGTGTACCAGGATGCGGGGAGTGTGAAGGACCGCTCCGCCCGGGCATTGAATCGCCCGGCATCGAGCTGCGGTCTCGCGCGAAAACTCTTGTTCATGGCCGCCCCTTCGTGGCACCGCGCAACGCCGAACCCTGCCGGCATCGCATTGGAAAATTTCTGCCTGCGGAGAGCCTAAATCTTGAAATGCGCCGGCAAGAAACGAGTTTTTTAAACCTATATATCAATAAATTTGATAACATAGCGCTATGGCACGCGCCCGCATCCCGGCCTTGGCCGCGCTCCGCGCCTTCGAGGCGGTGGCTCGCCACGTGAGCTTCACGCGCGCGGCCGAGGAACTGCGCGTGACCCAAGGCGCCGTCAGCTATCAGGTAAAACAGCTCGAGGCCGAGCTCGGCGCGGCGCTGTTTCGCCGCGAGGGGCGCAGCATCTCGCTCACGCCTCCGGCCGAGCGGCTGCTGCCGCCCCTGCAGCGCGCGCTCGCGGACATCGCCGACGCCATCGCCGCCGTCGCGCCCGGCAGCGCCGAGCCGCAACTGACCGTCGCGCTCAGCACCTATTTCGCGGCGCACTGGCTCTCGAAGCGGCTCGGCCGCTTCTCGCTCCAGCATCCG
>Ga0214473_10009865_pt1 | contig 11273 bp, 11 predicted proteins | sample RVTome_7_FD_203509 | JGI IMG/M metagenome (GOLD analysis project Ga0214473, IMG submission 203509) | Soil microbial communities from uranium-contaminated site in the Upper Colorado River Basin, Wyoming, United States - RVT98D197 | ecosystem: Environmental > Terrestrial > Soil > Contaminated >...
GCGATCGAGAGCGCCGATTTCGGCGCTTCGATCGCGATCGACAATCCGTGGTTCCCGTTGATTCCAGGAACGCAGCAGGTCCTCCAGGGGTTCGCGAATCGCGGGGGTGGAGAGCTTCCCCACACCGTGACGTTCACCGTCACCGACCGGACCTCGATCGTCGACGGAGTGGAAACGGTCGTCGTCCTGGACGAGGACGTGAACGAAGGGGTTCTCTCGGAGATCGAGCTGGCGTTCTTTGCGCAAGACGGCGAGAAGAACGTCTGGAGCTTCGGCGAGTATCCGGAGGAGTTCGATGCGGAGACGGGCGGGTTCATCGCGCCGAACGTCTGGTTCGCCGGCGAGGGCGAAGGGGAGCCGGCGCAGGCGGGGGTGCTCGTTCCGGGAGATCCGTCCAGGGGAACCCGATGGCACCTCCAGGGATGGTCGGCCGACATCGACTTCCTCGACTGCGGCCAGGTCTTCAAGATGGGCCAGACGCTCGGCAACCCGAACTGCGCCAACGGCGTATGCAAGGACGTCATGGTCGAGAAGGAGCGAAGCCCGCTCGCCCGGCAAGGCGGCATCCAGTACAAGTACTACGCACCCGGCGTGGGCCTCGTGCAGATCGGCGCGGTGGGGGACCAGGAGAACGAGACCCTGAAGCTCGTCGCACGGGCCGACATCCGCGGAACGGCCGAGTGGGACCGGGTCCTGGCGGAGGTCGATCGCCTCTACGACAACGCCTGCGATCGAGGCTTCGACCTGCTCTGTCCGTGAGCGGCGCCGGGGCCCACGGCCCGCCAGCCCCCGCTCCCGCGCTTCCTCCCGCCGCTCGGTGGGGCCCCGTAGCCGGGTCGCCGACGACGCGCTCGTGCGGCCCGCGTCTCACCAGGGAGCTCAGGGTCGATAGCCGGCAGCCGCAGCGCGGAAGATCATCTCCCGCTGCACCTCGTTCGTACCCTCTCCCCACTCGAGGATCTTGCAGTCACGGTAGAAGCGCTGCACGGGGCTCTCGAGCATGAAGCCCTGGGCCCCGAAGAGATGGAGCGCGCGTTCGCTCACCCAGGTTGCGGTCTCAGACGCCACCACCTTCGCGATCGACGCCTCCGTATCGAAGTCCCGCCCGGCGGCGAGGAGCGCGGCGGCCTCGTACACGAGCATGCGCGCAGCCCGCAGCCGCAGCGTCATCTCGGCGATCGCGAAGCGGACGGCCTGCTGCTGCGCGAGCGGGCCGCCGAACTGCTCGCGCGTCCCGACGTGGGAAATCGCGGCCTCGAACGCCGCGCCCGCGAGCCCGAGCGACATCGCCCCCGCGAAGACCCGCCCGCGCGAGAGCACCGCGAGGCACTGGCGGAAGCCTGCGTCGAGCTCCCCCACCATCCGCGCCGCGGGTACCGCGCAGTCCGCGAAGTGCAGCTCGGCGAGCTCGGAGGGATGCATGCCGAGCTTGCGCAGCTTCGTGCGCGTGAGACCCGCGCTCTCGCCGTCGACCGCGAAGACCGAGAGCCCAGCGAGTCGCCCGGGCTCGCCCGCGGTCCGCGCCACGACGAGAACGAGGTCCGCGAAGGTGGCGTTGGTGATGTAGGTCTTCGAGCCGTTCAGGACGTAGGCGTCCCCGTCGCGGCGCGCGGCAAGGCGCACCCGCGTCACGTCGGCGCCCGCGTCGGGCTCGGCGTAGGCCCACGCCCCGGTCGCCTCGCCGCGCAGGAGCGGCGGAACGAGCTCGCGGGCGAGCTCGGCCGAAGCGACCTCCGAGAGCGCCGCGGCCGCGAGCGCCGTGTGCACGTAGATCCCGAGGGCCACGCCGGCCGAGGCCCGCGTGAGCTCCTCGAAGAGGATGCAGCGCTCGACGGGGCCGCCCCCGGAGCCGCCCAGGCGCTCGTCGAAGCCGATCCCGAGCCAGCCCAGCTTGCCGAGGACGGCGAAGAGCTGCCGCGGGTAGTCGTCGTCGTCCGAGTCCCAGGCCACGGCAAAGGGCGCGATCTCCGCCTCGGCGAAGCGGCGCACCTCGCGCCGCAGCGCGGCCTGCTCGTCGGCGAGCTCAGACACCGCGAAACTCCGGCCGGCGCTTCTCCCGGAAGGCGCGCACGCCCTCGCGATGGTCCTCGGTCTGGATGCACTGCACCTGCGCGAAGATCTCGAACTCGAACTCCGCGTCCATGTCGACGCCGAGCGAGCGGTGGAGCGCGCGCTTCGTCCAGCGATGCGCGATCGGCGGGCCCGCCGCGAGCTTCGCGGCGAGGGCCGCCACCTCACCGGCGAAGGCCTCCGGCTCGACCACTCGGTGCACGAGACCGATCGCGAGCGCCTCGTCGGCGGCAACCAGCCGTCCGGTGAACATCAGATCGCTCGCCACGCCGAGCCCGACGAGGCGCGGCAGGAACCAGCCGGCCGACATGTCGCAGCCCGCGAGACCGATGGGAGTGAACGGAGCGCCGAGACGGATGCCCCTGGCCGCGATCCGGAAGTCGCAGGCCATCGCGAGTCCGAGCCCGCCACCCACGCTGTCGCCGTGGAGCGCGGCGATGACGGGCTTGTCCATCCGGACGATGGCCCGGACCGGATCGAGGTAGCGCCGGACGATGGGCTCCCACTCCTGCGGACCGCGCTCGATCATCTCGGCCTGGTCGGCGCCGGCGCAGAAGGCGCGGCCCGCTCCCGCGAGAACGACCACCCGCACCGCGCCGGATGCCGCCAGCTCGGCCAGGGCGGCGAGCAGCCGGTCGAGGGTCGGAAGCGTCAGCGTGTTGAGACGCTCGGGCCGGTTGAGCGTGAGCGTACCGACGCCACCGGCCACGTCCACGAGGATCTCGTCGGTCAATGGGGCCTCTCCTGCGCGCGGGGAAGGATCACGGTTCGCCCCGGCCCACCCGGCGCCGCGAAGATCGACGCGGCGTCTTGCAACGAAACGCTGCGCTGAATCGAGCCCGAGACGTCGAGGCGACCGCTCCTGATCAGCTCGAGCACCGTCTCGATCTCGGCCGGGGTCGACCCGAAGGATCCGCGGACGCAGAGCTCGGCGCCGACGAAGCGGGTGAGCGGAGGCAGGCTCGGTCGTGCGCCGCCGACCCCTACGAGAACCAGGCGCCCCCCGGCGGCCAGGGCCGCGAGCCCGAGTTCGACGGTCTCGGCGCGCCCGACACACTCGAGGATCAGCGTCGTTCCCGGCGCGAGTCGGCGCAGCGCCCGGGCGGGATCCTCCTCGGCCCCCGGATCGAGCACGGCATCGGCTCCGGCGGCCAGCGCCGCGCGCCGCGCGGCGTCGGAGGGATCCACCGCCACCACGCGCCCGGCGCCTGCGAGCCGCGCGAGCGCGACGGCGTGGAGGCCCACTCCTCCCGCACCGATCACCGCGACCGTCTCGCCCACCCGGAGGTACCCGACGGCCACGAGGGCGTGCAGCGGCGTCGCGATCGCATCGCACGCGATGGCGCCGATCGGGCTCGACACGGCCTCGGGCAGCGCGACGAGACAGCGGGCCGGCAGCGCGATCCGCTCCGCGAAGCCGCCCTGGCGGGCCATCCCCAGCACGGCCGCGCGGCGGCAGCGGTTCGGCATTCCCGCCTGGCACGCCGCACAGGATCCGCAGCTCACCTGGCCGAAGCAGGCGACGCGATCCCCGGGCTTCCAGCCGAGAGCCTCGGGACCGAGCGCCTCCACGGTGCCGGCGATCTCGTGACCGGGCACGGTCCCCGGCGGCACACCGAGCTCGCCCGCGACGATGTGGCGATCCGTCCCGCAGACGCCCGCCGCATCGACCGCGAGCAGCACTTCGCCGGCCCCGGGCACCGGATCCGCGAGCTCCTCCAGGGCGATCCGCTGCGGGCCGCGGAACACCAGCGCCTTCATCGCATCCCCATGAAGCGGGCGATGAGGTTGCGCTGGATCTGGCTGGTGCCGCCCCCGAGCTCGCAGCCCCGGACCTCGAGGTAGCGGCGCATGAAGGGGGAATCGCGCTCGTAGCCGCGCGCCCCCGCGACCTGGAGGGCCGCGCTGGTGGCGCGGGCGGCCACGTTGTTCGCGAGCATCTTCGCCATGGACGCCTCCATCGGGCAGGGTCCCTCGACGTCGCGCTTGTGGGCGGCGGCGTACACGAGCAGCCGCGCGGCGGCCACCTCGGCCTGCGCCTCGGCCAGGGGATGCGAGACCGCCTGGTAGCGCGCGATCGGCTCGCCGTACTGCCGTCGCTCGCAGGCGTAGGCGACTCCGGCGTCGATGGCGGCCTGCGCGACCCCGATCGTCTGCGCCGCGTTGGCCAGCCGTTCCGGGTCCATCAGCTTGGCGAGGTTCGTGAAGCCCGCATCGACCGGGCCGAGCAGCGCCGACTCGGGCACCACCACGCCGTCGTAGCGGACCTCGTTCACCATCAGCGCGCGCATCGCCGCGTAGCGCCGGCGTTCGAAGCCGATGCCGGGCGTGCCCCGTTCGACCAGGAACAGGCTGATACCCTTCTGGCGCGACTCGGACGGGTAGCTCCCCGTCCGGGCCGCCGTGATGATCACCTCGGCCCGCTCGGCACCGCTGATCGGCCCCTTCTGCCCGTCGATCCGCCAGCCCCCTGCGACGCGCTCGGCGCGCGTCTCCATTCCGGCGAAGTCCGAGCCCGCGCCGGGCTCGGACATGGCCAGCGCGAAGCGCTTGTCGCCCGTCACGATGCCCGGGAGGTAGCGCTCGCGCTGCTCGGGGGAGCCGCAGATGTGGAGCGCGTGGGATCCGAAGATGGTCCCGGTGATGTAGAGCGTCGAGAGCGAGATCGAGGTCTTCCCCACCTCCTCGACGAACACACACAGGTCGAGGACCGAGCCCTCGGAGCCGCCGTACTCGACGGGGACCGGGAGGCCGGTCCAGCCGCGCTTCGCGCACTCGCGGTAGAACTCCTCGGGGTACTCCTCGTCGTTCTCCATCTGGAGGATGCGCTCGGGCGGATACTTCGAAGCCAGGAAGTCCCGCACCTGGGCTCGCAGCGCGAGCTGCTCGGGCGAGAGGTAGACGTCCATCACCTCCTCCTGCCGGGTGAACGCACGCGGCGAGCGCGGGCGCTCACGGCTCGATCTTGAAGACCCTTGCGGCGTTGTCCCGCAGGATCTTCCGCGTCGCCTCGGCGGAGAGGTCGAGGGCGTAGACGTCGTCGAGCGTGCGCCCGAAGGGCAACAGTGGGTAGTCCGTGCCCCAGACGAGCTTGTCCTGGCCATAGCCGCCCGCGAACTCCACGAGCCGCGGGGGCCAGTGCCGCGCGGGGCGCGCGGACGACTCCACGTACAGGTTCGGGTGCTTCCAGGCGAGGATCATCATCTCCTCCTCCCAGGGATTGCCGACGTGCGTGCCGAGGATCCGCAGCTCCGGGAAGGTCAGCGCGACCTCGTCGAGGTAGATGGGTCGCCCGCACTCGGAGGGGAGCAGCGGGCCGGTGTGGCCCACCTGGAGCGCGATCGGGATGTCGTACTCGCAGCAGGCGACGTAGAAGGGCCAGTACATGCGGTGCGTGGGCGGCGGCGCGGTGGTGCGCCCGTCGCCGTACTGGTAGGGCTCGAGGCGGAAGGCGCGGAAGCCGAGCTCCTCGACGCAGCGTCGGAACTCGCGCATTGCCGGCATCGGATCGCGGATGTCGACGGTGAAGCAGCCGATGAAGCGCTCGGGAGCCTGGCGCACGTAGGCAGCCGTCTCGTCGTTGTCGACGACCCAGGTGTCCAGGAACTTGAAGGAGGACGCCACGCCGATCGCGACGCCGGCCGCGTCCATCTCGGCAATGATCTGGTCGAGGGTGAAGCCCTTGCGGAAGCGCTCCTCGACGCCGTACTTCCGGAAGATGTGCCAGAAGGAATCGGGCCATCGCTCGGCGGTGGCGGGGGACATGATCGACATCCAGGCATCGATGGCACCCACGCGCTCGGAGCTGGTCATCGGACCTCCCTGCTCTTCGCGAGCGAGCGCGAGATGATCTCGCGCATGATCTCCGACGTTCCCGCGCCGATCGAGAAGCCCGCGACATCGCGGTAGTAGCGCGGGATCGGGGACTCCTCGATCTGCCCGTAGCCGCCGTGGAGCTGCAGGACCTCGGCGGCGACCGCCTGCACCGCCCCGGCGGCATGGAGCTTCGCCATGGAGACCGCCATCTCGCCGCTGGGCTCGCCGTCGGAGAGCAGGCGCGCGGCCTGATAGGTCAGCAGGCGCGCGGCCTCGAGCCGCGTCGCCATGTCGGCGAAGCGGTGGCGCCAGGTCTGGAAGCCGAGCAGGGCGCTTCCGAAGGCCTCCCGCTCGGACGCGTAGTCGATCCCGAGCTCGAGGAGCCGCTCCATGATGCCGACCGCGAACGCCGCGATCACGAGCCGCTCGCCCCCGAAGTGCGCGAGGATGGTATGCATGCCGCGGCCTTCCTCGCCGATCAGATTCGAGACGGGGATGCGGCAGTCGTCGAAGAAGAGCTCGCCGGTATCCGAGGCGCGGGCGCCGAGCTTGTCGAGCCGGCGGCCCACCGTGAAGCCCGGCGTGTCCGTGGGGAAGAGGACCAGCGAGATGCCGCGGGGGCCGGCGCCTCCGGTGCGGACGGCGAGCGTGACGAAATCGGCGCGCGTCCCGTTGGTGATGTAGGTCTTCTGGCCGGAGATCACGTACTCGTCGCCCTCGCGACGCGCGCGGGTGGCGAGCGATGCCACGTCGGATCCGGCGGCCGGCTCCGAGACGCCGATCGCGCCGATCCGCTCGCCGCGGATCGCGGGGGCGAGCCACGCCTGCTTGAGCTCGTCGCTGGCCTCGTCGGCCAGGGCCGAGAGCGCGAACTCGGACTGCGCCATCAGCCCCACGGCCGTCCCCACGGAGTCGCCCTTCGCGAGCTCCTCGCACAGCACGCAGGTCGCCAGGAAGTCGAGTCCGCTGCCTCCCCAGCGCGGCGCGTAACGGACGCCCAGGAACCCGGCTTCGCCGGCCTTCCGGTAGAGCTCGCGCGGGATCTCGCCCGCCGCCTCCCAGGCGTCCGCGTGGGGCCGGATCTCTCGATCGACGAAGGTCGCGACGCTCTCGCGGAAGGCCGCGTGCTCTTCGGCCAGGTAGATCGAGGGCTGGCGGGGGTAGCTCATGCGCCCTGGCACCCGGGAGGGATGGTGCTTGACCAGTGACCAGACTATTATTTTGGTCATCAGTCGTCAAGCCTCTCCGCGACGTCTCCTTTCCGCGAGGTCTGAATGGAAGGAATGGAAGCGACGACAGCGCCGAGGCAACGCCTGATCGAAGCGGCCGAGGCGCAGTTCCGACGTTTCGGGTACCGGCGCACCACCATCGACGACATCACGGGCCGCGCGGGCACGGGCAAGGGGAGCCTGTACCTGCACTTCGACTCGAAGCAGGCCCTCTACGCGGCCGTCGTAGAGGCCTCCGTCGAGCGCTTCGTGCAGCGCGCCTCGCGGCTCCTGGAAGGCCCGGGGACGGTTCCCGAGCGGCTACGCTCGCTCGTCGAGCTCACGATCGACCACTACAGCCACGACGAGCTCCTCCACGCGTCCCTGTTCGGCGGCGGCCGCCTCGTCGAGGGGGACGTCTCGCGGCTCGCGGCTGACATCCAACGCAACCGCATCCGCGGCCTGCTGCGCGACCTGCTCCGGCTGGGGCAGGCCGAGGGAACGATCCGGCCGGACCTCGAGATCGAAGCCGCGGCGCGCGTGCTCTTCGAGATCGGCTGGGCCGTCGTGCGCGCCGAGCTCGAGGGGCAGAGCGATCTTCCGCTCGACCGTGCGCTCAACACCCTCAATCAGATCGTCGGCCTGGGCCTGCTCCCCCGGCAGCGCTAAGGCCCGCCCGGATCGGACGCGCCCCGCAGGGGCGGCGACGATTTGACACCCGTTGGTAAAATCGGTATGGATTTCGCGTCTTTAGGGGACGCAGAGGCACGTAGCTCAGTGGTAGAGCACCACCTTGACACGGTGGGGGTCGGCGGTTCAATCCCGCCCGTGCCTACCAGGGCGATCCAACTCCGTCAGGACGAGCAGCGTCACGACATGAACCGCCTGCACTCATGAGCGAGATCCAGGTCCGCTTGCCGGACGGCAAGACGCTCCTGGTGGCGGCGGGATCCACCGTGCTCTCGGTTGCCGAGCGTATCGGCAAGGGTCTCGCTCGCGCGGCGCTCGCCGGGCGCGTCGACGGACAGCTCGTCGACCTGCGCTCGCCGCTGCGCGCCGACGTCGCCCGCCTCGAGATCGTGACCGACCGCGACCCGGCGGCTGGTGAGGTGATCCGCCACTCGGCCGAGCACGTGATGGCCGACGCCGTGAAGCGCCTCTTCCCCGACGTGCAGATCGACGTCGGCCGCTCGGACCACTCCGAGAAGTTCCAGTACGACTTCCTCGTCTCGCGTCCCTTCACGCCCGAGGATCTCGAGCAGATCGACAAGGAGATGGGAAAGATCCTCGCCGAGAAGAGCAGCTTCACGCGCCAGGTGGTGAGTCGCGACGAGGCGCGCGCGATCTTCTCCGGCATGGGCGAGGAGCTCAAGCTCTCGCGCCTCGACGACATCCCCGAGGGCGCGGAGATCACGCTCTTCCGCCACGCCTCCTTCGTGGACCTCTGCCGCGGGCCGCACGTGCAGCGCACGGACCAGATCGGGGCCTTCCAGCTGATCGAGTCCGCCGGGGCCTATTGGCGCGGGGACGAGCGCAACCCGATGCTCCAGCGCATCTACGGCACGGCCTTCGCGTCGCGCCGCGAGCTCGAGGAGCACCTGGCCCGCCTCGAGGAGGCGAAGCGCCGCGACCACCGCCGCCTCGGAGCCGAGCTCGAGCTCTTCCACGTCGATCCGATCTCGCCGGGATCGCCGTTCTACCTGCCGCGCGGCATGGTCCTGTACAACGGCCTCGTCGACTTCATCCGCTCGCTCTACCCGAAGTACGGCTACCAGGAGGTGATGACGCCGCAGGTCTTCCGGACGGAGCTCTTCAAGACCTCGGGCCACTACCAGCTCTTCCGCGACAACATGTTCCTGATGCAGGGCGACGAGGGCGAGGAGCTCGCCGTAAAGCCGATGAACTGCCCCGGGCACTGCCACCTCTTCGCGACCCGCCGCCACTCCTACCGCGAGCTCCCGGTGCGCTTCGCGGAGTTCTCGCGGCTGCACCGCAACGAGCGCAGCGGCACGCTCACCGGCCTCTCGCGCGTGCGCTCCATGGCGCAGGACGACGCGCACATCTTCCTCGCGCCCGAGCAGGTGGATGACGAGCTCGAGCGCTTCTTCGAGATGACCCGCGAGGTCTACGAGGCGCTGGGACTTGCGGGCGTCGAGGTCGCGGTCTCGACGCGGCCGGGGCAGTTCGTGGGCGAGGCGGCGGACTGGGACCGGGCCGAAGCGATGCTGCTCGGTGCCGTCGAGCGCGCGGGCTTCGGGCGGCGGGTCAAGCCCGGGGAGGCCGCCTTCTACGGGCCGAAGGTCGAGTGCGACTTCCGGGACGTGCTCGGCCGCCCGTGGACGCTCTCGACGCTCCAGATCGACGTGGCGATGCCGGTGCGCTTCGGCCTGCGCTACGTGGGGGCCGACAACGAGCTGCACACCCCCGCGATGCTGCACCGGGCGGTCCTGGGCTCGCTCGAGCGCTTCATCGCGCTCTACACGGAGATGACCGGGGGGGATTTCCCGCTCTGGCTGGCCCCGCTGCAGGTGTTGGTGCTACCCATCACCGACCGCCATCTGGCCTATGCCCGCAGCGTCGAGCAGCGCTGCGCGGTGGTCGGCCTGCGGGCGGCTGTCGACGAGCGGGGCGAGAAGCTGGGATTCAAGATCCGCGAGGCGGAGCTGCGCAAGGTTCCCGTGATGCTCGTGGTCGGAGACCAGGAGCAGGCGAACGGGACCGCGACGCCCCGGCGGCGGCATGCGGGGGGCGGCGAGGCGGCCGCTCCGGTGGACGAGCTCGTGGCCGAGCTCGCCCGAGACGTGAAGCAACGGCGCCACGGGCGCCCCGAACGGGAGGAATAGCATCTGGCGGAGTTCAGAAGGGCCGCACGCAAGGATGGACCCCGGGTCAACGAAGAGATCCGGGAAAAGGAGATCCGGGTGATCGGCGCCGAGGGCGAGCAGCTCGGCGTGATGTCTTCCGAGGTAGCCCTCGCGAAGGCAGTGGAGGCCGGCCTGGACCTCGTCGAGGTGGCACCCGGCTCGCGGCCGCCCGTCGTCCGGATCATGGACTACGGGCGGTACAAGTACGAGCAGAAGAAGAAGACGGCGAAGGGACGCGGGCACACGGCTTCGCTCAAGGAAGTGAAGCTCCGGCCGCGCACCGACGACCACGACCTCGACACGAAGCTCAAGAACGCGCGGCGCTTCCTGATCGAGGGCGACAAGGTGAAGGTCACCGTCATGTTCCGCGGTCGCGAGCTCGCCCATCGCGAGCTCGGCCGCCGCCAGATGGACCGGGTGACGCAGATGCTGGGACCGATCGCGACGGTGGAGAACCCGCCGCGGATGGAAGGTCGCTTCCTCTCGATGATCCTGGTACCCAACCGCGACGCCGTCGCGGAGGCGCTCCGGGCCGAGAGGAAGGCGCAGAAGGTTGAGGCGGCGGCGCGCGCCGAGGCTCCGCAGCCGCAGCAGGAGGCCGCGGCGCTCGCCGAGGCTCCGCCGCAGCAGGAGGACGGAGGCCAGGATGCCTAAGATGAAGACGCACCGCGGAGCCGCCAAGCGGTTCAAGAAGACGGGGACCGGGAAGATCGTCCGGGCCCGCGCCAACAAGCAGCACATCCTCACCAAGAAGACGAGCAGGCGGAAGCGCAAGCTGCGCAAGAGCACGCTGGTGCACCCCTCGGACGAGGGTCGCATCCGCCAGATGGTGCCCAATCTCTGACGATCCAGGAACGAGATCCAGGAACGAGGTAGGCGAGCATGTCCCGAGTCAAGCGCGGCGTCACCACCCGGCGACGCCACAACCGGATCCTGAAGGCAGCCAAGGGCTACGTCGGCGCACGCAGCCGGCTGATCAAGACCGCGCGAGAGGCCGTCGAGAAGGGCTGGAAGTACGCCTACCGCGACCGCAAGCAGCGCAAGCGCGAGTTCCGCGGGCTGTGGATCGTGCGCATCAACGCCGCGGCGCGCGAGCACGGGCTCTCGTACAGCCGGATGGTCAGCGGGCTCAAGCGCGCCGGCGTCGAGATCGACCGCAAGGTGCTCGCCGACCTCGCCGTCTCCGACCCGCGCGCCTTTGGCGCCCTCGCCGAGCTGGCCAGGAACCCGGCGAGCTGAGCGGAGCGCCACCCGTGTCGGGGGATGCCGAGACGCTCGATCGGCTCTTGGCCTCGGCGCGCGCAGAGATCGCCCG
>Ga0214473_10009866_pt1 | contig 11273 bp, 15 predicted proteins | sample RVTome_7_FD_203509 | JGI IMG/M metagenome (GOLD analysis project Ga0214473, IMG submission 203509) | Soil microbial communities from uranium-contaminated site in the Upper Colorado River Basin, Wyoming, United States - RVT98D197 | ecosystem: Environmental > Terrestrial > Soil > Contaminated >...
TTTATTTGATTTTGAGCGCTTTGCCTGAACATCGAATCGAAACCTTGGCAGCCCTGACCGCCGGCCTTCGGATTGAATCGATCATTTATCTCCCTGTTTTCGGATTCAACATGGCCAATGCCGTGATTGTGGGGAATCTATTGGGTGAAAAGAAACAGGAAGATGCTTTTCAGAGCGGAATCATGACAATGGCGCTGGGCGTCTGCATTGTTACGTTGATGGTCGTCATCGTGATTTTAAATGCCCGATGGATCGCTTCCTTTCTATCCAGTGATGCCATCGTGATCCGGGAAAGTGTTAAATATATTTATATCAGTATGATCAGCGAGCCTTTTATGGCATGGGGAATTATTCTGGGAGGGGGGCTGATCGGCGCAGGGGATACCCGAAGTGTGTTGATAAGGGTAGCCCTGAGTGTGTGGCTGATCAGAATTCCTTTGGCCTACATTTTTGTCGTTCTCTTAGGATTCGGAGCAGTTTCGGTCTGGTGGTGCATGAATATTTCACAATTCGTTCAGGCCTTCGTGATGTCTAAAAGATATTTCAATAGAGAATGGTTATCTCTAACCAGGTAGATCATTTAAGAGAAGCTTCCTTTTCCCAAGCCTCGAATTTTCATACGCCATTTCCTTAAATTTCATTGTAAATTTAATTGGTTACGAAAGTATTCTTCATTTGATCTTACTCTTGACTTAAGTCAATGCAATTTTTTCCGGAATATTAGAACATTGGGATAGTGGAATGATTGTTTGTCTCTTGGAACAAAGAGTGAGGAGATGGTGAAGCAAAGAGAAATTTCAGAGAAGGAAAAGGATGATATTCGAACATTGGTGAAGTTTGTGGGTATCTATTGTAGAGAGAATCACGATAGGGAGAGAGCCCCCTTTTCATTCAAACTGTTCGATATCAAGGAAATCGAGAAGAGAGAGATCTCCCTATGCTCGAATTGCACACGGCTTCTTACTTATGGTTTGACCATGAGGCTGAAGTGCCCTCACGATCCCAAACCGATGTGCAAGAAATGTGAAACTCAGTGTTACCATGGTGATTATAAAGCAAAGATTCGAGAGGTCATGAAGTTTTCTGGGATGTATGTGATTAAACATGGTCGTGTGGATCTTTTGTATCACTATCTCGTGTAAGAAAGAAAGCAGAAGGCAGAAAGCAGAATGCAGAAAGCGGAAGGCAAAATATTAGTAACGTATTTTAAATTTTAGTATTTTTTAAACTGCCTACTGCCTTGTGCCTACTGCTTTCTGAGGTGTTTGACCTAAGTCAAGGTAATCTTTTGGGGATGGCGCTATAGTGAAATTAAGAAAGGAGGATAAAATGGCGGAGAAGAAAGAAATTACCTGTTTTCTTTGTCAGAAGACAGAACATCAGGGCGTTTTACTTCCGTGTCGAAAAGGCGGACAGGAACTTTGGGTTTGTACCCGATGTCTGCCCATGCTCATCCATGGTGGCTAAGAGATGGATAGCGAGGTAAAGAAACTTAAACGAAAGGAGAAAAGAGATGAGAGAAAAAATTGAAGAGGCGTTACAGACAATCAGGCCGGCTTTACAGGCCGACGGGGGCGATGTGGAGTTAGTCGAGGTGGTGGACGGAATTGTGAAGGTTAGGTTGAAGGGAGCTTGTGGGGGTTGCCCGATGTCACAGATGACGTTAACCCGTGGGGTTGAGGCAACAATCAAAAGAGCCGTCCCTGAGGTGAAGAGAGTAGAGGCGGTATAAAGGGGTCTTTACAAAGGGAGAGAAAGGTTATGGAAAGTTATCTCAATACACCGATCAAAGAGATCATCTCGAAATTTCAGAAAGTTGGAGAAATCCTCGGGGAGTATGACATCGGCTGTGTCCCATGCACCGTGGGGTCCTGTCTCCTGAAGGATATCATCGAAGTCCACAACTTATCCGAAGAGGGAGAAAAAGAAGTGATGGTCAGGATTGCAAAGGTGATCTATCCGGATAGAGTCATTCCCATCCCGAAAGTCCAGAGGACGACCAAGACCAGGTCCAAAGAGATCAAGTATTCCCCTCCGATGAAGAAGCTGGTAGACGAGCATGTCCTCATCAAGAGATGGATCGCATTGATTCCCCAACTGCTCGAGCGCCTGGATGTGGACTCCCCTGAGGTCAGGGAGATCCTTCTCAACGGGGTCGACTTCATACGATCCTATGCGGATAAATTCCACCACGCGAAAGAGGAGGATATTCTTTTCAAATATTTTGATGAAAATTCGGACATTCTTAAGACGATGCTCGAAGATCATACGAAAGCACGTGGTCATGTCAAGGCCATCGTGGAGGCGGTTGAAAAGAAGGATAAGAAAAAGATCATTGAACATCTCAATGCCTATGGGGAGCTCCTCACCGAGCATATCAAGAAAGAGGATGAGATTCTCTATACGTGGATGGACAGAAGCCTTTCCGTCACCCAGGTCGGCGAGATCTATTCGAAGTTTAGCGAAGTGGATGAGATCAGCGGTAACGGAGTCACCGAAAGGGGCAGAACGTTTGTCATTGAACTCGAAGAAAAATTCGAAAAATCTAAAAAGGAGGTCAGAACATGAAAGAGTTTGCTGGGTGTCCAAGTTCAAGGACGGTTGATTTCAGGGAAAAAGGGACCCAGGAAGAGGTCCCCGCGGCCAAGGTGCAATCGCAGCTCCGGCAGTGGCCGATTCAACTCCATCTGGTTTCTCCTACGGCTCCTTATTATCAGGGTGCCGATGTGTTGCTGACGGCCGATTGCGTGGCCTATGCCCTGGGAAGTTATCACGCCGATTATTTGAAAGGGAAGTCCCTTGCTATTGCCTGCCCGAAACTCGATGAGAGCCAGAATACCTATGTGGAAAAAATCAAGTCCTGGTTCGACGATGCCAAGATCAATACCCTCACTGTTTTGATCATGCAGGTTCCCTGCTGCATGGGGTTGGTCCAATTGGCCAAGCAGGCTCTCGAAAGTTCGAAAAGAAAGGTTCCTCTAAAATCGGTCGTGGTAAGTCTACAGGGACAGATTCTGTCAGAGGATTGGATCTAACAACAGATGTAGGGTGCGTTCCCCGAGCGCACCGGTTGGCATGCCCTGCGCCCTATTAGGTACAGGGCGTGATAGCCTACCTGCGCGTAGCCGCTCTCGCCTGCCAAAGAACTTGTTCGGCGAGCAGGTCGGCGAAGGCAGGGGGGATCACTCAGAGGGATTTTCCCTCTGAAGAAACGAGGTTTCCATGAACGAAGATAAAAGAGTGGTTAAGGTAAATGCCCTGGATCTGAAATCCTATAACGAAAAGAAGTTTAATCCGAAGCCCGTCTATCAAACAGAGCAACTCAGGGTCATCTTAGCCTATTTCAAAAAAGGCCAGTTCATTCCTGTCCATTCACCCAGTGTGGATGTCATCTTATGCATTCTTGAGGGAGAGGCAGAGGTGGTGGCTGGGGAGGAGAAGATCAGCACAAAGGTGAACGATGTCATCATCGTTCCAAAGGGAGTGAAGAGGGGCGTCCGGGCGTTGACCGACCTGACAGTTTTGCATGTAGTCCAGCCACCTCCTTCCGAGGAGGATCATAAGGAAGTCCACCAGAGGTTGATATTGGGGAAGTTTGAGTGAGCCACCGTGATATTCGATTGTTCGGTATGTCCCCATCGGGTAAATACCTATTGCAATCGGCTAAAGAGTACATGCGAACCACTTGACCGAGGCTGTGTTCTCTATGGGAAAGTCAAACCTGTTACAATGAGAGAAGGGGTGATCGACATGGAAGGGAAGATTCAGACGCTGGATTTAAGACCCATGCCGCCTTTCGAAAGGCATGAAAAGATCTTCAAGATCTGGGAATCGTTAAAACCAGGAGAGATATTGAAGATCATCAATGATCACAACCCCAAGCCCTTGCGCTACCAGTTTGAAGCAGAACATAAAGGAAAATATGAATGGGAGTATGAACAGGAGGGGCCAAGGGATTGGGTAGTAAAAATAAAAAGAATTTGAAAGATATCACGAGCAGAAGTTCGTGTTGATCCAATGCTGAAATTGGAGTTTAGGGGAGAGAGATTATGGATAAATATGCAAAGGCATTTGTGAAGGCGAGTCTGATCTACCTCGGAATCGGAGCCATTTTAGGAGTGTTGATGGTTATTTGGCCAGATATTCATTTTACCATTTCACGGGTGCACGTTCACATCCTTCTTCTGGGATTTATGGCCATGATGATTTATGGCGTGGGATATCATATCCTTCCGCGATTCATGGGGAGACCAATTTACAGCCATCGCCTTGGCAACATCCAGGTATGGATTGCTAACATTACATTAGTGGGCCTTTCTCTTTCATGGATAGCAGAGACATTCCAGGGGGGATTCTGGCATTATTTAGCAATCTTGTTTGGAATTGGCCAGGCAGTTGCTATTTTTATATTTATCTTCAATCTCTGGAAGAGCATGATTCCGCAAGCCACGCAATAATTCAGAGTTCGGAATGTGGATTTCGGAATGTAATTCCGCAATCCACAATATGAAAAGGGGGTTAACAATGGCTGATAAGAAAATTACAAAAGATACGGTCATCGGGGATGTCTTGAAGACGAACCCGGCAGCGATCAAGGTGATCCAAAAGTATTTCGGCCAGGGCTGCTTCACCTGCCCGGGGATGAATATGGAATCCATCTCCTTCGGGGCGTTAATGCATAACATCGATCCGGACGTGATTGTGAAGGAGATCAACGAATTGGAAAACTAAGAGGAGCGTTCTCCTCCGGAGAACTTAAGGTGGGAGGTTAGAGGTAAATTCTTTAGATCTCAACCCTCAAATGAAGTGGTCCTTAAGCGCAGCGATCCTAAGACAGAGTGAAAAAAGGAGGCCTATGGAACCGATTCATCTTTTTGAGAAGGCAGAGTTTTCTAAGGATAATTTCATACCCAAGCAACTTCATATCGGAGATGCAGGGGCGGCAGTGCTCATCTGTTTTGAGCCAGGACAAACCATGCCTCTTCACCCTCATCCGGGTGCCTTGGAAGTGATTCTTTACGGTGTTGAAGGGGAGGGGACCTTGGCGATCGGGGATGAGGAGAAACCTTTCAAAAAAGGCGACCTCATTTTTTGTAAGGGGGAAGTCCCTGTCGGCCCTAAAAACACAGGCCAGGGAAGGTTTATGGTTCTGGTCATTCTTGTTTTAAAACAGTTGGTGTCTAAAGGGTAAGTTTTTTATAAAGAAGACCATATCTCACCCCATGGCAACTGATTAAGACAGAGGGACATTTAAGCTCTTCCATTGCCAGATAAAGGATCGCCCCTCCGGCCAAGATCACATCGGCTCTGGCAACGGCCAGGCCAGGTATTTTTTTTCTCTCCTCAATGGTTTTAGATCGGTAACGGAGGAGTTGTTTTCCCAGCTCTCCCTTTTTCAAGATAAAATGATGGATTTTTTCAGCGATAAATTCTTCCAGACCCATTTCAACAGAGGCGAGGGTCGTAGCTGTCCCTCCGACGGCTACCATGGAGAATGGTTCTTGTGAATGAGGGATATTAACAAGTCGTTCCCGAATGTGCCTTTCCATCTTCTCCCATTCTTCATCTTGAACAGGATTGGAATGGAGAAACTGTTCTGTAAACCGGACGGACCCGAGTGGGAGGCTTATCCATTGACGGATCTGTGTGCCTTTGCCAAGGATGAATTCTGTACTTCCTCCTCCAACATCCACCACGAGGATAGGTTTTTTTACTTCCCCAAGATCCTTGGCCACAGCTAAAAAAGAGAGTTGGGCCTCTTCTTCTTCGGAAATGACCTCAATGGAGAGGTTGAGTTTTTCTTTGGCCCCTTTTAAGAAATCCTCGGAGTTTTTGGCTTCTCGAAGAGCGCTCGTCCCTGCGGCAAAGATTTTCTGAACCTCCATGGCCTGACATCGTTTTAAATATTGAGCCAGTGTTTGAAGGCCTCTCTCCATTGCCTCTTTCAAAAGCATTTTGTTTTTTTGAAGGCCCTCACCCAATCGGACAACGGTTTCCATTTCAAAAAGAGGATGAATTTTTCCTCTTTTCACTTCGGAGATGAGGAGGAGGATGGTATTGGTCCCGATATCAATGGAAGCAACCCTTTTAGGGAAAGTAGGGTCGGATTTCACGGCAGAGTTCCTCTGGGATAATGTTAGCGGTCAATTCGGACTGAAGGACTTCGAAAGACGTGCAGTCGTTGAGATAATTGGATTGGAAAGGGGTTCTCGAGATAATCCGGATGAGGAGTTGATAGGAGGTTTCACCCACCATAGAGTAGATGGAGAAATTGAAGCTGTTGAGGTTTTTCTCGTAATAATATTTCAGGGTTGAGATGATTCCTCTTGCCAGAGAGACAATCTCTTCTTTACCGAGAGTCGTGATCGATCCATGTCCCCCCACGCTCCCACATACTTCGTTAAATCCTATCGGAGCGAAAGAGACGAACCAGTCAACCTTTCCAATGTTGGCGATGTAACGTTTTCCAAGCCCTTTCTCAATCTGAATGAGGTCGCTCCAATAAAGGGTCCCATTCTCCTGATAATAAGAGGTACTGTTATCTAATAGCCATCCCATCTCATTCGTCGGAATGGGATCTCCAATTACCTGGAGGTGGGGATGAAGAATGCTGCTCCCTCCAGGAAGAAGATAATTTTGACTGATCTGCCAGTAGCGAGCATCCGGATCGAAGTCCATCGTCTTCCGTATAATCTCGATAGAAACGGAAAAGGCCTCTTCATAGATCTCAGGGGTCAGTTGATTCAGGTTGAGAAAATGATCCCCGCAGAGAACCACGACACTGCCATAAGTTCCTGCGGGGTAGAGATTAGGAAAACCAATGGCTCCCCCGATGGAGATTCTCCCTTCTGAAGAGATTTCATTCAGAAATTGGGGAGTCTTTTGAAGAACGTTCTCCGGACAGAAGATGCACCCCTTTGACTCCTGGGCCATCTTGGAAAAATCAAATTTGTCCTGAGGTGGGAGTGCCCATGTGATGATGCGACTCCGCCGTTTTGTCAGGGGATCGATCCGGACCTCCGTTGGGACTGAAATGATTTCAGATTCCCCGAGGGGAGAACGGGAGTCCGATTGAAGGTGGAATCGCTCAAACTTTATTTCCATAGCTATTTGTTCTCTGCAATGAAACGCCGGATCGAACGATCGTAGGTTTGTTCTCCTTCGGGCGTGAACAAACAACCGGGAAGTTGCTTCGCTCTCCAGTGATAGGCGATACATTCACAGCATTTCCCCTTTCGATCACAAGGTTCATCAGTACAGGTGCATCGGATTTTGTTCTTTTCTAAATGACATTCCAGCATCTTTATCCACCTTTACATAAATATAAGGGTTCCAGAGTCCTAGGATTGGAGGGTTCCAGTGGACACACTGAAATCAGAACTTAATTTTTATTATTTTTCTTGCCTCCTCGAACGCTCGGTTCTTCGGACCCATCCATTTTTGAAGAAAGGGAACAGCCATCACGGGTTCACCTTGAAGAAAAGATAATGTTCTACCATTTCACAGAGAATGTGTCCGATGAGGATGTGAGTTTCTTGGATGCGAGGTGTACTGGCGGAAGGGACCACCAGAGGAAAATCAGCCATTTTGGCAGCGATCCCTCCATCATTTCCGGTAAGGGCGACCGTTTTCATTCCCATCTCTTTAGCTACCTCAAAAGCCTTAATGATATTAGGAGAATTTCCGCTGGTTGTGATGCCGATGGCAACATCCCCTTCCTTCCCGAGGGCTCTGAGCTGCTTAGCAAAAATTTCATTAAAGGCAAGATCGTTCGAGACACTGGTTAGGATGGAAGTATCCGTGGTGAGAGCGATCGCTGGCAGGGGTGGACGATCCATGACATATCGGTTGACAAATTCCGCAGCCAGGTGTTGGGCATCGGCAGCACTCCCACCATTCCCGAAGAAAAAGAGTTTGTTCCCCGCCTCGAAGGTATGAGAGATTAGTTTAATGACATCGAGGAATTTGGGGAGGTTCTCTTTGAGAAAATGTGTTTTAACTTCCGAACTTTCTTTAAATCGCTTGAGAATAATTTTTTCCATTAAACTAAAATCTTATACTTCCTGTTTTTTTCTGTCAAGGGAACCTTTTTGAGAGCTCTGCTCTTGATTACTCAGATTTCAAAAATGATTAAAAAGATTCCCTCTCTTTTTAGCATTTCTAATCGGTGGAATCGTTTCGTAATCTGTGTAATGAGAGATTTCTGGACTTTTCAGAAATCTCCTTTTGATAGGACAATTTCCAGCGACGGTTGAGCCAAGTCCACTGAGCGGGAGTTTGTCTGATGGAATCCTCGATGACCTTTGTAAATTTTGCGGTCAGTGTTTCGATATCCTTCTTTTCGTCGGATGTCTGTTCTATTTCAATAGGATGACCGATGACCAATGTCCATCGAATTCTATTTTCTCTCAGGACGAACATGGGCAAGATCGGGGCGCCTGTCTTGAGAGAGAAGAGGGCAGGTCCGGAAGGGGTGAAGGCCCCCTGGCCGAAGAATGGAACAGGAATCCCTCTGCGCCTCTGTTGCTCATCCGCCACCAAGTAAAGGATCTCATTTCGGCGGAGGCAGTTGAGGGATTTTTTAATGGAAGTGGTAATCGGTTTTGGTGAAAAGATTTTCTGGCCGACGATTCCTTGGTAGGTGTTCAGTCTCTCCCACAATTTTGGGAAACTTTCTTGATTGATCATAATATTAACAGGATAACCTTCCACAGCCAATCTCGTTCCCAAGAGAGTGAAAGCCCCCAGATGTCCACCGAGGGCGATAACTCCCTTTCTCTTTGCTAAGGCCATTTCCAGATGTTCTTTCCCTTTAATTTTAATCTTTAAGATAAATCGCTCAAAAGGGAAAACATTGGCAATACAATAGACGCTTTCCAAAGGGATGAGGGTGAAATGAGAGAAGACTTCCTTGGCAAGCCTTTTGATCTCATCCATTTTTTTTTCTTTTCCAAAAGCCACAGAGAGATTGCTGATCACCCTTTCTCGGTATTTTTTAACCAAGTGGAAGGTAACCGCTCCCATGATCTTTGCAATAAACGCCAAGCCTTTTGGGGATAAGCGACGGAATATTGGAAGGGAGGAGGTGAGGAGGGCATTTAAAAGAAAATCCCCGAGTCTATCCCTCATTTTTTTAAAAGAAGTTTTTCCCATGGGATATCGAGAGTTAAGAAAGATGGAGTAAATGGTATCAACATAGATTATTTTAAGGAGGATTTCAATAGGAATTCGGGGTCAGGCTTCGGTAATTAGGTATTGACATTCCTATGCTTCTTTGGTAAAGAATTTTCTATGGCTCGTAGACCTCGAATCCATTTTCCAGGGGCTTTATATCATGTCATCAGTAGAGGAAATCGGAGACAGAGGATATTCCTTGATGAAAAAGATATGAAGAAATTCCTTAGCTATCTTGTGGAGTATAAGAGCAGACGTCCTTTCCGCCTTTATGCTTACGCTTTGATGAAAAATCATCTCCACCTTCTTGTTGAGGTTGAAGAGATACCCTTGAGCAGAATCATGCAATCCCTGTTGTTTCGCTATACGGGTTATTTTAATAGGCGATACAGAGAGGTGGGGCATCTTTTTCAAGGTCGATATAAGGCGATTGTGTGTGATAAGGATGTTTATCTCTTAGAATTGGTTCGCTATATTCACCTGAATCCCGTTCGGGCAAATATTGTGAAAAGACCTGAAGAATATTTGTGGACCAGTCACCTCAGTTATCTGGGAAGAGGAGGGGATGATTTAATTGATGAGGGGTTTGTGTTGGGCCAATTTAGTGGGAATAAATCTTTGGCGAGGCAAAGATACCGTCAATTTGTATGGGAAGGGATTCCAAGTGGGCACCAAGAGAAATATTATGAGGTAAAGGATCAGCGATACCTTGGGGAGGACAGTTTCATTAATCAAATCGAAGCGGAGAGGGGCAAGGGCGAAAACTGGGTTTATGAGGTTCCACTGGAAGCCATATCCCAAGAGGTGAGTAGAGTCACAGGGATTACAGAGGACAGGTTGTACTCAGCGACGAGGGAACGCGAAGGGGCACGAGGGAGGGGGTTGGTGGCGTACTTGGGTATGACGGTATCGGATTATATGGTGAAAGAAATAGCCAGCCATCTCAAGCGGAGTCCTGTTACGATTGGAGAGGCAATCACCAAGGTTAAAGATCTTCTGCGGAAGGATAAATCGTTCAAGAATGCGCTAACACGCATGGAAGAAAATCTGGTCAAGGGGAGGAAGAGAAAATACCGTATTTCCGTTGCCTGACCCCTAATTTTCTAATTTTCCCTATTTTCTATTTTCAAGTCGGCGCCAAAAATTCTCATCATGGCTAAAATGAAAATGTATTCCTTTTTGAGAAAATGCTCCGGTTTGCTCACAAAAATGATCTCTTCCAGCAGGTCATCCAGTGCCCTTTTTATTTGTCTATTGGCCGTTGTGCTCCTCTACCGGATTCAACTCACGATAGGTTTGTTTACAAATCCGGTCAAGCCCTTTGATTTTAATCCGACACACTACTCCGTATGGTTTACGCTAACGGATTGGCCCTATGATCTTGCCCTGGTCCTGATCTGTTTTCTTCTATCCCGGCTCCTGTCTCAAATGTCCTATTTCACCCAACAGTGCAAGGCGTTTCCCTTATTTAAAATTTTAGGGTTGATCTCTTTGCATATGGTTTTGTTCATTCTGCTTCTCATCCACGGGGTTCATGGTCGCCTGCTTTTTGATGTTCAGACCGGGCTCGATACTTCGGCGATCAAAGGGGCATTTTCAGACATTTCATTTATTGAAACCATTAAATTCGTTGAGATAAGAGATTATCTATTTCTTCTCTTTCCTTTTGGACTTTTTTGGGTGGTTTTTCTGTCTTCCCTTGCCCTAAGGGTTTGGATGGGTAGGGTTTCTCTTATCCTGATTATCTTTCTATCCTCCCTTTCAATATTTGTAGCAAACGACAAAACCAGAGATATTCCTGCTGAGATACGCTTGAATCCAGCCCTTTTTCTCTTGTCCGATGTTGCCGAAAATGTGTTTTTTAAACCTTCGATCGAGAACCGAAATATAAATGTCCTCAAAGGAAAGAGATCGGGAGCCCAACTTTCTCGGTCGGGAGAAAGCAATCCGCCAGACTCGGCAAAATTTCTCCCGGCTAAAAGTAATCATCCATGGAATATACTCTTTTTTGTCATGGAGTCGGTGGGGACTCGATATATTTTCAATACAGACGGTGGCCAACCTCTGCCCATGCCATTTCTCCACAAAATTTCTAAAGA
>Ga0214473_10009867_pt1 | contig 11273 bp, 10 predicted proteins | sample RVTome_7_FD_203509 | JGI IMG/M metagenome (GOLD analysis project Ga0214473, IMG submission 203509) | Soil microbial communities from uranium-contaminated site in the Upper Colorado River Basin, Wyoming, United States - RVT98D197 | ecosystem: Environmental > Terrestrial > Soil > Contaminated >...
AAGGCAGTCGCCCAAATGCTCGCCTTCTCCGAGCGCTTCGACCTCGAAAAGTACGACACCAAAGGCGCGCCGCTGCACGATCCCTGCGTGATCGCCTACCTGATCAAACCCGAGCTGTTCGAAGGCCGCCACATCAACGTCACCATCGAGACCGCCAGCGAACTGACCATGGGTATGACCGTCGCCGACTACTGGGGGGTCACCGGCCGCGCCAAGAACGTCACCTTCCTGCGCTCCGGCTACGCCGAAGGCTTCTACCTTTTACTCACCGAACGGCTGGCCCGGATGCCGTGATGACCACCCCCCTCGACTGGGATGTCGAACACCCCGCGCTTGCCGAGGCCTTCATTCCGGAGCTGCCTGGCTACTATCGGGGCAAGGTGCGCGAGAACTACGACCTCTCGGACGGACGACGGATCATCATCGCCACCGATCGGTTGAGCGCGTTCGACCGGGTCCTCGCCGCCATTCCCTTCAAGGGACAAGTGCTGACCCAGACCGCCCGCTTCTGGTTCGACCGGACATCGGCGATTTGCCCGAACCACGTGCTCGACTATCCCGATCCCAACGTGGTCGTCGGGCAGCGGCTCAATATCCTGCCGGTGGAGATGGTGGTTCGCGGCTATCTCGCCGGCACCACCGCCACCTCGATTTTGACCCTCTACAAGGCCGGGCACCGGCAGATGTACGGCCTTCGCCTCCCCGACGGGCTGCGCGACAACCAGGCGCTGCCGCACCCCATCATCACCCCGACATCAAAGGCCTTCGACGCCGGGCATGACGAACCCCTTTCGCCCGCCGAGGTCGTCGGCAATGGCCTCGTGACCTCCGAACAGTGGGACGCCCTCTCGGCCTACGCCTTGGCATTGTTCGCGAGAGGCCAGGCAATCGCCGCCGAGCACGGGCTGATCCTCGCCGATACCAAGTATGAATTCGGCACCGACGCCGTGGGCCGCATCGTCCTTGCCGACGAGATCCACACGCCCGACAGCAGCCGCTACTGGTTCGCCGGAAGCTACCAGCACCGGTTTGAAGGGGGCGAACGCATGGAGAGTTTCGACAAGGACTTCGTGCGTAACTGGGTCGTGGCGCGCTGCGATCCTTACAAGGACCCGATCCCGCAGATCCCCGGATCGGTCATCGCAGAGACAGCCAGGGTCTACGTGCAGGCTTTCGAGCGTATCACCGGCGAGGCTTTCCATCCGCCCGATCCGGCCGTGCCCCCGCTCGAGCGGATACGAAGCAACCTTGCGCGCTATTTCTAGATCATTCGGTTGCCTTCGCGGCCCATGAGCGGCTAGTTTGCCCGCCTGCCACCCGGATTTGCCATCATGGATCTCGTCACCCTCGTCGCCTTCACCATCGCCTATGCCATCGCCGTACTCGTGCCCGGTCCGGGCGTCGCCGCGGTCGTCGCCCGGGCGCTGGGTGGCGGCTTCCGGGGCGCCGTGCCAATGGTGATCGGCATCCTCGCCGGCGATCTGGTCTATCTGGTATTCGCCGTCTTCGGCCTCGCCGCCATTGCCGCCTGGTTCGGGCCGGTCTTTGTCATCGTGCGCTGGGCCGGCGCCGCATATTTGCTCTATGTCGCCTGGAAGTTCTGGACCGCCAAGCCCGGCACGGAGCAGGTCCGCCCCAAGGCCGAGGAACACTGGTCCAAGACCTTCCTAGCCGGCCTGGCGCTGACCCTGGGCAACCCCAAGACCATCGTCTTCTACCTGGCACTGTTGCCTACCGTGGTGCCGCTCGACAAGCCGATGACGGCACTCGGCTTCACCGAGCTGCTGCTGATCGTTGTTGTCGTGCTCCTGGTCATCGGCTTCGGCTATGCCGCGCTTGCTACCGCGGCGCGCGAATTCTTCCGCAGCCAGACGGCGCTCCGCCGCCTCAATCGCACCGCCGGGCTGATGATGGCGAGTGCCGCCGCGTTCGTGGTGGCGCGCGAATAAGCTACCTCACAACCCTTGCCGCCGCCTCCAGCCCCCAGCGCAGCAGCAAGTCCGCCCGCTCCGGCGTCTCCCCTTCGACATAACACCGCAACTCTGGCGCGTTGCCGGAGGGACGATAGTGCACCACATCGCCGCTCTCGAGGGCGAACCTCGGCCCGTCGATGGTCGAGACGGTGGCCACCTGCCCGACCTCGGCAAAATACGAGGCGGCAAATTCCGGCTCGCCAACCAGCCGCGCCACCAGCGCGGCGGTCTTTTCCGTCGGCACCTCGGTCAACCGGTCGCTGAGTGCCGCGCGCAGCGGCAGCCGCCGCACCAGCTCGGCCAGCGACACGCCGTCCCTGGCAGCCATGCCGAGCACCGAAAGGATCGGCAGCACGGCGTCGCGTGTCAGCAGCTTGTTCAGCACATGGCCATCGACGGTCGCCTCCGACCCCAGCAGCACGCCGCCATTGGCCTCGAAACCGACGACCTTGCCGCCCGCCTCTGCCGCCTCCTCCATGCCGGCGATCACGTAGGGCGATCCGACGCGCGTACGCACCACGCTGCGGAAAGTCCCGACCGCCTCGATCGCCGAGTTGGAGGTGACCGGCGTCACCACCACATCGGCGCCGACGAACTGCGCCGTCAGCAGGCCCAGTGCGTCGCCACGGATGAAGTTGCCCTCGCTGTCGATCAGCAGCGGCCGGTCGCCGTCGCCGTCGGTCGAGACGATCGCATCGAGCCGGTGCTCGGCGATCCAGCGGTGTCGCGGCTCAAAGATCGCATCCGAGAACGCCTCCGTGTCGACCGCGACGAACGCGTCCTCGCGGCCCAGCCGTACCACGGTCGCTCCGGCCCGTGTCAGCAGCGAGACGAACAGGTCGCGCGCCACCGAGGAATGCTCGAACACCCCGATCCGCCAGCCGCGGAGCGCGTTGGGCTGCAGGAAGTGCCGATAGCGCCGGCGATAGCGGTCGCCCGCTGCAGCAAAGCCGTCGGCGGCGTCCGCTCGTCCCTCGATCTCCGACGCCGAGAGCGCCGCATTGATCCCCGCTTCGTCGTGCTTGGTGATTTCGCCCAGGGGCGTATAGAATTTGAGCCCGTTGCGGTCGCCGGGAATATGGCTGCCGGTCACCATGATCGCCGGACCGCCAAGGGCCAGGGCGTGCAGCGCCAGCGCCGGCGTCGGCAGCGTGCCGCAATCCACCGGAGTAAGGCCAGCCGCGGCGATTGCCACGGCGCAGTCTGCCGCGATCGCCGGGCTGCTGGCGCGAAAATCGCGGCCGATGAACACCTGCCCGTTGCCGGCGAACGCACGCCCCGCAAGATACCTTAGAAACGCCGCGGTGTAGCGCCGCGCCGCCTGGCCCATAAGGTCGCTGGCAAGGCCGCGCAGGCCGCTGGTGCCGAATTTCAACGAGTCGGACATCGGGACGCACCTCCTGGGCAAGTCATTGTCACAGAGGCACAACGCGCCGCAAGCCGCCGGCGTCCGGCAGTAAGCTTTTGTTAAGGGATTCGGCCCACTTTCCGATCATGCAAATCCAAAAGCGCACCATGAACTGGCTGCCCCGCGCCTCGCTCTACAACGAGGCTGAAGCCGCTCGCCTCAAGCGCAAGGCGAATTCCCAGGCCTACCTTGCGCAGCAGAGCAGCAATGCCAGCGCCTTCAGCAGCCTCAACACCTCCGCCGCCGGCACCGCCGTCGACCTGACGATCAACATCGCCGTAGCGCGCGTCAGGTCCGGGGTAAAGCCCAGGGTCTGAGCCGCCGCTTGTCTTTGGTGCCGCCATGCACCATTTCAGCGACAGAACCGCTGGAACAATCTCACGTGTCGCTCAAAGCATTCTTCGACCGCGAGGTCACGCTGGTCGCCCGCGACCTCTTGGGCGCGACCCTGTTTGTCGACGGCATCGGCGGCACGATCGTCGAGACCGAGGCCTACCACCGCACCGACCCGGCCTCCCACTCGTTTGGCGGTCCCACCCCCCGCAACGCCTCGATGTTCGGCCCTCCCGGCCGGGCCTACGTCTACCGCTCTTACGGCATCCACTGGTGCCTCAACTTCGTTTGCGAGGAAGCCAGCGCCATCCTGATCCGCGCCATCGAGCCGACCGCCGGCGTCGCGATCATGGCGGAGCGCCGCGGCCTTGCAGATCCGCGGCAATTGGCCTCCGGTCCCGGCAAGATCTGCGCCGCGCTCGGCCTCACCCGGGCGCACGACGGCCTTCCGCTCGACCGACCGCCATTTTCGCTCATGCCCGCCTCCGATCGCCCCGCGATCGTCAGCGGCCCGCGCATCGGCATCACCAAGGCCGTCGACGTGCCTTGGCGGTTTGGCGTTGCCGCCTCGCCGTTTTTGAGCCGGAAGTTCGCCCAGCCACCTGTTCCCTCGCCCGCCCGACTTCGCTAGGGTGCGGTCGGATATTTTTCCTGGAGATGACGCTTGCAGATCGACCAACTGATCAAGGAACTGATCGCCACCGGCACCATTAACGAGGAGACGCTGGCCGACCTCAACCGCATGTTGGCCGATTTCGAGGGCGGTAAGCTCGATCCCGACGATGAGGTCTACCTGCGCGCGCTCCACGCCCGCCTGACCAATGCCCCAGTGCCCGAACCGGAGGAAATCGCCGCCGAACCCGAGCGCCTCGACGGCCATACCATCGCCGAATGGCGCGATCGCGCCCTCAAGGCCGAGGCCGAAGCCGCCGATCTGGGACACCAGCTGCCAAGCGAGAGCGGCGGCTCCTGATTGCGGTTTGACTCCCGCGCCCTGCCTGCTATGAGGCGCGCGGCGTGGGCCCATAGCTCAATGGTTAGAGCCGACCGCTCATAACGGTCTGGTTCCAGGTTCGAGTCCTGGTGGGCCCACCAACTTTCCTCTAAGTCTTTGCAATTCCTTAGCTATCGCCGTTTTTGGGGCTTGTAACGTCCCAAAATGCATAACATTTTGCATAACATGGACGATGAGAATATCGTTTTACCGTCTCATGTGACGCCGATATGGCCGAGATCGACGATCGTGCCGATGGCCCAGGGGGCCGACGAGATAGCCGAAATCGCCGGCAGAGCGCGCAGGCCCATTGCCGTACCCTGCTGTCGGGCTGGAACGACGTCCACCGCATCGGCGCCAATAACAGGGCCGCCAAGCAGCCGTTCGCTCCAACATGACGTTGCGCCATGCCGGCTGTCGTTATTGGTGGTCAACAATGGAGGCCGCGCCGTTCGGGGCGCTTTCAGCCTTCGTTCAAAGCCAACCCGATCATCGCCTGGCCAAGCGCCAGGCCGCCATCATTTGCCGGAACGCTCGCGTGTGCAATCGCTTCGATGCCAGCCGCTGTGAGCGTGGACAGCATGCCCCCGAGCATGAGCCGGTTCTGGAACACACCGCCGGAAAGGGCGACCGCCTCGACCCCATTCTGCCGGGCGAGACGAATGGCTGCCTGGGAAACCACCGAAACAAGCGTCCTGTGGAAACGCGCCGCGATCAGTCCCGGCTCGACGCGCGCGCTGAGGTCGCCGATCAAGGCCTCCCACAGCCCCTTCCAACGGATCACCGGCTCCTCCGGGGGCAGCGACAGCGGCCATGCCTCGGCCCTGTCGAAGAACGGGCTGGCAAGGGCTTCGAGTTCCATGCCCGCCTGTCCCTCATAGGACTGGCGCTCGAAGCAGATGCCGAGAACGGCGGCGCAGGCGTCGAACAGGCGGCCGGCCGACGATGCAAGGGGCGCATTGATGCGCTTTTCGATCATCCGGTCGAGGATGGCCAACGGCTTTTCGGCAAGCAGCCGCGCGAAGCCCAGACCACCGGCCGGGCCGGCGAGGACATCGCGGCCGAAGGCGTGGGCGAGATGCGCATAGGCGTTGCGCCAGGGCTCGAGGCTCGCCTTGTCGCCGCCGGGCATGGCGACCGCATCGAAATGCCCGAGCCGCCGGAACGAGCGGTAGTCGCCCAGCAGGAACTCGCCGCCCCAGATCGTTCCGTCATCGCCGAAGCCCACGCCGTCGAGAATCACGCCGAGGACGGGCGGTGCGTCGAACGCCCGGCCATGTCCGGCGAGGCAGGACGCCAGGTGCGCGTGATGATGCTGGACCTGCAACAGCCTCGCCCCCGTCTCGCGGGCGAGTTCGGCGCCCATTCGGGTCGAGAGATAGCCGGGATGGCGATCGGTGACGACGAGGTCGGGATTTGCGTCGAACAGGCCCTGGTAGAGCGCGAGTGCCGCCTGCCAGGCCTCCTGGGTCTTCACCTCGTCGAGGTCGCCCAGGTGCTGCGACAGCACCGCCCGCCCGTCCGCGGCGAGGCAGAACGCAGACTTCAGGTCGCCGCCAGTCGCCAGCACGCTGCCCCCGCTTTCGCCACCGGCGGGCAACGCGAGCGGTTCGGGGGCGTAGCCGCGCGCGCGCCGCAGCACCGAAACCTTGGCCCCGTCGCACCGCACGACGCTGTCGTCGAGGCGGTTGACGATCGCGCGGTCGTGCATCAGCCATAGGTCGGCAATGTCCGCGAGCTCGCGCCGGGCTTCGTCGTTTTCGGTGGATTGCGGCTCGCCCGAACGGTTCGCCGAGGTCATGACCACCGGCCCGTCGAGCGCCCGCATCAGCAGATGATGCAGCGGCGTGTAGGGCAGCATCACGCCGAGCCGGTCATGGGCGGGCGCCACGGCGGCCGCTATCGGGCCTCCGGCGCGGCGGCGCAGCAGTACAATCGGGGCAGCGCGCGAGACAAGCGCACTCTCCTCCTCATCCGACAGCTCCGCGAAGCCGGCGAGCTGAGTGAGGTCGCGCGCCATCAGGGCAAAGGGCTTGCCGTCGCGCTGCTTGCGGCGGCGCAGCCGCGCCACCGTCTCCTCGTTCGACGCGTCGCAGACCAAGTGAAAGCCGCCGATGCCCTTTATCGCGAGGATGCGCCCTGCCCCGATCAGGGCCGCGGCCTCGCCGATGACGGCTTCGGGTCCGTCCGCGGGCTCGGCGCCGGCTTCGCCTTCGAGCCAGATGCGCGGGCCGCAGACCGGGCAGGCGATCGGCTGGGCGTGAAAGCGCCGGTCTGCCGGATTTTCGTACTCGGCCCTGCACTGCTCGCACATCGGGAAGCTGCGCATCGAGGTCGAGGCACGGTCGTAAGGAATAGCCTCGATGATCGACAGCCGCGGACCGCAGTGGGTGCAATTGGCAAAGGGATAGAAATAGCGGCGATCATGCGGATCGAGGACTTCGGCGAGGCATTCCGCGCAGCAGGCGGCATCGGCAACGATCCCGGTCTGCACCGCGCCGCCGGCGCTGGCCGCGATGCTGAAGCCGCCCAGGGGCCGCACCCCGTCGAGCCTTGCCGCCTCTATTCGGTCGATGCGCGCCAGCGGCGGGCACTCGGCTTCGAGCCGCTCCCGGAACGCCTCATATTCCTCGTCGCTGCACCAGAGCGCGATTTCCACGCCCGCCGCATCGTTGCGGACATGACCCGCAAGTCCAAGCCCGGTGGCGATGCGCCACACCGTTGGCCGGAACCCCACCCCTTGCACCAGCCCGGAAACGCGGATCACGCGGCCTTCGACCGAAGAGGCACCGAGCGCGATATTCATGTCAGTGCACCGTGCAGACCATGCACGGATCGAAGGAGCGGACGATGTGCTGGACCGCGACCGGCTCAGTCTCGCCCGGACGGACCAGCGCGCCTTCAAGAGCGAGTTCCAACGCCCCAGGGTTGCCGTAGGCGTCGCGCGGCGAGAAGTTCCATGTCGTCGGCGCGATGATCTGGTAGTTGGCGATCCGGCCGTCCTCTATTTTCAGCCAATGGCCGAGGGCGCCCCTCGCCGCCTCGGTCAGGCCCACCCCTTCGCAATCGGCAGGCATTGCCGCGTGGTTGCAGAACTCGCCATTCGGCCTGAGATTCTGGATCCACCGCTCCATCGCTATCACCACCAGGGCGATCTCCAGTACGCGTGCCGTGACTCGCGCATGGACGTTGGCGCTGCCCGCGCCGACCAGATCGCGGATCAGGGGATGGCCGTTGACGAGCTGCCGGGCGACTGCCCCGACCTCCGCCGTCTCGCCCGCGAAGCGCGGCGCCTTGCACCAGGTGTAACCCTTGCCCGTTCCGTCCGTGGGCACGGTCTCCCCCACCGCGGGCGGCAGCGGGCCTTGACTCTGCTGATACCAGGCGTTCGTCGTGTCTTCGGCAACAAGGGAGGCGTCGAACGGCGCCGGCTCCCCGGCCCGCCACAGGCCGCGGTCGAACAAATGGCCGCCTGCCGCGTGATAGGCGCCGTAGCTGATGAAGAGACTGCCGGCGCGACCGAGCTGATGCAACCCTAGCGCCTCGGAAATCTCGAGAAACTGCCGGAAGTCGCCCGCGCTCGCCGGCTTCTTTTCCCGCCAGGCGGAAAGCTCGTCGGCGCTCTGGAACCCAGCAACGCGCTCCAGAGTGTCGGCGAACAAGGTGCGCTCCAGGAACCGTCGGAAAGCACTGACGATGCCGGCGAGGCGCGCCTGCTCGTTGGCGGTCACCCTGCGGGTGGTGCCGCCGGGACGGATGCCGAGCGTATGCGGCCAATGGCCTGCCAGGATGCCCATCATGTGCATCAGTTGCGCGCGCGCCGGCAGCACCTCTTCCACCGCCGTTCCGGCGAGGGCGCGAAAGCGCGAAGCCGCCGCTTCGTACCAGGGCTCGCCAGCGTAGGTGTCGCGGGCGAAGTCCGGCATGAAGAACAGGTAGAAGTGCGTCAGATGATCGGCGACGTTTTCGGCGGCATGGATGAGGTCGATCGCTACGCGCCCGCTCTCGGCGACGTCGAGCCCCTGGGCGTCGGCCAGGGCCCGGGCGGCCGCGACCGACTGCGAGACCGAGCAGATGCCGCAGATGCGCGGGGCGTAGACGAGCGCGTCCAGCGGTTGCTTGCCCTGCAGGATGCGCTCGAAGCCGCGGTAGAGCGGTGACACGACCTGCGCGGAACGGACCACGCCGTCGTCCAGGTCGAGCCTGACTTCGAGATCGCCCTCGACACGGTTGAAGGGGCCGACGATGAGCCTGCTCACGGTCGCCTCTTGTGCTTGTCATGTGGAGCCACCGCGAGGTGATCCGACGTCGCGTTGGTCTTGAGGCGGACGGGCGTCGCAGCTTTCGAGAGCGCGGCAAGCGCCACGAACCAAGCCTTTGGCATGTCCGTCGGCAACCCGACCGGAATCCCCGAGACCTTCGGCGTTGCCGTGAAGGAGTGACCCGGCTCCTCAAAGCCGGGCGAGGTACAGTTGATACATGGATAGCCGCCGTCGAGGCAGGACCCAGATCCATTCCACGCCCGGATGTTGCAGTCGGCGCGCGCCTGCGTGCCCTTGCAGCCCAGATTCTCCATCATGCAGCCAAGATCGCACAACCGTTCCGCACTCGCCTTGAACTCGTAGAATTCGTTGCGGGAGCAACCGTGATGGACCAGATGGTTGGTGTAGCTCACCGGCCGCTCCCATTCGTCGAGCTGGCTGCGATCGAACCGGCCGGCGGCGATCTGGTGCAGGGTTTCGGTCAGCCAGTCGGGATGGATCGGGCAGCCGGCGATGTTGATGACCGGCAGGCCCGACTTCGCCCGGAACCCTTGTCCGAGCAGGCCACCGGGTTCGGTGCCGTCATAGGCGAGGCCGCAGGCTTCGACATGGTTGTCGCCGGCCGCCGTGATGCCGCCGAAAGCAGCGCACGAGCCGACGGCGACGACATGGCCGGCGACGGCAGCAAGGTCACCGATCCAGTCCATGAAGGGACGTTGAGTTCCGGCCATGACGTGGAAGCGGCCGGTGCCGTTCGGCCCCCGCATGACCGAGCCTTCCAGGCACAGTATGTCGAGCGGGGTCTCCCCAGAGACGACTCGCTCCAGGACCGCGATGGCGTCCCGCCCGGTTTCGGCGCTCAGCGAAGGATGCCACAGCACCTCGATGCCGGCGGCGGCGAAGCTCGTGAGAAGGTCCGGTCCCTCGGCGCCGATCAGCGACAGCGTGCAACCTCCGCAACCGCCGGACTGAAGCCAAAGGAGATTGAGCGGTCGCTTCGTCATCGCCATCGCGCCTTCATGCTTCCCTCAAGCCGGCGGGAAAGCGCACGGTGAACACGGCCCCGCCCTCCGGATGGTTCGCCACGCTCAGATCACCGTTCTGTTCCTGGATGAGGTCATAGCTCACATAGAGCCCCAGGCCAGTCCCCTTGCCTATCGGCTTGGTGGTGAAGAACGGCTCGAAGATCTGGTCCATATGCGCTTCCGGAATCCCCGTGCCGTTGTCGCGGACCTTGATCACGACATCGTTGCCCTCGAGGCGGCAGGAAATCTCGATACGGGGCTCGACGATGCCCTGCAGCACGTCGGCGGCGTTATGCACCAGGTTGACGATGACCTGGTGCAAATAGCCCTTGCGCGCGGTGACATCGAGCTGTTCCGGCATGTCGAAGACAACCATCGGCTTGACCCGCTCGGCCCGCATCACCCAATCAACCGCGGTACGGACCTGGCGCGTGACGTCGAACGTCTCCGGCGCCTCGCGCTGGTTGCTCGAGAAGCGGCGCAGATCCTGGACGATGGCGCGAACCCGTTCGGCGCCCTCCAGCGTGCCCTCGATCAGCGGCTCGATATCGGCCGCGATCGAGTCGATCTTCAGTTTCCTTCGAAGCTCGTCGAGCGACTGAGGGTCGCCGTCGCTGTGCTGGGCGTTGAGATAGGCGGTGATCGCCACGCCATAGCGCTTCAGCGCGTGCATGTTCCCGAAGACGAAGCTGATGGGGTTGTTGAGTTCGTGGGCGACACCTGCGACGACGCGGCCGAGAGCGGCCATCTTCTCCGAAACGACAAGCTGTTGCTGTGTCCGCGTTAACTTCTGGTGCGCCAGGTCGAGTTCGGAATAGGCGCGGCGCAGCTCGCCTACCGGCCGCCCGACGATCACCATGCCGACCGGCTTGCCGCGACGATAGAGGCGTGGCGAGCAGTTGAGCGCGAGGGGGGTCGCGCCGCCCCCGATCTGATGCATATGGACCTCGAGGTCGGTGATCGAGTGCGCGCCGCGCAGACACTCCCCGAGCCTTGCGGCTATCACGCCGCCCTCGTCGTCGAACAGGTCGAGAATGGAGGTACCGACCAGGTCCGACTCTGCGACCCCCGACAGCTCAACCATGGCAGGATTGACCTGCTGGATACTCCCCTTGGCGTCGCAGGCAATCAGCACGTCGGTCATCGACCCGAGGACCGAGCCGATGAATTGCTGCGCCTCCTGCAGCGCAGCGTGCTGGCGCTCCAGCAGCGTCTGGGACTCGATCAGGTCCTTGTAGACCTCATCCATCTTCTGGATGACCTCGATCCAGGCCTCTT
>Ga0214473_10009868_pt1 | contig 11271 bp, 5 predicted proteins | sample RVTome_7_FD_203509 | JGI IMG/M metagenome (GOLD analysis project Ga0214473, IMG submission 203509) | Soil microbial communities from uranium-contaminated site in the Upper Colorado River Basin, Wyoming, United States - RVT98D197 | ecosystem: Environmental > Terrestrial > Soil > Contaminated >...
CCATACTGAGCTACTCCACTTACCTAGGCGGTTCTGGCGACGATTATGTCGGCGGTATGGCCGTGGACAACTCCGGGAATGTTTATGTGACTGGACAGACGTTGTCGAGCGATTTTCCCGTCAAGAGCCCTTATCAAAGCGGCAGTCGAGGGTACTACGATGCATTTGTCACCAAATTAAGTGCTGACGGGTCGCAACTCATCTATTCTACATATATAGGCGGTAGTGAGGAAGACAGAGGGTTCATTCTAGCCGTAGACAACTCAGGTAATGCACACGTGACGGGACGGACCTATTCGGACGACTTTCCTACAGCATCTCCCTTTCAAGCAACTAGAGGCAGGTCGTTTACCTCTGATGCCTTCGTGACGAAACTAGATGCCGATGGTTCTGTCCTGCTTTATTCGACCTTCCTAGGTGGTAGCTCTCAAGACTACGGTATGGGCATCGCTGTGGACAGCTCCGGAAATGCATATGTAACAGGCGCAACCTCTTCTTTAGACTTCCCTACAGCATCCGCTTTTCAGGCAGTCAAGCGTGGATTTCTTAGTTCCGATGCCTTCGTTACGAAATTTAACGCAGCCGGTTCAGCAGTTATTTATTCCACATACTTGGGCGGCACTGATGATGACTATGGCTTAGGGATCTCTATTGACAGCCTTAACAATGCCTACGTGACGGGCCAAACCTCGTCCATTGATTTCCCAACAAAGGTTCCCTTTCAACCCGACATTGGAGGCGGCAACACCGATGCTTTTATAGCGAAATTCAACGCTACGGGTTCATCGCTCTTGTACTCCACATATCTCGGAGGCAATAGCTCTGATGAAGGACATGGCGTTGCCGTGGACTCCTCTGGTAGTGCTTTCGTAACAGGTTCTACCAGTTCTGGGAACTTTCCTGTGACGTTAGAAGCCTTTCAAACTTCTTACGGTGGTGGTGACTGGGACGCCTTTGTTGCGAAAATTAATAATATCGGCTCACTCTCATATTCTTCGTTTATAGGTGGAGAGGGTGCTGACCAGTTATATTGCACTGCAGATTGCGTAGCGGTAGATGTCTCTGGAAATGCATATATTGTGGGCCGGACTGATTCTCTCGACTTCCCTACAATCAATCCATTACAGGAAACGAACGCCGGAGGCCTAGATGTTTTCGTAACAGGCATAAATCCCACGGGCTCGAGTATCATATATTCGACATACCTCGGTGGCAGCTCAGATGATGACGGATGGGGTATTGCCTTGGACCACACCGGTGCTATCTATGTGGCCGGCGGCACAAATTCAACTTCAGCAAACTTCAGTCCTATTCCTTTTCCCGCGACATTAGGCGCCTTTCAGACCGCTGACAGCGGTGGTACGGCCGGTTTTGTTGCCAAGATCGAGCCTAGCGTTTGTAGTTTCGACTGCGCAGCGACTGTACCCCAAACGGGGAATGTGAGTACGCCAGTATCTTTCAGTGCTACAACCACTCAAACAGGTTGCGTTAGCCCGATTCGCCTTGTGATGAAAAAGTCTCCTGTGTGGACGGGAGATCAAGTCGGCCCTCAAGACACCGCGGGTCATTTTTGGAATCATTCGGTTTTTGATGATTCCCAATGGTCCACTGTGACGCTTCCTGACGACGGCTTCGACTTTGACCCCGATGACCGTTATTACCGATTCCACTTTACATGGGACGGAGTCTCGCCTGTGAGCATTTACTTCGCCACAGATGATGGCTTAGCCATGTACGTAAATGGCAATCCGTTGGGCAGTTGGGGCAACGGCTGGCGCCAAGAAGGATGTGTCAATAATACAACTACATCCTGCAATATTAACTTCTCCGTTCCTGCACAGGTTATTCCACCGGGCATTTTACAGCTTGGAGATAATGTGCTGGCGGTTGATCTTTGGAACGGCGTCGGGCTTAACTTTTATCTAGACGTAAAACTTGGTGGCGTCCAGCCTGCGGCCACTTACGATTGGGATTTTGGTGATGGGTCAGTCCATTCAACGCAACAGAGCCCCAGGCACAGTTATGGCGTAGCAGGAACGTACACATGGAAGATGACGGCCAGCATTAACGGAGCGCCTTCGTGCGTCAAAACCGGAACCATACTAGTAACCACATTGCCAGGTTGTACTCTTAACTGCACAGTCACCGTACCCACAAAAGGAACAACCGAAACAGCCATATCCTTCGCTGCCGTAGCTACAGCATCCGGTTGCACCGGTTCACCGACTTACGAGTGGGACTTCGGCGACGGCTCAGGCCATTCAACGCAGCAAAATTCTACCCATACTTACGCCGCAGCCGGAAATTACATATGGAACATGACTGCCAGTCTGGGCGGAGCGGGCTTATGTGTGAAGACTGGGATGATCACGGTGAGCCATACGCCAGTGTTGTTCATCCCGGGCATCTATGGCACTGAACTACACAAGGGGACGGACACACTATGGCTTGATATCGATACTGCACTCACATCGCTGACAGATAGTTTTCTTGATCCCTTAGAACTAAAGCAGGACCTTACTCCCTCAGACCCGGGTATTACGACAGGCCCAGTGATTCGATTCATTCAACCAACTCTGGCGCCTAGAGCTACCTTTACTTTCCATTATACAGACAAACTCATCAAGGAATTCACGGATCGCGGGTATTTGGAAGGTCAGGATTTCTTCACCTTTCCCTATGATTGGCGATTTAGTGTGAGTGAGGGTGCGATTGCATTAAAGAACAGAATCAATGAGATACTGGACCAGACTGGTGCCACCAAAATTAACATCATTGCACATAGCACCGGCGGTCTCATAACCAAGAAATATGTTAGTGAAAATTCTGATCATAAACTGCACAAGGTGGTCTTTGTTGGCGTGCCAAACCTCGGTGCTCCAAAGGCAATAAATGTCTTGCTGACTGGAGACACTGGCATAACTAGCCTTGGTGGTGTTGGCAACATTGAGATGAAGAAATTAGCGCAGAACCTACCTATTGCTTATGATTTATCACCAAGCGCTAATTATTATTCTCTTAAGGGAAGCTTCTTCTCCATTGTTCAGCTCAACCTTTTTTCAGAAACTATTGAAAACCTGGATTACCTGTCTACGAAAGCCCACTTGATCAGCACACATGGTCTCAATAACCAAGCATTCAATAATGCTACGGCCCTGCACGCCGTCGAGTTTGACAATTTTGATCTGAGTACGAGAGGGATAGATTTATGGAACATTGTCGGTTGTAAGGCTGGAACCATCGGCAGAGTCATTGAGACGGTAGACATCTTTGGATCTATAGCCTATTCCGTAGAGGAAGAGGCGCCTGGTGATGGCACAGTACCGCTTGAGAGTGCAACACACCTGCCTATACTGTCCAACCACAAGTTTTACGCGCTCAAGGCCAGTCATGGGGAGATGCCCAGCCAAGACGCAATCAGACAGCAAATATATATGATAATTGCCGATGACTCACCCACCGTTCCCTACGACAGCACGATTACTCAAGACATTGGGAAGTGCAAGCTTAAGGGCCAGGTTATCTCTGTTTACAGTCCTATAGATATTATGATCACCGACCAGGATGGTAGATACGCTGGACCGCTTGACGATGGCAGCATTGTAAACGATATACCAAATGCTGATTACATCGCTCTTGGCGAACACAAAACTGTTTACCTCCCTGACGACGACGGTCAGGCTTATACGATCAAACTGAGGGGAACGGGGGATGGCGCATTTACAGTGAAGGTCGAGACTATTGACGACAGCAATACGACCGGGGTTCAGATCTTTCCAAACGTTCCAGTAAGTCCCCAGCTAGCTGGAAGCATTGTGAGTGACAATGCACAGGTCCAGTTACAGCTTGATCTCAATGGCGACGGCACCGTAGATCAGGTTCTTTCCCCGCCTGTGGTCTTGACTCAAGAACAACTGGACAGAAGACGGGGCCAAGGGTCAGGAACGGTTACACTGATACCGCCGCAGGCCAGCCCGCCAGCTGGTAGTTACCCGAGCGCTGAGCCGATATCTCTATCAGGAGCGGATTGGGATATGATTTATTATACGACCGACGGAACTGATCCCGCCTTCGGCAGAGGCCAGTTGTACACGACACCAGTTGTCATCTCAAACTCAACAACAATCAAATGTATCGGCTGTCGCGCGGAAGGCTTCTGTTCTAACGTCATCAGTCTTCCCTATAAGATCAACCCAATACAGCTTAGTGCGACGAGTTTCAGTGTCAACGAAGGCGAGGGGTCCGTGAGTATAGCTGTCATACGTCCTGGAGATAGTTCCGATGCGGCAAGTATCGATTACCAGACAAATGACAACTTCACCTTCGTCGAGTGCGACGTGAAAGGCGGCGTGGCAAACCAGCGCTGCGATTACATCGGGAGCGCGGGTACTCTCAACTTTGCTATGGGCGAGACCAGCAAGACCTTTACGGTTCCGATCATTGATGATTTCCAGGTGGAGGGAAATGAAACCCTTAACCTCAGCCTTAGCAATCCAGTGGGTGGAACCTTAGGTAGCCAGAACACCGCAGTCGTGACCATCAGCGACAACGACACTACACCGCCAGCGACACGACTGTTTGTTGCTCAGCTTACTGGTGCCCAGGAGACGCCACCGCCGGGTAACACATCCGCTGCGACGGGACTCGGTACTCTGTTGTTGAGTAGCGACGAAATGAGTGCACAGGTGAACCTGAGCTTTAGCGGGTTGTCGAGCACGCAGACCGCTGCCCATATTCATGGTCCAGCTCACATGGAGGTTCCAGGACCGGTTGTCTTTCCGCTTCTTACCGGTGCTGTAAATAATCAGACCATCAATCTAACACCCACTCAGGTTGCTCAACTAAAGGGAGGTCTCTTCTACTTCAACGTTCACACAAACAACTTTCCCAACGGTGAGATCCGGGGTCAGATTTTGCCCAACCCGCTGGAGAATGCTCGCTTCTTTGTGCGGCAGCAGTATTACGATTTTCAAAACCGAGAACCGGACCAGGGAGGCTTCGATTACTGGACCAATGACCAGATAACCAGTTGCGGGGCTGACCTGGCTTGCATTACTGCTAGGCGTACCAGGGTGGCAGACGCTTTCTTCTTCGAGCCAGAGTTTCAGCAAACTGGGTCTTACGTCTTTCGCCTCTATCGAGCGGCCTTCGGAAATACTCAACCGCGCGCTAATCCCCAGGTACCACAGCTTCCTAGTTATGCGGCGTTTATCCAGGATCGTGCAACGGTTGTCGGGGGCGCGGATTTAGCCCAGAAACAGTTGGTCCTGGCCAATGCTTTTGCGCAACGCCCAGAGTTTCTTGCCAGATATCCGCTGGGTTCCAGCGGGCCTCAGTTTGTTGATGCGCTGCTTGCGACCATACTTTCAGACAGCTCCGCGAATCTCTCGTCGCAACGGGATCTTCTTATTGCACATTTCAACAACGGCGGCCGCGGACTCGTATTGTTTCATCTGGCTAACGACTATTGGAACACCTGCCAGTCTGCGCCCTGCGTGCCCTCCGGCTTTGGTTCCGCCGTGGATAATCGGCCGTTTCTGGATGCAGAGTACAATCGTGGCTTCGTAGCAACCATGTACTTCGGGTTCCTAAGGCGCGATGCCGATATTGGAGGCTACGTCTTCTGGCTGGGCCAAGTTGGCAGTTTTCCTTTGCGGAGCCCGGTAGGGCAGCACAAGATGGTCTGTGGAGCCCTTATTACGTCCCAGGAGTATCAACAACGATTCAATACATATTTTATACGCAGCGATGCTGAATGTACCGCCATCAATTAACTAAATGGAATTCGAAGCAGCTTGTCGGGAGAAGGTCATGGACCGTTGTAGACATGAATGAATCTTTTGTTTGTTGTTGCCGCTCACTTAAAAACGTAGAAATTTGAACAGTGACCGAGCAAGCGAGGTTTTAGCCTCGTCATCGCCGCAGGCGCTGATCATCGCCAGGGGACTTTTCCTCATCGCCACAGGCGGTCGTCAGCGATGTTACTGCTCGGTTCTGCTACTATCCTGGTCGAGTGGATCGATAGCACTAACCCCGGTTGTATCTAGCAACCGGGGTTAGTTTTGGCAGCCCCTTTGCGGAGCCTCCAATGCACTTGGAGCTTCATCTTGCCAGTAAACGGTGTGGCTGTCGAGTCCCTCTCGACGGCGATGCCGACTCCCGCGAAACCGCTCTTCCGCCAGCGTTTTTGCCGCACTTGCCGGGCACTTTTCTTCATCTGTTCCTATTGTGATCGCGGGCAGGTCTACTGTAGCGAAACTTGCCGCCAACCGGCGCGGCGCGCGCAACGCCGCCAAGCCAATCGCCGCCATCAACAGACGCGGCCTGGCCGGCTAGCCCATAGCCGGCGGCAATACTCCTACCGCCTGCGTCGCGCCCGCGCTCGCCGCCAGCTGACTGCGGACCGCGAAAATAAAGTGACGGATCATAGTTCTCCAGCACCCTTGCGCGTGCGACTATCCGGCCGCGTGCACTCTCTTTACTTGCGGCTCACAGGAGGCACGCTGTTGCAAGCTGCCCTTTGGGCTCAGCGCGGCCTGCTAGTTTGCCGGTTCTGTGGTCGCCGCGGACAGTTTCTCAGCGGCGACTGAAGCCTGGAGCAGAAACTGACAAGCGTAATTGAAAGCGCGGGAAGAACTATGATCTCTGCGGAACAGAAGGCCAATATTCAGCGCTTGTTTCATGGCGAGCATTGGAAGATTGGCACCATTGCCGCCGAGTTAGGCCTGCATCCGGACACGGTGCGCACGGCCTTGGAAGTCGAGCGCTTCAGGCGGGGGCCTGCGCCGCGCGCCGCCTTGACCGATCCTTATCTTGATTTCATTCGCCGCACGCTGGAGCAGCATCCGCGCTTGCGGGCCACGCGCCTCTACGAGATGCTGCGCGATCGCGGGTATCGCGGCAGTGTGGTCCAACTGCGGCGCGTCGTGGCCGCCTTGCGTCCCCCAAGACAGGAAGCCTTTCTGCGGCTCTCCACCTTGCCGGGGGAGCAGGCGCAAGCTGATTGGGCCAGCTTTGGCACGGTCACTATCGGCCGCGCTCAACGGCGGCTTTCCTGCTTCGTACTCACGCTCTCCTACAGCCGCGCCCTCTATCTCGAGTTCTTCCTTGATCAGTCACTAGAGAACTTTCTGTTGGGCCACGTCCACGCCTTTAACGACTGGGGTGGCTGTGCCAGAACTGTACTCTACGACAACCTTAAAGCGGTGGTCCTGGAACGCTATGGCAATATCATCCGCTTTCATCCGCGCCTACTCGAACTCTGCGGCCACTATCATTTCGCTGCCCAGCCGTGCCAGGTGGCGCGTGGCAATCAAAAAGGACGCGTCGAACGGGCGATCCAATATATTCGTCATTCCTTCTTTGCCGCGCGCGCCTTTACTAAGCTGACCGATTTCAACGCCCAGGCTTTACGCTGGCGCGACACCGTGGCCCATCAACGCCCGGCGCCGGGCGATGATGCGTGTACCGTGGCTGAGCTCTTTGCGGCAGAAAGACCGCAGCTTTTACCGCTGCCGCTGCACGCCTTTGACTGCGACTTGGTACGCCCCATTCGCTCCGACAAGACTATCTACGTGCGCTTCGATCTGAACGACTATTCCATTCCGCCCGGCGCCGTTAGTCGTCCGCTCACGCTGGTCGCCAATGCTGCTACCGTGCGCCTGCTCGATGGACCAACAGAGTTGGCTCGCCATCGCCGCTCTTATGACCGCCATCAGCGCATTGAAGACCCGGCCCATATCGCCGCCGTAGTGCAGCAAAAAAGAAAGGCCTTGGGCTCGACCGCGGTGGCTCGGCTGCGTCAGGCCGTGCCCAACATTGAAGACTTTCTCGCCGCTGCGCTGCAACGGGGTGAGTCGCTCGCGCGCCAGACCAGTCAACTGCTTGGCTTGCTGGAAGACTATGGTGCCGCCGAACTCGCCGCCGCCGTCAGCGAGGCCCTGGAGCGCCACAGCCCGCGCGCTTCCTCGCTGCTTTTCATTCTCAACCGGCGGCATCGCAGTCGGCAGACACCCCTGCTGCCGGTCGATCTCTCGCGCCATCCGGAACTCGCCCACTTGCTCATTCCCACTCATCAATTGGAGCTTTACGATGAACTCAACAACATCGACCCAGACGACGACGCCGACCACAACTGAGCTGGCCACGCAGCTCACGCACATCGGACTGCGCGTCACCGCCGCCGGTTTATCCGATCTCATTGCTCGCGCCACAACCCAGCGTTGGTCACCACTCACGCTGCTCGAACAGATCGCCGCCAACGAAATGTCGGACAAGTCCCGCCGCAGTCTCGAACGTCGTCTCCGCACGGCGCGCCTGGGTCGCTTCAAACCCCTCGCCGACTTCGATTGGTCCTGGCCCAAGAAGATTGACCGGCCCCTGCTCGAGCGAGCCCTGACACTCGACTTCATTCCCGAAGCCCGTAACCTGATCCTGCTCGGCGCCAACGGCCTAGGCAAGACCATGCTCACTAAGAACATTGCTTACACGGCGGTGCTGGCCGGCCACACGGTCGTCTTCCGCACCGCCGCCGAACTGCTCGCTGATCTGCAATGCGACTCGCCCGCCCTCCGTCGCCGCAAGTTCGCCTTCTATGCCCGGCCCCAACTGCTCTGCATCGATGAACTCGGTTATCTCTCTTATGACTCAACCGCCGCCGATCTGCTCTTCGAAGTCGTCAACCGTCGCTATGAACGCGGCTCGCTCATCATCACTACCAATCGCGTCTTTAAAGACTGGAACGCTGTTTTCCCCAATGCCGCCTGCATCGCCACCCTTATCGACCGCCTTACTCATCACGTTGATCTCATGGTCATTGAAGGCCAGAGCTATCGCCTCCGCGAAAGCGAGTTAGAGACCGCCGCACGCCGCACCCGGGCCGACACAACCACAAAAAAGGCCAACTCCAAATAGAGCTAGCCTAACTGCAAAGGACTTTCTCATGGGCAACGACAATCAGCAGCTTGACGTTCATCAAGGTCAACTGCTTACTGAACGCCAATCCCTCAATCAGCGCCAAGCGCATTACGTCGAAACCGTGCTCGCTCGCTACCGCAAACTACCTGATACTCCCAATCGTCATTCCCGCTATGACCGCCGCCTCGCCCTCCAACTCTACCAGCAGCAACTCCCTCTCTCTCTGATCGATAACGCCTTCTTGTTAGCCACCGCCCGCCGCCTCCTGCGCGATCCCTCCTATCCTCCACTCAATCCCATTCGCTCGCTTAATTACTTCCTCCCTGTTATTGAGGAACTGCTTGACCAATCGCCACCACAAGCCTACTTTGCTTACCTCCGCTCCAAACTCGCTCCCCTTCTCAAACCAAACAACCAATCTTGACCGACCCAACCGGCGCTGTTCATATTTCTACGTTTTCTCCTGAGCGCCGACAGCACCTCTCGTGTCACCCAGTCACCACCTCTCGTGTCACCGAGTCATCAGCACCTCTCGTGTCACCCAGTCACCACCTCTCGTGTCAACGGGTCATCAGCACCTCTCCACCCAGTCACCACCTCTCGTGTCACCGAGTCATCAGCACCTCTCGTGTCACCCAGTCACTACCTCTCGTGTCACCGAGTCAGCACCTCTCGCGTCAACCAGTCAGCACCACCGCGCGGTAGCGGGTGGATCCCCACACGCACCTCTCGTGTCACCGAGTCACCACCTCTCGTGTCACCGAGTCACCACCTCTCGTGTCATCAGCACCTCTCGTGTCACCCAGTCACCACCTCTCGTGTCACCCAGTCATCAGCACCTCTCGTGTCACCCAGTCACCACCTCTCGTGTCACCGAGTCATCAGCACCTCTCGTGTCACCCAGTCACCACCTCTCGTGTCACCCAGTCAGCACCTCTCGCGTCACCGAGTCATCAGCACCTCTCGTGTCAACCAGTCAGCACCTCTCGCGTCAACCAGTCAGCACCACCTCGCGGTAGCGGGTGGATCCCAGCACGCACCTCTCGTGTCACCCAGTCTGCACCTCTCGTGTCAACGGGTCACCACCTCTCGTGTCACCCAGTCAGCACCTCTCGTGACACCGAGTCAGTACCACCTCGCGGTAGCGGGTGGATCCCAACACGCACCTCGAGTGTCACCGAGTCACCACCTCTCGTGTCACTCAGTCACCACCTCTCGCGTCAACCAGTCAGCACCACCTCGCGGTAGCGGGTGGATCCCACGCACCTCTCGTGTCACCGAGTCAGTACCACCGCGCGGTAGCGGGTGGATCCCAGCACGCACCTCGCGGTGTCGGTCTGCGATGTCAATCATCAAAGTCAGGTAAGTCCCCGCCCTGACCATTTAGCACGTAGTCAATCGCTCTTGCGACGCTTCGCTCGTTCCATAGACTCCGCTTGCTTCCTTTGTCCGCCCACGGACTGAATGGGTGTCGCCAAAGGCCGTTCTCTCTCAACTGCCTGGTCGCGTTCGCCTTAAAAGCGTTAAGTACGAGGCCAGGTTCCTTTTGACTGGCGGACACTACAGTATGAACGTGATTAGTTCGCACGTTTATTGCTTGCAACCACCATTTCCGAATTTGGCAAGTCTCCCGAATAGCTGACTCGATCGCATTACGTTGCTTCGCATTCAAAACCAACGGTTCAGTTTTTAGTCGCTTTGCATTGTAGCGAAGCCTTTTCTCATTTGGCGGCAAGTAGGGAGACCGGTAGCGATTGTGAAAGCGATCTATTGAGCCCCGCTGGTCTCCATGCAACCAGGTACCATAGGTTCGGAAGGATATGAAGTAGGCGAGGGGAGTGTCGGTGTCGTTCCACATGATGAGGATTAGAAACTCCAATGAGGTTGAAAGTGACGGCATCTTGGCAGGGTGAACACATTATGTCAATGCAGATTGGCGCTCTAGCGATCCACCCGCTACACGCGAGAGGTGGTACTGACCGGTTGACGCGAGAGGTGGCGACTCGGACGTAAGTTGGGTGCTGGGATCCACCCGCTACCGCGAGGTGGTGCTGACTGGTTGACGCGAGGTGGTGCTGACTCGGTGACACGTAAGTTGAGTGCTGGGATCCACCCGCTACCGCGAGGTGGTGCTGACTGGTTGACGCGAGGTGGTGCTGACTGGTTGACGCGAGGTGGTGCTGACTGGTTGACGCGAGGTGGTACTGACCGGCGACGCGAGGTGGTACTGACTCGTTGACCAATCCCAACGCCATCCAGCTCCAGCACTCTGGCTCGTTCCCTCACAGGCAGTCGATAATAGAGCTCCGTAAACGCTGCGTTAGTCCAGCCAAACCCAATTTCATTCGATTTGTA
>Ga0214473_10009870_pt1 | contig 11270 bp, 8 predicted proteins | sample RVTome_7_FD_203509 | JGI IMG/M metagenome (GOLD analysis project Ga0214473, IMG submission 203509) | Soil microbial communities from uranium-contaminated site in the Upper Colorado River Basin, Wyoming, United States - RVT98D197 | ecosystem: Environmental > Terrestrial > Soil > Contaminated >...
ATGTGCGGACATTATTAAATACATTATTATTCCCGAGCAATGCACAATGTGTGGCACATGTCAGGATGTCTGTAAAGATAATGCAATAATAGGAGAGAAAAAGAAGCTGTATCTCTCCGGCTATCTGCCTTTTGAGATTGCTCAGAAGAGATGTACAAAGTGTGGTGAATGTATAAAGGTATGTCCAACAAAAGCCATAGAGATAGTTGATATAAAAGAACAATTAGAGGTCAGTATTAAATAGAAGGTTTAAAAGTTTAAAGGTTTAAGAGTTCAATGGTTCCAAATTATTATTAACTATTAAACTTTTTAACCATTAAACTATTAAACAATAGATATAGACAGGAGGATTAGATGTCAAACACCGTTACTTTAAAGATAGATGGCAGAGAAGTTCAAGCTCCGGAAGGCGTGAATCTCATAGATGCAGCTGAGCTTGTAGGCATTCATATCCCCAATCTCTGTTATATAAAGGGTATGAGAGGTATTGGTGCATGCAGATTGTGTCTTGTTGAAGTGGAGGGAATGAAGGCACCAGTTGTGGCATGCATCACAAAGGTTAAAGAGGGCATGAATGTAAAAACATCTACTGAGCAAATTGAGGAGATGAGGAGGTTTGTTATAGACCTTATCCTTTCCATGCACCCCCTTGACTGTATGACATGCACAAAGGCAGGAGTCTGCAATCTCCAGCAGTATGCGTATAATTTTGAACTAAAGGAATCTACTTTTACAAGAAAGAAATTTGGCTTTTCACTTGATGAGGCAAATCCGTTTATTAAGAGGGACCCTGACTATTGTATTCTCTGTGGAAGGTGCGTGAGGGTCTGTAAGGAGCAGGGAACAAATGTCCTTGATTTTATGGGAAGAGGTGTTGGCGCAAAGGTCACTACAGCCATGGATAAACCCCTTCAGGACTCAGGATGTACATTTTGCGGGAGTTGTATTGATGCATGTCCTGTAAATGCAATCCTTGAAGCTGACAGATGGAGAAGGGGCAGGGAGTGGGAATATGAAAAAATAAAATCTGTATGTCTTTCCTGCGGGAATGGCTGCGACATAGTTATTAGCACAAAAGATGGTAATGTAATTAAGATAAATGCAGGTGCAGCAGAGGGTTCAGTCGAGAAATACATCTGCACAATAGGTAGATTTGGGTTTGACTCTTTAACATCTGATACAAGAGTTACCACGCCTATGAAGAGAGTGGATAGTGAACTTAAAGAGACAACGTGGAAAGATGCACTTAAAATTGTTGCAGAAAAACTGAAAAAATCTGGAAAGAATACAGGAATTGTAAGCACGGCGGGCATACTCAATCAGGATGCATTTGTCCTGTCAAAATTTACCTCTGATGTTGTTAAAACAAAAAATGTCAATACAACAGTAAGTCTGTATGCAGACTCAGACTCTATGAAATTTTCAGATTCCATTGAGTTAGATGCTGCTGACTTAATTATTCTTGTTGGACTTAATCCCTCACAGTGGGAAAGAGTCCTGCCTGCTTTTGATGCTTCAATAAGAAAGAGGGTTGCAAGGGGTGCTAAGCTTATAGTTATAAATCCTGATGAGACAAGGATTGCCTCTGTTGCTACAATAAATATAAAAACTGATGAGGTTTTAGCACTTAAACAGATCGCAAAAGCACTAAAAGAGTTAGCAGTCAGCGGTCAGCAGTCAGGAAGTCAAGAAATAAAAACCTCAGAAACTTCGCCAGTTGAACAGGTTGTTGCGCTTTTTGCAAAGGCACAAAACCCTGTTATCTTTACAGCACCTTCTCTATTTAACGCATCAGTCAATATTAAACTCGTCACTCGTCACGGCTCGACTGAACTCGCCGAAGTCTCGTCACTTGTCACTCCAAAGGTAGTTGCAGTGCCCTATGAAGCAAATGCAAGAGGTGTAGTAGCAATGGGGCTTACAACAGAGGGAAAGACTTATCATGAGATAATTGACAGAGCACAGAGTAATATAGATGTCCTTTATGCTATCGGAGAGATACCTCTTAATAAAAGACCAGATGGCATTGAGTTTCTCATTGTTCAGACCTCTTATCTGACTGAACTCGCGAAACAGGCAGATATTGTTCTACCTGCTGCGACATTTCTTGAGTCAAAAGGCACGATAATCAATTATCTTGGTAAGGTTAAAGAACTTACAAGGGTCATTGAACCTGCCGGCAATGCCAGACAACATAAGGATATCCTTATTGAACTCTCAAAAGTTATGGGGAATCCTTTAAAGGAATCGGCAGCCGACATTAAAAGCGCATTTGAGGTCAGTACAAAGCCGAAATTCAGTCCTTTTGAAAAGAAACAGGGGCTTGATATTAATCCATCTGAATTCCTTGAGGCTATTAATCAGTCTGTGATTAACTCTTCAAGGCTCCTGTGGCTTAAAGAGATAGAGAAGGCAGAATTAGTTTAGCCACAGACTTACACAGATAAACACTGAAATAAAAAAAATTCTCTCCTTTTTCCCCTCTCCCTTGGCGGGAGAGAGTTAGGGTGAGGGGGTATTCCGTATTTACTAGTGTAAATTCGTGGCTAAAAAAATGGCGTATATTTTAATTGACGGCTACAACCTCATTGGCATTGCCCACAAAAACCTTGAAAAGGCACGCAATGATATTATTGAAAGGCTCTGCAAGTATTCAGAGATTAAAAGTCATAACATCACACTCGTGTTTGATGGATGGAAGGGCGGGCAAAATGTTGAAACCAAAATGCAGATAGGGAATATAAATATTATTTACTCAAAAATCGGTGAAAAAGCTGATTTAGTTATAAAGAAAATCTTATCTGAAGAAATAAAACCATGGATTGTTGTAAGTTCTGACAGGGAGATATCGGATTTTGCAAATAAGAAAGACTTAGTTGCAATTACCGCTGATGAATTCGAAAGAAAACTTGATTCAGCTTTTCATACCACTGGAGAAGAAATAATAGATGATACCCTTAAAAATGATGATATTGATGTAGTGCCTGTACGGCGTAAAGGTAGCTCCCGGAAGCTATCAAAAAAACAGAAGAAAAAACTCCGCACGCTTAAAAAACTTTGAGATTTTAAATCTCTGATTACACAGATAAAATAGAGATTACACCGATACACGTGTAATGCATGAAGGAGTTACAGAAAAACTTTATGGAAGTCGTTACTTACATATAATCCGTTGGATGCAAGAAATTATTGCTGTAGCAAGTTTTTCCTTTATCTGCCGAAAAATCATGGGGGGTTGAGTTTATAAGGTAATTAACTTTTCTTAATTGTAAATCAAAGCATTTTGTGATATATGAAAGCTATAGGCTTTATCACACTATAAAGCCAAACCCTTTGAATAAAGGGTGGCAGGGCATGACGTGTCATAGTAAAGAAACAAAGGGGCCGAACTGCCGGAGAATAAGCCTTCGGCGAGTTCGGCTTTTTTGTTTAAGTGAGCAAAAAGAGGCTTAATTGCTGAAAATATTTATATTCAAGAGTATCGGAGCGCGCCTCACTCTCTGGTTTTTCATTATAGCCATGCTTCCTTTGATTATGGTCAATGTCGCTATTTACTTCCATATGGTGAATGCCATGAAGGTGTCAATATTTAATCAGCTTGAGACTATCCGGGACATCAAGATTGCTGAATTGAATCACTGGCTTGAAGAAAGAATCAAGGATATTCGCACCATCGCTGCTGACAGAGAGATGCGGGAACTGGAGAATATTCGCGAAGGAAAGGAAGAAGATAATCAGCGCAATATCACTGTTATTTCAGAAGCGCGGAACTTTCTCGAAAGATATCTTCAACATAGATATCTTCAACATTATGATGACTTCTACGAAATCTTTGTCGTCAGCCCATACACAAAAAAAATCATTGTCTCAACCGATAAAAAGCGTGAGGGACAAAGTCCTTCACACGATTTTCACTTTAAAGGGGCATTGCGGAGCTTGGACTTATTCATCGAGGAAATCCATTATTCAACAACGACGAAAAAACCCTGCATGGCATTTTCCATCCCCATTTTCAGTCTGATAGACAGCAGCCGTGTCATCGGAATCCTCGTTGCCAGATTTAACCTTGAAGCTTCTCTCAATAAACTTTTATCAAATCGTACAGGAATGGGAGAGACCGGTGAAACCTTCATTGTTAATAAAGACGTCATTGCCTTAAACGAGCTGCGCTGGCACAAGAATGCGCCGCTCAAACTGAAAATCGAGGCGCAAGCCGCTATAGACGCTTCACTTGGAAACACCGGAATTGTAGAAACATCGGATTACAGGGGAGAAAAGGTATTGGCAGCCTATGCATATATTCCCCGGACACGTTGGGGATTTGTAGCAAAGCAGGATTTGAAAGAAGTTTATGCTCCAATCAATCGACTCAGAGAATGGATGATAGCTATTTTCATTACAACTTTGTTTGGAGTGATAATAGTTGCTTTTCGTGTTTCAAAATCAATTTCCAACCCGATTAATGAATTATATAAAGGAAGTGAAATAATTGGAAGCGGAAATTTAGATTATAAAGTCGGTACCAATGCAAAAGATGAAATTGGCCAGTTATCCATGATATTTGATCGGATGATAGAGAATTTAAAGGCTATTACCGCATCCAGGGACGAGTTGAATAAAGAGATAGCTGAGCGCAAACATCTGGAAAAAATGCTCCTTGAAATCAGAGAACATGAACGACGGCGTATCGGACATGATCTGCATGACAATCTGGGACAACAACTTACCGCTGTTTCCTTTATGACCCATGGGCTTGAAAACATATTGAGAAAAAAAATGATTCCCGAGGCTGAAGATGCAGCAAGGATTACAGACCTTATTGAAATGTCAAAGGCGCAGGTTAAGTTCCTTTCGATAGGTCTCTCGCCTATGCTGGATAAGGATGAGTATAGTCTAATGACAGCTTTAGTGGAACTTGCATCTAATTCTGAAAGACTATTTGGTATACCATGTGTTATCAGATGCAACAATAAATCTGTTTCACTATATAATACAACCGCGCTGACACACCTCTATCGTATCGCTCAAGAGGCTATTACCAATGCCGCAAGACACGCCAAGCCCAAACAAATCGAAATCCACCTTAGTAAGGAAGATAACGAAATTATCATGACAATAAAAGATGATGGAACGGGTTTTGCCGTACCGAACCAAATAAACAGTATGGGTCTGGAGATTATGAGATACCGGGCAAGAATAATCAATGCATCACTTGATATCCAGTCAGATATCAATAAGGGGACAACTGTAACATGTACTTTTTTTGATACAATAGAAAGTGAGGTCAATATAGGGAAAATTACTTAGGCAAACATAAGAAATTTTCTTAAGAAAACTTTTAATTTTTTATCGATTTACAAGGCAATATGTTTGTCTTATAATGTATTAGGGAGGACAACCCTCAGATGAAAACCCTTAAGACCGAGCATAAAATACAAAAGAAAAAGGTTTTTATAGTTGATGACCATTGCATTTTACGCGAGGGACTTTCACGTCTTATTAACAGTGAAGATGACCTTATGGTATGCGGAGAGGCAGATAATATTTCAAATGCATTACAAACTATCGCAGGTTGTAAACCTGATATTGTTATAGTTGATATTACTCTCGGAGACGGCAGTGGAATCAGACTCGTAGAAAATCTTACGTATTCACATCCCGGTTTACCGGTTCTGGTTCTTTCCATGCACGATGAATCCACATATGCTGAACGTTGTCTCAAGACAGGGGCAATGGGCTATATTATGAAACAGGAGTCGTCAAGGGAATTGCTGTCGGCAATAAGAAAAGTTCTGAGCGGAGAAATATACGTCAGTGATAAATTAAATGTAAAACTTTTACATAAATTCGTTAAAAATAAATTTGAAGGTTTAGATTTTCCTACGGAGCTTCTCAGCAACCGTGAACTCGAGGTGTATCAACTCATCGGTCAGGGGATAAAAAAACACGAGATAGCGGAACGGTTAAACCTTAGCGTCAAAACCATTGAAACATATATAGAGCATATTAAGATCAAACTGCAATTAAAGGGCACGCATGATGTTCTCATGCATGCGATCAAATCAATTCATCAATAAAAACATATCACACGAATCCCTGCCTTTAATCTTCAGCAGAGGATAATTTCACATATCCCGTATAGGTAAACTACCTAATCCGACATAAGTAATTTCTTCAATTAAAAATACAATTATTTGTGTAGGAATAAGTACCTAATCCGATATAAGAAATCACTTCAAAAAAACTTTCAATTTTCTCTCGATTTACACGGCAATTTATTTGTCTGACAATATTACTAAGGAGGGCAACCATCGGTGATGACAACAGAGATTAATGGAGAGCAACTTCAAATGAGAGAGGAGACGTAAGGCAATGTTTAAAATCTTAAAGAAGGAAGAACTGTCAGAGCAAATAACCTTATTTGACATCGAGGCAAGAGATATTGCAAGGAAGGCAAAACCGGGAAATTTTTTTATTCTCAGAACCCATGAGCAGGGAGAGAGAATACCTTTAACTATTGCTGATTTTGACAGGAACAGAGGAATCATAACTACTGTCTTTCAGAAGGTGGGTAAGACAACCCATTACCTTGGGACATTAGGGGAAGGCGATTTTATAACCGATGTTATTGGCCCCCTCGGCAACCCTTCCCATATAAAGAATTTCGGGAGGGTCGTGTGTGTAGGCGGTGGTGTAGGTATTGCACCTGTATATCCGATAGCAAGGGCGCTCAAAGAAGCAGGCAATAAGGTCACATCAATTATTGGTGCAAGAACGAAATCAATCCTTTTCTGGGAAGAAAAGATGCGCAGCGTATCTGACGACCTTATTATTACCACAGATGACGGTTCTTGCGGTACAAAGGCAGTGGTAACTGTTCCTCTCGATGAGATCCTGAGTAAGGATAAGGTGGATCTGGTATTTGCCATAGGGCCCGCAATCATGATGAAGTTCGTATGCAAAACAACGGAAAAATACAAAGTGAAGACGATTGTCAGTCTGAATTCGATAATGATTGATGCAACGGGAATGTGCGGCGGCTGCAGGGTGGAAGTCGGAGGGCAGACAAAGTATACGTGTGTCGACGGCCCCGAGTTTAATGGTCATGAAGTTGATTTTGATCTGCTCATGAAGAGGCTGCAAGCGTATCTTCCTGAGGAAAGTATAGCTATAAACCATACGAGAGAGACAGTGGAGGTCAGATGAATACTATGGAAGCGAAAATAGATGAGAAAAAAACAAAACTCAGAGTCGAGATGAGGGAGCAGCCGCCTCTGGTAAGGGCAAGAAATTTTATGGAGGTCCCTTACGGATACACCCCTGATGAGGCGGTTGAAGAGGCATCCAGATGCTTATCCTGTAAGAATGGCCCCTGCAGGCAGGGCTGTCCGGTTGAAGTGGATATCCCCGGATTCATAAGTCTGATAAAAGAGAGAAAATTCGTGGACGCCTGCTACAAACTCAAAGAAAAGAACGCATTGCCTGCTGTCTGCGGAAGGGTCTGCCCTCAGGAGATCCAGTGTGAATCCCGCTGCCTTGCGGGAAAGAAGGGCAAGTCCGTTGCAATCGGGAATCTGGAAAGATTCGTTGCTGATTATGAGGCAGAGAAAGGCGACATAAAAATTCCAGAGAGACCAAAATCTACAGGCAGAAAAGTAGCCGTAATAGGCTCAGGCCCGGGAGGTTTAACCTGTGCGGTTGATCTGGTAAAGGCAGGACATCAGGTCACCTTGTTTGAGGCATTACACAAACCGGGGGGAGTATTAATCTACGGCATTCCGGAATTCAGGCTTCCAAAGGCAATAGTGGAACGAGAGGTCGAATATATCAAAAAATTAGGGGTTGAGCTTGTGCTTAATGCAGTGATAGGAAAACTGCATACAGTTGATGAATTATTGGATGGGCAGGGATATGATGCATGTTTCATTTGTATCGGCGCAGGTCTGCCCATGTTTTTAGGAATACCGGGTGAAAATCTCAATGGCGTCTGCTCTGCAAATGAATTTCTGACAAGGGCTAATCTGATGAAGGCGTATCTCTTCCCTGAGTATGACACACCCATAAAAAGGGGCAAAAGGGTTGCGGTATTTGGCGGCGGCAATGTGGCTATGGATGCCGCACGGGTGGCATTAAGGCTCGGTGCTGAAAAGGTCTATCTTATCTACAGGCGTTCAGAGGCAGAGATGCCTGCAAGAAAAGCAGAAGTTCACCATGCACATGAGGAGGGCATAGAGTTTTTACTATTGACAAATCCAACAAGATTCATTGATGACGGCAAGGGAAACGTCTGTGCAGTTGAATGTATAAAAATGGAACTCGGAGACCCTTCGGGGAGGAGAAAGCCGATTCCAATTAAAGGCAGCGAGTTTCAAATCGAAATAGATGTAGCAATCCCTGCTCTGGGGACAAGGGCAAATCCGCTTTTAACAAAAACCATGCTGGATTTAACAGTAAATAAGAGCGGTTATATCGCGGCTGAAGAAGGAACAGGCATGACTTCAAAGAAGGGCGTCTTTGCCGGTGGAGACATAGTTACAGGTTCGGCAACGGTTATCCTTGCCATGGGAGCAGGAAGGGGGGTAGCGAATGCGATCAACGATTATCTTAAATGGAAATACTGGGAGTTTAAAAATTAACTAAAAACTAAGAACTGAAAATATTATTTATTAGATTTTAGTTCTAAGTTTTAAGTTCTCAGTTTAAAAAGAAAGGAGGTGCGACGATGAAAAATAACATTAACATTCTGGTTGTAGACGATAATCCTGAAACAATAAGGAGCGCCTGGAGTGTCCTTAATCACGAAGGCTATACTGTGGAAGGTGTGCTCAGTGGAAAAGAGGCAACGCACAGGATAGAGCGAAATAGTTATGATCTTGCCTTCATAGACCTCGCGATGTCCGGTATGGACAGTATTGCCCTCATAAGGTGGATAAGGCAATTCAGGCCTGCCGTAAGTATTGTGGTCCTTGCAGACTACAAGATGCAGGAAACCATTAAAGAAGCGCACAAACTCGGCATAATCAGCCTTTTGAGAAAGCCTTTTACTCCGGCAATATTGAGAGAAGTAACAAATAGGACGATTGAATTGATAAAAATGAATACCCCGGAAAATAAGCTGGAAGAAGAATTTTCACCGGTAATGTTTGCGGAATTGGATAAGGTGATTCATCAATACAGCGAAAAACCTAACAGTACGATAACGGTGCTGCTGCGTGCCCAGGATATATTCGGGTATCTCCCGTCCGTGATACAGGAACGTATTGCACGGGGGCTGAACATGTATCCTTCTGAAATACGCAGCATTATTTCTTTTTATTCCTGCTTCAGGACGAAACCGGGAGGCGACCACCCCATGTGTTATATAAGCGGAAGCGGAAGAGTATGGAGAGGCGTACCGTGGAAGACAGGGAAAAGAGTGGCAAATGAAGTCAAGGAGTTTCTCAGATGGAGACAATTGGAGGAGGTTAAAGGATAGAGGGAAAGGAGAAGTATGATGCAAAAATTAAGCATAGCGGATATTCAGAATATTAAGAAAGAAAATAAAGCGAAGTTTACTCTCAGGAAAGGCGGTTACAGGGCAAAAGTCGTAGTGCATATGGGAACATGCGGGGTCGCATCCGGTGCATCGAATATTATGACAGCATTGATGGACGAGATAGCTAATGCCGGATTAGAGGATATCGTAGTTATACCCTCAGGCTGTGCCGGACTCTGTGTCCATGAACCTATGGTCACCATAGAAACAGCGAATCAGCCCCCTGTCAAATATGTAGACCTGACCGTAGAGAAGATTAAAGAGCTTTTCAAGGAGCATATCATGGGTGGAAAACCTATTGAAAAATACGCATTGGTATGCGGAGGCGAGTCAACATACTAAAAGTGGCAGTGAATAGTGTAAGTGTCAGTTATCTGATCACTGACACGAAGCACTGACACTGATTAATCAGGGAGGAAGATATGGAAAAATTTCGTGCATATGCAATGCTTTGTGCAGGTCCGGGCTGCGTTGATAATGGAACCATGAGCGTCAAGGCTGCCCTTGACAGGGAATTAAGCAAGTTCGGGCTGGAGGAAGAAATAGCAGTGGTATTCACCGGATGTGATGGACTATGCTCCGACAGCCCTGTTATGTCAGTGTATCCCGGCGAGATATTCTACCAGATACCATCGGTTGAAGAGATACCCATGCTTGTTGAAGAACATTTCTATAAAGGGAGACCATATGAGAAATTGATAATACGTAAGCCGTTTAAGAAGCCTGACATACCCTCAATGGTCGATATGCCTTTCTTCAGATACCAGGTGCTGAGGGTGCTGAGGAACAGAGGACTTATTAATCCCGGCAAGATAGAAGACTATATAGCAAGGGATGGCTATCAGGCACTTGCAAATGCCATTACTCAGATGACCTCCGCAGAGATAGTCAAGGTGGTAGCAGATTCCGGATTAAGGGGAAGAGGCGGGGCAGGTTTCCCCACAGGAAAAAAATGGGAACTCGGACTGAAGATCAAGTCTGATGTGAAATATGTTGTGTGTAATGGGGATGAGGGTGACCCGGGTGCATTCATGGACAGGTCGGTTATGGAAGCAGACCCCCATGCGGTAATCGAGGGGATGATTATCTGCGGTGTGGCAACCGAATCACATAAAGGGTATATCTATGTGAGGGCCGAATATCCATTGGCAGTCAAACATCTTCAAATCGCCATAGATCAATGTTACGAGGCGGGATTGTTAGGCAGCAACATCCTCGGCACCGGGTTTGACTTTGACCTCGAGATATACCAAGGTGCAGGTGCGTTTGTGTGCGGCGAGGCCACTGCACTGATGCGTTCCATCGAGGGAAAACGCGGTATGCCGAGGCCCAAGCTCTGGCGTTCTGCGGTAAAGGGGCTGTGGGATAAGCCGACTGTTCTGAATAATGTTGAGACCTTTGCAAATATTCCGCAGATTATCATAAAGGGCGCAGAATGGTACAGAACCCTCGGAACCGAAAAAAGCACCGGGACAAAGGTCTTTTCGCTTACAGGCGCCATAAAGAATGTCGGATTGATTGAGGTCCCGATGGATACAACCCTTAGGACGATCATCTACGATATCGGCGGTGGGATAAAAAATAAGGGGAGAAAATTCAAGGCGGTGCAGTTGGGAGGTCCTTCAGGAGGGTGCATTCCCGAAGCATATCTCGACATACCGGTGACTTATGAGGCTATCGAGAAGAGCGGCGCCATCGTAGGCTCCGGCGGAATGGTGGTCATGGATGACAGTAC
>Ga0214473_10009871_pt1 | contig 11270 bp, 6 predicted proteins | sample RVTome_7_FD_203509 | JGI IMG/M metagenome (GOLD analysis project Ga0214473, IMG submission 203509) | Soil microbial communities from uranium-contaminated site in the Upper Colorado River Basin, Wyoming, United States - RVT98D197 | ecosystem: Environmental > Terrestrial > Soil > Contaminated >...
ACCGCCGCCGTCTCCGACCGCATCGAGGTCTCCGTGGCTCGTTCCGAAAACGAACTCCATCCGTCCGTCGCCGTCGACGTCGCACGTGATGGTGTCGGAGCAGGTGGCTTGGGCGTCGAATTCCCAGCGAAGACTTCCGTCAGAAACGTTAAGGCAGGCGAACTTGCCGTTCTGTCGGCCGAAACCCATCAGCCAACTGCCGTCCTCTGTCCGCAGGAATCCCTCGGTGGAACAGCGATTCTCACCGCAGGGGGGAAGCTTGTACCAGTAGGGTCTAGCCCGAATCGACATGGCTGCCTGGAAATAGTGCCCCGAGACGAGACAGACGGTTGGGTCGCGCCCTGCGTGTTCCAGGATTGCTGGAAACGTGTAGAGCCCCTGGCTCGGCTGTTCGAAAATCTGGGGCGGAAAGAGCGGACCAAGCAGAAAATCGCCCGACGTTCCGGAGCTCACACAATAATAGTCCGGGTTGGTGAAAATGAGATCCTCCTTACCGTCAGCGTCATAGTCAAACGCGGACGCGAAGTTGATTCCCGGTCCCCAATACCTTTCCGAGTCCGCGATTTGGCCCTTTTCCCACAGGATCGATCCCGTTAGCCCTTCGAGGACCGTGCTGCGGACGATGGGCGTTCCGACCCAGGCATAGATGTCCGGAGTCGGTTTTCCGCTGAAATATCCGGTCCGCAGATAGAGGTTCCGGGCGTAAGGAAGTCCCGTTCTGTCCGGCGGTGGGAACTCAGTTTGCCAGAGCACGCGGTCGGTTTGGGCAGGGGTCTTGGCCACGATCGTGGGAGGAGACGTGGGCGAAGTGGTCCCAGTGACGATCTCATTGAACCCGTCCCCGTCCAAATCGGCCACCACCGGCAGGCCGCTGGACTGGTACTCCGAAACGACCTCGATGATCCCGTCACGTTTCACAGACAGCACCTTCAGGGTGGGCTCCTGGTAGAGGAGGAGTTCGTTGGTCCCGTCGCCCGTCAAATCGGCTGCCAACAACGTGGGAAAAGCCGGCCCCTTAATTTCCGGGACCTTCGAGAAATCAACCTCCGGTTCCTCAGATACCGGAGGCGTCCACTTTTCTTCCCCCAGTCCGCCTTCTTTTCCCGACTCCAGGACGTATCTTTCACCGTTTCGTGTGAATACCATTTCGTCCGGCTGCTTGGCGCCGCGACGGTTCCCCTTGCCAAACTCGGCGGACTTGTCTTCCCAGACCGTCTGGAGCCCATCTCCCGACGCGCCGAGCACCACGGTGCCCTCCAACCGTGTTTGCGTGGGGTCGGTGCACCGGTTACAGGCAATCTCCGCCCGACCGTCGCCGTCCAGGTCCTTCAGAACCGAAGCAACCATGTCGGGCTGTTTGTACTTCAATTCCCCGGTTACGGCGTCGTAGACGCGAACGAGCCAGGCGTCGTCCTTCTCGGAGTTGAACATCGAAACCACGACTTCCTTCCGGCCATCGCCGTCCACGTCCGCATAGGGTGGAGAGGGGCAGGTGGTCGCTACTTTGCCCGTGGTCACACTCTCGCCCCAACCGTGACACCAGGCCAACCTGAATTTGCCAGCTTCGTTGAGAAGGACCTCATGATGCTGAGAAAAGTCGGCGATACAAAGGAAATCCTCGCGCCCGTCGCCATTGAGGTCCACAAATTCGATGTGCCCATAGCTGCGAACGTTGGCGGGAGATACATCCCACTTGAAGAAATACTCGAGGTCCCCGGTCTCCGGATCCAGAAGCCACATCCGGCTGTGGGTCTCGACACAGAGTTCCTCCACGCCGTCGCCGTCGTAGTCGGTCTGCAGCAAGGAGGGAAAGCAGGTGTAGTCGTCAAAAGCGTACCGCCATTTCTGCTGCGGCAACCCTCCGGTCTCTTCAAAATCGAAGAGGGTGATGTACCCGTTCTCGGGGTCCGGCGGATAGCCGTGCATGACGACCACGATCTGCTTGCGGTCTGCATCCTTCAGATAGCGGTCCGCGTACAGGCGCCACGAATAAGACATCGGCTCGACGTCGTACCGCCAGAGGAGTCTGCCGTCGACCAGAGAAACGAGAGCGGCGGCGGCGAAAGGTTCGGCTGGCCGACCGGCCTGCAGGAGGATCTCCGTTTGGCCATCCCCATTAAAATCTTCCGTGGTTACGATGCTGCTGAAATTAAGACTGGGGGGATGACAGGACCACAGCTCTTTCCCCTCCTGGTTGAAACAGCGGAGAACTCCGGACACAACGCAAAGCCCGACGTATTCCTCGGTCCCCTCGACGCGAACCGGGGTGACGGAAGGACGGGTTCTTCCCAGGTCGAACCGCGCTAAGACCTCAGGCGCCGCAGGCATGGCCCCAGCCAGAGGCTGAATCCCGGTGAGATGGAGGTTCTGGCGAGGTTCGGGCCAGTCGCCCGGGGCGGAATGCGCTATAAGGAACGGGAAAAACCAAGACAGCAAAATGCCGGTCAGAATTGTGGAGCGATACTTGGGTCTCATGGTAGATTGATTAAACATCACCCGAGCCCCCACTCCAACAGGTCCCGCCGATTTCCTCCTTTTCAACGGCTGCGGCTGACGCTACATTCCGCTTATGCCTTTCCGAACAAGGACCCGCTCTATTTCAGCGTCACCGCAGTCGGTGCTTTGCGTACTGTTCGTTTCTCTCTTCGCTCCTCCGGTTCTGGCAACGTCCCTCGACGAGGTCCCGTACAATCAGGCGCAATTCAAGGCGGCTCACAATTCGATCGACCGGGACGAGTCGCTCTACGAGCAGCTCGAATGGAAGGCCGACGAACCTTTTCAGGGCGGTTGCCGGGGAGTGGAACTCGATATCGTTGCCGATCCGGACAAGTTGGGGGCGAATGACGAGTGGCGGTTCGCCGTCCAGCACGGCGGCGCTTTCGACGCAGAGAGTCCTTCACTGAGGAGTTGTCTGAAGGAAATCAGGAAGTGGTCGGACGAGCATCCGGGCCAAGGCGTCATCACCATCCACGTCGACCTGAAGGATGGGGCTTGCCAAGGCGATCCGAAACTTTTCCCCTCCAAGATCGACGGGATCGTCGCGGAGGAGCTGGGAAAGGACCGCATCTTCAAACCTTCCGAGTTGCAGCGCGATGCTCCGAACCTGCTCGAAGGAGCTCGCCAGTACGGGTGGCCCACACTCGGGGAGCTGCGGGGTCGTTTCATCCTCTGCTTCAGTGGGGAGGACAGCTCGAAGGTCGTCCTGGAGCACAAACGCGTTTACGCCACGACCGATCCCCCGGAGCGGTTAGCGTTTGTCGATGCGGACATGCGAAACGCTTATTCCACCGGGACGGATGCCGGGTACATCGAGAACGAGTACTACAACGAAGGCTGGCGCGTCTTCGTCAACCTTCAGCGGGGTCGGCCGGGTTGGCTCCTTCTCGGCAAACGCGCCCATGAGGTGGGCGGCTTTGTCACCCGCGCGTGGAGGTGCAACACCGAGGAGAGCTGGCAGGATGCCCTCTCCGCGGGAGTCAACATAATCTCGACCGACCGGATCACCGGTCATAACTGGGCAAGAGTCGGCAGCGACGCGTACCGGCAAATCAGGGAATAGGATTTACGCGAGACACCGGTGGCCGTAGGGGCGAACACGTAGGTTCGCCCCTACCGGACCTCCATCGGCCGATTACAGAACACCGCTGGTTGTTCGACACAGACTTTTCGGTACGGGGGGCATGAAGATGAAAAGCGATATCCTTTCCTTCCTTTACTTGTATGGAGTCGGGGGGTTGCTTTTCGCGGGATCCCTCATCCTCCTCTTGAAACGTGGCGCTCTGGACGTTCAAACGAAGCAGGGCAAACAAATCCTCTTCATCCTCTTTGCGGGATACGCCGTCTATATCGCGTATCATGCTGCAACCCAGTTCGTGCTTCCTGAGATGGGAGGAACCCCCTGATGGAGACTTTCATCGGAACTCGTGTCGACCTCGTCATTATCAGCGCCTATTTTCTCGGAATCTTGGCGTTCGGAAGTTATTTCGCGCGGTACACCCGGTCGACGACCGATTTTTTCTTTGCGGGCAGACGGTTCGCCTGGTGGTTAGTGGCGTTCTCCGGGATCGCGACCTTGGTCGGGTCGTATAGCTTCATCAAATACTCCGAGGCGGCGTATGAGTATGGATTCGCCTCGACCCAGACCTACACCAACGACTGGATGTGGATGCCTCTCCTTATCCTGGGCTGGATCCCCATCATCTACTACAACCGCATCGGGTCGATTCCCGAATACTTCGAGCGCCGTTTCGGCACGACCGCCCGCACATTGTACACAGGGCTGCTCCTGCTCTACATGTTAGGGTATGTCGGCATTAACCTTTACACGCTCGGTATTGCAGTCAACGCCATGATGCCGACGGTGCAGATTCTTCCGGCAGCCGTAACGGTGGCCTGTTTCACCGCCATCTATGTGACCGCCGGGGGACAGTCGTCGGTCATTATGACCGACCTTGCCCAATCCATTCTCCTGTTGGGAGCCGGGTTCGTTGTGTTTTTCGGCGGTCTATACTATCTGGGAGGATTTTCGGCCTTCTGGAGCGGGCTTCCGCCGGCCTCGCGCTACTCGCTGGGGGAGTTTGCGGGAAAACCCAGCATCAGCTTCATTAAGATCTTTTGGCAGGACGGGATGGCCAACTCCTTCGCATTTTGGTTCGTGAACCAAGGAATGGTCCTCCGTTTCCTTTCGGCCAAGAGCGCCCGCGAAGCGCAGAAAGCCATTCTTTTCAACGCGCTTGTGCTGATGCCGATCGCCGCTTTCGCGGTCTGCAACGCCGGCCTGGTGGGACTCTCCATGACGAGCCAGGGCATCCTTCCGAAGGACACGGAACCGGGGAAGATCTTCGTTCTTGTCTCGGAGATGGTCACTCTCCCGGGTGTGTTCGGCCTCATCATGGCCGCTCTTGTCGCCGCCCTGATGTCTACCGCCGACACCCTGGTGAACGGCATGTCCGCAATCGCCATCAACGACATCTGGCGCCCCTATCTTCTGCCCGGTCGCTCCGACCGATTCTACCTCAACCTGGCAAGAGTCCACTGCCTCATCTTTATGGGGCTGGGACTCAGCCTGGTCCCCATCTACATCAATTTCGCCACCATTTACGACGCGCACGGAGCCTTCACCGCGGCGGTGACCCCGCCCCTCGTCGTGGCGCTTTTCCTTGCCATCGTGTGGCGCGGATTCAATCGAACGGGCGCCCTTGCGGTTTTGACACTGGGAACCGCGCTGGTGGCGTACTCGCTGTTCTTCCCCGAAGTCATTCGACCCTTCGCCCATGGGGTGATCTCGGAAATCGGCAAGGACGACCCCCCTTACAAGATGTTCAAATACATGCGCGCGTGCTATGGGATCGGCGTCTGCATGGGGGTCGGCCTGCTGGGCTCCTGGGTCGGGAGGATGTTTTTCGGCGAAAGGGCGTGCGAGGAGAACCGCCTTCTCTCGGTTTCGGGATTTCGCGAACTGATGAGAGTCTTCAAAGGAAGCGACCCGAATCTCGAGCCCGGCAGGCCGGCCGTGGTGCGCTATGAGACAGTGGACGGCGTCGAAGACCCGGAAGGAGTCGTCCTGTCCGAAGAAATGGCCTCACGACTGAAAGCGGGAGTGACCGATCTCGTTTACATCTGCGACGCCCGCCGGTGGCTGGGAGGGCTCAAGTCGGCCCACGGCCGCGTTGCCCAAATCTCACGCGAAGGAGCGGGTATTCGCATACCCGGAGCGATGGAGGAGATAGGGCGGTTCGTCCCAGGCCGTCCCGTGCGGGTGGAGAAGGTGATGTAGGATCGGTTTCCGGGCTGCGGGATCGGAAAGGATTTTGTCAAGACCGGACTAGAGACACAGCCGAGAGGCGCCCTCCCATTGAGGGAATACACGACCGCACCCTTTGAAATCCCACCCGGTTGAAGTGCATGCTTCTAGCGAGGCCGCGCCTCAGACCGCAAAACCCTTCCCAAAGTGCCCCACGATTGACGGATCGTGCCACCGCCCCGCCCTGAAGGACGGGTCTAGCAGGAAAAGGACGCTGAAGCGCCCTCGGACCGATAGCGCGCTTCAGCGTGCTTACGCCGTTAGCACCGGTGTTTACGCCGGTGCGGAGGCTGCGCTTCCCTTTCAATCGTAGGGTGTCAGAGCTTTGCGAGCGAAAAAACCTTGACCCAAGTGTGAAGATCCTGTTCGCTCAAGGAATCTGGTGAACGCTTTGATTGGGAGAGCGACGATGAGAGCGACCGTTTCGGATATGCGACGAAACCCGAAGAAGATCCTCGAAGCCATAGTTCGGAAAGAAACGGTGACCCTTTCCAAACGGGGACGAGAGATCCCACCGGATTTCATGGTTCCGTTTCTCTATACGCTAGGCCGGCTTCCTGAAAAGCCTTTCTGGCGCAATCCGGACAATAACCATGCGAGAACTGGGCATCGGAGCGGTCTTCGATGTAGACCTCCATGTACTGCCAGCATCCTTGGGCGTCCCGGATCTTCTTGCATTGGGCGCAGATTGGCAGGAGACCTTCCAGAACTTTGACTTCGGCCAGGGTGCGATGCAAAGTCTCGTTTTTGTTCCTTTCAGAAACGAGCAGGTTGTGAATCTTCTGTACCGACCATCCGATCGCCAGGAACGAACAAAGTCGGATCATTGTGTTCCAGACTGCGTAAACATGAGAGGAATAGGCATGCTCGGAGACGAGATCCGCTCCAAACCAAACAAGCGCGCATGTCACCGACGCGATAACCGATCCGCCGAGACCGATGAACCACGCTGCGAGACTTACGGGGATGAAGTAGAAGACGAAGAAGTTGAGTTCGTACCCGGTCAGCGAGTCGATCCAGCCAAGAACGAGGGTGATCGCCAGGACTGCCATCCCTGTCAGCACGGTTGACGTGTTTGGGTTTTTCATCGTATCTCTCCGTGAGCGGAATGCCAATCATCGGGCTTTCAAATGGAGTCTATTTCCGAGGTTTCCGCCGTGCAAGGCCTCTTTCCGGGCGTGGGGAACCCACATCAGGAAACAGGGGCCGCGATAAATCCTTTCTCGAACAGCTCTTCGAAAATCTCCCTTACCCGCCCTCGGGCGTTCCCTTCTGCTTCCACCAGGGAATCACAGGTCCAAGGCTTCCGGTCCTCTCCCTGAGTTCTTCTCTTCGCGGCGTGGTTGAGGCAACCGACGAGGTGTTCCAACGATTCCTCGTCTTCCGGCAGGCCGTTGGCTCCCGGTTTCCCGAGAAGCGAAAGGCGGTTCTCGATTTCTCTGAGGAAGAGGTACGAATGGCAGAGAGTTCGCCCCACCGTTTCCGGGATCAGACCCATCCGAGTGAACCGGTCGACTGAGTCGCAGGTATTGGACGACCGGAGGGAAGGATCCGCCGCCCCCCAGCGGAGCTGGCCAGTCTGGGCGATGAATTCGACGTCGAGCAGGCCCCCCGGTCCGGCCTTCAGGGCCTGTTTGGGTTTCTCCCGCTGGATCCGGTAACGCATCTCGCGGATTTGCTGCAGCATCTCGGCGTTGGCAGACTCGGCAAAAACCCATTCCTTGAGGCGTCGGTGCATGTCCCCGATAACCACACCCTCCCCCCAGATCGGCCGGCACCTTGTCAGCGCCAGCCTTTCCCAGGTCTGTCCTTCGTTGCGGTAGTAGGCGAGTGCGGCCTCGAAGCTGGTGGTCAGAGGAGAGTTCTTCCCGTGGGGCCTGAGCCTCAGATCCGCCTCGAAAAGCCTCCCCTCGGGTGCGTGGACGCCGAGTTCGTTCACCAACCTGGCCGAGAGTCGGATCGGGACCTCGGCTTTGGCCTGAAGGCGAGCGTCGTAAAGCACGATCAGATCCAGATCCGACCGGAACCCCAGCTCTCTCCCACCCAGTTTTCCAAAGCCGAACACCGCCATCCCCAACGCCCCCTGACTCCAAGTCTCGTCAATACACTTGACCAGGCAGAACTCCGCCAGATCGGAGAATTCGGTGACCGCCTCCGAAACGCGCGAGAACCCGAGGGCGAAACGACCCGTAATGTGCGTCTCGGCTCGTGTCCTGAAGGCGCGCACTCGTTGGAGGACGTCGCCCCCCCTCTGAGAGCCTTCCTGGTTCTGGAAATCCGATTCGAGCCGGTCGGCATCAAACGCCCGCTCGAAGGTGGCCCGATCGACAAGGTCGTCGATGAGACGCGGGTTCGAGCAAAGGATTTCGGCGAGGTGCGAGCTGGTGGACCCGAGGTTCACCAGCAGCTCGAGCAATCGAGGGTTCTCCCCGACAACGGAGAAGAAGGTGGAACGGGCGGGGGTGGCCAGACCGATGTTTGCGAAGGCCTTCCAGGCCCAATCGGGCCGGGGCGTCTCCCGGACCAGAGAAAAAAGACGTGGGAGAACGGCTTTGAGAAGACGCCTGAGCTTGCTATTGAGATGAGGGGATTCCGGGTCGACAGCGAGTCTTCCAAGCGAGCGGAACACCGAATCGGGGTCGGGCAGACCGTAGCCCAGAATCGTTTCCCGCCAGGATTCAGTCAGTTCCGGTCGATCCAGAACGTCACCGATCGCTTTCTCGGATTCCTCCGCTCGAAAGACGACCTTGAAAACCGAGTGAATCTCCTCCAGGGTCTCGAACAACCCCCGTTCGAGAGACCGCCCGTCGGGAATTCCCAGTCCTCTTGCCAGGTTCTCCAAATGGAGCGAATCGTTGGGCAGGTGATACTTCTGGATGTCGTCCATTTGGATGCGGTGTTCCAGACGCCGGAGAAAGTCGTATCCGATGGAAAGGACCTGGAAGTCCCGGGCCCCCATCAGACCGCTCTGGTGGATGCGACGGAGAATCTCGAAGGTGCTCCCTTCCCTGAGTTCCGGAAACTGTCCGCCGTAAAGGATCTGAACGGCCTGGACGAGGAATTCGATGTCGCGAATCCCACCGGGACCGTTCTTCAAGTTTCTGCGACGTTCGTCGCGGTTCCTTCCGGATAGCCGGATGGCGCGCGAACGGAGGGAGCGGATCCCCGCAAGAGTCTCCTCGACTTCCACGGGATCGACGTACTTCCGGTAGATGAAATCCTCCACCCCGTTCTTGAAACGTTGGGAAAGGGATTCGCTACCGGCACAGTGGCGCGCGCGGATCAACGCCTGTCGCTCCCACCGTTCACCCCAGTTTTCGTAGTAAGAGAGCGCCGATTCAAGATCGCGAACCAGGGGGCCCGATTCACCTTCCGGACGAAGCCGCATGTCGATCCGGTAGATGCCCCCCAGGGGTCCCGGTTCAGAAACCATTTCGATAACGCGGGTCCCGAGTTCGGCGAAAAAAGCCTCGAAACTGACCGCTCGTGTGCGCGCCAAAGGCGGGGGATCCGAAACAAACCGGGCATAGGGGTGTTTGGCTAGCCAATCCTCATAGGCTTGCGCTCGCCCGTCGAGGTCGGTCTTGCCGTTACCTTCGTAGAGGAGAATCAGGTCCAGGTCACTGCTGAAATTGAGTTCCCGACTCCCATGCTTCCCCAAGCCAATAACAGCCATCTCCGCCAGACGACCGTCCGCAAGCCGCGGCGCCCCAAAGGACATCAGGGTCACCGCATAGGCCCGCTCGTAGGCCGCTTGAAGGACAAAATCGGCCAGATCCGACAATTCCCGTGCCAGGGTCTCGATCGGGGCTCGGCCCGTTATGTCACGGACGGCGATGCGGAAGATCTCGTGCAACCGGAACCTCGCCAGGGCGATTCGATAGCGATCCCCCTCTTCAATCTGTTCCAGATGCCGAAAGAGCTCCCGCTCGAAAACCGACGGGCCGCTGGAAAAGCCAAACTCTTCATCCGACTCGAAGGAAGTCAGGAGCTCGGGGTCGCGCTCCACAATCCGAGTGAGGAACTCACTCTGTGCCAGAGTTTGGCACAGCGAGTCAAAAAGGGGTAAAGGCTGTGAGGCGTCGAACAGATGACGATTCGCCCAGGCGACAGTCTCCTCAGCCGCCAAGACACGGGACAACCGGATAGCCACCTGACGGGAGTCCGGGAAGCGTTCGAGGTATCGAGTCACCCCCGCCAGCCGGTCGCCCAACAAAACGCTCGGAAGAAGCGAATGGTCGATCATGCTACTCGGATCGCGCGGGTGGTGTGGAGAAAGACAAGCCCTTAACCACCCACACCTGCGCCGGGGAGTTGTGGGAACCTGCATCGTGGTTCCCCGTTTCGCCTCAAGCCAACTGAAGGTTTGGCGTTCAAGGCCAAGCTGGAAGGGCAGGTTTCAAACCTGCCCCTACGCCGATCTATCGCCTTGTTGCCTTGGCTACGCAACGTGGTGGACGATCTCTGGTCGGGGCGATTCACGAATCGTCCCGATCGGAACGGCAAACCGCCAGTGCCTTGTAGGATTGATGCTGCATCAATTGCACGTGCTATTCCTCCCCCTTGGAGGGGGAGGTTAGGTGGGGGTGAACCGAGGGAGTGCCCCCCCCCAAGCCCCACCCCCACGGGCGGGGGACAGTTTGAGGATCAAAGCCACAAAGCATTAGGCTTCCGCGGAAGATCTCCCCACCAGCCAGCAGGGGAAAAACTTCCCGATCCAGGGATACAGAACCGCGTCGAGTCCAACAAACCGGCCTGTCGGAAAGGCCATCACCACCATCAGGCCCAGACCTTCGATGACGTTCTTGTTGACCAGGAGGTAGTTGCTTTCCGTCCCTGGCTGAGGAACCCAATCCCAAGGCGGCATCGAGACATAGAAGAGGATGAGGAGAACGAATCCCATGAGGCAGCTCAGCCGCGTGAAAAGGCCCAGAAGCAGGCACACCCCCACGAAGACGAGGCCGTACATCACACAGAAGTTCGAGATCGACAACATCCAAGGGTTTTTCAGGATCGAATCGAACAGATCCGAAAAGGGACCGAAGGATCCCGCAAGATATCCGGCTGCGGACCAGTTGGCCGCTTTGAACTTGCCGATCCCCTCGGAAAGCATGTGCCAGCCGATGGCGAATCTTAGCGTCACGAGCAGAAATTTTTGAATGGCGGACAAGTCATGTCCCTTAGGGGGATTCAATTCAGCACCTCCACTATCCGGTTGGAAAGATTCCGATGGATGATCTCGGGGCTGTCTGAGTCTGGCTCCAGCCGGATCAGCAGTCCCCCGATGTCGCGATGTTTTTCGCAGTAATCAAGCGCTTTGTCCAGTCCCATCACCGACAGGCCGGTCGACAATGCCTCCGCTCTCGCGGCCGTCTCCGCAAGGACCGAGACGGAAATCAGGTCCGTTTCGGCCGGATGCCCGGTTCTCGGGTCGATGGTATGGGAGACTCTTTCGCCCTCGATGGTG
>Ga0214473_10009872_pt1 | contig 11269 bp, 8 predicted proteins | sample RVTome_7_FD_203509 | JGI IMG/M metagenome (GOLD analysis project Ga0214473, IMG submission 203509) | Soil microbial communities from uranium-contaminated site in the Upper Colorado River Basin, Wyoming, United States - RVT98D197 | ecosystem: Environmental > Terrestrial > Soil > Contaminated >...
TGACGAACTCCACGTACTTCCGGGCCATCTCCGGGTTGGCCGCATTCTTGGAGACTACCAGGTACATGGGCTGGCCCGGGAATCCCGGCGAGATGAGCTTCATCTTGATCTTGGGGTCCATCCGGCCCTCGTTCTTCATGGCAATCAGCATATCCACCCAGACCGGGCCCATGGCGATCTCGCCCCGGTTCAGCTTGTCCAGGGTGTCGTTGTTCCCCGTGGTCAGGGTCACCGGGAGACCCTTCAGCTCTTTGATCGCCGCCGGCCAGCCTGCTTGCGCGGCCTTGTCATAGGCCCCCTTGGCGTACTGGTCGTACTTGCCCGTCTTCCAGTATGCCCAGCCGGTGACGAAGGCGGTGCCGCTCATTCCGCCCTTGACACCGTTGTAGCCGAATCTCCTGGGATTCGCCTTGATCCAGGCCACCAGCTCTTCGAAGGTGTTGGGTGGGGTCTTGACCATCTCGGGGTTATAGGCCAAGACCACCTGGCTGTGGAACATGGGCATCACGTAGCCTTCCACGTTGGATCCCAGGGCGTTCCGGCCATCCGCCGCCGTCATCAGCTTCCAGGTTGCGATCTCCGGGGCGTACTTGGCCAACAGGTCGTTCTGGATCATGTCCGGCATGATGCTCTGGTGGACGATGGCCACGTCCACGTCCCACTTGGCCGTGCCGGCATCCTTCTGACTCTTCAGCTTCTGGAAGATGACCCGGCTGCCCGGATCGCCGGGCCCGCTGCCGACCGCGTTGATCTCCACATTCGGAAACTGCTTCATGAACGCCGGACCGAAGACGCTCTTCTGCAGCTCGTGCATGTTGGTATCGCCAGCGGTCACCACGTTGAGGACGATCTTCTCTCCCGCTGACGCTGGGTTGGTCAAGCCCAGTGCCAGAATGGCAATCCCTACGAGTACCAAGATACCTGACGACTTCACGTACCTCATGGGCTCCTCCCCTTTGTGCCCCTGGCCGGTCGTCCCTCCCCCGTCACCTGGCCGTTGGGTGTTCGACCCTCCGCACCCAACCGCGGGGGCACTCGCGGTCGGCTGTGCGGTTCGTGACGGCGTGAACCCGAGAAACGGTTGCGTGAAGGCGCACCTCCCGAGTTCCACAGTCTGCGAGGAATTTATCCCTGGGTCCCACCGGGTGTCAATAGTTTTCGCCCGGCCCTCCCGCGCTGCGAGATCAAAAACTGGGCAGGTATGGCCCAAGGCGCCTATGAGATGAGCACCCCCGCTTGGATCTCCCGGGAGGACCGAGGGCTCCTCCCCTCTAACTCTCTACACGCACGCGACAAACCGTCTGCGAAGGAAGGGGAGTTATCATGGCACAGAAGCTGCTTCCCCGCATTGGATATCTGTCAGGATGGTTTCAACCCGAGGGGGCAGACGCCGCAGGACATGCCGCGCCCAAGTGAACGCCAGCAACTCGACCGACGCGTCCTGGAGCTTACGACCCTCTACGAGGTCAGCAAGATCCTGGGCAGCTCGCTGGACCTGGAGAAGGGCCTGCACGGCACCCTCCGGATCCTGAACTCCTTCATGGGCATGCGGAAGGGGACCATCCTCCTCTATGACCCGTTGACTGGAGAGCTCTCCATCCGCTTGGCCATCGGCATGACCCCGGAGGAGATGGCCCGGGGAAAATATCAGCGGGGGGAAGGCATCCTGGGCAAGATCATCAAGCACGGCTTGCCCATGGTCATCCCGGATATTGGAAAGGAGCCTGAGTTCCTGGACCCGACGCGCTCGCGGGGCGACCTGCGCGGCCAGCGGATCGCTTTCCTCGCCGTGCCCATCAAGGCGGGCGGAGAGACCGTGGGGGTCCTCAGCGTGGATCGCCTGTTTACGCAGGAGACCTCCTTCGAGGAGGATGTCCGGGTCCTCACCATCGTGGCCTCCCTGATCGGCCAGACCGTGAGCCTGCACCTGCATGTCATGCGCGAGCGGGAGGGTCTCCTGGAGCAGACTCGAAGCCTGCAGCAAGCCCTCCGCACCCGGTACCGGCTGGACAACATCGTCGGCCAGAGCAAGCGGATGCGCGAGATCTACGAGGCAGTTGAGCAGGTGTCCCAGACGCGGGCCACGGTCTTGCTGCGGGGGGAGAGCGGGACCGGCAAGGAACTCATCGCCCGGGCGATCCACTTCAACTCACCCCGGGCCTCGGGTCCCTTCGTCAAGCTCAACTGCGCCGCCCTGCCCCAGACGCTCTTGGAGAGCGAGCTGTTCGGTCACGAGAAGGGGGCCTTCACCGGGGCCACCGCCGCCAGGAAGGGACGGTTCGAGTTTGCCGACGGCGGCACGCTCTTCCTGGACGAGATCGGTGACATCCCCATGAACGTCCAGGTGAAACTCCTCCGGGTGCTGCAGGAGCGCTGCTTCGAGCGCGTGGGTGGCAACAAGACCATCAGCGTGGACGTGCGGATCATCGCCGCCACCAACCAGGACCTCGAGGCGGCCATCGGCCAGGGGACGTTCCGCGAGGATCTCTACTACCGCTTGAACGTGGTCCCCATTCTACTGCCATCGCTTCGGGAGCGGCGGGAGGATATCCCCCTGCTGGTCGAGCACTTTCTGGCCAAGGCCAACCGCGAGAACAACCGGAAGGTACGGATCACCGGCCGCGCCCTGCAGGCCATGCTGGCGTACGACTGGCCCGGAAACGTCCGGGAGCTGGAAAATTGCGTGGAGCGCATGGTGGTCCTGGCGCGCCGGGGGCTGGTGCTTCCCGACGATCTCCCCCTGCCCATCGAGACGCCGGTCGAGGGGCCCGGAGGTCGGCCATCCCGGCCCTCGGCAGTCCGAGGCCCTCGCTCTTCCGGTCGATCCCGTGCGCCCGGACTCTCCACCCTCCGCGACGTGGAGCGCGAGCAGATCATCCAGGCCCTGGCGCGGGCCGACGGCGTGCAGGCGCGAGCCGCCGCCCTGCTGGGCATCACGCCGCGGCAGCTCGGCTATCGGCTGCGCAACCACGGGATCGTCCGGGCGTTTCAGGTCGCGGGCGAGCCCGTCGCCCTGGAGGGTTAACGCCGTACGGGTTTCCTGGTCCTTTCTGCTCTCACCCGTCAGGTTCTCCGGCGCCCCCGGCTGTTTCAGCCGCCGTCCCCCGCCGAACCCGCCCGTGCCCTCCTCCTCTGCTGACGTCCCTCATGCGGGACCCAATCCCCAGGGGATTTCGGATTGATCAAATTCGACATTCGAAATTCAACATTCGACATTTGGGCGGGATCCCTCCTCCAGCTCCTCATGGCCCTTCTGCTCCTCTGCCCACGGGGGCTGCACAAGTCTCCCCAGTGTCGGATACAACGATTTTGTAGGTTCCCACCAAAATGTCGTATTGCCCAGCAACGAATTCTGGCCGCCATACGGTCCTGCAATCCCAGGAGAACACGACAGTTCCGTCCATCCGGGGTCACCGGATGAGACTCCGGCATACTGGTTGCTTTACTCGACTGAGTCGAGGAGTGGAGGCGCTATCGCCGAGTCGTCCGTCGGGTTTCATGGAAAGGGAGTGCAAATGAAGAAACTGGATCTGATCATCCGGCCCCACAAGCTGGACGAGGTCAAAGACGCGCTGACGGCCATCGGGGTGCAGGGGATGACCGTCACGGAGGTCAAGGGGTTCGGCCGGCAGAAGGGTAAGACCGAAATGTATCGTGGCAGCGAGTACAGCATTACCTTTGTTCCCAAGGTCCGATTGGAAGTCCTGGTACCTGACGGATTGATAGAGCGCGCCATGAAGGCCGCCAGCGAGGCGGCCCGGACCGGCCGGATCGGCGACGGCAAGATCATGGTGACGGACGTGTTGGATGTCCTGCGCATCCGGACAGGCGAGATGGGCGAGGCAGCCATATAGCCAACGACGGAGAAAAAAGGAGCGATGATCATGACCCACTGGCATGTTTGGTTTCGGAGCGTGGTGATTCTTGGAGCAGCGGTGGCGATTCTCACCGGAGCCAGCGTGATCCTGGCCGCCGAGGAGCCTGCGAAAGACGCCCCGGTGGCGGCGGGAAGCGCGGCGCCTGCTGCTCCTGCGGCCACCGCACCGCCGGCCTTCACGAAGGAGATGGCGGACGCCATCAAGGACACCAAGATCGCCATGGATACCATCTGGGTCCTGGTGACCGCCTTCCTGGTCTTCTTCATGAACTTGGGCTTCGCCATGGTGGAGTCGGGACTCTGCCGGGCGAAGAACACGGTCAATATCCTGGCCAAGAACTTCATCGTGTTTGCGATCTCGTCCCTGGCCTTCCTCATCCTGGGCTGGGGTCTCATGTTCGGAGACGGCAACTCCTTCTTCGGGATCCAGGGATTGTGGTTCCTCACCGGGCCGGACAACAGCCCGGCCATGGGGGATGCCTACAAGGGCGTGTACAGCTCGATCAACTGGACCGGGGTGCCCCTCTGGGCGAAGTTCTTCTTCCAACTGGTCTTTGCCGGGACCGCGGCAACCATCGTCTCGGGGGCGGTGGCCGAGCGCATCCACTTCCGGGCGTTCATCATCTTCTCGTTCGTCATGGTGGGTGTGATCTACCCCATCGTGGGCCACTGGATCTGGGGCGGCGGTTGGCTGGCCAAGCTGGGGATGTTCGACTTCGCCGGTTCCACCGTCGTGCACTCCGTGGGTGGTTGGGCGGCCCTGGCGGGGGCGATTCTCCTGGGTCCACGGCTCGGCAAGTACGCCAAAGGCGGCCGGGTGACCCCGATTCCCGGTCACAGCATGACCTCCGCGACCATTGGCACGTTCGTCCTCTGGTTCGGCTGGTTCGGATTCAACCCGGGAAGCACCATGGCGGCCGACTGGAGTGCCATCGCCCGGATCGCCACCACCACGAATACCGCGGCCGCGGCCGCGGCCTTCAGCGCCACCCTGGCCGCCTGGTGGATTCTGGGGAAGCCGGATCTCTCCATGACGCTCAACGGGTGCCTGGCCGGCCTCGTGGCCATCACGGCGCCGTGCGCCTTTGTCAGCGTGCCTAGTTCGCTCATCATCGGCTTGACCGCTGGCGTGCTGGTCGTGTTTGCAGTCCTGTTCTTCGACAAGATCAAGGTGGATGACCCCGTGGGCGCCGTCTCGGTCCACTTGGTCTGCGGGGTCTTCGGCACCCTGGCGGTGGGTCTGTTCGCGCAGGACCTGATCCCGAACACCACCGGGAACGGGCTGTTCTTCGGCGGCGGTGCCAAGCTGCTGATGGCCCAGCTCATCGGTGTCGTCGGCGTGGGGATCTTCACCTTCGCGATCTCGCTGATCGCGTGGGCCCTGATGAAGGCCCTGATCGGCATCCGGGTGAGCCCTGATGAAGAAATGGAAGGCCTGGACGTGGGCGAGCACGGCATCACCGCATACCCGGACTTCCAGTTGACTTCGACTCTCCGGACCCCGGCCAGCACCGGAATGTCCCGGGGAGACGTCTTGGCGGAGCCCAGCTTCGTCAAGGCCAAGGCACCGGTGGCCTGACCCTGCGGCTCCAACGCGACGGAGAGGTAGGCACTCCCCCCCCTCCTTGCCTGCCTCTCCGTCGTCCTCGACCACCCGCGCGATGGGCACGCCGGGTGGGCGATCCCGAAGCCTGATTCAAGAGAGGTGTCCTCGTGCAGCGGACGATCCTCGTGGTTGATCCGAACGCGGACCGTCGGGAGCGATTGCGAGTCCTGCTGACTTCCAATGGGAGCCGTTTGGTCGGAGAGGCGGCTGATCCAGACGAGGCCATGCGCCTCGCGGCACTGACGCACCCAGATGTCGCCGTCGTCGCCGAGGATGCTGAAAATGCTGCTCCCGGTCAATTGGCGAGCCGCCTGGCCACCGAGCACGGTATCCCTTCCGTCCTCCTGACCGCTGCGGCCGACCCCGTGGCCATCGGCCGAGCGGCCCGGGACGGGGTGATGGGATTCGTGGTCAAGCCGGCAGACTCGGCCTTCCTCCACGCCACCCTGGAGATGGCCGTGTGCCGGTTCCAAGAGGTCCTGGCCCTTCAACGGGAGATCGAGGTGCTCCGCCGGACCTTGGAAGGACGCAAGGCCATCGAGCGGGCCAAGGGCCTCTTGATGGAGAGGGACAGGGTCTCGGAGCAGGAAGCTTTTGCCCGCCTTCGCCGGAAAAGTATGGATACCCAGCGGCCCATGGTCGAGATCGCCCAGGCGGTGATCCTCGCCGCGGAGGTCAGTGGCCAGACCCGCTGACCTGGCACTGCAGGCGTCTGGCGGCCCCGGAATCGAGCCCTGAAAGCTTAGTCCGTACCCTTGGTCTGAAGCGGCCGCACCCAAGTGGGATAATCAGGCAACGGCGCCTGCTCTCGGCAGGCGCCGTTCTCTTTGGCGTGATCACCTTCCAAGGGGAGGGGAAAGTCATGAAGGGAATGAAGCGAGGTCACTTCCCGCGGAAGCCCGAGGGGGAATTTCACCCGCGAGGCGGATGCGTCGGGAGGGCGAGCGCCGACGCACCCGCTGCTATCCGGAGGAGGGATTCGAGCCGATTGCCCAAGGGCGTCCGGCATGATCCTGGCCGCCCACTGAGTGACTTGCGAAGGCGCGTCGCAATCAGGCGCCGGACTTTTCGGTGAAGCGATGGATATCGGACTGATAGTCGAAACGGAGGGTGGCCACGCGGGAATCCTCGGTCCGGCGCACGTCGAGCTGCACCGCACCGTGGGCCTCGCCAACGGTGGCAAAATAATCCACCGGCGGCTCGGACGAGATAGCACGGTTGATCGTTCCGGCGATCACCAGCGCATCCAGATTGTCGGAAAGCTCTCGGAGGCCAGTCACCACAGCCTGGAGGGACTTCCTGTCCCGGGCCATCTTTTCGATCCCGTCCACGGCGACCAGGCAGGTGGACGTGCCGCCGGATTCCAGCAGTTGCCGCCCCATGTCCTTGACCACCTCCAGGTCCGTTTCTGCATCGGCCTCCACGACGAAGACCCTCTTCAGCCAGTCCGCGGCTTCCCGCCCGTTCCGTTCCACCCGCTCCCATTCCGGAGAGCCCTTCTTGATCCGCCCTTTCTCGATTTCCCTGGTCGGGACCCCCGACAGGCGGGCGAGGGTCCGGACGCGCAACGCGGCCTTCGAGAGTCCGAAGGAGAGATAGAGGCAGGGCAGTTTCGACCGGATGGCGATCTGATCGGTGATCTGCTTCAGGAACCCGCTGAGGCGGTCGTGGTCCTGGTCGATCAGGAGCATGAGACCCGGAGACAGCCCGCCCATGGAATCATCCAGTCCGGCGAAGCCTGTCTCGAATATGCGCCCCTGCTTGGCCGCCACCTCTTGCAGGTAGGAGGACCATTCGTCTCCTTCGGACGCCAGCGCGCTCCTGGGGGCCGGGCGAGGCCTGGTGGGCCTTTCCGCTTCGGGCGTCAGCCTCCGGCCCTCGGGTGCCGCCTTGGTCGCAGCAACCGCTTCCCCGCCGGGCGCTCCCGCCTCGGCTCTCCGCGCCGCCACGAGAGCAGCGGCCTCGATCCTCCCGGACGACCCCCGGGAGGTCTCGGAGGCCGGAGCAGCCGGAGCCACCGGAGCGGGTGCCGGCACGGGCGGTGCCAGCGAAGCTGGCGCGGGGGCCTCGGCCACTGCCTCCGCAACGCCTGGCGACGCACCGCCGGCCCGCTCCTTCAACCGGATGACCCACTGGCCCAAGTCGGACAGCGCAGGCAAGTCCCCGCGGAAAAGTTCCTCCAGGAAGAAGCCCTCCGGGAGCTCCACCGAGCGGTTGAACAGCTCCTCCTTGATGCTGGGCAGGACGATGTAGTCGCCCCGGTGGTGCATCTCGAGGAGGATGCTGAACAGGGCCTTGTGGATCGGGAAGTAGAAGTCGTCCCTCGAGACAATGTCCAGGATCTTGTCCTTGTGACCGGACCCGGGGGAATTGATGGTGAGGCAGAGGGTCTTCAAGACCGATGACTCGAGCGAAAGCAACTCCTTCAGACTCGCTCCGCTGGGCCGCTCCCGCTTCAGGGCCATGTTCCCTCCTCTCGACGTCCTGCGTGCTCCCACCCTGCCTCCGCTGGCTGGGCCCAAATCCCTTCTAGCCTTCTACCAGACGGCTCAGGGCTGGTCAAGCGTTCCGGCAGGTTCACCCGGTCCGGCCGGGTTGGATCGGTCGTCCAGCCCCCAGGGGCGTGTGCTACCCAGAGCCTGAGCCCTCCCCAGGAGGTTTCCCGGGCACGGAGATGCCCAGCGCTTTGATCCGCTTCCGCAGCGTATTGCGATTGATGCCCAGCAGTTCGGCGGCCTTGACCTGGTTGCCCCCTGTGCGCCGGAGGAGCAGTTCCAGGAGCGGTCGCTCGACGCAGGAGACGAAATGGTCGTGCAGGCGGCCGTCCAGGCTGCCCTCCAGCCGCGCCAGTTCGGCCCGAATCCACTCCGCCGGGAAGGGATTCGGGGGCGTGGCCGCCTCCGGCACGCCGGCCGCATGGCGAATCGTCTCCGGAATGTGATCGGGAAGGATGAGGCTCGTGGTGGCCAGGGCTGACGCCCGATTCACGACGTTTTCCAGCTCCCGGACGTTGCCCGGCCACCCATAGGCCAGGAGCAACTCCCTGGCCTCAGGTGAAACCACCTTGGGCGCGGTGCGCTGCTCCTGGGCGAACGCCGTGAGGAAGTGCGCCACGAGGGTGGGGATGTCCTCGCGCCGATCCCGCAGGGGGGGAAGATGGATCGCCACCACGTTCAACCGGTAAAACAGGTCCTCGCGGAAGGCCCGCGAGACCACGGCGGCCTCCAGATCCTGATTGGTGGCCGCAATGATCCGCACGTCCACCGGGACCGAGCCCTCTCCCCCCAATCGCTCGATGTATCGCTCCTGCAGCACGCGGAGCAGCTTGGTCTGGAGGCTGGGGTCCATATCCCCCACCTCGTCGAGGAAGATCGTGCCGCCCTCCGCCTGCTCGAAGCGGCCGCGTCTTGCCGCCAGGGCCCCCGTGAAGGCGCCCTTCTCGTGGCCGAACAGCTCGCTTTCCAGGAGCTCGCGCGGGATGGCCGCGCAGTTGACCGGCACGAAGGGACGCCCCTTCCGCCGGCTGTTTTCGTGAATGGCCCAGGCGACCAGCTCCTTCCCCGTGCCGCTCTCCCCCCGGAGCAGGATGGTGAGATCGGTCCCGGCCACCTTGCCCACCGCCTTGAAGACTTGCTGCATGGCGGGGCTGCCGCCCACGATGCTCCCAAGGTCGACCCTCCCCTCCACGGTCTGGCGGAGGCGGGCGACTTCCTGGACCAGGGCCTGCGCCTCGAGCGCCTTCTGCACCAGCAGCAGGACCTCGTCGGTGTCGAAGGGTTTCCCGATGTAATCGTAGGCCCCGAGCTTCATGGCCTCCACCGCCACCTGGAGAGTCCCGTAGGCCGTCATCATGATCACGGGGAGGTCCGGCCGGCGCTTCCGGATCTCCCGCAGGAGTTCCAGGCCGTCCTGTCCCGGCAGGCGGACATCCAGGAGGACGAGGTCCACGGCGGGGTCGCTGGCCGCCGTGAGACCCGCGGGACCATCGGCCGCCAGATCCACCCCGTAGCCGGCTTGCTCCATCGCCTTCCGGAGGGCCCAGCGGACGCTCTCCTCGTCGTCCACGACCAGGATGTGCTTGTCCGTCATGTGCGGCCCCCCGCCTCATCCGTCTGGATCGGGAGGAGGACCCGGAAGGTGGTCTCCTCGCCCGCTTGGCTCTGCACCTCGATGGCCCCGCCGTGTTCTTCCAGGATGCGCAGCGAGATGGGGAGCCCCAGGCCGGTCCCACCGTCCTTGGTCGTGAAGAACGGGGTGAAGAGCTGCGCCTGCACCTCGGGAGACATGCCGGGGCCCCGGTCCCCGATCTCCACCACGGCGGCGGGGCGACCCCCGCACTGCGGGGCAACGCGCTCGAACCGGGTCCGCACCGTCAGCTCTCCTCCCACGCCTCGCATGGCCTCGATCCCGTTCCGGACCAAGTTGAGGAACACCTGCAAGAGGCGCTCCGGATCCCCCGCCACCGCGGGCAACCCGGGATCATACCTCCGCACCAGGCTCATCGCTCCTGCCTGTATCCTGGAATCCTCCAGGCGCAAAGCCTCGTCCACGATCTGATGCACGTTGCAGGACTGGATCCGGAGCGGACGCTGCCCGGCGAAATCCAGGAGGCCATCCACGAGCCGGTTCAAGCGGTCCACCTGCCGGATGATGACCCCCGTGAACTCGGACAGGCTGGGCGGGAAGTTCGGTTCCTTCTGCATCAGCTGGGCGGCCGCCCGGACGCCGACCAAGGGGTTCCGCACCTCGTGGGCGACGCCGGCCGCCAGCACACCCAGCGCGGCCAGGCGGTCGGACCGGCGCACCTGCTGCTCCAGGTCCCGCACCCGGGACAGATCGCGCAGAACCAGGACGACGCCCCGGGTCTCGCCATGCGGGTCGCTGACCAGGGAGGCCACGGCGCTCACCGACAGGTGCGCTCCATCCGCCCGGCTCAGAATGGCGTCGAAGTCCGCGTGGCTCCGCCCGACCTCGACCGTCCTGGCCACCAGATTCGCGAGCGGCGTTGGAAACACCTCTCCGATGGGGCGCCCGGCAATCTGCGATCCCGAAAACTTGGTGAGTTCCTCCGCCGCCTGGTTCAGCGACACGACGTGACCGCCCGGGTCCAGGATGATGACGCCGTCCTGGAGGCTGGAGAGCAGGTCGTCATAGTAGGCGCGCAGCCCCTGTAGGACGGCGGCCAGCTCGGCGTTGCCCTTCTCCAGCTCGGCGACCCGTTCCCGGAGTCGCACATTCTCCACGTCCTGATCCATGACCGTCACGCCAGGTGTCGTATTGCGGCCGTCCCCGGTCGCAGCCGGGTCACATTCGACATTCGAAATTCGACATTCGAAACTTGCATTGGGTTCCCCGCCTTGATCTTCGCCGCGTCCTCCCCTATCATACCGCAGGATGGGGCTGGTGCCCTGAGAGGAGTCAGGACGATGACGGCTTCCCGCATTGAGGCCCTGAAAGCGATGCTGACGCGGGACCCCGCGGACGGAACGCTTCATTATATGCTGGGCAACGAATACTTCAAGGCGCAAATGGACGAAGAGGCCGTCGCGGCGTTTCGCCAGTACCTGACCCTGGTGGACGATGAAGGCGCGGTGTATCGGATGCTGGCGCAGGCGCTGGAGAGACTGGGAAGGGTTGACGAGGCGCGGCAGGCATATCAGGATGGATTGGCGGCGGCGACGCGGCATCGCCACCAACCCATGATCGAGGAGTACAGCCTGGCACTCCAGGATCTGGGCTGACCGCCCCCCCCACCTGTGATCCGCTAGCTGCCACTTTCAACCGGT
>Ga0214473_10009873_pt1 | contig 11269 bp, 12 predicted proteins | sample RVTome_7_FD_203509 | JGI IMG/M metagenome (GOLD analysis project Ga0214473, IMG submission 203509) | Soil microbial communities from uranium-contaminated site in the Upper Colorado River Basin, Wyoming, United States - RVT98D197 | ecosystem: Environmental > Terrestrial > Soil > Contaminated >...
TTACTCGGAACAACATACATTCAGATGGCATCCACTGAACGCTTATTGGTCTTTGTGATCCTGTTCGTTCAGGGACTGATCGTTCTGGTCTATGGCTTGATCCAACGCTCGCGCAGCCTGGTGATCGCTCCCATTGTTTTTGTAGTGCTGGGTGTGGTCACGGTCATCTACAGCGCCCTGAAAGGCCTCGGAACTGTCATCCTGATCGGCTCTACGGGTGTTGTTCTTTTACTGGCTGGAATTATTGCCGTGCTCCTGCGTGAACGGATCACCAGACTCAGCGAACAACTTAGCGACTGGAGGCCGTGACGCTTCGAGCCTTTGATGAGCTCGGGACGGCGCTGCGTTCGCCCGTGGGCTCACTCCGCTCAGCGCGAGCTCAAGCCGGGCCCCAAACTGCTTCCACTAAACGCGGCAATATCTCCCCTGATTTCCCGTGAAAGGCGTAATTCGCCTTCGGTGTGAGCGGAGTCGGTTCGGCATTGATCTCGACCACGAGCGCGCCGCGGTTGTGCGCGGCAAACGCCAATGAGGCGGCAGGCTGGACAACCCCTGATGTGCCAATGGAGAAGAAGACTTCACATGTGCGCGCGGCTTCGACCGCAGCCTCAAGCTGGTCACGCGGCAGGGACTCCCCAAACCAGACAACATCCGGTCTTAGCAATCCTCCACAGGCGACACATTGCGGGACCGATTCGGTATCGTCGCCCCAGGTCTCCGCATACGTATAACAATCCGCGCAGCGAACGCGCTGGATATTACCGTGCAATTCGATGGGTCTCTGATTCCCCGCCATCTGATGCAATCCATCCACGTTTTGGGTGATCAGGATAAATTGGGGAACGCGCTTCGCCATCTCTGCAAGGGCGTAATGTCCGGAGTTTGGCCGCACCCCTTTGACCGCTTCGCGACGCCAGGCGTACCAGTCCCACACCAGTTTGGGATCACGTCGGAAGGCCTCAGGGGAGGCCAGCTCTTCCGGCCTGTATTGCGCCCACAGGCCCGTTTGGGCGTCTCGGAAAGTACGGAGTCCGCTCTCCTGTGAGACTCCGGCTCCGGTAAGGGCGACCAGTTTTGGGGCTTGCAGGGAGCCGCGTCGCAGTGTCCCGCGCAGAAGCGAGATAAGTTCGGGGGAAAAGTTCATTGCACCGGCATACAACGGACAAGGGAAATATTCCGATCATAGATCTGCGTACGCCCAATGACTTCGCGGTTCTCGTTCACCGCCACAAGTTGATATTCCAGCCAGGCATCCTTGAAATAATAATAACGGCGGATGTTCCAGGTCCGCACATCGTAATTGAAGGCGCCATTGTCCCCTCTGACCATGGTCGCGCCCGCTCCCCACTCGGTAACATTCAAGGTGTTCTTTTTCTCCCGCAGGCGCAAAAACAGCACTACATCTTCGGTATTGACCAAATCCTCAACGAAGGCACTGATCTTTACATTGCGCGGCATGCAGGGACCTTCATTCCAATGGATTACGTTGTTGGAGATAAGAACGGCCAGGAAGCCTTCATTCTTCGGCGTCAAGTAATCAGCGCTTGGAAGATTAGGCGGCGGTCCAAAGGTTGGCAGCGGTGTGGGGGTGCCGGTCGGAGGCTGTTCCGGCAGGAATGGTGTATCCGTGGGCGTGAATGTGATCGGCGTGCTGGTCGAGGTTGCAAAGAGATCCTGCGTGGGAATGAGCGTGACCGTCGGGGCCGGAGTGCGCGTGCTAAGCGGCGCTGCAGGAGTTGGAGTGAATGCAAGCTCCAGAACAGGCGACAACGCAGAGCAGCCGCCCAGGAATATTCCAAACAGGAGGATCGGGATGAGTTTTTTCATGGAGGAACCTTTGTGCATTTCAGGGAATACATCGATGATCAGGGATTGAAGACCGCGCAGTGCGTAAGCGACACTTCGCTGCGAGAGACCACCGAGCGGCCCAACACTCTGCGCGTGCTGGTGGAGGCGACAAGCTGATATTGGAACCAGGCATCTTCATAAAACCGATAACTCTGGATCTGGCTTAAGTCCAGCGTATAGAAATAGACACCCTGGTCGTTATCGCTCATGATCGCGCCCCCGCCCCAGTCTGTGTTGCGTCCACTGTATTTATCCTGCAGACGATACCACAAAGTGACATACCGCAACCTGCGCGCGGGCATGACGTTTGCGGTGAACTTAATGGATCGCGCTCCCTCACAGGTGCTGCCCCAGACGATTTGATCGGTGGATCTCTGGACAGTTAAAAACAAGTTGGGGGACGGCGTGAATAAGCTGGGATCAAGCGGTTCAAGCGTGATGGTTGGCCGTATGGTTGGCGTAAAGGTTGGGAGAGGGGTATTCGTGATGAGCGGTGTTCCGGTAGGTGGAGTCGTTGTAGGCTGTGCGGTATTGATCACAAATAGATCAGGGGTATTTGAAGCCGGCAGTCCGAACGGCGTTGCGGTGAGCCCCGGGGTATTCACGGGCGTGGAAGTTTGCAGGAACGGGATGGAGATCGGTGACCCGCTGCATCCTGCAAGGAGGGAAACAATTACAGTGACAAAGACGATTTTCTTCATATGAACACCTTATGACAGAATGCTACGGCTCCCATTGTGGCTGCCAGTCTGGTTCGGGGTTATTTGTGACCTGGCGCATGCTCGATCCGTCGGCACGCATGATAAATATATCAGCCTGATCGTTATTTCGCAAAGAGTTAAAAGCGATCCATTGACCATCGGGGGAGTAGGAACAGGCGGCGTTGTTGCCGCCGTTCGTGAGTTGTGTGGCAGTCTTAGCCTCCACGTCGATGCGAAAGATGTTTTTATCTCCCGGCGGACCCGCAAAGATCAGGAGATACTTCCCATCCGGTGACCAGTCAAGGCTACCACCGATTCCTGCCAGGCCGCGTGTTAACTGCCGTACATTTGACCCATCCTCACCCATCAGGAAGATCTCGTACGAATCGGGCTGGTCAACAGCCATCGCAAAAGCGATGGTATTCCCTGCCGGCGACCAATCCGCGGCCCCGATGCTATTTGGACCCGAGTAAAGCAGGTCCGCGTTCTCGCCCGTATTATCAACAATCCATAAAGACGTAGGTCCCACTGAAGCACGGTTCGCAAAAAGGATCTTCGAACCGTCCGGCGAAAAACTTGGTGAAACAACATTTCCGATTTGTTCAGTCAACCGGATCAAGCGTGAGCCTTCGAACACAAACAGGAAGAGGTCGAACACGCCGCCGTTTTGATTCGAAGCATAGACGATGGAACCCCCCAACGGGGAATAAACAGGATAGTAGTTATGCGCTTCGATATCCGTAAGCTGCATATAGGCTGTCCCATCGGCATTGATCGTGCACAACTGATTGTAATCGCCGCGCGTGCAGGTGAACACGATGCGTCCGATATGTTCCCTGGTCGGCACAGGACTGGGTGTGAAGGTCGCCAATGGAGTCGGCAAGCCTCTCCCGGATCGATCCGCGCCTGTCAAGTTGATCGGGCTGGATGGGATCAACACACAAAGGGCTATCGCGGCCACGACTAATATCAAACTGATCGGCAGGCGAAAGCGCCGCGCGGGAGTCTGACGACGGGAGAAGATGCGTCGTTTGTACATGGGGTGATGCCATGAATTTTACATCAGAGTGGGGTCTGGTCGTGTTGATAGTCAGGATGGCAGCGTCTAACGAAATATAGCTGGGTGTAACCTTTTAGCCACTCGGTGAGACTCGCTTCTGCCTGTAATTCAATTCGAATTTATATACAATAAAGATGTCGCTGGACATACCAGCTTCTCTCTGCTGAAAGGAGGTGTTTTTTTCAAGGTTCAAACGATCAGTTAAAGATGTAAATTTCCAAAGACCGAGTTTCGTTTTTCGTTTGAGGAGAAAATATCGGTGGAGGCCCTGCCCGGCGTCGCCGGGGTGCGCTGGTATGAGATCCGGCGGATTGGCAGCACCTACACACTCCACCAGCAGGGAACCTATGCCCCTGGTGACGGTGTCCATCGCTGGATGGGCAGCATCGCCCAGGATAAAAAGGGCAACATGGCTCTCGGCTACAGCGTCGTCAATGGGACCAGCGTGTACCCGGGGATTCGCTACACAGGACGTCTCAGCAGCGACCCACTGGGCCAGATGACCCTCGGCGAAGGCGTGATCATCAATGGCTCGGGTGTACAGACCACCACCAACTCCCGTTGGGGCGACTACACTTCGATGAACATCGATCCCGTTGATGACTGTACGTTCTGGTACGTCAACGAGTACTACACTGCCGCTGGGCAGGCTTCCAGCCTGGCAGGCCGGCAGACGCGTATTGCAAGTTTCAAATTGCCGGGTTGCTAGCCAAAGTTTGATTGATTAGGGGGTTTCAAGAAATAGAATAACGCTTTTCATAAATCAAGCCTCCCCCAGATTCCATGGAATTTGGGGGAGGCGCTGCGAAGTGCCCGAAAGGTGGGGTAACATCTTGCCTTCCACAATCTCTATTTCTTCCTTCGTTCCAAATAAAAAGCCGTCAGCACCGGATGGATGTTGACGGCTAAAAGATGTTTGACGGTAAGGCAAAATATCAAGGCGCTGCCGGGTGAATCACGATTCCTTTCACTGTTACTCCACCACTAGCGGGATCCCGAGGCGCGATAATCGTCACACGTGAATTCACAGCCAGCATTCCTGCGCGCTCGGCGGGCAGGAGTTTTGTTTCAGCGGTGAGGGCAAATGTGTACGTATTGCCGTCTTTGTCTTGAATGGTAATACTACTGCCCGCCGTGTATTCAGTCACCATGCCCACGCGATGGATTTTGGATGGCTTGCCGGGAATCACCATTACGGCACGGGCGATAAGGTTGCCGCCCTGATCACGAATGGCCTGCACCATCGCATTCATGCCAGGCTGGATGCTGCCCGGTGTAGAATTTTTCGGACCGGGAAATTTCATGCGGGTATCAGCACTCAAGCCAACACTCACGGACGAACCGTCGCGCAAGGTCAGGGTGATGCTGGTTGAATCGACTGCGCTAACTATTCCCTTATAGTTTTCGTGTTTGCCGTGTGGTTTGTTCGCCTGTTTGATGGCATTGTCAATTGCCTTTTCGGTGGCTTTCGCGCCGGGCGTGTTTGGGCCCGGCGTCTTCTTGCCATTTTGCAGATTGGCCGGGCTGGCAAAGGCTTGCGTGGTTGCAAGGAGCAATGTCATGCACAAAATCAGAAACAGAAGAATGCGATATTTTTTCATTTTGTTTGTCTCCTTTGTTTATGGTTCGTAAACGACAGTCAGTTCGAGATCGGATTCGTTGCCATTATGGTCGCTGGCAATGATCTCGATCAGATTTGGTCCTTCATCGAGGGACACTGTGGTTTTGAACTGCCCGTCATCGCCGACAATGAGGATCTCGTCATTGACACTGATGACAGCCCCAGCGGGAGCCGATCCGATGACATCCACCTGAGGCGTGTTGACCACAGCTTCATCCTGCGGCGAAAGGACCTGCAGCCAGAGGGTCCCCGACGGTTCCGGCGCGGTGATGAGAGTTGGGGTCGGTTGGATAAGCGTGGTTGGGATAACTTCCTGGGGCAAGGGGCTCGCGGTGCTCGCAGCGATCGTGACCGAGCTGTTCGAGTTCGTAGTGGGTGCTGATGGAACCGCTGTGGGCGTAGGACTGCAAGCGGTGAACAGGAGGATCAGGGCAGGGATAATCAGGTGCTTGTTCATGGCATATTTGTAACATGACGACCCTGCCAGAATAACGTTACAAACTGGGAACTCTATTCATTGCCTCACATTTTTGTATCACAAAATTACTGAGGTCAAAACTTACACAGGAGGTTGCTATGTAATGAGCGTGTGAGGTGAAGCCTCACCCTGGACGGAACAATTTTTAATTACCTTCCACCACCGTGACCTCATCTTCCATGAACCCATACAACGCATAGACTTTCCGATCAATCTCAGTATCGACTTGCGCGATTTGCTTATCAATGGAGCGAGCCCGATCCAAATCCTCCTCAGGCCGCACGGATTGGCGTTCCTTCTGCAAAGGAAAAATCCTCTTGAAGTTACTTACCGGTTTTTCGATTTCAGCGTAAGCAGGTTCGGTTGTGGTCATAAGTGAATGCCCCAAGGTGAGGTTATTCAATTTTACAACGAATCACCCCCATCTGTGCCAGGCTTACCGTAATTGGTCTGCTTCAAGAAAAGCGACTCATTGACTGGCGACTAGAAAACTGCTTCTCCTCTTGTTACATTCCCCGCCAAATCCCTCGCCTCAACCACTATAGTCTTCCCCGCCGCATTAGGAACATACTCCCACCATAACTCTTTGCCCTGCACAGGCTCACCGTGCTCCATCACATTCCCTTCCCTATCCAAAATCGTAATGCTCACCTTGGTCACCATCACATTGTCGCTGGCCCACACTCGAATGTGCCCATCCTGCCACTCGATGCGATGAATGACAGGCGGGTTGAACCAGTCTGACAGAGCGAAGTTATAGGCGCTCTTGATGGTCCCTGCCGCCAGTTGAGCATAAATGGGCTGTGACTTTGCCGCTTGCCGTGCATAAGCCGTGGCCTGCTTGAAACGGCTCTGGTGGCTGAGTTGTCCATCGCTGAATTTTCGATTGCTGAAATCAGGTGCTGCACTGATCCACGTGCTTCCATCCGGCATTTGGCGAATCACCATATTGCCGATACTTCCACTGATTCCACGCACAAGCAGGTTGTTTCTTACTTTCGCCATAGTATCCTCCTGTAGTGATCCGTTAGTCATGAGTTAAAGTGTCTATATGGTGGCTATATGGTGACTATAAGATTGATCCATTGTAACTCCATTTGCGCTCTACAACACAAGGCAGCAATACCTGGATATTCTGCAAAATTACAGCCGCTCTACCTTTCTATTCTTAAAACTGGACACTTCCCGACTGCGCACTGTATACTTCCTGCATGCCCTCTATCGAAGTCACCAACCTTCAAAAAACATTCCAGACCAAACGCAAAGCCGCGGGCATGAGCGGGTCAGTCCGCGCGCTGTTCAAGCCCCGGTACAGTTCCGTCGAAGCGGTGCGCGGGCTGACGTTCCAGATGAAAGCGGCGGAACTGCTCGGCTTCATCGGGCCGAACGGCGCGGGCAAATCCACGACCATCAAAATGCTCACGGGCATCCTTCACCCAACAGATGGCGAGGCGAAAGTGCTCGGCTACGTCCCTTGGAAGGAACGGCAAAAACTCGCTTATCACATCGGCACGGTATTCGGCCAGCGCCCGCAGCTCTGGTACCACCTGCCCGCCATCGATACCTTTACGCTCTTCGGAAAAATTTACGAGATGGATGAGCGCGAGACAAAGAAACGGATCGGCTTGCTGGCAGAGGCATTTGAGATTCGGGATCTATTGGAGACTCCCGAAGGCTCGCAATGACATTGGCTACACGTAATTTACACGAAATATTGCAGACTCAAAATAACTGCATATCAAAAAGCCGGGGAATCCAAATTCGGGATATAATTCGCCTTGTCCCGATTTTCAATCCGGGGCGAACCCCAAAACGCCATATTTACACTACAAATCGATTATTTTTACAGGAAAAATAGTATGTTATCTTTCCCAACTGCCCCGAAACGCCCCTATTCAATCACGCAACATGGACAAACCCGCATTGATAATTACTACTGGATGCGTGATCGAACAGACCCGGAGGTACTGAAGTATCTACACGCAGAAAACGATTACCTCGAAGAGATCATGGGGCACACCCGGCCCCTCCAGGAAACTTTGTACGCCGAGATGAAGGGACGCCTCAAGGAAACGGATTCAACCGTCCCTGAGAAAAGAGGCGAGTATTTCTATTATTCGCGAACCGAAGAGGGAAAACAATATCCCATCTATTGCCGCAAAAAAGATTCGCTCGATCATTCCGAGCAAACCGAGCAGATTCTGCTCGACCAGAACATCCTGGCTGCGGGGAAATCCTTTTGCAGCGTCGGGGCGCTGTTGGTCAGCCCGGATGGGAACAAATTTGCCTATTCCGTGGACTTTGAAGGCGCGGAGGTTTACACACTCTACATCCAGGATCTGACGAACGATACCCTTTGTCCGGAAGTGATTGAGAACACTTACAGCAGTGTTTATTTCCACACGGGCGTCGAATGGGCCAACGACAGCCAGACGCTGTTCTATCTCACGCTGGACGCGTCCCAGCGGCCATTCAAATTACTCCGCCATGCGCTTGGGACAGATGCATCACAGGATACAGTGGTATTTCACGAACAGGATGAGTCTTACTTCCTTTTCATGATGAAAACGCGTGATGACGCCTACATCATGACGAACCATCACAGCACGCTGACGACTGAAATGCGTTTTCTCTCCGCGGATCACCCTGAAGAAAGTCTGAAAGTTTTATCTCCGCGCAAGGAGGGTGTTGAGTATTTCGCCACACATTACAGGGAACACTTCATTATCGTCTCCAACGAGAACGCGAAGAACTTCAAAGTGCTGAGGACACCCGTCACCCAGCCGGAAGACCGGCACTGGCAGGAAATCATCCCACACCGCGAGGATGTGCTGATCGATTATTTCGACACCTTCGAGAATCATCTCGTGCTCTATGAACGCAAGAACGGGCTGAGGCAGATCCGCATCAGCGCTCCGGATGGCATCAGCAATATCCATTATGTGAAGTTCCCCGAACCGACATACAATGTCGAGACGGAATCAAACCCGGACTTCAGTACAAACCTCCTGCGATTCAGGTACTCCTCACTTGTCACCCCTCCGTCCGTGATCGACTATCACATGGACAAAGGCTTGTGGGAATTGAAAAAGCGTGATGAGATCCCCAGCAGGTACGACCCATCGGCGTATATATCCGAGCGAATCCATGCCACCGCCTCCGACGGAAAACAGGTGCCGTTATCCATCGTCTATAAGAAAGGTCTCAAGAAGGATGGAAACAACCCGACCCTGCTGTACGGATATGGATCATATGGCGCCGTGATCGACGCGGATTTCAATTCCAACCGCCTCAGCCTTCTGGAGCGTGGGTTTGTGTTCGCCATCGGACACATCCGCGGCGGCTCAGACATGGGCCGGGCCTGGTACGACGATGGCAAGATGCTCAACAAGAAAAACTCATTCACCGACTTTATTGCCTGCGCGGAACATCTCATCAAAGAAGGGTACACCTCCAATCAAAAACTTGCCATTCAGGGAGGCTCGGCTGGAGGTTTGCTGGTCAGCGCCTGCCTGACGATGCGCCCGGACTTGTTCAGGGCGGTCATCGCCAAGGTGGCATTCGTGGACGTGGTGACCACGATGAGCGACCCGACCATCCCCCTTACGAGTCTGGAGTGGGATGAATGGGGCAATCCCCAGGTCCGCGAACATTTCGATTACATGCTGTCCTACTCCCCGTACGACAGCATCCGCGCCGCTGAATATCCACATATGCTAATTACCACCGGCCTTAACGATCCGCGCGTCGCCTATTGGGAGCCGGCCAAGTTCGCGGCCAAACTGCGTGAAATGAAGACCGATAACAACCTGCTCCTCCTTCACACCAATTATGACGCCGGTCATGCAGGGGCCAGCGGACGCTACGACTACCTGAAGGAAGTCGCGGTGGATTATGCGTTTCTCATTGACCGATTGTGCACCCTCACCAATCCCCTTGAAATCCATGCCGTGAAGGGTATATAATCCCGACGGCACAGATCGCATTTACAAATAGAGGTACCATGGATCGTTATCTTGTCGAATCACCGCACGATGCAGGCGACTGCGATGCCATCATCAGGGAAATCCATGCCGCGGGCTACCTTCACCACTTTGAATGGGGCTGCCACGACGGCGCGCATTGCGGCTGGGCCATCATCGAAACGGATAACAGGGAACACGCCAAACAAATCGTCCCATGGAGAATACGCGACAAGGCCAGGATCGTAAAGCTGGAAACATTCGGAAAAGTCAATAAGACACATTCAAACAAATGAAAGCTGGCACAAATAATAGCGGCGCATTCTACTGCGCCGCTATTGATTCCGTTGAGCCTATGCAGGTTGTACCGCCTCTGCAACCACGTCTTCGAGCATCTTCATCGTCACTGACTTCGGCCGCTCGATCGGCTGGCCCAACGCACGCGCCCAGACGTAGTTGGCAGTCACACCCAGCGCGCGGCCCACACCAAACAGTACAGTATAGAAATCGAACTCACGCACGCCGTAGTAGTGCTGTAATGTGCCGCTGATTGCATCCACATTCGGCATGGGATTTTTGGCTTTACCCTGTTCCTTCAACACAGCCGGAACTACATCCAGAACCATGTCTGCGAGGCGCAGGAGATCGTCATCGGGGAAACGTTTCCTGGCAAATTCCATCTGGGTTACAAAACGCGGATCGATCACACGCAGAACACCGTGACCATAACCGGGAATGACCTTGCCGCTGTTGAGCGTATCCCATGCGAATTTATACAAGTCATCGCGCGAAGGTACGCCGCCAAACTTCTTATGGACATCCAGCAACCAGGCGAGACATTCCTGATTGGCGAGTCCGTGCAGAGGTCCCGCCAACCCACACAAACCTGCCGAGAACGAAGAATAGATATCCGCCAACGATGAGCCTGCTAAATGAGTAAGGTGCGCGCTGACGTTGCCAGACTCATGATCTGAGTGCAGAATGAAGTACAGGCGGGAAAGTTCCGCGTAGCCTTTCCTATCCGCAACATCCATCATTTTCGCGAAGTTCGCGCCGTAGTCCAGTTTGGGGTTGTATCTCGGTTTTTTCTTCTCACCAAAGTATTTGTAGCGATAGATGAATGCCGCGATGACGGGAAGCTTCGCGGTCAGGTTAATACTGTCTTCCAGCGCGGGTTCCCAGTAGGCATCTTTCTTCATACCTTCGTGGTATTTCCGAGTGAAGGCCGAATCTCTTGCCAGCGCCATCACTGCCTGCGTGAACAGGATCATCGGATGCGTATCTTTCGGCATGGCCTTGAGCATCTTGTAAACGTAATCGGGCAGTTCGGCGCGCCTGGCCCATTCCGCTTCGACTTCCTGCGCCTGTTCCTTGGTGGGAACTTCCCCAACCATCAGCAGATAATACAGCCCACCTACCAGAGGCATCTTGCCGCCGCGCGCCTTCGGCAGCTTCTTGAGCACCTCCGGGATGGACATGCCGCGGAACAGGATGCCATGTGCGGGATCAACAAAAGAGACATCGGTGAGCAACGATTTGATGTCGCGCATGCCGCCGATGATCTGTCCAACGGTTACATCGTCCACTTTCACTTCCCCA
>Ga0214473_10009874_pt1 | contig 11269 bp, 11 predicted proteins | sample RVTome_7_FD_203509 | JGI IMG/M metagenome (GOLD analysis project Ga0214473, IMG submission 203509) | Soil microbial communities from uranium-contaminated site in the Upper Colorado River Basin, Wyoming, United States - RVT98D197 | ecosystem: Environmental > Terrestrial > Soil > Contaminated >...
GCAGGCGTCCGGCACCGCGCGCCTCCCGCTCAGGCGTAGATGCCGCGCAGCTTGTGCACCGCGGCCACCCGGTCGATGGAGAGCATGTAGGCGGCGGTGCGCATGTTCACCTCGTGGAGGCGGGAGAAGGCCAGCACCTCGTTGAACGAGCGGATCATGACCTCGCGCAGGCGGGTGATGACGAGCTCCTCGGTCCAGTAGTAGCCCTCCCGGTTCTGCACCCACTCGAAGTAGCTGACCGTGACGCCGCCGGCGTTGGCCAGGATGTCCGGGATCACGAAGATGCCGTTCTCCTCCAGGATGGCATCAGCGGGCGCCGTGGTGGGGCCGTTGGCGCCCTCCGCCACGATCTTGGCCTTGATGCGCGCGGCGTTCCGGCGCGTGATGACGTTCTCCAGCGCCGCCGGCACCAGCACGTCCACGTCCAGCTCCAGCAGCTCCTCGTTGGTCAGGTGCTCACAGTGGGGCATGCCCTCCAGGAAGCGGTTCCTGGCAATCCAGTCGAGCGCCTCCGAGACGTAGATGCCGTTGGGATTGTAGACGGCGCCCGTCTTGTCACTGATGGCCACGATGGTCAGCCCCTCCTCCTCCAGGAGCGCGGCCGCCACCGAGCCGACGTTGCCGAAGCCCTGGATGGCCACCTTGGTGCCGTGCAGCGGCATGCCCAGCTCACGGAGCGCCTCCTTCACCACGATCTTCACGCCCCTGCCGGTGGCCTCCCGCCGCCCCTTGGAGCCGCCCATGGCAATCGGCTTGCCCGTCACCACGGCGGTCACCGTGTGGCGCTTGTGCATGGAGTACGTATCCATGATCCACGCCATGACCTGCTCGTTGGTGTTCACGTCGGGGGCCGGCACGTCCGACTCGGGACCGAGCACCTCCAGGATGGAGGCCGTGTAGCGGCGCGTGAGGCGCTCCAGTTCACCGCGGGAGAGCCGGAAGGGGTCACACACCACGCCACCCTTGGCACCGCCGAACGGGATGTCCACCACGGCGCACTTCCAGGTCATCCACGCGGCCAGGGCGGTCACCTCGTCGAGGGAGACGCCCATGTCGAAGCGGATACCGCCCTTGGCGGGGCCGCGCGACGTGTTGTAGAGGACCCGGTAGCCGGTGAACACCTCCACGTCCCCGTTGTCCATGGACACGGGAATGGAGGTGATGACCTGCTTCTCCGGATGGCGCAGGATGCGGTAGATGCCGGGATCCAGGTCGAGGCGTTCGGCGGCGGCGTCGAACCGCTCCATCATGGCCTCGAATGGATTCTCTTCGTTCAGGACCGGGCTGGGCCCCCTGGGGGCCACGCTCTCGGCAGACATGATTTAGCTTTGATTCTCCCCGATCCCACGGGCCGCGATCAGCGAGTCCCGGAGGTGTCGTTCGTTGTCCCTGAAGGGATGGTCGGTGTGGTGGTGGAGGCCCCGGCTTTCCCGGCGTGCGCGGGCCGAGCACACGAGCAGCGCGGCAATGGTGCAGAGGTTTCGCAATTCGACCAGATCCACGTCCAAGCGGTGCCGCGCGTAGGCGGTCTCGGTAGCGGCCGCCAGCGCGTCCACCCGTTCGGCGGCGCGCTCCAGCCGTGCTCTGTTTCGCACGATCCCCGCGTCCTCCCAGAGGACGCTTCGCAGTTCGTCGCGCAGCGCTCGCCAGCGCTCCCGCTCCGTGGCATCGGCCGCCGCCTCGCCGGAGGGGACAGGCCAGCGAACTTCGGGTGTGCCGACCGAGGCCCGCACGCGTGCCAGCTCCATCGGCACGGCGCCTGCCGCGCGGTGGCTGTAGACCACCGCTTCCAGCAGCGAGTTGGATGCTAGGCGATTCGCACCGTGGACGCCAGTACACGCCACCTCGCCGGACGCGTAGAGACCCGCGAGTGAGGTCCGTCCAGCGGCGTCCGTGCGCACGCCGCCGCACACGTAATGGGCGGCGGGCACCACGGGCAGCATACCGGATCCCACGTCCACACCGCGCTCGGCGCACCCCGCCACCAGCCCCGGGAAGCGCGCGCGAAAGGCCGCGGGCGCCATGCTCGTCACGTCCAGGAGCGCGTGCTCCGCCCCGCTGCTCTTCAGATAGGCGTCGATGGCGCGCGCCACCACGTCCCGGGGGGCCAGCGAGCCCTGGGGGTGCAGACCGGCCATGAGGTCCGTGCCGTCCATGTGGCGCAGGACTGCGCCCTCCCCGCGCACCGCCTCGGACACGAGGAAGGCGCGCTCCCCCGCCGGGTAGAGCGCGGTGGGGTGGAACTGCACGAACTCCAGATTGGCCAGGATGGCGCCGGCCCGGTAGGCCATGGCCACGCCATCGCCCGTGGCGATGGCCGGGTTGGTGGTGTGCCGGAACGCCTGGCCCCAGCCCCCGGTGGCCAGCAGGACCACGGCGGCGCGCACCTCGAGCGGCACGCCCGTGCGATGGTCGAACGCCAGCGCGCCCAGGCAGCGTGGCACCCCGGTAGCCGGATCGACGCCCACCAGCAGCTCAGCGGCGTGCTGGTCCTCCAGCAGTTCCACCGCGGGGTTTTCGGCCAGCGTGGCCAGCAGGGCACGCTCGATCTCGCGACCGGTGAGGTCGTGCGCGTGCACGATGCGCCGGCGCGAGTGCCCGCCCTCGCGGCCGAGCGCCAGCGCATCCTCCTGCTCCGTGAAGCGCACACCCCACTCGATCAGGTCCCGCACCCGGGCGGGCCCCTCGCGCGCCAGGGCGCGCACGGCGGTCGTGTGGCACAGGCCGGCGCCCGCCACGAGGGTGTCCCGCACGTGCAGCGCCACGGAGTCATCCGGCCCCATGACGGCGGCAATGCCGCCCTGCGCGAAGTTGGTGTTGGACTCGGCCCGGTCCTTCTTGGTGAGCACCAGCACGCGGCCGTGCGCGGCCGCCTTGAGGGCGTAGCTCAGCCCCGCGATGCCGCTGCCCAGGATCAGCACGTCCGTCTCCAGCGTGCGCATGCTCATGTGCGCCGCCCCGCGAGCAACCGGTCCAGCGCGGCCGTGAGGAGCGCCGCGCCGTCCTCGAGCACCACCTCCTGGCGGAGCACCCAGAGGCGCTCCGGATCCACGAGCGCCTCCAGCTTCACCGCGTCCTTGCCGGTGGTCACGATCACGCCTCCTGGCCCCGCAGCGGCACATATGCGCGCGCCGTCCGCGGCGTCGTAGTCATGATGATCGGGAAAGGCCAGTACCGCGTGCAGCTGCGCTCCCGCCTGGCGCGCGTTGGCGGCGAACGCCGCGGGATCGGCCACCGCCGTCACGGCCAGGGCGGACTCCGCCGGGGCAGACGCCGGGCTACCCACACACTCCCAGCCCGCCGTCCGCAGATGGAGGCAAGCGACGTCCACGCCGCCACTCACCCGCGTCACCTCCCGCGCCACCTGCTCCGCTTCCCGCGCGGAGGCGGTGCGCCGCGTCACCACGACCAGATCCGCCCGCTGGAGCGCCGCTGGGCCCTCACGCCACGGCCCCCGCGGAAGCAGGCGCGGGCGCGGCGTCCAGTGCTCGGCCGCCACCAGCACCAGGTCCAGATCGCGGTCCAGCGCGTGGTGCTGGAAGGCGTCATCAAGGACCAGGACGTCGGCGCCCGCCGCGGCCGCCTGGCGGGCACTGGCCAGGCGGTCCCGCCCGGTGTAGACCGGCACCTCCGGGTTGAGGCGCCGGTGCAGCGCGGGCTCGTCCGCCGCGTAGCCGCCATGGAGGAGCGCCGGCCGGGCGCCGCGGTCGCGGAGTTCGGCAGCCAGCCAGGCGGCCACGGGCGTCTTGCCCGCCCCGCCCACGGCCAGGTTCCCCACGCTCACGGCGGGCACGGGAGGTGCCACCCGGCGGCGGGTGGCCGCGCGGCGGTGCAGTGCGCTGCCAGTACGCCAGAGGAGTTCCGCGGGCAGGGCCAGCAGGCTGAGTCCCCGCCCGGCCACGCCCAGCTCGCCCCGCCACCAGCGCCGGGCAAATGTCTCCATGCTACCGCTGGCCAGGCGCATGCCGTCACCCATGCGTGAAATGGGCGTCGGCGCGGGCGGTCAGGCGGTTCAGGTCCGCTTCCAGCCGCGTGCCGAGCGCGGCCATGTCCGCCTGGCTCGCGTCGCGCGCCACCCGATGCGGCTCGCCGTGCAGGAGGTGCACCCGCGCGTACGGCTTCGGCACCAGGAAGCGGTCCCAGCCGCCCAGCCACCAGGCGCGATCCGCGCCCGCCGCCAGGGGCACGATGGGCAGGCCCGTCAGGCGCGCGGCCAGGAGGACGCCGGGCTGGAGCCGCTGACGCGGCCCGCGGGGCCCGTCGGGCGTGAGCACCAGGGTGTGCGTGCGGCCGCAGCGCACCAGTTCGCGCAGCGCGGCGCTCCCGCCCCGCGAGGTGGAGCCGCGCACGGGATGGTAGCCCCACGCCGCCACCACCCCGGCAATGTAGTCCCCATCGCGCGACTGGCTGATCATGGGCGCGTAGCCGCGGTCCCGGTGCCGCCAGGCCAGCGTGAGCAGACGGCCGTGCCAGGCGGCGATGATGACCGGCCCCTCGGCCCGCAGCGCCTCGAAGCGCTCGCGCCCTTCCTCGGTGTAGCGGCACGAGTGCAGGATGGCATCCAGCGCGCGGCGGCCGAGCGCCACACCCAGACGGACCTTCAGCGGTGGTCGGCTCATGCATCCGCCAGCAGGTCGGCGGCCAGGGCGGCCACACGGTCGGCACTGCCGGGCGTATTGTCTGCGTCGCCGGGGTCGAGGGCCGCACGCACCCTGGCCAGCGCCGCCACCGCCCTGCCCCGCTCCGGCGCGGCGCGATCCAGCAGCGGCAGGAGCGCCGCCGCGAGCGCCGCAGGCGTGGCCCGGTCCTGGAGGAACTCGGGTGCGGCCCGCTCACCCGCCACCAGATTCACCAGCCCCACGTGCGGCACGCGCACGAGGCGGCGCGCCAGGGCAAAGGTCAGCGGACTGGTGCGGTAGGCCACTACCAGTGGTGTGCCCGCCAGCGCCGCCTGCAGGGTGCCCGTGCCGGATTTCACCAGCGCCGCGTCGGCGTGCGCCAGCAGCGCATCGGCGTCCGCGGTACGCGGCAGCGCGGCCCCGGCGTAGAGGCGCTCGTCCAGCCCGGCCGGACGCGCCACCACCGGCTGCACGTCGGGACGCTGGCGCCGGACGAGTTCGGCCGCCTCCGCGAAGATGCCGAAATGGCGCCGCACCTCCTGCGCCCGTGAGCCAGGAAAGAGCGCCAGCACGGGCTGTTCGAGACGAACCCCGGTGGCCGCGGCGAACGCGGCCCGGTCGGGCACGGCCGGCCGGTTGTCGAGCAGCGGATGGCCCACGAAGACGGCCTCGGCGCCCGCCGCGCGGAAGAGCTCCTCCTCGAAGGGCAGGATGACGGCCAGACGGTCCGTGTGCTCGGCCAGCTGGCGCATGCGGCTGCGGTGCCACGCCCACACCTGGGGCGCGATGTAGTAGAGCACCGGCACATCCCGTTCGTGCGCCGCCCGGGCCAGCCGCAGGTTGAAGCCGGGATAGTCGATGGGCACCACCAGGTCGGGCGGCCGCGCGTCCAGCTCCGCGCGCACCCGGCCGAAGAGGCGGATGAAGTACGGCAGGTGGGCCAGCACCTCCGTGAAGCCCATGACGGCCAGCTCGTCCAGTCCGGCTATGAGGCGGACGCCCTCGTCGGCCATGCGGGGCCCGCCGAGACCGTACAGGTCGGCATCGGGCCAGCGGCGGCGCAGCGCCCGGGCCAGGCCGGCGCCGTGCAGGTCGCCCGAGGCCTCGCCCGCGGACAGGAGAATGCGTGGGGGCACGTCGGCAGGCGTCAGAACGTCCGGCTCAGGTACCAGACCAGGAAGATGACCATGACCAGGCCGAGCAGCATCTTCCCCAGGTTCGGTGGCCGCGTGGGGCCGCCACTGAACCGCTTCCGCTCACGCCGGATTTCGATGAGCGACATGGCGCTGTATCCGTCCGATGATTTCCAGGGCCGTGGCGAGCGCCGCCCGGCCCTCCCGGCCCGACACCGCCAACGGCGCGTCACCCCGCACCGCGGCCACGAAACTGTCCAGTTCAGCGCGCAGCGGCTCGGTGCCGTCCCCTTCCAGCACCACCCGTTCCAGAATGTCCTCGAGGCGCATGCCGGTGGCCGCGCCGGGCGCGGCCGCGGCACCCTCGGCGGGCCCGACCGCAAGCGCCGCCGCGCCGCGCATGGCGGCTTCCACGTCCACGCCCGGGCGCAGGCGGAGAAACTCGCCGCGCCCCGCCGCCAGGTCCAGGGAGATGTAGCCGGAGCGCTGGAAGAAGCGGATCTTGCGCATGCGTTCCAGCGAGACGCGGCTGGCCGTGAGGTTGGCCACCCCGCCGCCCTCGAACTCCAGGCGCGCGTTGGCAATGTCCGGGCTGTTCGTGAGCACGGGCACGCCCACCGCGGCCACGCTGGCAACCGGCCTTCCCATGAGACTGAGCACCAGGTCCAGGTCGTGGATCATGAGGTCCAGGACCACGGCCACGTCTGTGCCCCGCGGCCCGAACGGCGCCAGCCGGTGGCTCTCCACGAAGAGGGGCTCCTCCAGGTACGGCTCGCACGCCCGGAGGGCACCGTTGAAGCGCTCCACATGGCCGATCTGGACGAGCGCGCCGTTGGCCTCCGCCCGCTCGAGAATCCTGTCGGCCGCTTCCAGGGTGGGCGCGATGGGCTTCTCCACGAGCACGTGGACACCCCGCCCCACGGCCTCCAGGGCCACCCGCTCGTGCGCTTCCGTGGGCACGGCGATCACACAAGCGTCCACCTGGTCGAGCAGGCTCGCCAGGTCGGCGGCGGCGGGGACATCGAGCTGCCCAGCAACTTCCGCCAGGCGGTCCGCGCGGGTGTCGAAGATGCCGCGCAGGTCGGCGCCCGGCAGCGCGCGCAGGATGCGCGCGTGATGGAAACCCAGGCTGCCCACACCCACCACCCCGATGCGCGCGGGCTGGCTCACAGGGTCGTGCCCCGGTCGGTGCCCTCTAGGAACTCGAGTAGATGGCGCACCTCGTCCGTGAGCTCCACTTCCGCGCGCACGCGCTCCGCGGCCTGGCGGAGATTTTCCTTGGAATGGAAGAGCATGCGTGAGGCGCGCTTGAGCGCCAGCCGGCTCTCCTCACTGAAGCCCCGCCGCTGCAGCCCCACCGAGTTCAGGCCGTAGAGATCCAGCGGATTGCCCGCGGCCTTCTGGTAGGGCGGCACGTCCTTGCGCACCGCCGACGCTCCGCCGACCATGGCGTGCGCGCCGATGCGGACGAACTGGTGGATGGCCGTCTGGCCGCCCACGATGGCCCAGTCACCGATCTCCACGTGGCCGCCCATGTTCACGGCGTTCGCGAGCACTACGCGGTCGCCGATGAGGCAGTCGTGCGCCACGTGGGCGTAGGCCATGACCAGGCAGTCGCTGCCCACGTCGGTGCGGCCGCGCGCCATGGTGCCACGGTTCACGGTGACGTATTCCCGTAGCACCGTGCGTGCGCCGATGACCACGCGCGTGTCCTCGCCCTCGAACTTCAGGTCCTGCGGCTCGCCGCCGAGGACCGCGCCCGCGTGGATGCGGCAATCGGCGCCGATGGTGGTGTCCCGCTCCAGGACGGCGTGCGGCCCGATCACGGTGCGCGCACCCACCTCGACCCCGGGGCCGATGATGGCATAGGGGCCCACGACCACATCGTCTCCCAGGCGCGCGTCGTCGTCCACGATCGCAGTGGGGTGGACACCCCGCAGCAGCTGCGTGCTCACGCCCTCACCGCTCCACGATACGGGCCATCATCTCCGCTTCGGCCACCAGCTTGCCGTCCACGAAGCCCTGGCCCTTCATGCGGCACGTGTGGCGGCGGAATTGGATCATCTCCAGCTCGAAGCGGATCTGGTCACCGGGCGTCACCGGGCGCCGCCACTTCACTTTGTCCAGGGACATGAAGTAGACCACCTTCTCCTCCGGGTTCTCCACGGCGTCCATGAGAAGCAGGCCGCCCACCTGCGCCATGGCCTCGATGATGAGCACGCCCGGCATCACCGGGTGGTCCGGATAGTGGCCCTGGAAGAACGGCTCGTTGATGGTGACGTTCTTGATGCCCACGATGCGCTTGCCGACTTCCCACTCCACGATCCGGTCCACGAGGAGCATGGGGAAGCGGTGCGGCAGGTGCTGCATGATGCGCTGGATGTCCACAATCGGTAGCTGCCCGGCGGCCTTCGCCGCGGCATTCCGGAGCGCCCGGGCCAGCGCCAGGTTGCCCGCGTGGCTGGGACGCTCGGTCACCACGTGGGCGCGGACGCGGGCGCCGAGCAGCGCCAGATCCCCCACCACATCGCCCACCTTGTGCCGGACGAACTCGTCCGCCCAGCGCAGTTCCCCGGAGCCGGGCGCCAGCCCCTCCTCGTCCAGCACGAGCGCGTTGTCCACGTTGGCGCCCTGGGCCAGCCCGCGAGCGCGCAACGCTTCCGCCTCGCGCATGAAGCCGAACGTCCGGGCGCCCGCCAGCTCATCCGCGAACGCCTCCGGGGTGACGTCGAAGGTGCCGAACTGGCGCCGGATGAGGGGATGGTCGAACTGGATGGTGGCGGAGATCCGCAGCGCGGATGCGGGTGTGGCCACGTAGGAGGCACCGCCTTCGACCGTGGCGGTGATGGGTGTGGTGACCTCCAAGACGCGCGCGTCGGCCGCTTGCGGCTCCGTGCCCGCCTGCTCCAGCAGCGCCAGGAACGGCCGGAAGCTGCCGTCGGCAATGGGCACCTCGGCGCCATCCAGCTCCACCACGAGGTTGTCGATGCCCCGCGCGGCCACGGCCGCCAGCAGGTGCTCCACGGTGTCCACGCGGGCGTTACCCAGGCCCAGGGACGTGCCGCGGTCGGTGGACACCACGTGTTCCAGGTCCGCTGGAATGTCCGCGGCGTCGGGCAGATCCGTGCGCCGGAAGCGGATGCCGTGCCCCTCGGGAGCGGGCCGGAAACGGACGGTGGCGGTGCCGCCGGTGTGCAGCCCCATGCCCTCGAGGCTCGCTTCCGCGCCCAGGGTATTCTGCTTCGGTGCGCTCATTCGTCTGTCACGGTGCCGCGGTCCGCGAGGGCCCGCTCCAGCGCGCGTACGCGCTTCAGGAGATCGGGGAGGCGCGCCACGGCCGCCTGCGAGCGGAGCGCCTCCCTGTGAGGGCGGGCGGGGTAGCCACTGTAGACCTGGCCCGCTGGCACGTCTCCGAAGAGGCCGGCCTGTGCGGCGATCGTGGCTCCGTCGCCCACCTGTGTGTGTCCGGGGAGCCCAGCCTGGCCCGCGATCGTCACGCCGCGGCCGATGGTGGTGCTGCCCCCGATGCCGGCCTGGGCCACGATCACCGTCCCCGGGCCCACACGCACGTTGTGCCCCAAGTGCGCGAGGTTGTCGATCTTAACCCCCGCTCCGATCTCGGTCCACCCCACCGAGCCGCGGTCGATCGTGCTGTTGGCGCCGATCTCCACATCAGGGCCGATGACGCACCGGCCGACCTGCGGGATCTTGCGATGCTCCCCGTCCACGAAGGCGTAACCGAAGCCGTCCACACCCGCCTTCACGCCGGCGTGCAGGATGCTGCGGGCGCCCACCCGCACCCCCGCGTAGAGCACCACCTGCGGATGCAGGATGACGTCCTCGGCCAGCTCGCAGCCGTCGCCCAGCACGGTGTGGGCATGGATGCGCGCGCGGTCGCCAATCACGGCGTCGGCGCCGATGACCACGTACGGACCGATGCTCACGTGGCTCCCCAGGCGCACGCCGCGGCCAAGCACGGCGGTGGGGTGGATGCCAGGCTCATGGGGCGCCGCAGGGTAGAGGCGCGCGAGGAGCCGCACGAGGGCCGCGTAGACGTCCGGAACGGCTACGTACGGCGGGGCTTCCGGACCCAGTTCCGAGGCCATCGCCTGCGTGACCAGGAGCGCCCCGGCGGCGGTGTCCGCCGCGTCCGTCAGGTACCGCGCCCGCGCCACGAAGGCCAGCTCGGCGGGACCGGCACGGTCGAGGGGGGCGACGCCCGTTATGTCCGGATCGTCGCCCCCCTCGTAGACCGCGCCGACGGCCGTGGCGAGCTCACTCAGCTTCACGGTGTCATCGTCTCCCTAGTCCCGCGGGGGCGGCGCGGCGCCGCCCGCGGGCTGCAGCCGTGCCACGATGGCCTCGGTGAGGTCCAGCGCCTCATCGGCGGCCACCAGGATGCCGGTGCTGGAGTCCAGGATGAGCGCGTAGCCGTTCTCCGAACGATAGGCCTGGATCACCTCGTTGATGCGCTCCATGAGGGGGGCCATCAACTGGCGCTGCTGCAGCTCGGCGTCCTGCTCCATCTGCGCAACGCGCTGCTGGAACTCCTGCTGCTTGGCCGTGATCTCCCGCTCGCGCGCCTGGCGGGCTTCCGGTGAGAGCATAGCCTGCTGCTGCTGGAAGTTGGTCAGCATGGTCTCCAAGGAGTCCTGCAGCGGCTGCACACGCCCCGCGAAGCCCTGCTGAAGCTGTTGGATCTGGGTGCGCACCTGGTCTGCGCCGGGCGCCTGTGCCAGCACGGCGTCCGAGTTGACGTAGCCGATCTTCGTGGCCGTGCTCTGCCCGGCTGCGGGGGCGGCCGCGAGACCGGCGCCGACGAGAGCGGCAAGTAGCACGTGTCTGTTACGCATGACGTTGCAATCCTTCCTGTGTGTTGATGGCGCCCCTGAGGGCGGTTAGAAGCCCTGTCCGAACTTGAAGTGGAGCTGCCAGCCGGGATCGGTGCGGTCGAAGCCGTAGGCGTAGTCCAGGCCGAGCGGTCCGAACGGCGTCACGAGCATGACGCCGAAGCCCGCGCCCCGCGCCAGACGGGTCGGGTTGAATTCCGTGGGCGAGCGCCAGACGTTGCCCGCGTCGTAGAACAAGCCGACCGAGATGTTGTCGTTCAGCCGCATGGCGTACTCGGCGCTGAGGCGCAGGAACGCGTCCCCGAACCGATCCACCAGCTGCACCTCGCTGGACCCCTCGGGTACGAAGCCCATGGGTGTGATGGTGTACTCCTCGTAGCCACGCAGCGGCCGCCCGAACTGTACGCCACCCATGAGGAAGCGGTCGAACGGGAAACGGCTGGCGTCTCCGGCGATCATCCCCGCCTCGGCGGTGAGCCCGAGGGTGAGCCGGATCGGCTGACTGCCGGGAGCGTCTCCGCCCAGCGAGCCCACCGGTACCCACCACGTCCCCGAGGTAAGCAGCTTCTGGAAATCACCGTCTCCGCCGAGCAGCCCGCCATTCAGCTCCAGTTCGACCGTCTGCTGGGCGCCCGTGGTCGGGAACACCGGATGATCCACGGTGGAG
>Ga0214473_10009875_pt1 | contig 11267 bp, 13 predicted proteins | sample RVTome_7_FD_203509 | JGI IMG/M metagenome (GOLD analysis project Ga0214473, IMG submission 203509) | Soil microbial communities from uranium-contaminated site in the Upper Colorado River Basin, Wyoming, United States - RVT98D197 | ecosystem: Environmental > Terrestrial > Soil > Contaminated >...
GGTGACGACAATGGCGAGCCCTATGGCGGCCTCTGCGGCTGCGACCGTGAGCACGATCAGCGCGAAGACCTGGCCGACGAGATCGGCGTGGAAGCTGGAAAAGGCCACGAGATTGAGATTCACCGCCAGCAGCATGAGCTCGATCGACATGAGAATGACGATGACATTTTTGCGATTGAGAAAGATGCCGAACATGCCGAGCGTAAACAGGACCGCGGCGACGGTAAGGTAATGCGAGAGGCCGATGATCATGCGAGGCCCCTGCCCGATTGTACCTTGACCAGTTCGACTGAATTCTTGCGTCTAACTTGCGTCCCGATGGATTGACGCCGCACGCCTTCTTTATGGTGCAGCGTCAGCACGATGGCGCCGATCATGGCGACCAGCAGGATCAGGCCGGCGGCCTCGAATAGATAGACATATTTGGTATAGAGGATCTCGCCGAGCGCGGCGGTATTGCTCATGCTTTGCGCTATCGGCGCTTGTGGCGACGACGCCGGCGACACCGCCCAAGCGCCGATAACAAAGATCAATTCGACGAGGAGCAGGAGGCCGACCGTGGCGCCGATCGGAAGATATTTGCTGAAGCCCGCGCGAAGCTCGGCGAAGTCGACATCGAGCATCATGACCACGAAGAGGAACAGCACCATCACCGCGCCGACATAGACGACGACGAGAATCATCGCCAAGAACTCGGCGCCGAGCAGGATGAAGAGGCCCGAGGCGTTGAAGAAAGCAAGGATCAGGAACAGCACGGCGTGCACCGGGTTCTTCGAGGAGATCACCATGAAGGCGGCGCCGACGCAGACGATGGCGAAGAGATAAAAGAAGACGGCGGAGAGGAACATTGCCTTCCCCTCACCGGTACGGCGCGTCGAGCGCGAGATTCGTGGCGATCTCACGCTCCCAACGGTCGCCGTTCGCGAGCAGCTTATCCTTGTCGTAGTAAAGCTCTTCGCGCGTTTCGGTGGCGAACTCGAAATTCGGCCCCTCGACAATGGCATCCACCGGGCAGGCTTCCTGGCAGAAGCCGCAATAGATGCACTTCACCATGTCGATGTCGTAGCGGGTGGTGCGGCGCGTGCCGTCATTGCGGCTCGGTCCGGCTTCGATGGTGATGGCTTGCGCCGGGCAGATGGCCTCGCAAAGCTTGCAGGCGATGCAGCGCTCTTCGCCATTGGGATAGCGCCGGAGCGCGTGCTCGCCTCTGAATCGCGGCGAGAGCGGCCCGCGCTCATAGGGGTAATTGATGGTGGCTTTGGGCGCGACGAAATATTTCATGGCTAGCCAAAAGGCCGAGACGAACTCGGTCAGCAGCAGAGATTTGGCTGTGTCGCTGAAACGTCTCACGCGTTACCTCCCCTCACACTTGCTGCCAGAGCTTCAGCACGGCCGCCACGATCACGACCATGGCGAGCGACAGCGGCAGAAACACTTTCCAGCCGAGCCGCATCAGCTGATCGTAGCGATAGCGCGGCACGAAGGCCTTGACCATGGCGATGAGGAAAAACAGAGAGCAAACCTTGCCGACGAACCAGAAGACCCCCGGAATCCAGGTAAAGGGGGGGACCGGAAACGGCGGCAGCCAGCCGCCCAAGAAGAGGATAGTGCCCAGCCCGCACATCAGAACGATGGCGACATATTCGCCGAGCATGAAGAGCATATAGGGCGTGGACGAGTACTCCACCATGAAGCCGGCGACGAGCTCGGACTCGGCTTCGAGCAGATCGAAGGGCGGCCGATTGGTCTCCGCAAGCGCCGAGATGAAGAACACGACAAACATCGGGAAGAGCGGCAGCCAATACCAATTGAAGAGTCCAAACCTTCCATCTTGCGCGGCGACGATCTCGCTTAGATTGAGCGAGCCGGCGCAGAGCAGCACCGTGATGATGACGAAGCCGATCGAGACCTCGTAGGAGACCATCTGCGCTGCGGAGCGGAGCGCGGCGAGGAAAGCGTATTTCGAGTTCGAGGCCCAGCCGGCCATGATCACGCCGTAGACCATCAGGCTCGAGATGGCGAAGATATAGAGCACGCCGACATTGAGATCAGCGATGGCCCAGCCTTTGGCCACCGGTATGACTGCCCAGGCCGATAGCGCCAGCCCCGCGGTGATAAGCGGCGCCAAAAGGAATAGACCCTTATTGGAGCCGGCAGGAATGATGACCTCCTTGAACACAAATTTCAGGAGATCGGCAAAGGACTGCAGCAGGCCGAACGGGCCGACGACATTCGGCCCACGGCGCATCTGCACCGCCGCCCAGACTTTGCGGTCGGCATAGAGCAAGAACGCCACGATCACGAGCAGCGTCACAAGCATCGCGAGGCTCTGCGCCACGATCAGCACGAACGGCAAGCCATAACTTGACCAGAGCTCAGCCATCGGTGCCGGTCGCTTTCTTGGACCCATTTGCATGGAGCGCGCTCAAACTCGCCATCAGAGCAGAGGCGCGGGCGATGGGATTGGTGAGATAGAAGTCATCGAATTTCGATTCAAAGCGCGCCTTGCCCGTCTTGGTTTTGCCCTTGGCGAGCTTCTCGATTGCGCTTGAATCCGAGGGCGCGATCGCATCGAGACGCGCCAGATGCGGGCAGGCCTCGAACATTTTGGAGCGCAGTTCGCTCAGCGTATCGAAGGGCAACGGCTGCTTCAGCACGCCGGACAGCGCGCGCAGAATCGTCCAATCCTCGCGGGCCTCGCCCGGAGGGAAGACGGCACGGCTTGTCATTTGCGGGCGGCCTTCGGTGTTGACGTAGATCGCGTCCTTCTCGGTATAGGCGGCACCGGGGAGCACGATATCGGCGCGATGGGCGCCACGGTCGCCATGGCTTCCCTGATAGATGACGAAGGCTTGTCCCAGACGTTCCATTTCGATTTCATCGGCGCCAAGCAGGTAGATGACATCGATGTCGCCTTTCTCGGCGCCATCGAGAATGGAGTCCACATCCCGACCGCCCTTCCCCGGCACGAAGCCGAGATCGAGACCGGCGACGCGAGACGCCGCATCATGGAGGGTGTTGAAGCCGTTCCAGCCGAGCTTGGGGTTGAGCGCGCCAAGTGTCCTTGCCGCCTGTGCGGCAAGGGCGAGCACCTCGTCGCCGTCGGGCCTCGCAAGCGCGGCTTGACCGAGGATCAGAAGCGGACGCTCGGCACCGACGAGCTTCTTCACGAAGTCATGCGAGCCATCGGCGATCTTGGCGAGGGTCTCGGGACCAGCGCCCAGATAGTCGTAAGGATAGGTCAGATCGACCTCCTCGCCGATGAGGCCGATCGGGATGCGTCCGTGGCCCTGGCGGTAGCGCGTCCGGATGCGGGCATTGAGCACTGAGGCTTCGATCCGTGGATTGGTGCCGATCAGGAGAATGGCGCCAGCCTGATCGATGCCTTCGATGGTAGAATTGAAGAGATAGGTGGCGCGGCCGAGCGCGGGATCGAGTTTGGCACCATCCTGGCGGCAGTCGATATTCGGCGAACCGAGTCCTTCGGCGAGGAGCTTCAACGCGAAGATTTCCTCGGCGCCAGCGAGATCGCCGGCGATCGCGGCAAAGCGTTCGCCGGCGAGGCCTTTGACTTTCGAGGCAATGGCATGAAAGGCTTCGTCCCAGGTCGCAGGTTCGAGCCGTCCCTTCTTCCGGATATAAGGACGGTCGAGCCGCTGCGTGCGCAATCCATCCCACACGTGACGCGTCTTGTCGGAGATCCACTCTTCGTTGATGGCGTCATTGATGCGCGGCAGGATGCGCAACACTTCTTTCCCGCGCGCATCGACGCGGATATTGGATCCCACCGCGTCCATGACATCGATGGACGGAGTCTTGGTGAGCTCCCAGGGCCGCGCCATGAAGGCGTAAGGCTTCGAGGTGAGCGCGCCGACCGGGCAAAGATCGACGACATTGCCCGACAGCTCCGACATCATGCCGTGCTCGAGATAGGTGGTGATCTCCATGTCCTCGCCGCGGCCGATAGCGCCAAGCTCCTCGACGCCCGCGATTTCGGTCATGAAGCGAATGCAGCGCGTGCAGTGGATGCAGCGCGTCATATAGGTGTCGATCAGAGGCCCGAGATATTTCTCGTCGACCGCGCGCTTATTGTCTTGGAAGCGGCTGGCGTCGAAGCCGTAGGCCATGGTCTGGTCTTGCAGATCGCATTCGCCACCCTGGTCGCAGATTGGGCAATCGAGCGGGTGATTGATCAGGAGGAATTCGAGCACGCCCTCGCGCGCCTTCTTCACCGTCTCCGAGGTGGTGATGATGGTCGGCGGCGTGCCGTCGAGCGAGGGCCGGAGATCATTGACGCCCATGGCGCAAGAGGCGATCGGCTTCGGCATGCCTGCCACTTGGACCAGGCACATGCGGCAATTGCCGGCGATCGACAGCCGCTCGTGATAGCAGAAACGCGGCACCTCGACACCCGCCTGCTCGCACGCCTGGATCAGCGTGATGCCTGCCGGCACCTCGATCTCTTTGCCGTCGATGATCAGTTTAGGCATCTTCTTTGGCCTTGCGTTTCGTCGTCTTTAGACGCCGGACGATACTGACAGAGGCTTTCGATGGTTCCGCGACGGCCGAGGCGATGAATTTCTGAAAGCGGGGATTATATTGCAGAGGGAATTCCGAGTTCAGGAAATGCGGTGACCGCAAATAGTCGCGGTGCAGCTGCAGCTGGCTACGCAGCGTCGCCCGCCACTCCTTGGTCGGCATGAAGTCCAAGATCTCGACGCAAGCGTCGAGCAGCGTGCCCATGAACCACTCATATTTCTGGAACAGCTCGGCGCTGCCGTCGATCGTGAGCTTGTGATAGTCGAACTCCGCCAGTTGCAGGCTGGGGTCAGCGAGTTTCGGATGATCGAAAGCGAGCCGGAGATAGTCGCGCCAGAGTTCATGGGCATTGGCGTGGCGCTCGGCTCGGCGGCTCTCGGTAATAGCCAGATGCGCGTAGACCAGCGCCGCGACGGCGGAAGCCGCGGTGAGCAGCGTTCCGATCTTTTCCGCGTTGTCCCAAAGCCAATTCATGCCGGCTCCTACTCCGCAGCCACGGGAACGGACGGCGCGATCGGCTTCGTGGCCCGGGCGTCGATACGCGCCTCGATGACATGGCGAAAATGCCGGATCAGGCCTTGCACCGGCCAGGCGGCCGCGTCGCCGAGCGCGCAAATGGTGTGGCCTTCGATCTGGTAGCTCACGTCGAGCAGCATATCGATCTCGGCCTTCTCCGCCTCGCCCTTCGCCATGCGCTCGAGCACGCGCCACATCCACCCGGTCCCCTCGCGGCAAGGCGTGCACTGACCGCAGGATTCATGCTTGTAGAAATATGAGAGGCGCGCGATGGCACGGATGATGTCGGTCGATTTGTCCATGACGATCACAGCTGCAGTGCCGAGCCCCGTCTTGAGCTCCTTCAAGCTGTCGAAGTCCATGGGCAAATCACTGCATTCGCGCGCGGGGATGCACGGAACCGACGAGCCGCCGGGAATCACGGCGAGCAGATTGTCCCAGCCGCCGCGGACGCCGCCGGCATGCTTGTCGATCAGTTCCCGCAACGGAATGCCCATTTCCTCTTCGACATTACAGGGTTCGTTGACGTGGCCCGAGATGCAGAAGAGCTTGGTGCCGGTATTGTTAGGCTTGCCAAGCGCGGAGAACCAGGCCGCGCCCCGGCGCATGATGTCAGGGACGACCGCGATCGATTCCACATTGTTCACCGTCGTCGGCGCGCCGTAGAGACCGACATTAGCCGGGAACGGCGGCTTCAGGCGCGGCATGCCCTTCTTGCCTTCAAGGCTTTCGAGCAGCGCGGTCTCCTCGCCGCAAATATATGCCCCTGCCCCGTGGCAGAGATAAAGTTCGAAATCCCAGCCATTGATGTTGTTGTTGCCGATCAGCTTGGCGTCGTAGGCCTCGTCGATCGCGGCTTGCAGCACTTCACGCTCGGCGATGAACTCGCCGCGTATATAGATGTAACAGGTGTGCGCGCGCATGGCGAAGGAGGCGATCAGTGCGCCCTCGATCAGGAGATGGGGGTCGTGCCGCATGATGTCCCGGTCCTTGCAGGTGCCGGGTTCGGATTCATCGGCGTTGATCACGACGTAGTTCGGACGTCCGTCCGATTGCTTCGGCATGAACGACCATTTCAAGCCGGTCGGGAATCCGGCGCCGCCGCGGCCGCGTAGACCTGAGGCCTTCACCTCGTCGATGATCGCCTCATGCCCGCGTTCGAGAATCTGCTTGGTGCCGTCCCAGGCGCCGCGCGCGCGCGCGGCCTTCAGCCGCCAGTCGTGGAAGCCGTAGAGATTAGTGAAGATGCGATCCTTATCTTCGAGCATCAGCGCCTCTCGTCCGCTTTCGTTTCGGAGACAAGGATCGAATCCGGGTGCGCGGCCTTGAAGCCAATCGGCTCGGAGGAATGGCGCCCGTTTTGCGGGCCCGGCTTGACCTTCTTGCCGTCGCGCAGATCGTTCAGCACGCGCTCGAAACTCTCGGGCGTCAGGTCCTCGTAATAGTCCTTGTTGATCTGAACGACGGGCGCATTGACGCAAGCACCCAAGCATTCGACCTCGCTCCAAGAGAACATGCCGTCTTCGGTGACGTGTCCCGGCGCACCGATCATCTTCCGACAGACGGATTTGAGCGCGTCGGCGTCGCGGAGCCAGCAGGGCGTCGTGCCGCAAAGCTGCACATAGTACCTGCCGACCGGCGCCAGATTGAACATGGTGTAGAAGGTCGCGTTCTCGTAGACGCGGATATAGGCCATGCCCAACATGTCGGCGATATAACGAAGCGCCGGCTCGGGCAGCCAGCCGCCGCATTGCTCCTGCGCGCGCCAAAGCAGCGCGAGCACGGCGGAGGCTTGTCGCCCTCCGGGAAATTTCGCGATTTGTCCCTTCGCCCATTTGAGATTGTCCGGGCTAAAGGCAAAAGCTTCGGGCTGCTCGGCGGCGAGACGGCGGACGCTCATAGTCGATCTATCTACTTTCTGTTTCGGCTCGCTCCCACCGCGCGGATGCTATTGGTGCACGGTGCAGGAGGCGATCTTGGTCAGTCCCCCGCCCACATAGGCCTTGAAGCTGTAATAACAAATCGCGGTGGAAAACTGCTTCTGCAGGGTTATCACAACGGCGTCGCCGGAGACCTTGCCCAATTGCCGCGTCACGGCCTCTGCCGGAATAAAGACCGTGGTCCGGATGACAAAGCCGTCGTTGACCAGGTCTTTGAGGGAAGAACCTGATTTTGACTCTCCAGTGGCGGTTCCTGCCGCTGACTCTTCGCCTTCGGTTGAAGCTCCAGCAGATTTTCGCTTTGGCGGCTTGCCGAACCCTTGCGGCCGCTTCTCGGGCTCGCCGTCTTTGACCTCCGGTGGTTTATCCTCGGTCGCCTTGTCGGCGGCCGGCTTTTCGTCCGTGCCCTTGTCGTCACCGGCAGGGACTTCGGTGGCACCTTCGGGAAGCTTGTCCGCCTCGGTCGCCTTATCGGAATCAGATTTCTCGGCGGCAGGCTTTGCAGCATCCTTGTCGGCGTCTTGGGCCAAGGCCATCGGGGCCAAGCACAGCAATGCGAAGGCACTCAAGCTCGCAGTAATCGAAACTCTCATCACTCCCCTCCTAATATTGGACAGCCTTTTCATCGATCGATCTCGCCGAATACGATGTCGATCGAGCCTAGCACGGCAGACACGTCGGCGAGCATATGGCCCCGGCACAAGAAATCCATAGCTGCGAGATTTACGAAACTCGGGGCCCTGATCTTGCAGCGATAGGGCCTATTGGTGCCGTCGGAGACGAGATAGACGCCGAACTCCCCCTTTGGCGCCTCGACGGCCGCGTAAACCTCGCCTTTCGGCACGTGATACCCTTCGGTGTAGAGCTTGAAGTGATGGATCAAAGCTTCCATCGAGCTCTTCATCACGGCCCGCTTCGGCGGCACCATTTTGTGATTCTCGACATTGATGGGCCCGAGCTCGGTCGTGAGCCGCTCGCAGCATTGCTTCATGATGCGAACAGATTGGCGCATCTCCTCCATTCGGCAGAGATAGCGGTCGTAGCAATCCCCGTGCTTGCCGACGGGGATATCGAAGTCGAGCTCCGAATAGCATTCGTAAGGTTGTGATTTCCGCAAATCCCAGGCCGCGCCCGAGGCACGCACCATGACGCCGGAAAAGCCGAGCGCCCACGCTTCATCCAGCGTCACGACGCCGATATCGACATTGCGCTGCTTGAAGATACGGTTGTCGGTGAGCAGAACCTCGATGTCGTCGCAGACTTTGAGGAACGGATCGCAGAAGGCGTAGATATCGGCGATAAGTTGCGGCGGCAGATCCTGATGCACGCCGCCGGGGCGGATATAGGCGGCATGCATGCGGCTGCCGCTGGCGCGCTCGTAAAACACCATCAGCTTCTCGCGTTCCTCGAAGCCCCAGAGCGGCGGTGTCAGCGCGCCGACATCCATGGCTTGCGTGGTGATGTTGAGGAGATGCGATAGCAGGCGGCCGATCTCGGAATAAAGCACGCGGATCAACTGGCCGCGGATCGGAACCTTGACGTCGACTAGCTTTTCGACGGCGAGCGCGAAAGCATGCTCCTGGTTCATCGGTGCCACGTAATCGAGCCGATCGAAATAGGGCACGGCCTGGAGATAGGTCTTGTGCTCGATCAGCTTCTCGGTGCCGCGATGCAGCAGGCCGATATGCGGATCGACGCGGTCCACGACCTCGCCGTCGAGTTCGAGCACGAGACGAAGCACTCCGTGGGCCGCCGGATGTTGCGGTCCGAAATTGATGGTGAACTTGCGGTCTTCGACCTGTTCCATGTCACTCAGGTTCCGGCCTGCTTCGTGCCGAACATGGCGCGACCGATCCAAGCGCCGAGATAGCTCACTCCCATCAGGGGCAGCGACAACAGCGCGAACATCACGAGCCCTAAGGGAAAGAGATTGGGCACGCCGTCCGTGATGATGGCGAGCCCGAGCGACCAGATGGCCTGCCCCACCATGATCAAGGCGCCCCAGCGCCAAGGCTGCTCACGCCACCCACCGCCGAGCAAGAAGGCGCCGACGAGCAGCGAGAGATAGCCGAATTGCCAATAGACGGGATCATCCCAGGCCTCGCGGTGATTGCCACCGAGATGCATAACGATCTCCCAACTCACGATGCCGGCGAGGATCGAAAGCGCGGCCGGCAGCAAGGGCAATCTTCCGCTCATGACGCACCTGCCCGAGCGTTTTGTGCGCGCGCTGTCTTACCGGCGACGGATTTCACGAAGCGATCCCAAGAGACAATGAAGCGCTCATGGGTGCCGGTGCTGATCTCATCGACGCCGTCATGGGCGCGAAGCTTGAACTTGGCGCGAGGTCCCCTTACCTCGATACATTCCGCTTCGACGGTGACGACGAGGCCCGGAGGCGTCGCCGATTTGTGGTTCACGTCGATATGGATGCCGAGACTGCCCTCGCCCTCGTCGAGATGCGGCTTGAGCAATTGCACGCAAGTCCATTCGAGAAGTCCGACCATGAAACCCGTGGCGAAGACTTCCGGCATGGTTTGAAGCTCGGGCGCCTCGTCATAAAGATGCGGCACCGTTTTGGTCACGGGCACGGTGTACGAGAATTGATGCGTCAGTCCAGGCTTGAGAGAAGGCTTCATGGCTTCTTCTCCTCACGCTTCGCCTCGCCCGCCTTTTCGTCGCCGGGGATGGCGGTATCCATGCCCTCCCACGGGCTCAAGAAGTCGAAGCTCCGATAATCCTGCATCAGCTTCACCGGCTCGTAGACCACGCGCTTCTGTTGATCGTCGTAGCGAAGCTCGACAAAGCCGGTAAGCGGGAAGTCTTTGCGCAAGGGATGACCCTCGAAGCCGTAATCCGTGAGCAGACGGCGGAGATCGGGATGCCCTTCAAACAGAATGCCGTAGAGGTCGTAAGCCTCCCGCTCGAACCAATTGGCGGCAGGGAACACGCCAACCACGCTGTCAACCGGACTCTCGGCGGTTGTCCGGACCCGCACGCGGATGCGCTGGTTCAGCCACGGGCTGAGCAGATGATAGACGACATCAAAGCGCTCTTGGCGCTCCGGGTAATCGACACCGCAAATATCGATCAGGCAGCCGAACCGGCACTTCGGATCGTCGCGCAAGACCGTGAGAATCTCGACGATGTCCTCGCGAGCGACCCCGATGGTGAGCTCGCCATTGGCGACGTCAAAGCCAAACAGCTTCGGCCCTAGCCGGTCTGCGAGGTACGCGCCCAGTCCGTTCAAAGACTCATCCATAAAACGTCCAGACTGAATTGGACCGATCAGCGTTCGATCGTGCCGGTCCGCCGGATCTTCTTCTGCAAAAGGAGCACGCCATAGACCAAGGCCTCGGCCGTCGGCGGACAGCCCGGGACATAAATGTCGACTGGCACAATGCGATCGCAGCCGCGAACCACGGAATAGGAATAGTGGTAATAGCCGCCGCCATTGGCGCAGGAGCCCATCGAGATCACATAGCGGGGCTCTGGCATCTGGTCGTAGACCTTGCGCAAGGCCGGCGCCATCTTGTTGCACAAGGTCCCGGCGACGATCATCACATCGGATTGTCGTGGGCTCGCGCGCGGCGCGAAGCCGAAGCGTTCGAGGTCGTAGCGCGGCATCGAGGCTTGCATCATCTCAATGGCGCAGCAGGCAAGCCCGAAGGTCATCCACATCAACGAGCCGGTCCGGGCCCAATTGATGAGATCGTCGGCGGTCGTGAGCAGGAAGCCTTTATCGGCGAGCTGATCGGAAAATTCGCCGAAGGCCGAACGGCCGGCGATCAGACCGGAGCCGCGACCTTCCTTCGGTTGCTCGAAGACGGGGTTTGGGATCAATCCCATTCAAGCGCGCCCTTCCGCCATTCATAGACAAACCCAATGGTCAGAATGGCGAGAAAAACCATCATCGACCAGAAGCCAAAAGCGCCCACCTTTTCGAAGGCCACGGCCCAAGGAAACAGAAAGGCGACCTCAAGGTCGAAGATAATGAACAAAAGCGACACGAGATAGAAGCGCACGTCGAATTTCATGCGGGCGTCATCGAAAGCCTCGAAGCCGCATTCATAGGCCGAGACTTTCTCGGGATCCGGCTTGCTCGGTGCGATGAGGAAGGGCGCGACGAGGATCACGGCGCCGATCAAGAAGGCGATTCCAACAAAGATGACCAGCGGAAGATAGATTTGCAGTAACGGGCTCATGAACTTGCCGCCTCGCAAGGGCAATTGGAGAAGGATCAAAATGGCGGGAGTGACGGGACTCGAACCC
>Ga0214473_10009876_pt1 | contig 11266 bp, 13 predicted proteins | sample RVTome_7_FD_203509 | JGI IMG/M metagenome (GOLD analysis project Ga0214473, IMG submission 203509) | Soil microbial communities from uranium-contaminated site in the Upper Colorado River Basin, Wyoming, United States - RVT98D197 | ecosystem: Environmental > Terrestrial > Soil > Contaminated >...
CGGCGAAGTTGTATATCCCGCCGCCGCCGGCGGCGGTGTTGCCGCTGACGGTGCTGCTGTTGAGGGTGACGGTGCCGAAGCTTAAGCCGCTGAGCTCGTTGTATATCCCGCCACCGGCGCCGGCGGCGCTGTTGCCGCTAACGGTGCTGCTGTTGAGCGTGAGGGTGGCGTCGCCGCCGCCGAAGGCGTCGCTGTAGATGCCGCCGCCGCCGCCCCCGGTGGTGTTGCCGCTGACGGTGCTGGTGTTCAGGGTAACGGCGCCGTAGTTGTAGATGCCGCCGCCGCTGCCGGTGGCGCTGTTGCCGCTGACGGTGCTGCCGTTCAGGGTGACCGCGTCGGCGAAGTCGTTGTATATCCCGCCGCCGTTGCCGGCCGAGTTGCCGCTGACGGTGCTGCTGTTCAGGGTGAGGGTGCCGAGGTTGAAGATGCCGCCGCCCGAGTTGGAGGCGGTGTTGCCGCTGACGGTGCTGCCGTTGAGGGTCAGTGGCCCGGGGCTGAAGATCCCACCTCCATTGTTGTTGACGCTATTACCACTGACAGTGCTGTTGTTGAGGGTCAGCGTGCCAGAGCTAGAAATCCCGCCACCATCGAAGAGGGCGCTATTGCTGCTGACGGTGCTGTTGTTTAGAGTCAGCATACCCACATTGTAGATTCCGGCTCCGCTCCCGGAAGTGTTGCCATTCCGGATACTCACCCCTGACAGAGTGACGGGGAACCCGCCGTTAATCTGTATGACCCGGTCGTTCAGCGTTGCCCCATTCCCGTCGATGATCGTACTGCCGGCGCCCGCGCCGTTAATCGTCAGGCCCTCGGTGATGTCCAGGTCCGCAGTGGCAGCGAATTCCTCGCCTGCTCCGGCGATGGTCAGGGTGTAGGTGCCAGCGGGCAGGGTAATGGTGTCTGCGCCCCCTGCGGCGTTGGCAGCGACGATGGCCTCGCGCAGGGAGCAGTCGGCGTTGCAGGTGCCGTCGTTGGTGTCGGCGGTTTTGGTGACGCTAAAGGTGGCGCCCAGGGCGGGCGTGGCGGGCAGGGCGAGGAGAGCCAGGGCGGCCACGGCTGCCAGGAGGAGAACGGAGCGCGCGATGGGCCTGGCGAAGGGAAGGCGGCGATGCCCCCTCACGTGTGGCCACCGGGGCGAAACCATGGGCAGAACACCCCCCCCAACAGATTACGTTGAGTATGGTGGTTGTTCGGGCCACCCCGAAAGGGGGCAAAGCTGGACAGATGTGGGGCGTTGCCCCACGGGGGCGTGGCGCCACCCCAGCTTGTCGCCAGACCCGCCTCGCATGTCCAGAGCCGGTGCGAGAAAGAGAGGGCACTTGGGTCAGCGAGGGCGACCCTGGCGGGAAAGCTGGGGCATGGAGCGACCGGCTGAAGCCTGTCCTTCGGGTGGGAGCTGTGGGCGCAGCAAGCAGCGCCCCTACGAGCTTCGGGAAGATGCGGGCTGTTATCGGTACTCCTCTCGCGGCGGGGAGAAGATGTCGATGGCGATGGAGGGCTCCAGGGCGGTGACCTCGTGCGGGAGGCCGCCCGGGACCATCCAGCAGTCGCCGGGGGAGAGGTCGCGGGTCTCCCCGGCGACCTGGAAGCGCAGGCGGCCGGAGACCAGGTAGCCGGTCTGCTCGTGGGGATGTGTGTGCAGGGGGACGACGGCGCGGTCCTCCAGTTGCACCTCGATGAGCATCATGTGGTCGCCGGCGGTCATGGTGCGGCGGTGGACGCCGGGGAGCATCTCGACGGGCTGGACGGAGTCGTAGCTGATGAGGGGCATGGGGCCTCCTTGCGGGAGATTGGACGTTGGAAGTTGGACGTTGGAAGTTGGAGGTTGGATCGGCCACAGGTTAACACAGGCGGGTGACAGCGCGGTCAGCCGGGGCGCAGGGCGAGGAAGAGCGAGCGCCTCAACAGGCCTCGCTGGACGGCGCGGATGGTGGCGCGGTTGTCCCGGAGCCGGCGGAGGAGGGATTCGTGGCCCTCGGCGCGGGCGAGTTCGTCGGCGTGGCGGGTGCGGGCCTGGAGCCAGCGGCCGGTGGTGTCCAGAAAGTCGGCGGTGACGTCAATCTCCTCGATGCCGGTGAAGCCGGCCGTGCGTAGGAGGTCGGTTTGTGTCCGGCGCCAGGAGGCGAGGCCGGGCGAGCGGGCGCGGGCGGTGCGGCGGTAGTCGGCGGGCGGAGTGTCAGGCGGTATGTGAATCGTATAGAACGCCATCCGCCCGCCCGGCCGCAGGACCCGCCAGCATGCCCTCAGCACGGAGAGCTTGGAGCGGATTCATCAGAGGGCGTCGGTGTGCGTGACGGCGTCGAAGGCGGCGGCGCGGAAGGGCAGGTGGTCGGCGCCGGCCATCACGAAGGCGCAGCGGCGGCCGATACGTTGACGCCGGGCGCGGCGGACGGCCCCGCGCAAGCCGGGTTCCAGTACGTCGGTCAGGACCGCCCGGCAGCCCGTCTTCTCAACGAGATGGAGTGCTGGCCAGCCCAGACCGGCGCCGAGGTCAAGCAGGCGGTCGCCGGGGGCTAGGTTGAGGCGATCGGCCAGGAGCTCCGCCTGGGCGACCGTGGTGTAGCCGCTAACGAAGGTGTCGGCGCCGAAGACTTCGCGCTGGACGGCGGCGAAGACATCGGTAGCGGCGCTGGCGTATGTATCGGCGAAGCGGGCGGCGGCGGCCTTCTGGGATGTCGCGGCGCGCCGCGGGCTCACGATTGGCTCTGCTCGCGGCGGAAGCGTTCCAGGGCCTGGCGGACGCTATCGTGCTTGAGGGCGAGGATGGCGGCGGCGAAGAGGGCGGCGTTGCGGGCGCCGTTGACGGCCATGCAGGCGACGGGGATGCCGGGCGGCATCTGGGCGATGGAGAGCAGCGCGTCCAGGCCGGAGACGGCGGTGCCGCCGGGCTGGGCGACCGGGACGCCGATGACGGGCAGCGTGGTCCAGGCGGCGACGACGCCGGGGAGGTGGGCGGCCATGCCGGCGGCGGCGATGATCACCTCGAAGCCGCTGTCGCGGGCGCCGGCGGCGAACTGCTGGACGCGCGCCGGCGAGCGGTGGGCGGACATGACCTGCAGCTCGCCCTCAATGCCCAGTTCCTTGAGGGCCTGGAGGCAGGGTTCGAGGATGGGGACGTCAGACTTGGAGCCGGCGAGGACGGCTACGCGGGGCATGGTGTCATTTGGAATAGAAATACGGGTGCAACTGGCTCTCAGTGATGTATCTGCACGCTTGTCTGAATACGGCCGCAAGCGTGCCGGCGTCAAGCTCGTCATGGACGGGGACTGTGATCGTCTGTTTGCTGCCCGCGTCTATCCGGCGAAGTTTGGCGTGGCTGCCACGTTGCGACACCAGGTCAAACCCGAACTCTCCGAGAATTCTGATGACATCCCTCCCTGACAGCCGACGCAGCTTAGGCGACACGAGTTGGGGTTTCCAACTCGAGCGTCACCAGCAGGGTCGGATTCGGCGCGAACCCAAGCTCCTCCAGGTCCTCCCCTTCCAGGTGCAGGCTCACGGCCTCCTCCAGGTTGGCGATGGTTTCGTCGACGGTGTCGCCCTGCGTGACGATGCTGAGGTCCAGGCACTCCGCGACGTACTTGGACTGGCCCCTATGGATAAAGGCCTTGATGTTTCTCTTGAGGCCGGCCATATGCGCCATAGCTCGCTCATTCTAACATAGGCGGCTTAGTCTACCCTGGCGTCTTGCGCGGGGGCGGCGATGTCGCGGCGGTAGTGGGCGCGGGTGAAGTGGATGCGCTGGACGTTCCGGTAAGCGGCGGCGCGGGCCTCCGAGAGGGTGGGGGCGGTGGCGACGACGGTGAGGACGCGGCCGCCGCTGGTGACGACGGCGCCGTCATCTCCGCCAGAGGCGGATCCGCCTTCGGCGGAGGCGAGGCGGGTGCCGGCGTGGAAGACGAGGACGCCCGGCTCCACGGCGTTGAGGCCGGCGATCTGGTGGCCGACGGCGTAGTCGCCCGGATAGCCGCCGGAAGCCATGACGACGCCGACACAGGCGTCCGTGGACCATTCGATATCGGCTTCGCTGAGGCGGTTGTTGGCGACGGCCCAGCATATCTCCAGGAGATCGGACTTGAGGCGGGGCATCAGCACCTGCGTCTCGGGGTCGCCGAAACGGCAGTTGAACTCGAGGACGCGGGGGCCATCGGCGGTGACCATGAGGCCGGGATAGAGGACGCCGCGGTACGGCGAGCCCTCGTCCATCATGGCGCGGACGGCGCGCTCCGTAATCTCCTCGTGGATGAACGGTTCGAGGGCTTCGTCCAGCCAGAGGGGCGGGCTGTAGGCGCCCATGCCGCCGGTGTTGGGGCCTTCGTCGGCGTCGAAGGCGCGCTTGTAGTCACAGGAGAAGGGCATCGGCGCGACGGTGACGCCGTCCGTAAAGGCGTGGGCGGAGACCTCGCGGCCGGAGAGACGCTCCTCGATGACGATGGTGCGGCCGGCAGCGCCGAAGGCCGCCTCCGCGCCCAGCATGCGGTCGACGGCCGCCAGCGCCTCCTCGGTCGTATCGCAGACGAAGACGCCCTTGCCGGCAGCGAGGCCGTCTGCCTTGACGACGACGGGTCCGGTCAGCGACTCGACGTAGCTGCGGGCGTCAATCCGGTTGCTGAAGGTCTCGAAGCCGGCGGTGGGAATGCCGTGGCGGGCCATGAGGTCCTTGGAAAAGGCCTTGGATGACTCGATGCGGGCGGCCGCCTGCGAAGGGCCGAAGGCGGCGATGCCGCGCACGGAGAGCTGGTCCACGATGCCGCCGGCGAGAGGCGTTTCCGGGCCGACGATGACGAGGTCAACGCGGTGCTCGGAGGCGGCCCGAGCGACGGCTTCGATGTCGGACGGGTCCAGCGGCAGGTTTCGCGCGATCTGGGCCGTGCCGGCGTTGCCGGGAGCGGCGATGAGGTCCGTCAGGCGCGGCGACTGGCGCAGCTTCCAGGCCAGGGCGTGCTCGCGGGCGCCACCACCGAGGAGGAGGACGTTCACGCCGTCAACACCTGCCGGCGCGGATGGGCGCTAATCATGGGCAAGATGAATATACAACAGAGCGCGCCGGAGAGGGCTGGGCCTTCGTTTGGATAACGAGGCGGGCGAGAATGCTGCCGTTTGACGCGGCCACCGTGGCCTAGCGGCGGAAGATCACCCGGCGCGTGATGATGGTTTCGCTGATGGCGATTTCGCGCGGCGCCTGTTTATCGGCGTCCCGGCGGACGAGAGCCTTGCTCTTCCGCGAGGGCTTGCCGCGCGGGAAGGGGACGCTGAGCGCGTGCCGGGCGGCGGATCGCAGGAGCCATTCGCCGACGAGGCCGGCGGCGACGAGGGCGGCGCCCCGGACGACGGCCGGGGCCGCCTGGCGCCAGATGGCCGGTGGCGGGACCGGTCCCCGCTTGACGGGGAGTCCCGCCTTGCGGACGGGCAGGCGCAGGTTTGGCTCGGTGCTGCTCATGGGACCTCCTCCAGGCTGACGGCGGGCGACGGTGGATATTATAGCGCAGGAGGGGGAGGAACCAGGGGGCCCGGAACTTGGAACTTGGGGCAGGGAGGCCGGTTCCACGCGTCTTCCGTTCCACTCGCCCGCCCGGGAGAGCTTATCCAGCGGACGCCGCGCCGGCGCCCCGTTACGTGTGTTGGCCCCGCCCCAGATGCTTCGCGAAGGACGCTGTTCCGTCGACGGGTACCGTCTGCGCTCAGCATGACAGCGCAGGAGCGATTTTCGCAGCGATGGCCCGTCAATGGGTGCCGGCGACGGTTCGCTCGATCTCCGGGGTCAGGTCGTGGCCGGCGATGGGGCGGCCGGCGGCATCGACGGGGCGCTTGCCTGCGATTCGCAGGCGGCCGCCGGCGAAGGCGCGCAGGGTCTCGACGACGAGCGGGATTTCGCGGGCGACGCCGTGACGGCGGACCTCCAGGAAGAGGGCGTTGGACTCGCCCTCGGCAGCCTTGATCTCCTCGGCGCTGCGGCCCTCGGCCTGCTTCCAGAGGGGGTCGAAGGCAGGGCCGCGGATCGGGTAAGTGCAGTAGGTGACGACGGGGCCTTCGTCCAGCTCCGCGGTGGCCAGGTGCATCATGACGCCGGCGCGTTCGGCGCGCGAGTCGATGAGCTGCCAGATGACGTCTTGCCAGACGCCCTTGGGGCCGCCGGGCGCGGCCGGGTGCAGGTTCAGCAGGTCGTACCTGGCGGCCGCCTCTGCGCCGAAGATGAGCATGTAGCCGGCCAGGACGCCGAGGTCGAAAGGATACGGCTCCAGCAGGCGCATGACCTCGCGGTCGTAGTCGCGGCGCCAGTCCGGCAGGGGCTGGTCCTTGCGGGCGATGGGAGCGCCGAGGCGGCGGCGGAAGTCGCGGGAGGACAGGCAGACCAGCGGCAGACCGCAAGCGCGGACTTGCTCCAGGAACAGGTCTGTGTTGGGGTCCTCGCCCGGCGCCCGGTTGCAGAAGACGACGGCGATGCGGGCGTGGAGCCGGCCGGAGTCGATGGCCTCGCCGGCGGCGGCGAGGAGCTTGCGGGAGGTCTCGCCGCGGCCGGTGGCGAACCAGCCCAGGCGCAGGGCTTCCGCGCGGCCCGGGGAGGGCATCAGCCGGGCCTCCAGCCGAACCAGCGACGGACGGCGGCGTAGCGGCTGAGCATGTGGACGAGCGGGGTCGAGAGGCCGCCCATCAGCCGGCCCTGACGCAGCGCGTCGAGAAAGTCAGTGGGGCCGGTGAAATCGGGCATCTCGACGTAGGCGCGGCCGACCTCCCAGCGGGAGTGGGCGTCGCTGCCGGCGGAGGTGGGGAGGCCGTGGGCGGCGGCGAACTCGACGGCCTTATCGTTGTGCGCGGAGAAGACCATGCGCGCGTTCAGCCCTTCGATGAAGTCAATCCGCTCGACCAGCCGCAGCATGACATCCGGGTCCAGGCCGGAGCGGAGGTAATCGTAGGGATGGGGGACGCCGACGAGACCGCCCTGCTCCTTGATGCGGTCGATGGTCTCGGCGGCGGAGAGGCCGCGCGGGACTTCCGCTGTGAGGAAGAGGCCGAGGACCTCGCCTTCCGCCGTGCGGATCTCCTCGCCCGCGATCACCCGGAGGCCCGTGTTCGCGGCGGCTTCCTGGACGGCGGCGACGCCGCGCATCGTGTTGTGGTCCGTCACGGCGATGCAGTTGAGGCCGCGTCGCACGGCTCGCGCGACGAAGCGGCGGGGAGAGAGGATGCTATCCGGGGAGAAGTAGGTGTGGTTGTGGAGGTCGGCGCGGATGAGGTGTGGCTGGGTCATGGCTGATGGTTAGGTTATGCCCCCGCTCATCCTTCGACAAGCTCAGGACGAACGGGAAAGGACATGGTCGGAGTGGCCAAGACGGTTCTTGCCGCTCATCGTGAGGCTCTCGAACCATGAGCGGAGCGCGGCGAAGCCCTTCGACAGGCTCAGGGCGAACGGAATAGAGGCGTCCTCGCTCCGCTCGCCCTTCGAGAGCCTCGGGGTGAGCGGGAAGGAGCGAACGGCCGCATCACTCCAGGGGCAACTCATCTTGCTCAAAGGCGGGCTCCGGTTCCGGTTCGGCTTCTGGCGTGTACTCCCCGATCTCCTCGCGTAGCTCGCCCAGGCCGGAGGAGAACTGGTCCTGGAGCCGGGTGACCTTGAGCTCGGCCTGCTGGAGGAGCTCCTGGCAGCGGCGGGCCAGCTTCATCCCCTCTTCGTAGAGGGCCAGCGACTCCTCGAGGGTGAGGCCGCCCTCCTCCAGCCGGGCGACCGTCTGTTCCAGTCGCCCGTAGAGGGTTTCGAAGCCTTCGTCAGGGCTGGGGCCTTCGTCAGGGTTGGGGCCCTGACCTACGGGCGGTTTGCCGCGCTTAGAAGCCATACTGTCGCGACACCTCCGCCGGGAAGCGGCCATCCTTGACGTGGATATCGAGGCGGTCCTTGCCCTTGACCTGCTTGACGCTGGTGATCGCCTGTTTGCCCTCGCGCAGCTGGACGACGGCGTAGCCGCGGGCCAGGGTTCGGTGGGGGTCCAGGGAGCGCAGGCGCAGGGCGCAGGAGTCGACGCGACCGGAGCGCTGCTCCAGCGAGCGGGCGGCGGCCCGGGCGGCGTGCCGCAGGAGGGAGACCAGGCGCTCCCGCTGGCGGCCGGTGTCCGGGAGGGCGGCGCGCAGGCGGTCGCCGGCGCGCTCGACGCCGGTGAGGCCGCGCGCCAGGCGTGACTTGACGGCCATCGACAGCGCGAGCGTCATCCCTTGGACGCGGCGCGCAACCTCCCGCCAGTCCGGGGCGACCGTCTCGGCGGCGGCGGAAGGCGTCGGGGCGCGCACATCGGCGACGAAATCGGCGATGGTGTAGTCGGTCTCGTGGCCGACGGCGGAGACGACGGGGACGCCGCTGGCGTAGATGGCGCGGGCGACGATCTCTTCGTTGAAGGGCCACAGCTCCTCGATGGCGCCACCGCCGCGGGCGACGATGATGACGTCGATGGCATCGGCAGCGTTCAGGGCGCGGATGGCCTCGGTGACGCCGGCGGCGGCCTCGGGGCCCTGGACTGCGGTGGGGGCGAGCACGACCTCGGCCAGGGGCCAGCGGCGGTCGAGGACGTGGCAGATATCGTGGAAGACGGCGCCCGTGGGGGAGGTGACGACGCCGATGCGCGCCGGGAAGGCGGGCAGCGGGCGCTTGCGGGCCTCCTCGAAGAGACCTTCGGCGGCCAGCTTCTCCTTCAGGCGCTCGAACTCGGCCTGGCGGGCGCCGACGCCGGCGGGCTGCACGAAGTCGGCGATGATCTGGACGTCGCCGCGCTCAGCGTAGAAGCCGACGCTGCCGTGGGCGAGGACCTGGGCGCCGTTCTCCAGCGGCGCGCCGCGGTACTGGCGCTGGAACATGACGCAGCGCAACTGGTAGGCGCCGTCCTTGAGGGTGAAGTAGACGTGGCCTTTGGTGGAGCGGCTGACGTTGGAGATTTCGCCCTCCACCCAGAGGTTGGTGAGGCGGAGGTCCGATTCCAGGAGATCCTTGAGGTAGCGGGCGAGGGCGGAGACGCGGATGGCTTCGATCACGGGGCTATTGTGTCACCTTTTGGCGGGATGTTGCAGGTAGGGGTGACGCCGGATGGGTGTCAGCGGAATGTAGGAACGGAACAACGGATTGCGAATACTTGAGGCGACTCAAGCATGTCGCTTCGCCCGGCGCGTCGTCTGGGGCGCTCCCGGAAAGTGCCCAATCGTGATACTATCCAGACTCTCTCGTACTACTTGTCGTAGCTGCTCGTCACTCATGTAATCCTCGGGGATCTCAGTCCGCGCCCGTTGGACCCACCGATCCTCCACGTCCTGCAGAAGTAGAGTCCCAGGAAGTGGTGTAACAGAGGTCTAGCGACAACGAGACCACCGCGTCATCCTCACGAGCGAAAACAGTACTAACTCGAGGAGGTGACGAAGTGGTCAAGGAGAGCATTGACGTTCTGGGTCTGCTGCGCAAGCGGGGGGTGGAAGGGAACGTCGATTTCCTGCGGGAGGCGCTGGCCGTGCTCGTGCAGGCGATCATGGAGGCAGAGGTGACGGAGCAGGTGGGCGCTGACTATGGGGAGCGGGCGCCGGAGCGGCTGACCCAGCGTAACGGCTACCGGCCGCGGCCGTGGGATACCCGGGTAGGCACGCTAGGCTTACGCATCCCCAAGCTCCGTGAGGGGAGCTACTTCCCGTCTCTCCTGGAGCCGCGGCGGCGGAGTGAACGGGCGCTCTTGTCGGTAGTGCAGCAGGCCTACGTGGAGGGCGTTTCCACCCGGCGGGTGGACGACCTGGTGAAGGCGCTCGGCTGTGACGGTATCTCCAAGAGCCAGGTCTCGCGCATCTGTCAGGAACTGGACGCCGTGGTGGAGGCGTTTCTGGGCCGCCCGCTGGATGGCGGTCCCTACGTCTACGTCTGGTTGGACGCGCTGACCCAGAAGGTGCGGGAAGGAGGGCGCATCGTGAACGTCTGCGTGGTGGTCGCCACGGCGGTCAACAGAGAGTGGCGGCGTGAGGTGCTCGGCATCGACGTGGGCACAAGCGAGGACGGTGCCTTCTGGCTCGCCTTCCTGCGCTCACTGGTGGCGCGGGGGCTGGGTGGCGTGCAACTCGTGACCTCAGACGCCCACCGGGGGCTCAAGGAGGCGATCGCCACCGTCTTCGCCGGCGCCTCCTGGCAACGCTGCCGTACGCACTTCATGACCAACCTCCTGAGCCGGGTACCAAAACGGGCACAGGCGGCGGTGGCGACGATGGTGCGCACCATCTACCAGCAGCCCTCGCCGGCCGAAGTCCACGCCCAGCACCAGCGCGTGGTGGAGCAGCTCGTGGACCGCTTCCCGCAGGCAGCGGCGCTCCTGGACGAGGCTGGCCCGGACATCCTCGCCTTCACGGCCTTTCCCGTCGCTCACTGGCGCCAGATCTGGTCCAACAACCCGCTGGAGCGGCTGAACAAAGAGATCAGGCGGCGTACTGACGTCGTCGGCATCTTCCCCAACAGACCGGCCGTCAGGCGACTCATCGGCGCCGTGCTGGCCGAGCAGCACGACGAGTGGGCAACGAGCCGCTGCTATCTCAGCCCCGCGTCACCGCCCGAGCTGGCCGTGACCGACTACTTCGCCGAGCCGAAGGAGGTGGTGCTACTGGGCTCGGCATCCGCTTGACCCAATTGTGAGGCTGCCGCGCTTTTACACCACTTGACGGGACATGACCGGTTTCAGGTTCGACGGATGACCCGAATCGGCAATGAACTTATCGATCTGATCCTTTAGGTTGTATGGCTTAAGCTTGGCGTAGTCCGCCAGAAGATCAGACAGAATGCGACGTGAAAGAACCGACGACATACGGGGGCTGTCGTCCATAATCAGGCACGCCTCTTTATAGTCTCGCTTCATCGCATCCGGAATGAGCGGGTCAACTGGTCGCGTAGCGCGGCGCTGAGGGACGGCAATCCAAGTTCGCTCATTCTCACGTGGGGGCGATGAGTGCAGAACTGACTTCCCGTGCGGTCGATACATGGGGTCATATTCATACTCGGTAGCCCTGACGATAATCCCGTCACATTTGGGATTCGTGTTGGGGCAATGCATCCACTCAAGCGTTAGATGATATCCGCGCGTTGCGATATTCTTCAGGAACGAAATGGCGGGTGACGGTTCCGGAGTACCTAAGCCGTTGATATCGTGAATCGAGTACAGGGGCTGCCAGACCTCAGCGATACTGCAATTGCAATACGGGCAGATCACTGTGCTCTCCAATCTGTGATAGAACAGCGAGCACGCAATCTGCAAGATTCGTAGCG
>Ga0214473_10009877_pt1 | contig 11265 bp, 9 predicted proteins | sample RVTome_7_FD_203509 | JGI IMG/M metagenome (GOLD analysis project Ga0214473, IMG submission 203509) | Soil microbial communities from uranium-contaminated site in the Upper Colorado River Basin, Wyoming, United States - RVT98D197 | ecosystem: Environmental > Terrestrial > Soil > Contaminated >...
AACAATTAAAGGAAGAGATTCAGGAGTTTGTAAAAGCGAATTTGAGCAAGCATGAATATCCAAGGGAAATTGAATTCCTGGAGGAATTACCCAAAACCCCTGATGGGAAGATTAGGCGGAAGGAACTGAGGGAGAAGGAAAGGATGCGGAAAACGAATAAATAAATATTCGTTTACGAAGGGAGGATTGTCTCAGATGTTGTTGGTGGGAAATATCTTACGCAGGGACGCAAAACTTTACGGGAAAAAGATCGGGTTGATTGACCGGGAAAAGAAATTGAGCTATGCGGAACTAAATCATCGAGTGAACCGTCTTGCGAATGGGCTCCTTCAGTCTGGGTTAGAAAAGGGAAGCAAAGTAGCTGTGATGGCAAACAATTGCCACGAATTTGTAGAAGTCTACTTTGCTGTCGCAAAGGCTGGGCTGACCATCATTCCGGTGAGCGCGCGACTTTCCCCAGAGGAAATGAGTTACATTATCGATCATTCAGAGGCGTCGGTCTTGATCTACCAGGAAGAGTTTCAGAAAAGTATTGATGGGATGAGAAAGGATATCTCGCAGGTGAAGTATTTTCTTTGCATCGGGAAGGAACGCCAAGGAGGGAGGGATGATTACGAATCCTTCCTCCAAAAATTCTCAGAAGATGAGCCGAAGACACAAGGCGCATTGAACGAAAATGATATGGTCATGATCATGTATACGAGTGGAGCGACAGGAAAACCGAAGGGAGTGATGACGTCCCATCGGAATATCATGGCGAATACCATTACGCTCTCGTTTGAGCATAGGATCGTTCCTGAAGACATCACTCTTCTGGTCATGCCGCTCTATCATAACGGGGGCTTATGGCCTACGATGGTACACTTTTACCGTGGAGGTCGGGTGATCCTGCTTGAAAGCTTTGACGTGGAAACGATCCTACACTTAGTTCAAAAAGAGAAGGTGACCTTCCTGAACTTAGTTCCCACTACGTTAATCCGTTTGATTTCACACCCAGACCTTGGAAAGTACAATTTGGACACTCTCCGAACCATTATGTATGCAGGGGCCCCCATTGCACTGAGCAAGATCCGGGAAGGCATGCAGAAACTTGGGGAACATCGGTTCTACACAGGTCTGGGATCTACGGAAGCCAGTGGAAGTATGCTTTCTTTACCCAACCGTGAGCATGCCTTGGAAGGACCCATGGCTGAAAAACTTCCCTCTGTTGGCCGGGATTCGATTAACGTGGAAGTGAGGGTGGTGGACGCCCAGGGTCGGGACGTGAAGCATGGCGAAGTAGGAGAGATCATTGCGAAGGGGGATAATGTCGCCATGGGTTATTGGAAAATGCCTGAGGAGACCGCCGAGACGTTTAGGGATGGGTGGCTCCATACAGGGGATATGGCAAAAGTGGACCGTGATGGATACGTCTATATTGTGGATCGCAAGAAGGATATGATCATCAGCGGAGGAGAGAATATCTCCAGCAAAGAAATCGAAGACGTGATCTTCCGCCACCCAGCGGTGCACGAAGCGGCGGTGATTGGGGTTCCTGATGAAGAGTGGGGAGAGTCCGTCAAAGCCGTCGTGGCTTTAAAGCCAGGGCTGAAAGCGACGGAGCAGGAAATTATTGATTTTTGTAAGGATTTCCTATCTTCTTTCAAAAAGCCAAAATCGGTTGATTTTGTAGATGAACTTCCCAAAAATCCTGCCGGGAAAATACACAAGGCGGGGTTAAGAGAGATCTATTGGAGAGGCCGTGAGAGGAAAATATAAATAGGATGTTCTTTGACCAATCCTCCAAAAAGAGTATGTTGTTTTCTAGAAAGGCAGAGAAAGTTTTGATTCCACTCTAAGACGGGGAGATAAAGCCATGGAAGAACAATTGATGATCGAAATGCAGGATTCACGCATAACCAATGAAATGATAGAGGAGATGCGCAACAGGATAGGATCAAAAATACGAATTGATCACTCCATATTCAATGAAGAGGCAAGCAGAATGGCGATCATGAAGTTCGCCGATGGGATAGGGGATCCGAATCCGCTTTGGAGAGACCTCGACTACTGCGCGAAAACGCGTTACGGCACGATCGTGGCTCCTCCCTCATGGATTTTTAGCGTGCTTGCCGGGGTCCAGTTCGGGTGGCGAGGGTTAGGAGGCTTTCACAACGCTACGCGAGTGGAATTTTATAGGCCGATTATGCTCAACGATAAGATGAGGGTGGAATGTCTCTTCAAAGGGTTTGAAGGCCCAAAACCGAGCAAGTTTGCCGAAAGAGTAATAACGAATTTCAAAGAGGCTCGCTATTATAATCAACGAAATGAGCTTGTGGCATTGCATGAATGGGACGTCATGCGATTTGACAGAGCCCTGGCTAGAAAAAAGAAAAAGGGCGGTAAATATGACAAGATCCAGCTTCCGCACCCATGGACAGAAGAAGAGCTTAGGGACATGGAGGAAGAGGTATTCTCCGAGAGAAACAGGGGTTCTCAATTACGGTATTATGAAGATGTGAAGGTGGGTCAGACATTAGACCCCCTATTAAAAGGGCCCATTGGGATGACAGATATGATTGCCTATCTGATCGGGGGAGGTGCCCCCATCCCGAGATTGGCAGCCCATGAGGTAGCCCTTCTTCAATACAGGCGACACCCGGCTTGGGCGTTCAGGGACCCTCAAACCAATGCAAAAGAGCCGATATTTGCTGTCCATTACAACAAAGAGGCTGCCCGTGGCATGGGGTTACCTTTGGCCTATGATGTGGGCGTTCAAAGGCATTGCTGGCAAATCCAGATGTTAACCAATTGGATGGGCGATGAGGGCTGGCTCAAGAAAAGTCAAATGGAATTAAGGGGACATGTATTCATGTCCGATATCGTCCGTTTGAAGGGGAAGATAAACAAAAAGTACAAGGATGAGAAGGGTGAGTGTTGCGTGGAGATAGAAACAGAAGCGATTAATCAAAGAGAAGAGAATGTTATGCCGGGGCGGGCCACCGTCATTCTCCCATCCAGGGAGGAAGGGACTTTCCCTCTGAAGAGAAGGCTATAAGCGCCCACGTTCTATCGAAATGCATGGAGGTGGGATTTTGTATGATATTGCGAAAACACTTATTGATGAAGCCTCTATCGGATAAATAATCAACGGGAAATTAGGTATTCGTCCATCCAGAATCATCCCGGTTGGAGAATCCATGGGAGAAGCAGTTCCTGTTGAATGGTGTACAAACGGCGATTTCAGGGTGTTCGCGATGGTTTCTCCATCCACTTGCTTTTCCCGCATATTATCCCGTCTCATTCCAGATGACCCGTTGGATAAGGAAGTTGTCGTCCACGGAGATGTCTCTGGATGAAATCGGGTCATCTCTTCTCAAAAAGAATGAAGGAAATAGATTCTTATTTGTATTCGCCTTCGGGGACCCTTTCAGGCTGGTTTGTCGTCCTCCTCTTGTGGGTGGCCCATGTCATTTACTTTTCCATCACCTCGAGTTTGGGGGTGCTTGGTCCTGTCTTAAAACAAGACCTGGGCTTGAACAATGCCGAGTTCGGTTTCCTCAATAGCGCGATCGCCATCGGGTCCACGTTCATCCAAATTCCGGGGGGGTTATGTTGTGATCGATATGGCGTTCGGAAAATGATGAGTTCAGCATTCCTGTTGATAGGAACCTTTTTCTTTTTCTTCTCTCTCAGCGGATCTTTTCTTCTTGCTTCGGGTTTTCTGTTCTTGATGGGGCTTGGCGTCGGTGGCTGTCAGGTATCAGCAGCGAAGGCCGTGATGGATTGGTTTCCGTTCAAGGGGCGCGCTACAGCGATGGGTGTCAAGCAAACAGGAGTAAACGTCGGAGGGATCCTGTCGTCCTTTCTGTTTCCTCTCCTCATCCTCCTCTACCCGTGGCCTCATGTACTCAGATGGATTAGTCTGGTGGCGTTCGCCTTCGGTTTTCTCTTCTATTTCTTTTTTAGAGATTCACCCCATGCGCAAGCCAGTTTTTCGGGCGAAGTTCATTTCATAGATATTCTAGGCACCTTAAGAAATTTGGATTTTCTTCTGATTACTCTATCGGGTGTTCTTCTCATGGTGGTGCAATTTGCATTTTCAACATACTTTGTCCTGTATTTGAACCAAACGCTTCATTATTCCATCGAGCGATCAGGATTCTTTCTGGCTTTATCCTTTGGGACGGGAGCCTTCGCCAGAGTGGGGTGGAGTTTAGGAAGTGACTACTTTTTCAGAAACAGGGAAAGCGTATTGGTTCTGATCGGAGGGTTAGGAGCTTTCGCGGTTGTCGCGTTGAGTCTGATCACCCGATCAAGTCCAACCTGGCTGATTTACTTTCTTTCGGCCCTCTTTGGTGTGACAGGGATGGGATGGAATGCGATCTGGATAACCCTTGCAGGAGAACGGTCAATGAAGGAATCCGCCGGCTTCGGAATAGGGGTTTCTTTTTTTATTGCCAGTTTTGGGATTATGTTGGGTCCACCTTTTTTTGGATTTCTGGTTGATCTTTTTGATTCCTTCTTGTGGTCCTGGCTCTTTTTGGCTTTTTGCATGATTCTGGTAAGCGTATTAACTTTATGGATCATGTGGAAAGGGAGAAAGCATTTGGTGAGAGAAGCTTAACAGCAGATGCAGCCGGTGAAGGAGACGAAATTTAGTTTAAATGTTTTCGAAAGGAGTCCTTCCTATGAAGCTATCGAATAAAGTTGCCCTGATTACGGGCTCTGGATCCGGGATCGGTCGGGCCAGCGCGCTCCTTTTTTCCCAGGAGGGCGCAAGGGTTTGCGTCGCTGATATTGACAAAAAGGGGGGCGAGGAGACGGTGGATTTGATCAAGCGAAAGAGGTCCGATGCAATCTTTGTCCACACAGATATAACGAAAGCGAGTGATGCGGAACGAATGGTTAAGAACACTTTGGATCAGTATGGAAAACTTGACATTTTGTTCAATAACGCAGGGATAGGAATGCCTTTCATTCCAATAGAGGAAATTGAAGAGAGCCTCTGGCAAAAGATTATGGATATCAATGTCAAAGGCATCTTCTTGGGTTGTAAGTACGCCATCCCTGCGATGAAGAGGCAAGGAGGAGGCGTGATCATCAACACAGCTTCCATCAGTGGGGTGCGTCCCCGCCCCGGCCTGGGTGCTTATAGCGCGTCCAAAGGGGCGGCGATCCTATTGACGAAGGCTCTTGCCATTGAACTCGCTTCGTTCAAAATCCGTGTCAACTGTATTAACCCGGTCGTCGTCGAAACCCCTTTCATCGAAAAAAATATCGATAGGAGCCAGCTGGAGGAAGCGAAGAAAACGATGCTCTCCACCATACCGCTGGGGCGGCTTTGTCAACCAGAGGATATTGCCCAGGCGGCATTATACCTGGCCTCTGATGAGTCCAGTATGGTTACCGGTTTGGCCTTAGATGTGGACGGAGGGCGGGGGATCTAACTTCACCCTGGATAAGTTCGTAGGCTTGTTTTTATCATGAGATAGAATCCATCTGGTTGCAGAAAGGAGAGTGCATTGAGGACAAAGAAGATACCCCTTGAGAAACAGAGTGTCAATCTTGTGGTCAATGGTCAGCCCTATAAGCTGGATATTGGAGATCAGCCGGGTCAGGTGGAGCCATCTCATACCCTGGCCCATACGCTCAGGGAAAGATTGGGGCTTACCGGGACAAAGGTGGGATGCGATCACGGGGCATGCGGGGCATGCACGGTTCTCATGGATGGAAAACCCGTTCTATCGTGCATGATGTTGACGGTGGAATCGGATGGAAAAAACATCACAACGATTGAGGGATTGAAGGACCCGCAAACTGGGAAACTCGATCCCCTCCAACGAGCCTTCATTGATCATACAGCCTTTCAATGCGGATTTTGTACCCCGGGAATCCTCATGAGCGCTAAAGCACTGCTTCATGAGAATCCTTCTCCGACGGAAGATGAGGTGAAAGAGGGTTTGTCGGGCAACTTCTGCCGGTGTATCAGTCACTACCAGGTGATCAAGGCTGTTATGTCAGCGTCAGAAAAGGGTGGAAGCATCAGGAAAGATGAAGGGATGGAAAGGACCGGCCCATACAGGTTCATCGGCAAAGCAACTCCTCGAATCGACGGTTCGGAGATCGTCGCGGGTGAAGCACAATTTCTCACCGACATGAAGCTTCCGGGGATGCTATACGGGAAAGTATTGAGAAGCCCCCATGCCCATGCGCTGATCAGAAGGGTAGACAAGAGTAAAGCAAAGACACTTCCGGGGGTTAAGGCAGTTCTCACCTGGGAGGATGTGCCTGATTGGAAGGGAGGGACTCTCCGTGTTACGCCCGTCCTCGGTCGAAAGGTCCGGTTCGTCGGTGACGCGGTTGCCCTTGTTGCGGCTACAAGCGAAGAGATAGCCACGGAAGCCATTGGGCTCATCGATGTCGAATACGAGGTTTTGCCGGCTGTCTTCGAAATGGAAGAGGCTCTGAAACCTGGGGCACCTCAATTATATGACGAGTACCCCGGAAACGTTGTGACCCCTGGCGTTCCCTATTTCGGCCCCAAAAGCCTAAAGGAAGTTGTCATGGGAGACGTTGAAAAAGGGTTCGGGGAGGCTGACGTCATCACGGAAGGAACATTTGGGTACGAGAACATGCCGAACCCCATGCCGCCCGAACCTCCAGCCGCGATTGCCTTGTGGGAAGGGGAAAACGCGCTGACGGTGTGGGTATCCGATCAGGCATCCTACAGGCATAAGGTCTACCTTGGTCGCATTGTGGGGAAAGAAGTCGAAGTCAGGACCATTGGAGTTCCCTGTGGCAGTAGTTTTGGGTCAAAGGCCATGTCTTGGCAGATCCAGCTCCGTGCGGCCGCTCTGAGCAAGATAACAGGCAAACCCGTAAAGCTTTCACTGACCAAAGAAGAGCACCTGGCAACATTTACGTTGCGGCCCAGGTCACGCATGCATGCGAGGGTGGGTATGAAGAGGGATGGAACGGTCACAGCCTTATCGGGCACATGGCTAATCGACACGGGTTATTACTCCCAGACGACCCAGGCGCAAGTTGCAGTTGGCTGCGGCGAGGTCCAGCTCGTGGTCCGGTGCCCGAATTGGGACCTCAAGCCGACCATTGTCTGTACCAACCGGAATGCGTCCGGGATCGTGAGAGGCTTTGGCGGTCAGGAATTGAAGTGTGCATTGATACCTCTTTTGAGCCTGGCCATGCAGAAGGCGGATCTCGATCCGGTCGAGTTTTTCAGAAAAAACTACATCAAACCCGGGGACGGGTACTTTTGGCGGGACGGAAATTGGTACATCTACAGAGGCGTTGATTACACGAAGGCAATCGATGAGGGGGCAAGAGTATTCGGTTGGAAGGAAAAGTGGAAGGGTTGGCTCAATCCGACAGCCCTGAACGGAACAAAGAGGACGGGAGTGGGAGTGGGAGTGCATGGGAACGTAGATATTGGTGAGCAAACATCTGAAGCTTACGTCCGTTTGGACGGAGATGGCTCGGTCAAGCTTTACTCGTTCTTGGTGGAACACGGAACCGGCCAGAGAAGTAATATGGTAAAAATGGTAGCGGAGGTGCTCCGATTGCCCATGGAGCGCGTCTCCATCATCACTGCTGACTCGGTGATCAGCCCCTTCGAATTCGGTCCGGCAGGCTCAAGGGGAACCTACGCCATGGGAAGCGCGGTGATCGCGGCCGCCGAGGACGCCAGGCAGAAGCTTTTTGAACTGGCAGCTCCGGCGCTACATGCAGAGCCAGACGAATTGGAGACGGAGGACGGGATGATCTTCCTGAAGAGGAATCGGGAGAAAAAGATCCCGTGGGAGGCGGTCATGGGTGCGGATCGGACGTGCTTGGGCTATGGACGTTTCCAGGCCGATTTCACGCTGGCCAACTGCATGATGACGTTTGTGGAGGTGGAGGTTGACACGGAGACGGGTCAAGCGACCCTCCGTCGCGTGGTCAACGCAACAGATGTCGGCCAGATCATCGATCCTCCTGGCCTTGAAGGTCAGCTCAATGGATGTCTTGGTTCTGCGGGGATCGATGGTGCCCTTTTTGAGGAGACGATCCTCGATAAATCCACCGGACATATCCTCAATGCCAATATGATCGACTACAAGTGGAGAACATTTGCTGAACTGCCCCCCATCCAGAATGTGGTTCTGGAAACGCCTTTTCAGACCCACCGTTTCCATGCCGTGGGGGTTGGTGAAGTGGCTACGGCACCGGGGCCCTCAGCCGTGCTGATGGCGGTTTCCAATGCCATCGGCGTCTGGTTGAACGAATATCCGGTGACACCGGAGAGAGTGCTCAAAAGACTTGGCAAGGGGACGCAGAGAATCCAGAAGGGGAGAAGGGGATGAGATCCTTAAAACACATCAGTGCTGGGACGGTGGACGAAGCCTGGTCACTTCTCAGGAAGTACAAGGGAAAAGCCAGGCTCCATGCAGGCGGCACGGACCTGCTTTCAACGTTAAAGGGAGAGATCCTGTTTGACTATCCTGAAGCTCTGATCGATATTAAGACAATTTCCGGCCTCGATGAGATCAGGGAGGATGGGGATTCTTTGAAGATAGGTGCCTTGGCAAAGCTTTCTGATATCGCGAAGTCTCCTCTTCTCGGGGAACGTTACGGGGTCCTCGCAAAAGCAGCCCGTTCCGTGGCAACACCCCAGGTGCGCAATATGGCTACCCTTGGCGGAAACCTTTGCCAGGACGTGCGGTGTTGGTATTACAGGTATCCGCGTCATATTGGGGGGCCGATGCATTGTCTGCGGAAGGGAGATGGACCGTGTCTCGCTGTTTCGGGTGACAACAGGTACCACGCTATTCTTGGAGGGAAGAGGTGCTTCGCTGTTTGCCCTTCGGATATTGCCGTGGCTTTGGCTGCTCTGGATGCACAGATCAAGATTGCATCCCCAAAGGGAGAGAGAAGGATCGCGGTGGCAGACTTTTTTGGTACACTTGGAAATAGCCTCAAGCGTGACGAGATGGTAACGGAAATCGAGATTCCCAGGGCTACGGGGCCGGCAACAAAGCAAACGTTCCTTAAGTTCACCCTGAGGAGGCCTGTCGATTTTGCCATTGTGAGCGTTGCTACTATCATCACGATGGAAGGAGGAATGTGCTCGGATGCGCGGATTGCACTCGGAGCCGTTGCCCCCGCACCCGTAAGGGCGCGGAAAGCTGAGGAGGTCATGAAAGGACGATCGATCGACCAGAAGGTTGCCACGGAGGCGGCGGATCAGGCAGTTGCGGGTGCGAAGCCGCTTAGCATGAACGCATACAAGGTCGAGATCACAAGAAGACTTGTAGAAAGGGCGATCCTCTCACAAGACAATTAAACTCTTTTTTTTAAGAAAATTGTCATCATGGGTAGAAAATGATTGACAGAATTGAATCGAGTCTTATAATTTTTTAAGGAGAGTGAAAGTGGAAAAAATAGGAACAAAAATCAGAATTGAGCGAAAAAAGAGTAGGTTGACTCTGAAACAGCTGGCTAAAAAGGTAGGGATAAGCGCTATCACCCTCCAAAGAACTGAAACCGGGAAGAGCAGCCCTTCTGTCGTTCTTCTTTCTGAAATTGCTAACGTTCTGAACAAGCCGATCTTTACATTTTTCGAGCAAAAGACCAAGCCTTTTATTCAAATCAAGCGAAAGAACCAGCGGTCTATCTCAAGTCCCATGCTAAAGATTAAATTGATAGGACCTCGCAAGATGATTGCGGACAACATTGTGGTTACCTACGGAGAGCTGAAGAAAGGTAAAAGAATAGACCCCCACACCAACGAGGGCGTTGAATTCAATTATAACATTGAAGGAAAGGCTGAGCTGAGGTTGGATGGTCAATGCTATTATTTAGAAGCTGGAGATAGTAGTGTTTTCAATGCCCGATTGGAACATTCCGTTACGGCACTTGAAAAATTGAAGTTTTTCGGCATCTACATAGAAGATAAGGACTAATTCGAAAAAGGAGCCCGGAAGAAGACGATAAATCCCAAAAGAGTTTGTCCATATATACTCCCCGAACAGCCTTGAGTTTCTCCGTGACATCCCCAAGAGCCCTGGAGATTGGTCTTAGGGTTTAAAAATCAACTCGAGGGGTGGGGCGGTTTTATCGATCTTCGTGCCCACCGATGTCGAGCAGTAAGCACAGAGATATTCGTATTCCTCTCCTTCGGGCAAGACCAGAAGCAATCTCTTCCTCACAGGCATGGCCGATCTGCATTGAGGACAGTAGAGGGAGGTGGCTTCGAACTCCTCAAAACTGGGCTGTTTCATCTTTCTATTATAAAGGAAATGGGCTTCACGGACAATGAAGAATTTAGGTGAATACACAGTGCAGCATAGCCGCAACCAAATCACACTGTGTCTCTCACAGAGCTCGCAGAGGCACAGGGTTCTTGAGTCAAATCGTTCAGGAAACGATTCGACTCAAACTGCCATGATAATGTTTTTGACAGCGAGGCCTTGGCCTGATTCCCCTTCTGAGGGAATCAGGCCAAAAATATATTCTCAGTGACCTCTGTGAGCTTGAGCGTAGCGGGCGAGAGATCATCATGATTTTGCGCGTTAGGAGTACAGATTCCGAAAATGATTACACGGATTTCCAGAAGCGTCGAGGATAATTTTAGTAACTTTCTTGGAGACCTCAGAAAGGCGTTGAAAAGAGAGAGAAAATTGGGATAGAATGCCTCTCGGGGGGATTTTATGTCCGGGAAGAAATGGTTTTTTCTTTCCTTTTTGTGTCTTCTCATCTTTTCTCCTCTTTCTGTTTTTTCAGAAAACAAGAAGGACGACCTCTATAGTAAGGCGGGTATCCAACCCATCAAAGGGAACACAAAGGTTCCCAATTTGAATCTGACGGATCTCAAAGGGAAGAAGTGGGAGACGAAGGATCTTAAAGGGAAGGTGATCTTTCTCAATTTCTGGGCGACCTGGTGTGGTCCATGCAAAGAGGAGATGCCTTCCATGGAAGAGCTCTATCAGCAATTCAAAAGCAAGGATTTCATCTTTCTGACGATTTCCGTCGATTATGAGAAAAAGGAGATCGTAAAAGAATTTATTCAAAAGCATCGCTACACCTTTCCCGTCTTGCTCGACCCAGAATGTGCGACCCTCGATATCTTCCAGGTACAAGGAATTCCCACCACCTTCCTCATCGATAAGAAAGGGATGATGATCGGAAAGGCAACCGGCCCCAGGAATTGGAAAAAGCCGGAGGTCGTTTCAATCCTCAATAGCCTCCTCGCAAATTGATAAAATCATGATTACTCAGATTTCAATA
>Ga0214473_10009878_pt1 | contig 11264 bp, 9 predicted proteins | sample RVTome_7_FD_203509 | JGI IMG/M metagenome (GOLD analysis project Ga0214473, IMG submission 203509) | Soil microbial communities from uranium-contaminated site in the Upper Colorado River Basin, Wyoming, United States - RVT98D197 | ecosystem: Environmental > Terrestrial > Soil > Contaminated >...
ATGGTCGGGGGAAGCATCGCCCTGCTGATCGTCGGAATGGCCATCTTTGCGCCCTGGCTGGCGCCCTACCATCCAATCGATGACGCCGACCTGAGGCACGCCGAGGAGCCTCCCAGCTGGACCTATCTTTTTGGAACCGACAACCAGGGGAGAGATATTCTTTCCCGGGTGATCTATGGGGCGCGGGTATCTTTGAGCGTGGGGTTGGTGTGCCAGGGGCTCAACAGCATCATCGGGATTATGCTGGGGCTGACCGCGGGCTTCATCGGCAAACGCTGGGATGATTCGGTCATGGCCCTGACCAACATCATGCTTTCCATCCCCTCCCTCGTTTTCGCCCTGGCGATCATGGCGGTTCTTGGGCCGGGCCTCGTGAATATTTTTCTGGCTGTGGGTCTTACCAACTGGGCCTACAGCTGCCGCGTTACGCGCTCGCAGGTTCTCTTTTCCCGCTCCCTGGATTATGTGCAAGCCGCCCGGGCCCTCGGATACAGTCAGGGGCGGATCATGTTCAGCCAGATCCTGCCCAACATCGTGGGCCCGATCCTGGTCGTGGCCACCCTGGGAGTGGCCGGCGCGATCCTCCTCGAGGCTTCTCTATCTTTCCTCGGCCTGGGCGCCCAGCCGCCCACCCCGAGCTGGGGAGGAATGCTCTCCACCGCCCGGGACCAACTCTTCACCGCCCCATGGATCTCCATATTTCCAGGCCTGGCCATCTTTGTCACCGTGCTGGGTTTGAACCTCCTGGGAGATGGCTTACGGGATATTCTCGACCCTCACACCACCCGGCAAAGGAGATGAAAAGCGCCCGAGTTTAGGCCTTGTTGGGCGCTTTATGTCCCATTTGGTTCTTTCGGGAGTTGAGCACTATGCCAGACGCCAACAATCCAAACACTCTTCCCTTTCACACGATAAAAAAAACGGTACGGAGATACGATAACTTCTGGAAAAGGCAGGTCAGGAAATTCAGGCAGTATCCTGCCCGATTGCGGAAACTTTCGGAGCCTGGACAAGACCTTTTCCGCCTTTTGCCGGAAGGCGACCGCCGTAGGTGGGTTCTCGCGGTAGATATACCCAATGGCGGCAAGGAACTGGTTGCGCCCCGAAGGAGTGAAAAGGACTTTCAAGGCTTCGTCTCTTTCAACAAGGAATCGGCCTCAGCGAGAACCGCCTCGAGGTCATACCCTTTGCCCTCTTCGATCTCTCTTTCGCCACGGGCGAGAAGGCGTAAAACTTCCAGCTCATGCTGGGAGTACTTATACGCTTCCATGCTGACCATCACGGCAGCAGCCCGACCCCTCTGGGTGATGACGAGAGGCTCCCGTGAAGCGTTTACCCGCTTTACGATCGCACTGGCGTCCTGTCGAAGATCAGTAATCGGTATTATATTGGGAATTTTAGCCATTGGTAATACCTCCTATGATAATGTTAATGATACTACCAGTTGTAATGAAAAGGAAGAACGATCTTGGCGCCCAGCGTCGCGGCTCATGGGAAGCCGGGTCTCCCGGCGATTCGCTGGAGCCGATTGCTAACCCCTACACTCTTTGCCCCATGACCATTGCAATCATTTTTCCACCGGGACTCTTGGAATTGAGATATGCTGCTCTGGATTGTGCAGCGGATTGTGCAGCGTCGTATCTAATTCTCGGGAAGAATTCCAAAAACACGACTTCGGGGAGAACTGGTCACAGCAATTGGCGGGCTGGGGAAGGTCTCTGCGGCTTCTCCGAGTGGAGCCTCGCAACGATTTCTTGGGCAATTTGAGGGGCATTGCCCCCGGCACGGTTGTTGATCATAACAATCATTTTTATCCCCTGCTCGATTCCCTCACGGATTAATTTAACCGTGTCTTCGACCATCGCAGGATTCAGCATGTCATCGATCATCTTATCGAAGGGAAAGGCCTTCGCATAGGAGTCTTCATAGCTCATCCGCAACGGGGTCATGAGACGAATAAGGCCTCGTTTTCCGGAATTGAAAAACCTTCCTTCGGCCCTGGAAAACTGCTTGGACAGGGGCGGAAGCCAGGTCCAGTGGGAATAGACCAGCCCGACCCCACGCTTTTCCAGGACGTCAAATACCGGCTTGCTCAGGTATGCCTCCGTGCGCAGTTCGAGATGGTAACGGTTGTCTGCGGGGATCGCCTGAAAAAAAGAATTCAAGGATTCGGCCAACACCCCGATCTCCATTCGTTCATTCTTGGGGTGGTATTCCTGTTCAAAAATCAATCCCCCCAGGAATGGCCCCAAGATCTCCACGGCCGGTTCGTAAAACTGTTTCGTGAAGATTTCCGGATTCAGATAGGCTTCGTTGGCAACAAACTTTCCCCCCTGACGGATCCTTCGGGCGCAAATCACCTGGGGGACTTTGAGGACAAGTTGGTCCCCCTCTTGGAGGTATTGCCGATATTGCCTTAGGGTGTGATAATTTTGGGTGGATTTTCCTGCCGGGTCCAGCAGAGGCCTGTAAAAGGTGTAATCGATTTCCAGAACAGGGAAGTGCTCAAAGTATTCGGCGACGCTTTCCACGGGCAGGACTTCTTCGACAAAAGCTTTGTCCCCCACTTTGTGGCTTCGCCGGGTGATCCCTTTTTCATACCGGCCCTGAGTATAGATCTGCCCGATCCATCCCGCATACCGGTCGCTGGCCGTGCCCAAGAAAAGATTTGGATGGATTTCCCGAAACCGGAATTCAAGAAGGGCGGCGGATTTTTCCATCTTGATTCAGGCCAGAGCGGCGGAGCCGCAACCAAAAGAGAGTGCCTAAAATGCCTAAAGTGCCCTTAAGTGCCTAAAATTTACAGAAAGTCTTTACAAAATTTAAAGAGTTTGGACGTTTGTAGCAATAAGTCTGCTTTCCCCAAGACACCTCTTGCCTCTTTTCGAGCATCCCTTCCATCCTCATATCTCTCGTTCAAACGCCCAGGTAGCGCATGCGGATTTCCGGATGCTCGGCCACATCCTGGGCTGCGCCTTCGTAGCAGATCGCCCCCTTCTCTATGAACAGAATCCGCTTACTGACATTCAAGGCGATCTGGGTATCCTGAATGACCAGCAGCATGCCCACCTTTTCTTTCTGGAGGGCTACGATCGTCTCTGAAATCCTCTTGACGTACTCGGGCGCCAGGCCCTCCGTGGGTTCGTCGAGCATGAGCAGTTTCGGCTGGGAGCCCAAAGCCCGGGCGACGGCCAGCATCTGCTGTTCTCCGCCGCTCAGTTGCCGGCCCCGGTTCTTGAGCCGCTGGGCCAAGGGGGGAAAGAACCCGAGGATCTTGTCCAGGTATTGCGCGAAGGACCAATGGTTGGAAATTCTTTTTTGGCCGATATACCCCATCTTGAGATTTTCATAAACCGTCAAAGTCGGAAAGATCTCCCGGCCCTCCGGAACCAGGCTGATCCCCCGCTTCAAAATTTTATAGGGGGGCAACCCGATCATCTCTTCGTTTTCGAACCTGATGGACCCCCTGGCCCCTTTATGAGCCCCCATAATGGTTTTGAGGGTGGTGGTCTTTCCCGCGCCGTTGCGGCCCAGGAGGGAGACCGTTTCGGACGGCCCGACCGAAAAGGTCACCCGGTGTAGGATGTGGCTCAAACCGTAATAGGCATGAACGTCTTGCAGTTTTAACACGGCGATTCCCTCAGGTAGCACTGCTGGACTTTTGGGTTCTTCCGGATTTCTTCGGGGGAGTCACAGGCCACGACCGATCCACTGTCCATGCAGGTCACTCTATCGGAGATGTTCATGACGACTTCCATATCATGCTCGACCAGAATGATGTTCACCTGCTTGGACAGTTCTTTGATGAAATGGGCGGTCTGCCGGCTTTCCTCGGGGCTCATCCCGGAAGTGGGCTCGTCGAGCAGGAGAAGGGCGGGATCGGTGGCGAGGGCAATCCCCATCTCCAAGTAGCGTTGTTCCCCGTAGGCCAGAGTGTTGGCGAGAACGTCTCTTTTATGGGAGAGCTGAACCCGCTTCAGGATGGCGTCGGCCTTGTGGCTGAGGTCCTCATGGGCCTTCCAATTCCTCCAGAAGTCGAACGTGATCTTGCGCGACTGAGCGGCCACCCGGATGTTTTCAAAGGCCGTTAAATTGGGAAAGATATTGGTTAATTGAAAAGATCTTCCGATCCCCAACAGCGAACGCCGGTAACTCGGGAATTTGGTGATCTCCTCTCCTCGAAAGAAGATCTGGCCTTGCGTGGGAAAAAGGTGCCCGGAAAGAAGGTTAAAAAAGGTCGTCTTCCCCGCTCCATTGGGGCCGATGATGGACATCAATTCCCCTTCTCTCATCTGCAAGCTGACTTCATTCACCGCTCGCAGCCCCCCGAAATCCCGGGTGAGGTTCTTGGTTTCGAGAATGACCGTGCGCTGCAACCCTTGGCCCATCATGGCTTGGACTCCTCTTCCGGTAAATTCGCCGCGACCTCAAGCGATGATTCCTTTGGCTTCGGAGCCAGGGCCGTGAGCAAAGATCCCATGATCCCCTTGGGGAGAAAGAGCACGAGAGCAACGAATAAAAACCCGGTAACCACTTCCCAATGCTCAATATGGCGGCTTAGGCCATCCTTCATGGCCAGGAACACCAGCGCCCCGATAAAGGGCCCTAAGAACGTACCGGTCCCTCCGAATAGGGTGATAACCAGGACGGTACCGGAAGTCATCCAGTACAGGATGTACACATCACAAAACTCCAGGAAGACTAAAAGGAGGGTGCCGGCTACCCCGGAAAAAAAGGCCGACAGCACAAAGGCACTCCACTTCACCCAGTAGGTATTATACCCGCAGGTCTGGGCGCGCTGATCGTTTTCCCTCGCCGCCTCCATGACCTTGCCGAAGGGCGAATTGACGATACGCCATTGCAGAAAGACGCAGAGAAGGAAAACGGCTAGAATGAAATAGTATTTATGGGCGGAGGCGCCGGTCAGCGGAATCCCGATGGATAGGTTGAGTACGGGGATCCCGGTCATGCCGTCATGGCCGCCGGTTACGGAGATCCACATGTGGGCAATGTAGTAAAAGACCATGGACATGGATAGGGTAATCACCGCCTGGTAGGCCCCGGAACTCTGCAAGGCCAGAAAGGCGATGATGACCCCGGTGGCCGTCGCGGACAGGGCACCCAGGAGCATACTGGCTTCCAGCGGAAGCTGGAAAAATTTGAGGCAGATCGCGGTGACATAGGCCCCCACGCCGAAGAAGGCCGCATGGCCGAAAGAGATCACTCCCGTGTACCCCAGGGCCAGATTAAATGACAGGGCGAAAAGACCAAAGACGAGGATTTCCGAGAAGAGCGGGATCGACACGGGAACGACCTTGGCAATCAAGGGCAGGGCGATCAACAGGGCTGCCCCGATTGCCACGGCGCCGAGAGTCTTGCGCCGCCCGAACCCCACTTCTGTATTTCCGGTGGAGGATTGTTCGTTCGCCAAGGTTTCTCCTATTCCAGGCCGAACAGGCCGCGAGGCCGGGTTAGGAGCACGACCGCCGCGACGACGAAAATAACAATCTCACCCAATTGGGAGCAGTGGGGAAGCAGCGGGAACAGGGTCAGGATTTGGCCGACCAAAAGCCCCGAGATGATCGCCCCCCAGAAGCTCCCCAAACCTCCAATGATCACCACGATAAAACACTGGATGAGGATCTCCCCCCCCATCGTAGGTTGAACGGCGAGGATCGGCCCAACCAGGACGCCCGCAAAGGAGGCGATGGCCAATCCCAGGCAGAAAGTAAAAGTCCATATCTTCCGGATATCCGTCCCCAGGACCTCAACCATCAGGGAATTGGTGGTGCCGGCCCGGATGATCATTCCCAGGTCCGTCCTCTGCAGGAGCCACCACAAGGCGGAAGCCAGGAGGACGGTGATGAGGATCAGGAAGAAACGGTACTGGCTGAAGGCCACCCCGCCGATCATAAAGAGGGGTTCCGCCAAGGGTTTCAGATAAGGCAGCCCCAGGTTGCCAAAAATCCACCGGACTAAGTCAGGGGCAGCAAAGCCGAGGCCAAAGGTAACCAGGATGCCCAGGAATTCACTCTCCTTCCGATTGTACGTCGGGCGAAGCAAATAGGACTCCACCAGGAACCCCATGCCCGCACCCACAAAGGGAATGATCGCCAGGGCCACCCAGAAGCTTCCGGTCAATCTGAGAAAAACCCAGCCCACATATGCCCCGAGCATGTAGAAGGCTCCGTGGGCAAAGTTCATAATCCCCAGGAGGCCGAATATAATGGTCAGTCCCAGCGCCAGGAGAACGAAGATCGACGAATTCACCAGCCCCAGGTACATTTGCTGGAGCCAGACCGAAAGGGGAATGGCGCCGACTAAGTTGAACCATTCAAGGATTGAATCCATGGATTCATGCCCTCATGGAACGGTTTACTCAATAGGTGCATAAGAATTTTCTGAAAAATTACTTGCGCCCTTGCAGGCAAAGGGGAAAACCGACTTTGGCGATGGTCACGAGACCTCACCCCCGGTGCCCTTTACCCCCCCACCCGAACCCTCCCCCTCGGAGGGGGGAGGGAGGCCCTGCACCACGTAGGGTGCAGGACAATGCCCTGAACCTCACATGGTTCAGGGGGTGGGGGTGATGCTCTTGATGCTTTTTTTGCATCGTTTAGGTTTATCCAAAGGGGCCGATCTTCCGCACCCTCGGGGGAAGATCGGCCCCCAAAGCACTTGTTCACATTCCTTTTTCTTTACAGGAGAGCAGGATATCTTCTCCGCTCACGGATTCGACCATGGTGAAGAAGTCCCATTGGTTCGCCATCTCTCCTTTCGCCTTCCCCTTCATGAAGTAGAACTCCTGGATCGTTACGTGGTCGCAGGGGCGGATATATGCCTCGCTCTTGAGGTATTTGAACTTCCGGCCTTCCAGGGCCTTGGCGACCTTCTCGGCCTGGAGGCTCTTAACCTCGTTGACCACCTGGGTGAGCAAATGGGGGGTTTCGTAGGCCGGCTGGGCGTATCCGGCGGGCATGCGGTTCGCCTTGGCGAAAAACTTTTTATTAAATTCCTTCGCCGCGGGGTATTGATCTTCCAGCTTCCAGTACCAGGGCATGCCGGCATACATGCCTTCGAAGGAACCCAGGCCTGCGGCCGTCGCCCAGGGGACTTCACTCACCATAAACAGGACCTTCATTTCCTTGGCCAGACCAAACTCGCGAATTTGCTTGATCAGGCTGATCTGTCCCGAGCCCCAGGTTACGATGAACAGGACATCGGGTTTTTGCGCCCGGACCTGGGGGATGAAAGTGGAGTAATCGGTGGTGGGGAATGGAGCCCAGGTGATGCCCGTAAAATTCTTCCCCCGCACTTTCGCCCAGTGCTCCAACGGGGGAACAAACATCTTGGGCCAGGAATAGTTATCCGCCAGCAGATGCCACTTTTGGCCCTTCACATGCGTGGCCGCCCATTTGGCGCCCGCCGCGGATGACTGGAACGGAGTCACGTTAAGGCCAAAACTGTACTTAAAGAAGTCTTTCTTGAAGTCCAGCATGTATTGCGGGAGGGTGAAATAAAGGATGTTTCGCTTCTTGGCCAAATCATTCAAGGCCATCTCTTCGAACCCGCTGCAGGCCCCGGTCATGAAGTCAATTTTTTCATTGTCCAACAGTTCAATGGCCTTGCGGGTGGTCACGGCGGCGTTGAACTCGGTATCCCGGATAATCAAATCGATCTTCCGGCCCAGCATTCCTCCCTTGGCGTTGATCTCCTCCACGGCAATCTCAGTAGCCGCCTTTTGATCGGCTGCCAATTCCGCCAGACCGCCGGTGAGGGGGATGAGCACCCCATACTTGATCGGGGCCTCTCCCAGTCCGTATTTTAAGAACCAGGGCCCGGTTTGGACGACCAGGCCCACTCCGGTTGCCAAAGTGGCTTTTAAGAATTCCCGTCTCTTCATAATACCCTCCTTTCTGCGATTTTTTTTGTGGTATGGGAAATTATAATTTTTTTCGTCGGCCCAATTTTAGGTACTTTAAACCTAGGCGCTTATCGCCTAGCTAAAATAATCCGGCGCCTTCGCGATAAATCCTCCCTCACCCCCCTTTTACAAAGGGGGGTTGGGGGGATTTCTGGGATTTTCGCTGCCCCACGAGGACCACTTTTTCTGTGCGAGGTCGCGGAAAAAGCGCAGTCCCTTACGAATGAAATTGTACGCAAAATGGCCACAAATTTTTTCCGTGTTTCCCGGCGTAGGGGCGACCGGCCGGTCGCCCCTACTATCTCATCGGGCGGGAGGCCCACCTGCTTCCATCATTGCCCGGTAGACCTTTTCGGGGTTGGCCGGCAAAGAGCGGATCCTTCCTCCGCAAGCATGGGCGACCGCGTTGATGATCGCTGGCGCGGTTGGAATGTTGGGCATCTCACCCATTCCCTTGGCTCCATACGGACCGAACTTAGTCTTCATCTCCAAAATGATTGGTTTTATGTTCGGCACGTCCAGCGTGGTCGGAATCAGAAAGTCCTGGAGGTTCAGGTTCTGAATGTACCCATCCTTGACGATGATCTCCTCCATCAAGGCGTACCCCAAACCCATCGCCACCCCGCCCTCGATCTGGCCCTCTACGGCGTTTGGGTTGATGGCTTTGCCCACATCAAAGGCCGCGGCAAAATCACTCACTTCCACTTCACCGGTATGGACGTCGACAACCACTTCGGCCATCTGCGTCGAATAAGCATAAACGAAGTAGGGGTTTCCCTGACAGGTTTCGGGGTCCACACCCAGGGGAGGAGGAGTCCACCAGCCCTGCCCGATCAGCCGCTTTCCCGCGGTCATCGCCCGGGCGGCGGCATCTTTGAACGAAACAAAGCGGTTCGGATTGTCCCGGTCATAGATTTTGCGGTTCTTGGCCTCCAATCTTCCCACGGGCACAAAGAGCATTTCGGAGGCCACCTCCATTATGGATTCTTTAACTTGCCGGGCCGCGAGAATGATGGCATTCCCCATTAAAGTGGTCGACCGGCTTCCCACGGTTGGCCCGGCTTCCGGTACCAGGTCCGTATCGGGGGGAACCAACCGGATATCTTCAACGTTCACGCCCAACTCTTCCGCGCAAATCTGCGGCAATACGGTGAAAGATCCCTGTCCGATTTCCGTTATCCCCGAATAAAGGAGAACCGAGCCGTCTTCCTGAACATATACGTTTGCCCCGCACCCGTCAAAACTGGCCCCGAAACTGGTCCGGTAAAAACCCATCGCCACGCCCACACCGCGGCGGCGCGTACGATTTTTATCGACGTACCCGGCTTCCCGGTACCGCCGGTCCCAATCAAAAGCATGGGCACAGGCCTCGATCGTCTCCCGCAGGCCCACGCTTTCTTCAAGGATTTGGCCCGTGGCCGTTCCCGAGCCCAATTTAAAGGCGTTCTTTCTCCGGATCTCCAGGGGGCTCATCTTCAACTCGAGCGCCAATTCATCGATCATCGATTCGTGGGCAAAGCAGACCTGAGGGGCGCCAAATCCTCTCATGGCCCCGCCGAAAGGATGATTGGTAAAGCAGAGATAGGTATCGACTTTACAATTGGGGATCTCGTAGGGCCCGGCCATCATGATGGTGGAATGGATATTGACCAGGGGACCGAGGGAGGTATAGGCTCCTTTCTCGTTATATATCGTGCCTTCGAAGGCCACCAGGGTCCCGTCTTTTTTCGCCCCAATTTTAATCTCCATGGTATGGGGGTGCCGTTTGGAGGTCTGGAGGGTGACTTCCTCCCTCTGCAGAGCCAGGCGGACCGGGCGTTTCGTATGGACTGCCAAAACGGCTGCCCGGCATCCGATGTCGATGGGTGAATCTTCCTTTCCCCCGAATCCGCCCCCCATGGAAATCGACCGGACGCGGACTTTATTCATGGGAAGCCCTAAAACAGCCGCCACATTTCTCCGCACGGAAAAGGGAGCCTGCATGGGGCCCTGGATAAGAATGCTGCCATCGGCCTGGGGAACGGCCATCGTCATGTCAGGCTCTAAGTACCCGTGCTCAACCAGGGGGACCTTATAGGTCCTCTTTAAAATGACGTCGGCTTCCGCAAATCCCTTCTCTACGTCCCCTTTGCGCAATTTGTGATGGGTCAAAAGATTCCCTTTTTCATGAATCGCGGGGGCTCCGGGCTTCAGAGCCTCCAGCGGGTCAAAAACCGCGGGTAGGCGTTCGTACTCCACTTCAATCAGGCCGAGAGCCTTTTGGGCGATCTCTTCGGTCTCCGCAGCGACGAGGGCGACGGTATCCCCTACGAAACGCACTTTATCCCCACAAATCACGGGCTGATCCGGGATGGCCACCCCGAAACCGTTTCTCCCGGGGACATCTTTGGCGGTCAATACCGCCGCGACGCCGTCCAGCTTTTGCGCCTTTTCGGCATGAATGGCTTTAATCCGGGCGTGCGGGTATGGACTTCGCAAAATCTTCCCGTGTAAGAAACCCTCCTGGGGGTAGTCCGCACCGTACGCCAGCTTGCCCATGACCTTCAATTTGGCATCCGTTCTCAAAACGGACTGGCCGACCGTGGTCAACTCCGGCTCTGCCTTCGTTGGGATCAGTTGCGGGAGAGTGATGGGCTCCCGGGTGAGGACTTTCTTCTTTTTTTCATCCTGACGATTCATATCGGTATCCCCTAACCTGGCATAGCCAGACCCAAAGAGGTTTTATTCCTTGTTTCGTTGTAGGGGCGACCGGCCGGTCGCCCCTACGCCAGGGAACACGGAAAAATTCAATGCCTCCGATTCAAGCTGGCCTTCTGCACGGCTTTGACGATCTTGCTATATCCCGTACAGCGGCATAGGACCCCGGAAAGACTCTGCCGAATCTGAGATTCATCCGGATGGGGATTTTTCTCCAAAAGAGCCTTGGCCGTCAGGACCATGGCCGGCGTACAGAACCCGCATTGAATGGCCCCCTCATCCACGAACGCTTCCTGGATGGGGTCGAGTTCATCCTCTTTGGACAACCCTTCGATGGTGGTCACCGACTGCCCGGAAACCTTCATCGCCGGCAGGATGCAGGAGTTGACCGGCTCCCCGTTCACCAGGACCGTGCATACGCCGCATTCCCCTTCCCGGCATCCCACCTTTGTGCCCTTGAGGTTCAAAACATCCCGGAGCAAATCAACCAGCAAGAGATTCGGCTGAATTTTCGTCGATACTTCGCTTCCATTCAGGTTGAACTTGAGTTGAAGACCTTCCATGTCAGACCTCCTCCGCCACAGCCGCGCCCGCATTGGCCAGAGCCCGGCTCAGACCTCTTTTGACAAAAACCTTAACCATC
>Ga0214473_10009879_pt1 | contig 11263 bp, 9 predicted proteins | sample RVTome_7_FD_203509 | JGI IMG/M metagenome (GOLD analysis project Ga0214473, IMG submission 203509) | Soil microbial communities from uranium-contaminated site in the Upper Colorado River Basin, Wyoming, United States - RVT98D197 | ecosystem: Environmental > Terrestrial > Soil > Contaminated >...
CGGGCTCACTACCAACTTCTCAATCGAGCTTCTGCTCGGGGGAAGCTACCTTGCCGCTCGGGTAATCTGATCTTTCGAGACTGGGGCCGCAAGGTTTCCAGTCTCTGGCATTATTATTCGCTATTTATTCATCCCGCTCGAGGATAGAGCAGTAAAGGACAATCTATTTATTTGCAGTTGACATGTCCAACTGCCCAGAAACTCGAGCAGGTCAGTAAATCACCATTGGCCCTTGGCTAATGAATAGGCTATTCGCCTATTAATCCCGTACTTACCCGATTTGTGATTTACTGCACTCTCGAGGAAATCAGAAGTAATTTAGTTTCTTGGAGAGTGCAAATCCACTCTCAATTAAGAAGTCTATTAATTGAACTTTCAATTTCCTTTTCCTGACGTTTGTAACCCAACTCTCGCGAAATAATCAAGGCTTCCCTTCCAACCTTTTCTAAATGATTTTTATTTTTACTTTTAAATCTTATAGCCAGTTCTAGCTCTGTCCTGGCCAACTCCACCTTCCTAAAAAGTCTGTAGTCGGCACCCTGTCTTTCCACCTCATCAAATAATTTCCAGGCTTTATCTAAAGCTTTACTCGCGCCTTTGACATTCTCCATTATACCTTCGCACCTAGCTAACCCTTCAGCGGCGAGGCATTGAAGCTGGGTTGGATAGTTTGAAATTTTTTCTTCCAAAAAGGTTTTAACCTTTTCATATTCCGGCCAGTTTTTTGATAGCGCCTGAGATAGTGCCGCTTCTCTTATAAAACAGGTGATTTCGTAGGTATCGGCAATATCCAAATCTGTCACATCCTTAAGATATGTTAGTGCTTCTTTATACTTTCCACTTACTCGTAGGGTCGTTCCCATTCCTAAATTTGCAAGCTTAACTAATGTTATATCCTTAAGTTTGAGCGCAATTACTTTTAGCTCCTTTGTATACGCCCAGGTACGATTGGTGATTTCTTTAGGTTCCGACACTTGCATTACAACCCTTCTTCTTTCAAGGAGTAATTTAGCCAAAAGTGAGAGTAGCACTTTACGCCTGCCTTCACCTTTAGACAAAGCAAGTTCTTCTCTAATCCGTTCGGAAACATTATCAATCCACTCGCATGCCAGCTTTGGTAAACCATTAACAATTACCTCACTAATTTTTTCAAGATTCTCCTCAGCTAAATCAACAAAGAATTCATTTTCTTGCTGAAAGAAATCCTGCCTTAACCCAAATCTATGACTCAGTTCAAGAAGAAGTCTCCCTTCGAGTTCCTTTTTTCTCTGACCTGAGAGCCTTAATACCTGACAGAAAATTTCTAACTGCTTAAACGTAAATGTCCTTTCTCCTTTAATTACCCTGGAAATGACACTGGGGTCAATTCCCTCACACCCGAGTTTCTCCCACATCTCCAGGGCAAGCTGATTGAGAGTCATTCCGTTTGAAAATAAAATCCTGTTCCCCTTTCGGGTGTAGTACTTCTGAAGCGCTTTTGAGAGTGTACCTTCCAAGGTACTCTTAATTATATCACGCAATATCAAAAAAATGTTGACAGCTCTGTCAATGAAAAGCCCAATTTAAAGGTGTATATTGCGAAGTCCAAATGATTAAATTGCATAAATCGTTAACTAAAAGCAGAGTTGTGAAGAGTTTAGGAAAAACAGCATTAGTCGCTCTCTTTCTTGCATCATTTTTTTTAGCGAAAAGCTTATCATCAACACAAGCTCAAGGGCAAATTTTTTACGATGGTTTCTCAACTTTGGCTAATTGGGTCGAATCAAATGAACTTGATTGGAACATAGAATCGCCGGTGGAACAACAAGTGCCTAGACATGATTCAAATAATAAAGTCGTCCATGGAGATGATTGTGATAATTTTTGTCAAATAACTTTATTAACCTCGCTAGATCTTAGCTCTTCCAGCGGTGCAAGTATAAATTTCTGGAGATACGTAGACAACGACCTTGATTCAGGAGAATATTTAAAAGTTGAAATTTACAACGGGACAAGTTGGAATCAAATATTTTATTGGTCATATGGCTCGGGAAATGACAACAACTGGCACTACGAACAACTAATGTTACCTAGCCAATACCTTGTAAGCAATTTTAATATCAGATTCACAACTAAAGAAAGCAGTACTTCAGAAGATGTAGAAATTGATGATCTCTTAATATATGATGGAACATCTCTTCCTACCCCACCTCCGGGAGTAGATATATATACAGCAGACACAACTACTTCAGGATTTATAAGCCCGGGCCAAGCTATACCTAGTGAAATTGAAACCGCAGGAGATGTAGACTGGTTTCGAATTAATCTTACCCAAGGACAGAGTGTTCAATTTGACCTGGAAGGTAAAGATACAAACAAAGGCACGCTCTTTGATCCATATCTGAAAGGTATATACAATTCGCAGGGCAACTCGATATCCGGAACTTCGGATGACGATAGCGGAGCCGGCTTAAACTCAAGAGTAATTTTCATAGCACCCTACTCGGGTAATTTCTTTGTATCTGCCGGTGCTTGGGGATCTGATATTGGTACTTATACTTTAACCGCAACAGGAATGTCAGCTCCCACACCATCACCTACTACTACACCAAGCCCTACCCCTACTCCGTCCCCGACTCCCACCCCGACGCCGACTCCTACTCCCACCCCGTCGTCAACACCCACCCCCACCCCGACACCTCCGCCCACCGGTGAAGTTATACAACTTTTTTATGACGATTTTGAAAGCGCAGCAGGAAAGTGGACCGAATCAAATGAACTTGATTGGAATAGAGAGCTACCTGACGAAAAACAAGTACCAAATCACTCCTCAGGTAATTTGGTTGCTCAAGCAGATGATTGCGATAACTACTGCATAATATCATTAACCGATTCACTGGACTTAAGCTTATTTTCAGAAGCAACCATTAAGTTATGGCGATATGTCGATAATGACCTTGACTCGGGGGAATATCTTAAAGTTGAGATTTTTAATGGAAGTAATTGGAATCAAATTTATTACTGGACTAATTCTGCCGGCGACGATGACACTTGGCATTACGAAGAATACGCTATCCCCAGCAATTATTTTACTAATAATTTCAATATCAGGATTACAACTAAAGAAAGCAATTCCTACGAAGATGCAGAAATAGACGATGTCTTAATTGAGGTAGCTTTTCCAATGACTGCTCGACCAGTAAATAATAGGGTCGGTGTAGATCTTGAGGGATACTGTTCCTATTTGAATTATAGCAGTGCGACTCTTGTCGGACCATACGCCTACGATTGGATTTGTCAGAGCGATGACGGATATCAAGTGAAAATAGATGTGTCTCTAGTCTGCCTATGGAAAGATAGCGCAAGTCACCCATTTGCCGCTTTACTGGATTCTAACGACCCTAGTTCATGGTCATGTAACACACTTCCCCAATCCCCTTGGCCGGCTGGACCTGAAACAATTTTGATCCAACCTGCCACCCAAACACAATTAATTGCTCCGCCAGCTTGTCCCGCGGGAATTGGGCCAGATGGAATAACCGCAGGAGATTACCCTCCTCAAAGGCTTACTCAAGAACAAAGACAGTGGCTTTGGGATATTTTTGGAAAAGAAGCAGGAGAAACAGCTCCAGTTGGCTATGGAGGGGAAAGATGCGCGGAATCTAACGATGATTCTAATCAAAACTTTTTCGATATGGTTTGCCGAAGAGGACATGTCGGCCCTGGAGGAATTGTACCAGGAGACTATCCACCACAAGATTTAACTCAAGAACAAAGACAGTTTCTTTTTGAGGAATTCGGAAATCAAGGCACTGCTCCCGTAGGCTATGGCGGAGAGCGTTGCCTAGGGCAGGATCAAAGAAGTGTTTGGGACATACATGTGGCTGGAGTTTGCGCAAGTGGCGCAGTAGGACCCTACCAAATAAAACCCCAGGCTTATCCTCCAGAAGACCTTACTCAAGAAGAAAGACAGTGGCTTTGGGATATCTTCGAAAAAGGGGAAGGACAAGCCCCTGTCGGATACGGAGGGGAAAGGTGTCCCAATCAAACCGAAAACGCTCCTGCGCCAGACCGAACAGGATCACCCTATCCTTCTGTCCTTGGGAACCAGTCATGTGTCTCACCCAGCAATCTTCAAGTTGGAAACATTGCCGTTGCTGCAGTTTCTGGACTGAACGTAAGAGAACATCCCAGGCTATCTGCTAAAACAATCTTCACTTTATCTTATAGCGAACTTGTCAGTGTTGTTTCAGGCTCAAGTTGTGCGGATGGATTAGTTTGGTGGCAAATTGGCACTAGTAATGGGAATGGGGGATTTGTGGCCGAGATTGCAGAAGACGGCAAGAGGTTATTAATAAGAAACGGCGAACCGCTACCTGGATTCGAACCTTATACTTTTCCTGAACCAATTCAAGCAAGTGATCCGGACAATCCACCCCCAGCAGAAAGTAACTACTATGTTCCTGAAAACCCTGACAATCTGTATCTTGCAAACAGAATCCTACAATCAATTGCATCAGAAGCCGAGCAAGGTGGGCAATCAACTACAGAGGGAGAAAGAGCTTTGGGAAATATTTATAATGACACGCTCGGTGTACTAAACGACGCTGCCACATTATATCATTGCGGCAGTGTTGTAGCTCCTTATGCAGTTATGCTACTCGCCGCCGTTCAACCTGAATTCATCCCTCTCATGCCCGTTGCTACTTTGAAAATTGCACAAGAACAAGCAACATTAGATGATACACGAGGTTGTGCAGAAGGTATTTCTGACTTCGTAGATAAAGTAGTGACTGAATTAAATGTATATTACCAACAGAGCGAGAATATTACAGAGTTTGAGCAAACTGCTCTTACTTGTGGGGTTAATCCCGAAGACGCCATCTCATATTTGAATAGCGGAATGTACCCTGATTACAAAGCTCTCGGCTTAATATGTCTTTTCGGAGACGATGTTGTGAGCCAACTGACACCGATTTAATCGTTTTAGTTGCCCTTCCACTGATTATCGTTCTAAAAAGATTGATCTATTCCAATTTACATTAGGGTTTTGTGGAAACGGTAACTACCCTGTGACGGGGTAATTTAATTCCCTTTTCCGTATTAAACTTGGCTGCATATTTTTCTAAAAGTTGTCTGTCTTTTTCAGAATCAAAGTCTTCAAAAATTGGAACCCCTTGTAAAAACAAATCCAAATCATGATAAGAAACATAATATTCATTGCAAAAATACTCTTTTGCAAAAATTACCTTGAAACCCGCTCTTTCAAGCCCATATCTATCCTTATCTAATCTTGGTTTATCCCATTTACCAAAACCTTGTCCTCTACCAAAAATTTCCTTTAACTTTTGACAATCTTTCTCCCCTATATCAATCTCTATAAAATAACCGCCGGATTTCAATAACCTAAAAGCTTCCGGGAAACTTGAGGGGCCACGACGACTGTAAACAACATCAAAGTTAGAACTTTCGTATGTAGTTTTATAAGCGTCTTGAATCTCAAAACTCACATTTTTTACCTTCTTTTGCCTCTGAAGTCTTTTAGCTGCCTGAAGCATTCCCTTTGATAAATCAATGGCAATTATTTTTTTAAAATTGGGGGCAATTGAGAGAGTAAAACGCCCATCAGCACAACCAACATCTAAAGCAACCTTGGTTTTTTCACTCAAATCAAGCAGTTTTTCTTTGAAAACATCCTCAGGTTCACGGTCAAGACACTCTTTTGTACGTCTGCTTCCCGTACTACCATAGTCGCCAAATTTCTTTGCTACTTTATCGTAAAACTTATATGACATCTTTCTTAATCCGTGAATATTTGTACAAACATTTTTCCGTAGATGCCGTTGTCAATTACACCGATGGCGACTCTTCTAAAATTAATGTCTAAAATATTCTCTCTGTGACCGGTAGACTCCATCAAACCATTGTGTGCAGTAACAACCGTGGGTGCCAGTGCCAGATTTTCTCCTGCAAAAGTAAAGTTTATTCCTGCTTTGTTTAATCTATCCCCTGCATCATTTCCTTCAGGCGAAACATGTCCGAAATAATTCCTTTCCCACATGTCGGCAGCGTGCGCTCGAGCTACCGGCACCGCCTCTGTCCTCCACTCCAGTGCGCGAACTCCCCTTTTTACTCTTTCCTCATTTACCAGTCTAAATAACTTATTCTCTGAAGCCTCATCAACAGCCAAACCCCATGTTTCGGAAATTATGGGTATAGAATCATGACTATCCGTATTAATCGTTAAGTAAGTAAGAGAATCCTCCAATACTCCTCCAAAAACATCGACTATTTTTGCTTCAAGCACGGTTGTGTTTTTAACTAACACTCCACCAATTTTGGAATTAGTTATGTCGTTTTTAATATTAGGATAAACAGGAAGCGCCAAAAAAAGAGTCAGAATAAACGAAACCAAAATTATACCCTCGCCGGTTCCGGGAATTAAGGCTAAAACTTTCCCCCACCACTTCCGTGTTATGGACGCTGGGAGTTTTCTAACCGCAATAAAAGTTAGATAACCCATCACCCCCTCGGAAATCGTCGCAATCAGAAAAAATCCAATCGCATTTGAAATCGACCGCGACAGCGTAAAATTTTCCTGTAAAAGTTGGGATGCATATCGAAATCCCCATAAAGAAATCAAAAGTGAAGCCAAAAATGATATAAAGTTAGCAAGAATTGCCCAAAATCCCGCTCTGAATGCCTCACTTGCAAAGTAGATGATAATCAGAAGAATTACTAAGTCAACCCAGTTGCCTTGTAGAGATGGTAAATTCATAATAAATGTAAGTTTAGTTGGCCTCACGGCCAAATTTCCACATAAGTTCTCTTGCTTCGCAAGCTCCACTTGTGTGTCGACTAACTCTATTTCTTAATTTTCGCTTCGCGTTTCAATTGTGTTAGTCGCCACATGAACAGCTTCGGTTTGCTCTTAACATTGTATGCGTCTTTGACAAAGTTTCTTGCAGCTTCTATAAGTCCCCTAGGACTTTCCTTAGCCAGTTTAATATAAAGAGATTTATTTTTTAAATCCCCAAGTTCCTTAGCCAACTCATACCCATATTTTTGAAATTCATGGCTAATATACTTGTCCTCATCGCTTATATAACTAGTTAGAATATCTCTAACAATCGAAAAACCTTTCTGTTTTGGTTTCTTATTCTTGTCCATTTCATTTACCTGCCAACTTTCCCTTGAAAACTGCGACCAAAGGAAGAAGGGCTAAAAAAGCAGATATCCAAAAAACTCCGTCGAGAGTTCCTAAAATTAGAAAACTAATAAGAAGCAGGGTTAAAGAAAATAATGAGCCGATTATAACAGATATTTCTCGAAACAAAATTGCACGAGCCGAGCTTTTCCCCTCAAGCGCCTTTTTATATGTTAATGCATTTAAAGGTAAAGCAACCATTCTTTCCCCGAAGTTCCAAAAACTGTCAGCAAAAACAAAAGACGCAAATGACCTATCTACTGCCCTTATTACCCAGGAAAGAAAAACTAATGGAGAGCCTACTTTAACAATAGTCTTTTCTCCCTGTTTATCCACCCACTGCCCGACGGCTAAGGAAAATATTGAAGCAACCAACGCGGAAAGAGTAACTATTTGCCCCATAGAAATCACCTGGCCAAAAAAGATAAACAAAAAAAGCGGCCAGACCACACCATAAGTTGTAACTTCCCCTCCGCTCCCGATATAGGCAAGGGAAATTGACTTTAGCCTTTTTATTAAGGCAAAAACTTCTTTGAATTTTACGTCTCTTCTCTGTCTTTTGTCGTGGTCTTTGCCTATTAGAACGAACGCCAAAGTCATAAAAAGTGCGGCAATAATAAATATCATCCCAAACCCAAAAAAAGTCGCGATTATGGCTCCTATAAGGGGTGTTGCTACGGACGCAAAAGTTTCAAGAAAACCGGCTTCGCTTATGCTTAAGCCAAAATGTTTTTCGTCTCCTGTTTTAATAAAATAACCATGATAACCCCACCAATAAAAACCTGAGTGTATACCGATTGTAATTAGAGCAAGCGGAAAAAGGATAATATTATTTTTTGCAAAAAGCATCAAAAGTATAAATAAGAAAAACGGTAGTGCTGAGGCTCTCATAACTCCCTTAAATCCTATTTTCTGGCTTAAATTCTCTGAAACCGAAATCGTCACAAGTTTTGCTAGTTGCTCTAAAACATAAAAAGAAATGACCAAAAAAATCGCAGTTTTATAAGAAAAGCCTGATTCTGTGGCTGATATATAAATATAAACAGGAGAGAAAAGAGAGAGAAGGATAATTGAAATACGCCTTGCAACTCCTCCCCAAAAAAGAGTCATAAGTTCCTTTCTAGGCAGATAATATGTCTCAAGACTTTGTGGAAGGTGTCGCAATAACATGGTCAATTATATCTTTTACTATTTTATCAATAACCCCCCCAAAAACTGATAATTCCTCAACTGTAAAATCTTGTAATACATATTCCTTCCCAGTGAGAGAGTGCTTCGCACCTCTCACGGGACCACGTGAGATGCTTTCAGCTATCTCACTGTGGCGATTCTCTATCCCTACCCTTACATGCCAGAAATTTTTTATGCCAAGTGACCGATAAACAGATAGTAACCCATTATGTTCTCTCGGTCCTTTCCCTTTTTGAACTTTATAATCACCCAACTTAATGTCTAAATCGTCATGAATTACGTAAAGATCGTCAGGTGATAATGAGTGTTTTTTGTATGCATAGGAAACCGAAGAGCCCGAGTTATTCATGAAATTAAGAGGTTGTATAAATTCCATTTTTTCTCCTTCTATGTCAAACCAGATGTATTGAAGCTTGCCTTTGCTGCTCTTTCTCCACTCTTGTTGCAACCCGTAACGCCTAACGCGTAACTCTTTAACTAACCTATCTACAACCATATATCCAACGTTATGCCTATTGTTCCTATACTTGTTCCCCGAATTGCCTAAACCAACTACAAGTTTCATTTAAACAATTTTAGCACCTTTCATTTTTTTTAATAAACAAGTCTTAGAGTATAATACTCTCGAAAGTCACCCCCATCTCTTACTTTTATGTCCAGACCAATAACTAAAGATAAAATAAACGATGCCTTGAGAATTGCTCAACTGGCCGCGATGGAAGCGGGAGATTTCGCTTTGGAGCAATTTACAAGGGTCCATGTATTAAAAGAAAAACCAATGACCAAAGATTTATTTACTTCTGTAGATATCGAATGCGAAAAAAGAATTGTAAAAATCTTAAAGAAAAATTTCCCAAATCACACATTGCTCACCGAGGAACGTCGACTACCCCAAAAATTAAAAAACTATGCTTGGTGGGTAGACCCACTAGATGGAAGTGTATCTTATGTTTTTAATTTACCATATTGGGGAGTATCTTTAGCCTTGATTTATGCAGGGGAACCAATTCTAGGCGTATCCTATTTCCCCCAACCTCGAGATCTATATTGGGCTACAAAAGGGGGTGGAGCATTTCTTAATTATAAAAAAATTTCTGTTGCAGGTCATAAAAAAGTTGTAGATGGAATCATTGGAATCGATTATGGCTACAGAGATGAAAGAGAAGAGGGAGTAAAAGATGTAACAAAAAAAATAAGCGATGAAGTCAAATATTTAGTAACTTATGCTTGTACTGCCGCTTCTATTGCTCTTGTTGCCGAGGGAAAACTTGTAGGGTATGTCCATCACATGGCAAGGAGGTTTGATTGCGCGGCTGGAGCTCTCCTTGTAACAGAAGCAGGTGGAAGAGTAACCGATACGAGTGGGAATCCTATCGACTGGAGAGATACAAAACCTGTGCATTTCACCTGTACAAATAGGAAAACCCATAAAGAACTCATAAGCATCTTGAACAAGTCGTCAATTACTCTCTGACACAAACGGAACGAAGTTGAAGATGCCGTATTTTTGACTTTTAATTTTTCCCTCCGGGCCAGAGGCCTCCGGGCCGGCGGCCTTTCCCTTTGTAAATTTTGTCATTACTTTATCCGAACCTTCCCCAATCGGAACAACGAGTACTCCACCTTCCTTTAACTGGTCAATTAACGCCTCAGGTATATCTTTTTCAATTCCTGCGGTAACCATGATTGCATCAAATGGAGCTTCCTCCTCCCACCCCCACTCCCCGCTTCCTTGTCTTACATTCACATTTTTATATCCTAATTTTTTAAGTCTTTTTTGAGCTCGGTCCGCCAGCTGGCGGATAATCTCTATCGTGTAAACTTTTTTAAATAAATGGGACAAAATTGCAGCCTGATATCCCGACCCCGTCCCCACTTCAAGCACTTTTTTACCCCGCGCAGCCTTGGCGAAGTGGGGCCTACCGTGACTTATCAGCAAATTAGTCATAAACGCAACCGTATATGGTTGGCTCATGGTTTGGTTATAACCAATGGAAACAGGTCTGTCTTCGTACGCAATATCTCTATATTTTTTTGCTACGAATTTATCCCGAGGAGTTTGAAGCATTGCAGATATAACCTCCGGGGCATCAAGGTTATATCTTTCCTTAATCTCCTCCACCATTCTCACTCGCTCATCCATTTTTAAAGACTAAAGAACGGAGAAACAGACGAACTAAAGAACAACGCAAATTCGGTTTTTCAGTCCTTCAGTTCTTAAGTCCTTTAGTTTACTTTAGACTTTCTTAACAAATTTTCGTGCGTATTTACCCAAAACCGGTACCTCCCACTCATCTCCTTGCCACGCTTTATAAATCAAAAGAAGCCATAGTATAAAAGCAAGAATTGAAATTAATGGTACTAAAGGCAATAACACTATGGTTATTCCAAATACCCATTGAAGAACGAAGAGGACTAAAAAGACGACAACCGACTGCATAGCGTGGAAACGAACGAATGGGTCTTTCTCTAAAACCAAAAAGATGACTCCGGTTACCGGACCAAGGACATAAGCTAATGCACCTGATGTATTTTTTGATAAACCTGTTCCTGATTTTTCTGCTGCCAAAATGCTCACCACCTTTCAGTTCACCTTAATCTTTTCAAAAATTGGCGTCTGGGTCAATATCTAGAAAAGAGTTTCCTGGTTAATCTCTTTTTTATCTTCCAAAGTCTTTGTGGAGGAGGGCCAAATCTTAACCTTTCCAAATACTCCATCATATCCCGGATCAATAACAATATCACCGCTTCTAACTTTATTTATTCCTTCAACTATTTTTGAGTCAACAACTTTCTGAATTTCTACTTCCGGAGTTGTCAGAAGTACATTAAATTCACTGCCGAATGAATTTATCAGCTGTTCATAAACCTTAGATACCTGCTGGG
>Ga0214473_10009880_pt1 | contig 11263 bp, 9 predicted proteins | sample RVTome_7_FD_203509 | JGI IMG/M metagenome (GOLD analysis project Ga0214473, IMG submission 203509) | Soil microbial communities from uranium-contaminated site in the Upper Colorado River Basin, Wyoming, United States - RVT98D197 | ecosystem: Environmental > Terrestrial > Soil > Contaminated >...
CGGAACCGGGCGGCTTGATCGCGCTTTCCGCGGCTCTTGTCGCGGGTTCGGTCCTCGTCTATGTCTTCCGCTTCGATCTCGAGGAGCCGCGCCGCTACCTCATGGCGCTCGCGACCCTCGGGTTCTTCTTCGCGCCGCTCTCGGAAAGACCGCTCCGCGCCGGGCTCTGGCTTCTCGGTGTTGCCATCGTCGCCTGGGGAGCTCAGCTTGCGGGCTCCGGTTGGGGCGGCTTTCCAATGTGGCTCGCCTGTTCGGTCGCCGGGGCGCTTCTGGTGGTCCGCGGAGGCTCGAGGGCGGCTCGGTACTATCTTCCGGAAGCGGGGAGCGAGACGGGACGCTCCCTCCAGCGCGCCATCCGGGCTCAGCTCCAGATTTCCATCGGCCTGTTTCTGTGTGGATACGTCTTCGATCGTTGGTACGGAACGCTCCTGGTCGCCCTCTCGGCCGCGTTCTTCGTTCGCTATGTGCTCCTCCAGTCGAAGCACCTGGGAATCGTCGCCGCTCCGCTTCCCATCGAGAATGGAATCGTTCCCGCCCAGAGGTGGGCGGTATTCGTCCTGTTCCTGGCCGTCGGGGCAACGAAACTCCCGCGGGCTCTCGTAGGAGAGGACCAGGGACCTCTGCTGCTGACCGCGGCGCTCCTCCTGGTCACCGCCGCGCTGGTCTTCGTCCTCTCACTCACGCGAACGGGCTGGCCGAGGGCGTTCGTGAGACGAGCGAGCTTCGCCGCCGGGGTGGTTCTTGCCGTGGCCGTCACCGCCGTCCTGGTGGAGCTCGAGTCCTGGGATCGGTCGCGCTACCGCGTGTTCGCCTCGTTCTGCATCGCGTTTCTCGTCGTCCTGCCGTTTCTCAAGAACCAGACCAAGCTCCTTGTCACCTGGCCCCGGCTCGCGGCGCTCGTTCCTCCGGTTGCGCTCTCCGCCATGATGACGCCCGTGACCGCAATCAGCGGCACGAAAGCCTCGTCCTCGACGACGGTCTTTCTCTTCGCGTTTTCCGTCCTCATGCTCGGCTACTACTTGCTCGTGGGCATTCGGATGAGGGCGAGCGGCACGGCCTATCTCGCGTCGTCGCTCGGGCTCGTTCTCTACCTGTTCTTCACCGGAGGAGGGGACCGGGGCTGGCAAGTGTTCCTGTTGTCCCTTGGATTCGTGCTCTACGCGATCGATCGGCTCGAGGGGGTATGGCGAGAGTCTCGCGCTCGTGAAAGAATTCCGATGCAATGACCAACCGGCATCCGAACGTGCTCTCCCCGGACGAAGCCTTCCTCGTGGTCATCGACGTCCAGGAGAGGTTTCGCTCCGTCCAAAAGGACTTCGAGCGTTTGCTCGCGGGCTCGATCCGATTGGTCCAGGCCTTTCGCCTTCTCGAGCTTCCGATACTCGTGACGGAACAGTATCCGGAGGGGTTGGGCCACACGGTAAGGGAGCTCGAGGACGTCCTGGGCGAGAGCCACGCCCTCCCAAAGACCTGTTTCAGCTCCTGCGGAAGCGAAGAGTTCTCCCGCAGGCTGCGCGAGCTCGGACGGCGACAGGCGCTGGTCTGCGGCATCGAGACCCACGTCTGCGTGAGTCAGACCGTACACGATCTCTTGCAGAGCGGTTTCACGGTTCAGGTCGCGGCCGACGCCGTCGAGTCCCGTAACCCACTGGACCGCGAGGTGGCGCTTCGCCGGATGGAGCGCTCGGGCGCGATGCTCACGACGTCCGAGGCGGCCGCGTTCGAGCTCCTCGGGGACGCGAAGAACCCGAAGTTCAAGGAAGTCCAGGCGCTGTTCAAATGAGTGGCGGGTCCGTCCTCGCCTTCGAGATGGTCTCCAAGCACTACCGCCACCCGAGCGGGGAGGTGCTGAAAGCCCTCGACGAAGTCTCCTTCTCCATCGCTCCTGGGAAGAAGCTCGCCGTCACCGGACGGAGCGGAAGCGGAAAGTCGACCTTACTCCACCTCGCGGCGGCGATCGACGTCCCGAGCGCGGGGAAGGTCGCGCTCCTCGGCCGCGACGTCTCGTATTTGTCGGATCGGGAGCGCACCCTCTTGCGCCGGGACGCCATCGGTCTCGTCTTTCAATTCTTCTACCTCCTCCCGCACCTCACGGTCTGGGAGAACGTGGTGCTCCCGGCCTGGATCGCGTCGGATTCAGGCTCGGACGACCGGGCGAAACACCTTCTCGAGCGTGTGGGTCTCGCGGGACAGACGGCGCAGGAGGCCTCGAAGCTATCCGGAGGAGAGATGCAGCGCGTCGCCATCTGCCGCGCTCTCCTGCGGAAGCCGAAGCTCCTGCTCGCGGACGAGCCCACGGGGAACCTCGACGACGAGAACTCAGGGAAGGTGATGGACCTTCTCATGAACCTCGTCGACGAGGAAGGCGGAACTCTCCTCTACGTCACCCACAGCCAGGAGCAGGCCGCTCAGGCCGATGAGCGCCTCCGCCTTCACGGGGGAAAGCTCGAGCCCGCGTGATCCGTTACTTCCTGCGCGCGGCGCGCGCTCACCTTCGAAGCGGCCGGAGTCTCTTCCTTCTGAGCCTTCTCGGTGTGGCTCTCGGGGTTGCGAGCGTCGTCGGGATTCAGATCATCAACCTCAACGCGCTCGGCGCCTTTCGGGGGAGTATGGAGGCCGTGAGCGGCGACGCCGATCTCACCGTCGTCGGCACTCTGCCCGTCCTTCCTGAAAGCGTCTATCCCGAAGTCCTCGCGACCGAAGGCGTCGAGGCGGCCTGGCCCCTCTATCGCCTCGACGTGGCGCTTGCAGACGGAAGCGGGGGGTTCGTTTTCCTGGAGCTCATCGGGGTCGACTTCTTCACTCCCATCGACGTTCCCTGGGAGGGTCCGGATGTCGACTTCTCCGAGGCTCTCAGTCGCCGCGGTTGGGTTGCGGTGACTCCGGAGCTCGCTCGCGAGCGGGGTTGGAAGAAAGGCGACCGGTTCACGGTGAGTCTCGGCACGAGGAAGGCGGAACTCGTCGTCGGGGCGCTTTCGAACTTCCTCGAGGCGAGCCCCTTCGCGAGCCCGCGACTGGTGGTGATGGACATCGCGCAGGCGCAGTCGCTCCTGGGGGTTCCGGGCGAGCTCCACCAGATCGACGTGAAGCTTCGCGAGAAGAGCTCCCGCGAGGACGTGGTCTCACGGCTTCGGGAGCGTCTGGGAGAAAGGGCGCTGGTCGAAACCCCGGAGCAGAGGGAACAGCAGGCGTCCGATCTTCTGAGCGCCTTCCGGCTGAACTTGACCGCGCTGTCTCTCATCAGCCTTTTCGTCGGAGGCTTCCTCGTTTATAGCAGCACTCAGGCTTCGCTGGTCCGAAGACGGAGGGAGTTCGGGCTTCTTCGCTCTCTCGGCGCGACGCACCGCCAGGTCTTCTATTTGCTCTCGGGAGACGTCTTGATGCTCGGAGCTCTTGGCGTCGCCGTGGGGCTCCCCCTCGGCTATCTCATCGCGCGAACCAACGTCTCCCGGGTGAGCGCGACGATCTCGAACCTGTACCTTCTGGAGGAGATTCATCGGCTCGAGGTCCCGCCCTGGTTCTTCCTTCTCGCGGCGGGCGTGGGTCTCGCGGGCGCGGCTCTCGGTGCCCTTCTCCCGGCGCTCGAGCTCGGCCGCAAGGACACGCGGGCGCTCCTCGCCGCCTTCAACCTTCACGAACGGGTGGGGAGAGCGGCGCCTGCGCTCTTCCTCGCAGGCGTCGCTCTCACCGCGGCCGCCGGGAGTCTCTACCTTCTTACGAAGGACCGATGGCGGCCCGCGGGTTTCGTCGAGGCCTTTCTCCTCATCGCCGCCATCCCGCTTCTGACCCCGCTCCTGGTTCAGCTCGCGACCGATCGCATTCCGGTCCGCTCGTTCGGACTCCGATACGGCCTGAAGGGTCTGGGAAAGCAGCTCCAGACGACGCCCATCGCCATCGCCGCCCTCGCCGTGGCGGTGAGCATGGTCGTGGGAGTGACGACCATGGTGTCGAGCTTTCGAGAGACGCTCTCGGTCTGGATCGGCTCGACGATCCGCGCGGACATCTACGTTTCGACGCCTTCGTTTCGACGGGCACGACGGGAAGCCGTACTCGAGAGCTCGGTTCTCGAGCGTCTGACGAGCCACCCTGCGGTCGAGCGCGTGGACCGCCTGAGGCAGTTCTTTGCCTATTCGGAAGGACGCCGCTTCTCGCTCGCGGGAGTCGACATGAGCGTCCCCATCGGCGACCGATTCGCGCTCCTCACGGGAGATGTGACGGGCGTTCGCGAAGGGGCGGTCCTCGTGGGGGAGCCGCTCGCTCGCAAGGCGGGACTCGGTGTCGGCGACGAGCTCGTCATGGCCGGGCCGGAGGGGCCGCTCGCTTTCCCCATCGCCGGGATCTACTACGACTACTCGAGCGAGCTCGGCTCGGCGTTCATGGACCTGAAGACGATGGAGCGAAACTTCGGGCCGGGTCCCATCAACAGCGTCGCTCTCTACCTCTCATCGGGCGCGGACGCCGAGGCGGTCGTGGACGAGCTGAAGCGCGATCTGGCCGACGTTCCCATCGCCATCCGCAGTAACCGGCGGCTCCGGGAGGAAGCGCTTTCGATCTTCGAGCAGACGTTCGCCATCACGAGTCTCCTCCGCCACATGAGCCTGGTCATCGCGGTCTGCGGCGTGACTCTGAGCCTGGTCGTCCTCGCCCGTGAGCGGGCGGCGGAGCTCGCCCTCTATCGCGCGCTCGGGGCCCAGAGAAGTCAGCTCTTTCGCGTCTATCTGGGAAAGGGGATGGGAATGGGCTTTAGCGGAATCGCGCTCGGGAGCCTCGCGGGCATCGCGTTCGCGCTGGTACTCATCTACGTCGTGAATCGGGCCTTCTTTGGCTGGACGATCGCCGTGTACTGGCCGGTCGGGCTTCTCATGAGGCAGAACGCGGTCATCGTCCTGGCCGCGGCGCTCGCGAGTCTTTACCCCGCGTGGGTCGCGAGCGGCACGCCCGCGACCGAGCTCCGTCGCGAGGATTTGTGAGAGCGAGCTTGCTGGTCCTCGCGCTCTTTCTCGCCCTGGACGAGTGGAAGGTGGCTCGCCCGGACTACGAATGGTCGTTCCCGCGGGACCACTGGGCACACGAGGGATACCGGACCGAGTGGTGGTACTTCACCGGACATCTCGGAGAACGTTTCACCTATCAGTTCACGTTCTTCCGCATTGGCGTCTTGCGCGAGCGCCCGGACTTCCCCTCGAGCTGGACGGCGACGAGTCTCGTCATGGGTCATGCGGCGCTCACCGACCTCGCGACGAAACGCCACCTCTTCAGTGAAGTCCTCTATCGCGAAGTCCCTCTCCTCGCGGGGTACGGCGCCTTTCCCGAGCCGCGCATCGGCTGGTCGCGCGCTCCCGCGGGCACGGATGACCTCTGGTCTCTGGACTGGAACGGCGAGGGCTTCGACTTCGCCGCCATGGACGAGAGCGAGGGGTTCGGATTTCGACTCAGCACCCGACCGAAGAAGCCGCTCGTCTTTCAAGGCCCGGGCGGATTCAGCCGGAAGGGGGAGGGCGAGGGGGCTGCGAGCCACTACTACAGCCTCACACGGCTCGAGACGAAAGGCGTGGTTGAGCTCGCGGGGGAACGCATCGAGGTCACGGGCGAGAGCTGGATGGACAAGGAGTTCAGCTCCTCGCAGCTCGCCGAGAACCAGGTCGGCTGGGACTGGTTCAGCCTGAGGCTCGACGACGGAAGAGAGCTCATGCTCTACCTCATGCGCGCGGAGAACGGCGCCGTCGACTACGCGAACGGGACCATGGTCGATGAGGAGGGCAAGACGGCGTATCTCGACCGGTCGGCCTTCGAAGTAGCGGTCCTCGATCATTGGACGAGCCCGGCGACGGCCGCGCGTTATCCCTCTAAGTGGAGGATATGGGTCGCAGGACTCGATCTGCGAGTAATCTCCGCCGTCCCGGACCAAGAGAACAGAAGTCGGCTTCCCCGTGGCGTTTACTACTGGGAGGGCGCCGTGCTCGTCGAGACGTCGGACGGCAAGCCGATAGGTCGCGGATTCGTGGAGATGACCGGCTACGGCGAGGGGAACCGGCCACCCGTGTGATAGACTTCGCGCCGAATTAGGAGGGGTAAATGGACGGTCTGGACGCAATATTTCGTTGGCTGCACGTTTTCTTCGGCATCATATGGATCGGTCATCTTTATTTCTTCAATTTCGTGAACGGGCCGATGCAGGCCAAGCTCGATGGGGCTGCCAAGAAAGCGGTCGTTCCCGAACTCATGCCGCGGGCCCTCTACTGGTTCCGCTGGGGAGCGGCCTGGACCTGGATCACCGGCGTTCTGCTCCTTCTCATCGTCTACTATCACGGGGCGCTTCTCCTCAAGGCGGATGCGCGCTGGGGAGCGGGTCCCATCGTGATGATCGCGGTGAGCTTTCTCGCGGTTTTCGTCTATGACGCGATCTGGAAGAGCGGTCTCGCGGCGAATCTTCGTGCCGCCGTCATCGTCTCGTTTCTCCTCCTCGCCGTCGTAGTCGCCCTCTTCGACTCCTTCGGTCATTTCAGTTATCGCGGCACTCTCATCCACACGGGCACGCTCTTCGGGACGATCATGGCGTTCAACGTCTGGTACCGAATCTGGCCCGCGCAGCAGAAGATCATCCGGGCGGTCAAGAGCGGAGAAGCTCCGGATGCCGGCCTGGTGAAGCTCGCCGGCCTCCGGTCGAGGCACAACACCTACATGTCGGTTCCCCTCGTCTGGGCGATGATCGGGCAGCACACGACGTTTTTCTCCGGTGGAAACCTCGGGATTCCCGGCGCGTACTACTGGATCTTCTGGCTTCTGATCATCATCTTGGGCTGGCACATCGTGTTCCAGTGCTACAAGAAGGCCGGAAAGGTCGAGGGGTTTTGAGATAGGGCTCGATCTCGATGCTTCTACTTCTGCTGGCCCTCGCGCAGGGCCAGCCGCAACCACAACCCTACCTCGCCCTCGTCAACGGGAACGTTCTCGACGTTCGAAGCGGCGAGATCACCGCCGGTGCGACCGTCGTCCTGCGAGACGGGAAAATCGTCGCGATCGGGCCGGGGCCGGCCCCGGCCGGCGCCGATATCATCGATCTCGAGAGTCGCTACGTTCTCCCCGGTCTTTTCGACGCCCACACCCATCTCGACGATCTCGACCGCGCTCGCCGGGCGCTCCAGTCGGGCGTCACCACGGCCCGGAGCGCGAGCGTCGGCTCCTATCGCGACGTCGTCATCGGACAGATGTCGAAGGCGGGATACATCGCCGGTCCCGACTACCTCGGGGCCGGTGTGTTCGTTACGCCCTACATCGAAGACGCGGTCCTCGCCTCTCCGTCGCTCATGCGTCTTCCGGTGCCCATCCAGTCGGAAGAAGACCTGCGGGCGCTCGTTCGCATCAACGTAGAGAACGGAGCGCGGGTCATCAAGACCCGGGGGACCGAGCGGGCCGGGCGTCCCGACACCGATCCGCGGGAACAGGTCTATACCGAAGCGCAGCTGCGCGCGGTGGTGGAGGAGGCGACGAGGCTCGGAGTCTTCGTTCTCTGTCACGCTCACGGGGACGAAGGCGCCCGCGCCGCAGTCGCTGCCGGTGTCCGCAGCATCGAGCATGGGACGTATCTCTCGGACGAGACCCTTCGCCTCATGAAAGAGCGGGGGACGTACTTCGTTCCCACCTACACCACGATGATCGATCTGCTGGAGCCCGGCGGGGACTACGACGATCCGGTGGTGAAGTTCCGGGGTCTCCACATGCTGCCTCGCATCGAGGATACGTTCCGCCGAGCCCGGGCGCTCGGGATCCCCATCGTCACCGGGGCGGATTCGTCGTACGGTCCGGAGAGCATCAGCCGGGTCTCGACGGAGATCGTGAACTACGTCAAGCTCGGCATGGGCCCGCTCGAGGCGATCCAATCGGGCACCGTCCGCGCCGCCGAGCTCTTCGGGCTCGAGAAAGAGACGGGAGCCCTCGAGCCCGGTCTCGAGGCGGACCTCATCGTCATCGAGAAGAACCCTCTCGAGGACATTCGCGTCATCCAGGACATCATCCTGGTGATCTCGAACGGGCGGGTCGGTCTGAAGCGCCTACCCTTCGGGAGGAAATAACCCGCACTTCCTGAGCCAGAGCCTTTCGGCGAGGGCGGCTTCGTACTCTTCGTTCGTGAGGCGTTCGGCGCGGTGCATCCATCGCAGGATGCGCTCCTGGCGGGTGCGCACCGACTTCGGCCGTTCGCAAGGCTGAAGCCGCAGCGGGCTCGGGATCATCGCCGCGAGGAGCGTACCCTCGGCGGCATTCAAGCCCGCCGCGGGTTTTCCGAAGACGTCCTGCGACGCAGCCTCGACGCCGTAGATTCCATCCCCCCATTCGATCACGTTCAAGTAGATCTCCAGGATGCGTTTCTTGGAAAGCGACTTCTCCAGGCGACGGGCCAGAAGCGCTTCCTCCAGCTTCCTTCCGTAGCTCCTCTCGGTCGAGAGGAACAGGTTCTTCGCGAGCTGCTGGGTGATGGTCGAAGCCCCCTGGACGGTGCGGCCCTCCTCCCAGTTGCGCTCGAACGCGCGCCGGATCTCGTGGAGGTCGAAACCCTCGTGGCCGAAAAAGCCTGCGTCTTCGCCCATGAGGACGGCGTCGACCAGGCGTTCGGAGACAAGGTCGAGCGGAACCCACTCCTGGACGCGCTTTTTTCCGCGCTCCCGCATGAGCGCTGTCTCCTTGGGGTTCTGGCGCTTCAGGAAGTCCACTTCGGGAAGTCGGTACCAGATCCACGCGGCATAGGCCAGAAACGCGATGACCAGGGTGGCAAAGGCCAGAGCCGCGAGCTTCTTCTTACTCATGAACCGACCGTTTGGTAAGCCGTGGCAGCGGAGAAAAGCACGACGCCGCGCCATCCAGATACTACAATTGAACATGGAGATTTTGGAACGAGGAGCCATGGATTTCGAGTACACCGATGACCAGAAGGAACTGCGCCGGGCCCTGCGGGATTTCGCGGAAAAGGAGATCGTGCCCTTCGCGTCGGAATGGGACGAGAAGGAACAGTTTCCCGCCGAGGTGATCCGGAAGCTGGGAGAGCTCGGATTTCTCGGCGTCATCTTTCCCGAGCGCTACGGCGGCGCGGGGATGCGCTATGCCGACTACGCGATCGTCATCGAAGAGCTCGCCCGGGCGGACGCGTCGGTGGGCATCACCGTCTCGGGACACATTTCACTCTGCTCGAACCACATCTACGAGCAAGGCACGGAAGCGCAGAAACTGCAGTACCTGAAGCCCCTCGCTTCGGGGAAGTGGATCGGAGGCTGGAGCCTGACCGAGCCCAACGCGGGGAGCGACGCCGGGGGGACGGAAACCTCGGCGGTCCTCGACGGCGATGAGTGGGTCATCAACGGCAGCAAGACCTTCACCACCAACGGAACGGTGTGCGACGTCGCCGTTGCGATGGCGGTCACCGACAAGGGAAAGGCAAAGCACGGAATCTCGGCCTTCATCGTCCCCAAGGGGACGCCGGGCTTCCGGCCGGGAAAGAAGGAGAAGAAACTCGGCCACCGGGCTTCGGATACGTCCGAGATGGTCTTCGAGAACTGCCGCGTCCCGAGATCCCACCTCCTGGGGGAGCAGGGCGAGGGGTTCGTCGCCGCCCTCAAGATCCTCGACGGCGGACGGATCGGCATCGCCTCCCTCGCTCTCGGAATCGCGCAAGCGAGCTTCGAGTGCGCGCGGGACTATGCCAAGGAGAGAAAACAGTTCGGGAAGCCCATCTCCTCCTTCCAGGCGATCCAGTTCAAACTGTCCGACATGGCGACGGGAATCGAAGCCGCCCGGCTCCTGATCCAGCGGGCGGCGTTCCTGAAGGATCGGGGAGAGCGAGTGACGAAAGAGGCAGCGATGGCGAAGCTCTTCGCGAGCGAGGTCGCCGTCCGGGCGGCCGAGGAGGCGGTCCAGATCCTCGGCGGCTACGGCTACACCCGCGATTACCCTGCGGAGCGCTACTACCGGGACGCGAAGCTCACGACGATCGGGGAAGGCACGTCCGAGATCCAGCGCCTGGTCATCGCGCGCCAGTTGCTCGAGGGGTAAGAGGGCGAGTATCTTCCAGGCGTTGGACCTCGAGGATCTTCTCACGCAGCTTCGGAGCGGAGACGATCGCGCCCTCGCGCGCGCGCTCTCTCTGGTCGAGAACCGGGACCGGCAAGCGCGGGAGCTCCTACGACGCGTCGTATCCGGCGCGGGGTCGGCAACGATCGTCGGGATCACCGGGCCCCCGGGCGTCGGCAAGAGCACGCTCGCCGATGCTCTTGCGCGGAAGGCCCATGAAACGGGAAAGACGGTGGCGATCCTCGCCATCGACCCCACATCACCCCTCTCCGGAGGCGCTCTCCTCGGCGATCGTGCGCGGATGGATCTCGATTCGTCCATCTTCATCCGCAGCATGGCGACTCGGGGTCACGTCGGAGGTCTCGCGGGCGCGGCATCCGAGGCCCTGGTCCTGCTCGAGGCGGCGGGGAAGGACTTCATCCTTCTCGAAACCGTGGGCGCGGGCCAGGACGAAATCGAGGTCGCGGCGACGGCCGACGCGACCCTATTGGTTCTCGCGCCCGGGCTCGGAGACGAGATTCAGGCCGCCAAGTCGGGCATCGTCGAGATCGCCGACGTTCTGGTGGTGAACAAGTCGGACCGCGAGGGCGCGGACCTGCTGCAGAAGGACCTCCTTGGGGTCGCGGGCGAGAGGCCGGTCCGAAAAACGACCGCGATCCGGGGAGAGGGAGTCGCGGAGCTTCTTTCCGACGCGCTGCGGATCGGCGCCGAGCGCGCCGCCCGCGGACAGCGACGGCTAAGGCAAAGTCGGCTCTCGCGGGTCGATATGAAGATCCACCACGTCGGCATCGCGGTCCGGAGCCTCGAAGAGGCGGCGAAACGTTTCGGCGGGCTTCTCGGGCTCGAGAGAGGAGACCAGTACGATCTCCCGGAGTTCGGAGTCAAGGCGTTGTTCCTCCCGGTGGGTGAGGGAAACCTCGAGCTCTTGGAGCCCATGGGGGAGGGCTCGACCGTCGCGTCGTTCCTCGAAAAGCGTGGGGAGGGGATGCACCATATCTGTTTCGAGGTCGAGGACATCGAAAAGTCCCTCGCGGATTTCGCGGCGCAGGGGGCGAAGCTTATCGACGAGAAGCCGCGGCGGGGCGCCGGAGGGCACCTCGTCGCGTTCGTCCATCCGAAGTCGACCCACGGAGTCCTCGTCGAGCTGAAACAGAAGTGACCTTGCAAGCCGCGACAGCAGCGGTATAGAGTAACGCGTTTGTGC
>Ga0214473_10009881_pt1 | contig 11262 bp, 9 predicted proteins | sample RVTome_7_FD_203509 | JGI IMG/M metagenome (GOLD analysis project Ga0214473, IMG submission 203509) | Soil microbial communities from uranium-contaminated site in the Upper Colorado River Basin, Wyoming, United States - RVT98D197 | ecosystem: Environmental > Terrestrial > Soil > Contaminated >...
TTCGAGCTCGCGAAGGCCGAGGAAAGAGCGGGGAACCTCGAGCAGGCGCGCCAGTACTACGATCGCATGGTCGCCGAGCACCCTGAGTCCCAGCTTCGCGGCGACGCCATGAGTCGTAGAGAGCTCCTCGACCTCCAGAGCACGGCGTCGGGCGGCTGATCCCGGGCATGTCCGCTGACAGAAGACGAAGCGGGTTCTTCTGGTTCGTCCTCGTCTCCGCGGCCTTCCTGGCGTTTTTCGCCGGTTCGCTCTATTTCGTGGTACGGAGCTTTCGGGGCGCCGTGTCGGCCGTCGCTCGGGGCTCCGCGGTCGAAATCGATCTCGCCCTCGCATTTCCGGAGGACTCCCTCTTCGATCTCGGCGGGGCGTTCTTCGGCTACGAAACTCTGACGTTTCGCGATCTGCTCGGCGGTATCTCCCGCGCCAAGGAGGACGCCCGCATCGAGAAGCTCCTCCTTCACGTGCGCCCCACGGGGCTCGGTTGGGGCCACGCCGCCGAGCTCAGGGACCAGCTCCTGGACTTCAAGTCCTCGGGAAAGCCGCTCGTGGCCTTCGTCGAGTACGGCTCGAACCGGGACTACTTCCTGGCGTCGGCCGCGGACGAAATCTTCCTTCATCCCCGAACCGTTCTCGATTTGCGGGGGGTGCGTGCCGAGGCGATGTTCGTTCGCGGAGCGCTCGACAAGATCGGAGTCGAGGCCGAGTTCGAGCGGTTCGCGGCCTACAAGGACGCGCCGGACATGTTCCTCCGCGACGAGATGAGCCCCGAGAGCCGAGAGGCCATCGAGAGACTGGTCGCGACCGTCCACGATTCCCTGGTGGAGGCTCTCCTCCAGGGTCGGGAGATGGATCGCGAGCGCGCGGCGTCTCTCATCGCGCAGGGCCCGTTCACCGCGCAGGAGGCGCTCGAGCTCGGTCTCGTCGACGGGCTCCACTACATCGACGAAGTGAAGAAACGGATCGCGCCGGAAGGGAAGGATGAGATCGCGACGGTGTCGGTCGCGGAGTACATTCATGCGTCTTCGGGTGCGCCCTCGTTCCGGGCCAAAGCCCAAATCGCGATTATTTACGGCATCGGCGCCATCGTGGGCGGGGACAGCACCGAGGACGCGGTATTCGGGCGGGTCATGGGATCGGACACCATTGCCGAGGCCTTCGAGAGCGTGCGCGAGGACGAGAGCATCGACGCGGTGGTGTTCCGCATCGACAGCCCCGGCGGAAGCGACGTCGCGTCGGACGTCATCTGGCGGGAGGCGACTTTGACCCGGGAGAAGAAGCCGGTCGTGGTCTCGATGGCGGACGTCGCCGCGTCCGGCGGCTATTGGATCGCGACCGCCTCGGACGCCATCGTGGCCGAGCCCACGACCGTCACCGGATCCATCGGAATCTACGCGGGGAAGTTCAACCTGAAGGGCCTCTACGACAAGATCGGAGTCGCGACCGACGGCGTCGAGAGCTCGACGAACGCCGATTTTTTCAGCAGCAGCCGCAGCTTCACTTCCGAGGAGAGGGAGAAGCTTCGTCGGATCCTGGAGTCGGGCTACCGCGCCTTCCTCGAGCGGGTCGCGAAGTCCCGGAAGAAGACGACGGACGAGGTGCACGCCGTGGCGCAAGGAAGGGTCTGGTCCGGGCGCGACGCGAAGGAGATTGGACTCGTGGACGAGCTCGGTGGTCTGAAGCGGGCCCTCGAGATTGCGAAGGAGAAGGCGGGCTTCGCCGCCGACGCGAAGGTGGAGCTCCGAATTTTTCCGGAGAAGAAGCCGTTCCTCGAGTTCCTGCTGTCGAATCTGCTAGCGAGCTCCGAGCCGAAGCTCTCGCTCCTCGACCCGAGGGAAATTCTCGCTCGCTCGCCTCTCCTGAGGCTCGCAGCAGAGGGTGCCCCGCTTGCCCTCATGCCCTTCCAAATCCAAATTCATTAACGCAAAGGCGCAAGGAAAAACCCAAGGCAAAGGGGATAGGGGGACAGGAGGGGATAGGGAGATAAAACCAGGATTAGGTTTTTTGTCCTATCCCCCTATCTCCTCCTATCTCCCCATCCCTCTTCTTACACTCTTCTCAGGTCAGGTGAGTCTCTTCTTCAGCTCGCTTAGCAGCTGGAGCGCTTCCAGCGGCGTCATGCCATCCGGGTCGACGCGCTGGAGCTCTGAGATGACCCGGCCTTCGGCGTCGGCGAAGAGCGAGAGCTGACGGGCGCCCGGGGTGCCCGCGTTCTCTCCCGCGAGACGGGGCCGCCCCTCGAGGTCGAACTCGTTCCTCTCCAGGTTGACGAGGATCTCCTGGGCCCGACGGATGAGGCCCGGAGGAAGCCCGGCGAGGCGGGCCACCTGGATTCCATAGCTCCGATCCGATCCTCCTTCGAGGACTTTCCTGAGGAAGACGATGTCGTCGTGCCATTCCCGCGCCGAAACGTGGCGGTTGACGACGCCCGGAACCTCCGCCGCGAGATCCGTGAGCTCGTGGTAGTGGGTGGCGAAGATGGTCTTCGATTTCAGGCGCGGCTCGGTCGCAATGTGCTCCGCGACCGACCAGGCGAGCGAGAGCCCGTCGTAGGTCGAAGTACCCCGCCCGATCTCGTCGAGGAGGATGAGGCTCTTTCGGCTCGCGTGGTTGAGGATGTGCGCCGTCTCCTGCATCTCCACCATGAACGTGGAGCGGCCGCGGTACAGGTTGTCGGAGGCGCCCACCCGGGTGAAGATGCGGTCGACGAGAGGGATCTTTGCCTCCGACGCGGGAACGAACGAGCCCATGTGGGCCATGAGCACGATGAGCGCCGTCTGCCGGAGGTAGGTGGACTTGCCGCCCATGTTGGGCCCGGTGAGGATGACGAGGAACCTCTCCTCGTCGAGAGCAAGGTCGTTTCCCACGAAGGGCGAAGCGCTCGTCGCCTCGATGACCGGGTGGCGCGCGTCCTTGAGCTCGAGGGTGAAGCCGTCGTGGAGGCGCGGCTTGGTGTAGTTCGAAGTTGCCGCGACCTCGGCCAGCGAAAGAAGCACGTCGAGCTGCGCGACCGCCTGGGCGGTCTTGCGGATTCGAGAAGCCCGCTCCCGAACCCGACTGCTGAGAGCGGAAAAGATTTCGCGCTCGAGCACCTGAATCCGCTCCTCGGCGTTCAGAATCTTCTCCTCGTACTCCTTGAGCTCCGGCGTCACGTATCTCTCCGAGCCCACGAGGGTCTGCTTGCGGATGTAGTCTTCCGGAACGGCCTCGAGGTTCGACTTCGTCACTTCGATGTAATAACCGAAGATCTTGTTGAAACGGACCTTGAGCGAGCCGATCCCGGTGCGCTGCCGCTCCCGGGTCTCGATGCGCGCGAGAGTCTCTCGTCCGTGGGAGCGAAGGGAACGAATCTCGTCGAGCTCGGCGGAGACGCCTTCGCGGATCGCACCTCCGTCTTTCAGCGTCGCGGGCGGCTCCGAGACCAGAGTCGTCTCGATGTCGGAGCGCACGTCCTCGAGGGGGTCGAGCTCGGAGCGCAAACGCGAGAGAAGCCCGGCGCGAACGTCGGTCGAGAGGGCGCGAAGCGCGGGGACGCGGGAGAGGGAGCTCAAGAGACCGACGAAGTCGCGCGGCCCCGCGGTCTCGAGGGTGATCCGGGAGAGGATCCGCTCGAGGTCGAGGACGGATTTCAGCTGCTCGCCCGCCTTGCCTCTCAGGATCGTCTCGAACGCGAGCTCCTCGACGGCATCGAGGCGCTCTCCGATCTCGTCGAGCCGCAGGAGCGGCCGCAGGAGCCAGCTTCGAAGCATCCGCGCCCCCATCGCCGTCGCCGTCCGGTCGAGGACGGCGATGAGGCTTCCTTCACGGCCCCCTTCGCTCTGGGAGCGGAGGAGCTCGAGATTGCGCTGGGTGACGGGATCGAGGACCAGCGCATCCGCCTCTTCGAGGCTCCGAATGGTCGTGAAATGGTCGAGCTCTCCCTTCTGGGTCTCTTCGAGATACTGGAGAGCGGCGCCCGCGGCGGTGACGGCGAGGGAGTTTCCCTCGAGTCCGAAACTCTCGAGCGAGAGCGTGCGGAAGTGGCGGAGGAGTGAGCTTCGTGCCGATTCGTGCTCGAAGCGCCAGGCTTCGCGTGGGGTCGCGACGGGGCGCTCGTCCGCCCCGAGGGCCTCGAGGACCAGAGCGGGAAGCGACTGGTCCTCGGGATGAAGGATCTCCCGCGGACGATAGGTCGAGACGGTCTCGCCCAGCCGCTCCCACCGGTCCTCCCCGGAAAACGAAAGTGCCACGAAGTCCCCGGTCGAGAGGTCCGCGAGCGACACCCCGACGCTCGCCTTCGACGGCGCCACCGCCATGAGGTAGCTCGGTTCTTTAGCTTCGAGGTAACCGTGATGGAGATAGGTCGAGGGCGTGACCACGCGAACCAGGTCCCGCCGGACCACTCCTTTCGCGTGCTTCGCATCCTCCATCTGATCGCAGACCGCGACCTTGAACCCGCGGCGGATCAGCCGCCCGATGTAGGTGTCGGCGGCGTGGTAGGGGACGCCGCACATGGGGATGGCGGCGCCGCCGGCGTCCTTCTGGCGCGAGGTCAAAGTGATCTCGAGGGCGCGGGCGGCGGCGAGGGCGTCGTCGAAGAACATCTCGTAGAAGTCGCCCATGCGAAAGAAGAGGATCGCGTCCGGGACCTGACGCTTGATGTCGTGGTACTGCCGCATGGCGGGCGTACCGGTCTTGTCGCTTCCGCGCTCGGTCGTGGTCGACACAGTAAAACCGCGCGCATTGTACCGCGCCTGCAGGGAAGGGGTTGCCCGGAGACGCGGGCCCCCAATAAGATGGCGGAATCGATGCGAGTTCTCGCCGTGGACACGACCGGCGCCCATGGAAGTGTCGCGGTCGTCGCGGGAAGCGAGCTCGAGGGTCTCATCGGAATTCGCGAGATGAGCCCGAGACACGCGGAGAGCCTCCTTCCGACCATCGACCACCTGTTGCGCCTCCTCTCGGTCGAGCTCGAGCACATCGACGGGTTCGCCGTGGCCGTCGGCCCCGGCTCGTTCACCGGGCTCCGTATCGGCATCGCCGCCGTCCAGGGACTCTCGTTCGCCACGGGGAAACCCGCCGCGGGCATCTCCGCTCTCGAGGCGACCGCCTTCCGCTTTCGGTATCTCGACGGGCTCATCGTTACTCTCATCGAGGCCTATCGAGGCGAGGTCTATGGAGCTGCCTATCGCGCCCGGGCCGGCGTCCTCCACCTCGAGGTCGAGCCCTCGTGCTCGAGCGTATCGAGGTTTCTCGCATCCCTTCCGGAGCCGCCTTCGCTCGTCGCCGGAACCGGGCTCTTGCGCCATCGAGACGCAGTCGAGATCCATGCCCCCGGAGCCTTCCTCGCGGATCCGTCCTTCTTCATCGGCGAGGAGGTCGCGCGCCTCGGAAGAGCGAAGCTCGAGGCCGGGGACGCGGCGCCTCTGGGCTCGCTCGCCCCCCTTTACATTCGCCCCGCGGAGGCGGAGCGTAATCGCGCTCTCGAATCGAGGTCCGGGTGAGCGCGGCGCGCTATGAGCTCGTGCCCATGAGGCCCTCGCATCTCGACGAGGTCTCGGGCATCGAGCTCGAGAGTTACGAGAACCCCTGGACGAAAAGCGCCTTCGAGTCCGAGCTCGGGAAGAATCCCGTGAGCTGGTCCCGGGTCGCGCTCACGACCGAGACGCCCGCGCGGGTCGCCGGATACTGCGTCGCCTGGGTCGTCTTCGAGCACCTCCATATCCAGAACGTCGCGGTTCACCCCGAGCATCGAAGGCAGGGTCTCGGCCGTCTTCTTGTGCTCTGCGCCCTCGAGGAGGGACGAGCTCGCGGGGTGGCGGCGGCCCTCCTGGAGGTGCGGCGCTCGAACGAAGTGGCGCAGAAACTCTATCGTAAGCTCGGATTTCTCGAGGCGGGGACGAGACGGGACTACTACTCGCGGCCGCGAGAGGATGCCCTCCTGTTTCGAAAGGAGCTGGGCGGAGCACCCGGCGAACTATGATCCGGGCGTTGGCAGCGTTGGCGCTCGGGGCGCTCATCGCCGTCGGATGCCTTCGGCCCGAGCTTCCCGAGCTCCTGCGGGAGAGCTGGGGGAGCGCGGTCCTGGTTCTCGCGGCCCTTTCTTCGGCCGCTCTCTTCCGCCACGTCCGCTCCCGTGGACGGGCGGGCGAATCGGTGCTCTTCGCCGTGTTTCCCCTCGCTCTCGCCGCCCTGTACTTGCAGCCGCAGCGGGTCGCAAGCGACGGCATCTTCTACTTCGCTCCGCTCCGCTCGCTCGTCGTCGACTTCGATCTCGACTTCCAGAACGAGTACCGGGTCCTTGGCGCCGAGCCCGGCTACTTCCAGCGAACCGCGACGGGGAGGCTTCCCAACAACTACAGCATCGGCCCCGCATGCCTGTGGCTTCCCGCGTACCTCCTCGCGCACGCGCTGGGCCTCGCCGGGCTCTATCGACCGACGGGCTTCGGCTACCCCTACTTCACCGCCGTCGCGACCGCGACCGCGATCGGGGGATTCGCAGGAGTCGTTTTCGTCTTTCGCCTCCTGCGAGACTATTTCGAGGAGAGCGTGGCCCTTCTCGCGACCCTTCTCGTCTGGCTCGCGACGTTCCACGTCTGGTACATGGTCTTCGAGCCCTCGATGTCCCATGCCTTCGCGATGGCGAGCGTCTCCGGTTTGCTCTTGCTGGCACAGCGGGGCCCTCGAGGAGGGCGAGGCTTCTTTTGGGCGGGAGCCGCTTCGGGCCTCGTCGCGCTCGTGCGCTGGCAGAACGTGGTGTTCGTGCCCGCGGCCGCAGCACTCGTTCTCTCGAAGCGCGAAAGACCGACTCCACGGGAGCTCGTTCTCGGCTCCCTCGGGTTTCTTCTCGTCGCCTCACCCCAGCTTCTCTACTGGAAGCTCCTCTACGGGAGCTTCCTTCTCGTGCCGCAGGGAGGAGGCTATGTCGATCTGGGATCTCCTCGAATCGAGGAGGTGCTGTTCTCGTCGCGGCATGGCCTTCTGAGCTGGGCGCCCGTGCTCTGGCTCGCTCTCGCAGGGCTTCCGAGGTTCGTCCGGAAAGCGCCCGCGCTCGGAGGGGCGCTCTCCGTCTCGACCTTTCTCGCGCTCTATGTGAACGCCTCCGTCTTCGATTGGTGGGCGGGCGCTTCGTTCGGGTCGAGGCGGTTCGATGGCGCTCTTCCCTTCTTCGCGCTCGGCCTCGCCGCCTCGATCGAATGGCTGGTCCCTCACGTCGAGCGGCGTCCCCTGGCCGCCGTCTCCCTTCTGCTGGCCCCGTTCGCCCTCTGGAACTTTCTCTTGATGGGGGTCTACTTCGGGGGCGCGATCCCGCCCGACGGACCGGCGTCGTTCCAGCGAGCGGCCGCCGACGGGGCGGAACTCCTGTACCGGAAGACCGGCTATCCGTTCTCCTGGCCCGGGGCGGTCCAGGACCTGCTGGTCCACGGACGTCCGCTGGCGGTTTACGATCTCGCGGGCGCCGGCGTCGGCTTCCACAACCTGGACATCCGTATGGGGGACACCGACGCGCTCTTTCTCGGCCGAGGTTGGTCCCTCCCGCGCCGCGGGCGGGAGCGGACGTTTCGAGAGACTGCGCCCGGGGGCGCCGAGGTCTACGTGAGCCTGAGGGAGCTGTCTCCCTACGCGCTCGCGCTAGAGGGACGGGCGGGCGACGGGGCCGAGATCGTCTTGAACGGCGCCGAGCTCGGGCAGGTGCTGCTCGACGCCGAAGGACGAGGAGAGCTCCCGATCGCCGAGTCGGACATCCTGCCGGGAATCAACCAGATCGTGCTCCGAGGCCAAGAGGGCCGAGTGCTCTCGCTCTCACGCATCACTCTCACGCGTCCGGGCGGACCGGACTAGCGAGGGGAAGAATTTGAACGCAGAGGCGATAAGAAAAAATCCAAATGCAAGGGGATAGGGGGAAAGGAGGAGATGGGGAGATAATCGGTCACGATTTTCATCTCCCCATCTCCTCCTATCTCCCCATCCCCTTTTCTTACACTTTCAAACCCTTCACGTAGCATTGTTGCAGCCCTGCGAAGGCTGTGTTATTTTTCGATCACAGGGTGCTGTTTTCCATGCCATCGGCGATCCGCAACGTCAGAATGGAGGAGAACCTTGATGGAGACGAGCGCTTCCGACGTCAAAGAGCTGTTGCTGCGGGAGAGCGAGGAGTTCCAGCAGCTATCCAGACGACATCAAGAGCTCGATGAGCGGCTCACCGCTCTCACCGCGAAATACTTCCTGAGTGAAGAAGAGAAGCTGGAAGAAATCACCTTGAAGAAGAGGAAACTGGCCATCAAGGACCGGATGGCGCACATGATCCGAGCTCACTGACGATTCCCTCGGCCCGGCCGCGCATCGGCCGCGCGTGGCGCCCCGTTTCGAGTCGGAAGCCTTTCCCTCATGAAAATCGCCTCACAGGGTTTCCGCTACATCGGCATACTTCTCGTTCTCGCCGTCCTCGCTTTTCTCATCGCGCCGGTCCAATGGCTCGCGTGGCCGTTCGCAGCGCTCGCCGCGTTCGTCACGTTCTTCTTTCGCGACCCGACGCGGCTTCCGCCCGCGGATCCAAAGCTCCTCGTTTCCGCCGCGGACGGAAAGGTGGTCGACGTGGGACCTTCCGCCTCCGATCCGTCCCGTCAGCAAATCGGCGTCTTTCTCTCGATCCTCAACGTCCACATCAACCGTTCGCCGCTCTCCGCGGTGGTCGCGGGAATCCGCTATACTCCCGGAAGCTTCTTCGCGGCCTACAAGAAGGAGGCGGCGACGCAAAACGAGCGAAACGAGATCGAGCTCCTCGACGGCGACTTCCGGGTGACGGTGCGCCAGATCGCGGGAGTGGTGGCGCGGCGGATCGTCTGCGCCGTCGCCGAGAACGATCGACTCGAGCGGGGCCAAAGGTTCGGTCTCATCCAGTTCGGCTCGCGGACCGAGGTGGTGCTCCCGCGGGACGTCGAGATCCTGGTGCGCGTCGGCGACCGGGTCAAAGGCGGCGAGACCGCCATCGCGCGGCGGCCATGAGCTCCCTCCCCGCGACACCGCAGACCCCACAAGCCACTCAAGCCACTCAAGCCATTCAAGAACGACCGCGGGCCCGGAGGCGAGGCATATACCTCATCCCGAGCTCGTTCACGGTCGCGAACGTCTTCTGCGGCTTTCACGCGATCATCAGCAGCATCCAGGGCGAGCACGCGTTCGCCGGAGCGCTCATCGGCATCGCCATCATTCTCGATACCCTGGACGGGCGCGTGGCGCGCTTCGCGAACGCCAGTAGCGACTTCGGAAAGGAGTTCGATTCGCTCGCGGACCAGGTCTCGTTCGGCGTCGCCCCCATGGTTCTCGCTTACACCTGGGGACTCCATCTCTGGCCGCGGCTCGGCTGGCTCATGGGTTTCCTCTTCGTGATTTGCGGCGCGATGCGGCTCGCGCGGTTTAACATCCAGCAGTCTTCGACCGACAAGCGTTTCTTCGTGGGTCTTCCGATTCCCGCGGCGGCCGGCATGGTGGCGGCGCTGGTGTACCGCTTTGCCGAGCCCCTCGACTCGCGCGCCGCGGCGGTCCCGTTCCTCGCCCTGGTGCTATTGCTCTCGTTCCTCATGGTCAGCAAGATCCGCTACTACAGCTTCAAGGATCTCGACCTCAGGCGGCGCCAGCCCCCCCTGGTGATCCTCTTTCTCGCGCTCGTGATCGTCGCGGTCTTCACCCATCCTCAGGTCATGCTCCTGGTGGCGGCGAGCACTTACGTCGTCCATGGACTCGTGCTGAAGCTCTGGTCGCTCTTCTCCCGCAGCAAGACCGCGGTCCCGTCCGGAGAGGCTTCGGTAAAAGCTCCCGACGCCCACTAGCAGGTTGCGGAAAAATGTATCTGCAACCTGCGCGAGCGGAGCGAGCCCGGCCGGGAGGAAGCGGCCGCGCCGCAGGCGCAGGGCCGCGGGAATCCGGCCGTCCTCCCCGAGCGAGGAGCGAGGGGAGCGAGCCGAGTGAAGAGCGAGGCGAGCAGTAAGAGATGAGAGGCTATCGGATCGGAATCGTCAGCCCGAGAAGCCCCTTCGGCCAGAAGGTTCGAAAGCTCCTCAGCGAGGGGGAGCTTCCGGTCATCGAGCTCAAGCTCTTCGAGAGCGATGCCGAAGCAGGGACGTCGCTCACCCAGTTCGGGGACGACGTCGTGGTGACGCAGCCCATCGACCCGGATCTCTTTCCGCATCTCGACGCCCTTCTCGTCGGAGGAAACGACAGCGATCTCCTGAACCGGGTGGCGGCTCAGGCGGCGGAGGCGGGTGTCCTCACTCTCGTCGAGGGGGCGCTCGGTCTCGGAGGACCTGTGGTCACTCCCGAACGCTTCGAGGAGCTTTGCTCGAGCGGAAGCCGTCTCGGAATCCTGCCCCGCGTCGAGTCCTACTTGGTGGGCGCGACACTCTCCGCGATCGGGGAAGGCCATCCGATCGAACGGGCGGTGGCGACCGTTCTCGTTCCCGCGCGGTCGCTGGGAGACCCGGGTGCCGCAGAGCTTCACCAGCAGATCGTGCACATTCTGAATTTCAAGGAGCCCCCGACCGAGGTGCTTCCCGAGCAGCTCGCTTTCAACGTGAGGCTTCTGGGGGCTTCGGAAGCGGGGCTGAACGTCGCCGACTCCGTCGCCTGGGAGGCGTCTCGCCTCGCGGGAATCGAGAGCGCGCTCACGGTGAGCCTGGTGCAGGTGCCGGTGTTCCATGCCTACAGCGCTGCCCTCTGGGTCGAGACGAAAGACCACGTGGACGCCAAGACGATCCGGGCGGCGTTTCGCTCGAAGCCGTTCGAGAGCCCGCGCTCTGCGCGAGCCGCGAAAACGCCGTCCCCGGTGAGCGCCGCGGGCTCGGAGACCATTCACATCGGTCCCGTCCGCGCCGCCGTAGGCTCGGGTCCTCCCGGGTTCTGGCTGTGGGCGGTCGCCGACACGACCGCGTACGATCCCGCCTCGGCCGCGATCGAAATCGTGCGCTCGGTTCTCAGCTAAGCTAGCAGCTTCGCCCTTCGATCAGTGCGCCGGGGCCCCACCCCCGGCGCTGTCGCTCCGGGCCTCGCTTCCGCCTCCGCCCTTCGGGCTTCGGCGGACCCGCCGAAGCTTCGCGAAGGCGGGTCGCTCGCTCTGCGCTCCGGCTCATGGCTGCGTGATCGGGAGCTGGATCGTGACCTCGGTTCCCTCGCCCGGGGCGCTCTCGAGGGCGATCGTACCGCCGTGGTCCTCCACCACCTTCCGCGCGATCGCGAGCCCGAGTCCGGTACCGGCGGCCCGGGTGGAGAAGTAGGGCTCGAAGACCCGTG
>Ga0214473_10009882_pt1 | contig 11261 bp, 12 predicted proteins | sample RVTome_7_FD_203509 | JGI IMG/M metagenome (GOLD analysis project Ga0214473, IMG submission 203509) | Soil microbial communities from uranium-contaminated site in the Upper Colorado River Basin, Wyoming, United States - RVT98D197 | ecosystem: Environmental > Terrestrial > Soil > Contaminated >...
GGATCGCCTTCAGTCCATTCCATGGTTCCCAACGGTTGAGGCTGATGCCGAAAAACTGGATCAAGCCTTCCTCCTTAAGTTGTTGCGCCGCCTCTTGCCAAATAGGGCGATCCGCCCAATTATCGTCCCATACGTGCAGTTGTTGGATATGTAAGCTATCGATGCCCAGGTTATCCAGGCTGCGTTTGGTGTACTCGATGATGTGACCGACAGGGAATGCGTCTTGAATATCGTCTTCGGGACTGCCCGGCCATTTCCGATTTTTGGGCGGAACTTTGCTAGCCACGATGATTTCTTTGCCCGGATTGTCGCGAATTAGCTTGCCTAGCAACCGCTCGCTATGCCCGTTGCCATAAGCCCAGGCTGTGTCAAAGAAATTACAGCCTAAATCTAGCGCACGTTGCAGCGCCTGTAAAGATTGCTTGTCTTCTGCATCGGTCCAGCTTCCCATTCCCCACAGGCCATGACCGACCTCGCTGACTTTTAATCCAGTCTTGCCGAAAATGCGGTATTGCATGCTCTTTGAGCTTCTTCAATGGTAAGTATACGCGATTTTTTTGTGATCTTTGAGGGAGAGGTAAATATCTACAGGTATAATAAAAAAGATGGCTGCCCCCGCTGTCCTCAGCCTTCGCCCCGCAACAGAAGAAGATCGCAGCCGCTTAGCCAACTTGCTGCATTTCGAAACTCATGTGCATCGCCATTTAGATTGGCGGCGTCCGCTGGATTGGCTGGGCAGCGAGCCCTTCCTGGTAACAGAAACGGGCGGGCGGTTGACGGGTGCGTTAGCCACTCCTCCAGATCCGCCCCAAGTAGCCTGGCTGCGGCTTTTTGCAGTTAGTACTCGCTTGGACGTGGCTGAGGTTTGGGCAGCGCTTTGGCCGGCGGCGCGGGAGCAACTGCTTGAAACGGCTGTTGATCAGGCCGCTGCAATTCCTCTGCAAGACTGGTTCCGCAAGTTATTATCGAGGAGCCGTTTCGAACACACTCATAACGTGGTGGTGCTGGATTGGCATGCAGACGGGGGAAGTTTTTCAAACGGGAATGCCGAATCACTGCCGATTATTCGACCGATAAAGGAAACTGATATTCCTGCCGTGTATGAAGTGGATCGAACCGCGTTCGCGCCGCTATGGCAAAATTCTTTGGATGCGCTGGGCTTGGCGCTGAAGCAGGCCGGTTCAGCCACGTTGATTGAAGAAGCCGGCAAACCCGTGGCTTATCAGATCAGCACCATCGGCACGCAAGGCCTGCACCTGGCCCGGTTAGCTACACATCCGGATTTTCAGGGGCGGGGCCTGGCGTTGGCCCTGGTTAAAGACCTACAACAACAGGTGCTGCGGCGTAGCGAAATGCGGCTCAGTGTGAATACTCAGGATAACAATTTTCCCTCCCTCTCGCTTTACAAAAAACTCGGCTTCGAGCTAACGAGGGACCGTTTTCCGGTCTATCAGCAAGCCCTGAACTAACCAATGTAAGGGTTTTTATGGCCAACACATCACTTCAAGATCGCACAGTAATTATTGCCGGCGCGGCCGGTGGCCTTGGGGCTGTGGCTAGCGCAGCCTTCGCTGATGCGGGCGCCAATTTGGCGCTTTTGGGGCGCAGCCTGGATAAACTGGACGAGCTGGCTGGCGATTTGAAATTGCCCGATGCCCGTGTATTGACTCAAGCGGCCAACCTCTCCAATGCTCAAGAGGTTGAGGAAGTGGCCAAGGCCGTGATGAAAAAATTCAAGCGTATTGATGTGTTACTTAATTTCGTTGGCGGTTGGATCGGAGGCAAAGATGTGTTAAGCACACAGAAGGCAGATGTTGATTCCATGCTAGATCAGCACCTTTATTCCACTTATGCCATGGTCCAGGCTTTTGTGCCCCACATGCTAAACGCTAAATGGGGGCGTGTGCTCGCAGTATCCTCTCCCAACGCCAGCCGGCCGCCAGGCAACAATTCGCCTTATGCCATTGGCAAATCCGCTATGGAGGCACTGTTGCTTTCCCTGGCTCAAGAAGTGAAGCATAGTGGCGTGACGGCAAACCTTGTTTTGGTTAGAACGATTGACGTGGCCCATCAACGGGAGATTAGTCCCAGCAAAGAGAATAAGAGTTGGATTACCCCCGAAGAAATTTCTGCTACACTGTTGCATCTATGTAGCGAAGAAGCCGCGATGATCAATGGAGCGCGCGTCCCAATGTTTGGAGAACCGCTATAGAATTCGGAGGAAGAGAAGAATATGGATAGAAGCAGACGTGAGGCTCGTATAGAGCGTCGCCGGGCAGAACAGCGGCGCAGCCAAATGACCTGGTTGGGAATAATAGTCGTGGTTGCTATTGCCGTGACCGGTTTGTTGATTTATGGAAATAAGGTTCGCCCTCCACAGCGAACCCCAGGAGAGGAAGGCTACACCCAAAAGAACGGCACTTCGCTAGGCGATCCGGCAGCCGCGGTTACCTTTATTGAGTTCGCCGATTTCCAATGTTCATATTGCCTGAATACCTATGTTTCTGAAGAAGCGAACCTTATCGAGGAATATGTCAACACGGGGAAAATGATTTTTGTCTATCGGCTGGTTGGCTTTTTGGACCGAGCTAGTAATGAATCTCAGCGCTCAGCGGAAGCCGCTTACTGCGCTGCCGATCAAAATATGTTTTGGGAATATCATGATGTGGTGTGGGCTAATTACTCGACCGCAGAAAGTGGAGGATATTCAGACGATCGCTTGATCTCGTTCGCTGAAAGCCTGGATATGGACGTGGCTCGATTCAGCCAATGTCTGCTTAATAACGAGAAGACTGCGGAGGTGGAACAGGCCGAAACGGATGCCGCTGCATACGGAATCACCGGCACGCCCAGCTTTGTGATCAACGGTATTGCCCTGCCGCCAGGTGCGCAGGACTATGCGACTCTGCAACGGGTCATTGAGCAAGCCCTCGAAGCTGCAGGCGCTAACTAGATACTTTGCCCTTAAAATAAAAATCCCCCAGATTATTAGGGGATTTTTTATTACAAGAACTAGAGATTAATTCTCTTCATCCATAGCGCAGCGAAACCCATCAAAATCGTTGCGTCCGGGGAAGACCCAGAAGCGGTTTGCACAAAAGAGCGGAATCCCCGGATTCAATAAGTCTAGCAGTAGTTTTTTGGACAGCTTCACTTAAGAAATCTATGGAAGTTGTGTCAGGGCAGTGGCTGCAATCAGGATCAAAGGCGCGATCAGCAATGCAGGCAGAAAGTTTCCGACGCGGATCGGTTTTATTTCCAGCAGGCTGCTCACGGCGATTCCTAATAGCAAGACGCCACCCACGGCGCTCAATTCAGTGACTATGGCTTCGCTAAAAAGCGCTTGAGCCTGATGTGCCAGCAAACTCAAGCCCCCCTGGTAAACGAGGATCACCAGCGTGGAGAAGAGGACACCCACTCCAAGCGTAGAAGCAAACACCATTGCGGCAAAACCATCCAGGATGGACTTGATGGCCAACAATTGGTAATCCCCGTTAAGACCATCTTGAATTGATCCCAATATGGTTAAAGGGCCAATGCAAAAAACCAGCGAGGCAGTGAGAAAACCACGCACGAACCGCGTGCTGCCGCCTTCCGTTTCAGAGACAAAACGAGTCTGCAGCCACTTGCCCAGACGAGCCAAGCCACCTTCAATTTGCCACCATTCTCCCAAAACACCGCCCAGGACTAAACTAGCCAGAACGATGATCACGTTTTGAGTATCCATAAACAGCTTTAATCCGATAGCTGCGGTGAATAGGCCAAGGCCAGCCACCACGGTTTGGCGTATGCGCTCAGGCAGGCGTGCCCCAAAAGCCAGACCCAGCGTGCCGCCTAGCAAGACGGTGGCGATATTTAACAAGGTGCCCGTCATGGAATCACGCCGCCAAAAGTTCACCGGCGGTGGCCAATGCTACATCCAGCCCACCCATGCCCATAGCTAACATTCCGAGTGCGCCCGCTGGAGGCCCATGGCTTCTAGTTCCAGCATCACCAGGGTTCCAGTGGCATCCTGGGTCAATGTCTGATCGATGCGCATGGCGATCTCTTCACCGAGCAGCATGAAACCCGCCACTAGGTGATTCTTAATGAGTTTTTGAGTGAGATTGAGGCCCATTTCTTTCCGCGTTCCCGCGCGAGGTTCTTTTTGATTATACCGAAGGGAAGGAAGGCCCTTTCTCGTATAATGTAGCGCAAATGCCCAAGCGAGGGAGTGGGAAAATCCAACTAAGCCCGGCCTGGTGGATTGCTTACGGAGTGCTGTGCGGCCTGGCAGCCACGGGTTTGATCCTTTTGCTAGCCTCCCCGCGGCGCGGCAAACCCATCGAGTTGCTACCCGCGCCTTCTTCCATGCCTACGGAAGAGCTTGAAAGTGAGGTGCTAAGGCTCACAGAACCTCCCACTGCAATACCGGTATCTATATTTCCAATTAATATCAATAGCGCTACGCTCGAGGAATTGGAACAATTGCCCAATATCGGCCCGGTCATTGCACAGGCCATCATCAGTTATCGTGAATCACATGGGGATTTTACAAGCCTGGAGGACCTCCAAAATGTGTCTGGTATCGGCCCGAAAACATATGAAGCCATAGAGCCGCTGATCACCCTGGGATCCCCCTGATGGTGCAGCAGCCCCTGTTGGAACGATATCGGGCGCTCATTAACCTTCCTGATCATACGCGTATTGTTTCTCTGCTGGAAGGAAATACCCCATTGATCCCCGTCCCACGCCTCGCTGAAGAGTTTGGCGGAGGCTTCAATCTCTACATTAAATTCGAAGGATTAAATCCCAGCGGCTCCTTCAAAGATCGCGGCATGACCGCCGCGGTGAGCGAAGCCCTTGGGCGCGGCGTTACCGCATTGATCTGTGCCTCCACGGGCAACACCGCGGCCAGCGCGGCAGCCTACGCGGCCCGCGCCGGGCTGCGCGCGGTTGTGCTGATGCCTGAGGGCAAAGTGGCGTCCGGCAAACTGGCCGGCGCGCTGGCCTATGGCGCACAAGTGCTGCAAATCGACGGCTCGTTTGACCAAGCGCTTGAATTGGTGTTGGAAATTAGCCAGCGCCATCCGATCGCTCTGGTTAACTCGCTTAACCCCTATCGCCTAGAGGGGCAAAAGACGGCGGCCTTTGAGATCATTGAGGAATTGGGCCATGCCCCAGATTGGCTGTGCCTGCCGGTGGGTAATGCCGGCAACATCACGGCTTATTGGATGGGGTTTCGTCAATATCATGAACTGCACCGGAACAGTTTGCCCCGCTTGTTAGGGGTTCAAGCCGCAGGGTCTGCGCCTCTGGTGCTGGGCCATCCGGTGGAACAACCCGAAACAGTCGCCACCGCCATCCGCATCGGCAAACCCGCCCGCGGCGAGCAGGCTTTAGCAGCTGCTCAAGAATCGGGCGGGCGTATCATCGCGGCAACAGACGAAGAAATATTGATCATGCAGCGCCGCCTAGGGGCAGAAGGCATTTGGGTGGAACCGGCTTCGGCAGCCGGCTTAGCCGGGCTGGCAAAAGAAATTCAAGCGAAGAGTATTGAGTTAAGCGGCAGAACAGTGGTGGTTGTGTGTACCGGGCACGGGCTGAAAGACCCGGATATAGTGGCCCGAAGCCTTCCTTTGCCGACGAAAATTCAAGCGGATATTTCCACTTTGGAACGAGAAATTACGAGTTATTAAATCTTTTCCTCGCCACCAATTCCCAGGGCCTGCGCAAATTTCCTAATCCCCTCAATGTGCTTCTGCGGTGCATCCAGCCCCGCCCCCATGGTATTAATCGTAATGTGTGTGGTTCCAATTGCTTGCCATTCTTTTAGTTCTTGTCCCCAACTCTTCGCATTGCCATCTTTAAATTGCATGCGCGCTTCTAGCCCAATTTCTTTGCGCGATCGCCCTGTCTGTTCTAAATATATATCCAGCAATTTTAATTCCGCGGCGATATCCGCAGCGCGGCGATTTGGCATCCAGCCATCCCCGTGTCGCGCTACGCGTCGCAGCACTTTTTCGTGATGGCCGCCAAACCAAATGGGGATTTTGCCTTTGATCGGCATTGGGTTTATGCCGGCATCCGGGATCCGGTGCCAACGGCCATTAAAGGCTACCAAGGGTTGAGCCCACAAGCGTTTCATTACCTCGACCTGTTCTTCGATGCGCCGTCCGCGGGTATGGAAGTTCTCATTCAAGGCTTGATATTCCACTTCGTTCCAGCCCAAGCCTACTCCCAAACGCAAGCGTCCCCCACTGATCACATCCAGGGTGGCGGCTTGTTTGGCCACCAAAGCAGTCTGGCGTTGTGGCAGAATGAGAATGCCCGTGACGAATTCGATTCGTTGAGTTAATCCTGCCAGGTAACTAAATAAGACAAAAGGCTCAACGAAGGGAGTTTCGTAGGTATACGGCCCTTTCCAACCTCCAGGGCGCTGTGGATTAGCTCCCAACACATGATCATAGGCCAGTATATGATGGTAACCCAACTCCTCGGCCGCTTGAGCATAATCGCGCAATGCAGCCGCATCGTGCCCATATTCAGTTTGGGGAAAAACCACGCCGTATTTCATGGCTAGGGGCCCGCGCAATTCAATGGTTGGCGCCGGCAAGCGTTAGAATTGTACATCCGCTATTTTATTCCTGAGAGGCTTCGATGGCAGCCAGCCCGCTTGCCCAAAAAATGAAATTTGACGCAGCGCAAAACGCGACTATTATCGATTCCCCAAAGGGCTATATAACTTTGCTCGAACCTTTCCCCAAAGGATTAAGGCTTTCGGAAGACCTCAACGACCAATTTGACTGGATCCAAATCTTTTTTAAGAATAAGGCTGAGTTTGATGCCTTACTGCCCAAAGTCTTGAAAGCCATGGCGGCCGAGAGCCGCCTGTGGGTGAGCTTTCCCAAGGGCAGATCAAAGATGCAAAGCGACTTGACCCGCGACAAGGGCTGGGAAGGCCTGCGCGGCGCTGACCTGAAGTGGATCAATCTGATTTCAGTGAACGATACCTGGTCAGCTTTTGCTTTGCGAACCTATAAACCCGGAGAGGAATGCCAAGCCATCCCTTGGTCCAGCTAGATGCCGAAGGTTAATGTACGCGTTCCGGCCAGCACAGCTAACCTGGGGCCTGCTTTTGACTGCCTTGGGTTGGCGCTCGACCTGTGGAACGAAACGAGTTTTGAGCCCAACGGGAACGAGTTAGTGGTCGAAATTGGCGGCGAGGGGGAAAACGAAATCCCTCGAGATAAAAACAATCTCATAGTTGAGGCTTTCAAGCGTGTCTATGCTGAAGTGCGCCAAGAAGCTCCGGCCGGTCTGCAGATCAAATGCGAGCAAAAGATTCCTCTAGGCTCGGGTTTGGGTTCCAGCGCAGCGGCTATCTTGACGGGCATGCTGGGAGCGAATGCGTTGCTCGGTGAGCACTTTAAGACACAGGACCTTATGCAATTCGGCGCCGAGATGGAAGGACACGCCGACAATTTAGCCGCGGCGCTATTTGGTGGATTGGTGCTAGTGACACAAGAAGGTGGGCGCCAGGCCGCCCAAAAGTTGGACTATGTGCCCTTGTACGCGGTAGTCGTGTTGCCGGAAATTCAGCTTACCACGAAGGAGGCGCGCACTGCCCTGCCTAAACAAGTTCCGCTGGCCGATGTAATTTTCAATATCGGACGCAGCCTGCAAGTGGCTGAGGCGTTGCGCCAGGGAGATATCCCCGCACTGGCAACCGCCATGCAGGATAAGCTGCACCAGCCTTATCGATTGCCGCTAATCCCGGGTGCAGCTGAAGCCCTGGAAGCGGCTCGCCAAGCCGGAGCCGCCGCGGCGCTTTCAGGCGCGGGGCCGGGGTTGATTGCTTTTGTTGAAGAGGGCAGGGAAAAGGCAATTACTGAAACATTGCGTGCCCCACTCGCCCAGCGAGGAATTAAAACCAGCCAATATTTGCTGCGAAGTTCAGATCAGGGCGCGCAGGTCGAGCTGAATTCCTAAAGTCTCGGCAGCACAATCGATTGCTGCTTTTGGTATTTGCCTTTTTTATCCGCGTAAGACACGCGGCATTCCTCATCTGCTTCGAAAAAGAGCACTTGGGCAATGCCCTCGTTGGCGTAGATCTTCGCCGGCAGGGGAGTGGTGTTCGAGATTTCCAACGTAACGTAGCCCTCCCATTCCGGCTCGAAGGGAGTGACATTCACAATGATGCCACAGCGGGCATAGGTGCTTTTACCCAGGCAGATGGTCAATACTTTGCGTGGGATGCGGAAATATTCCACGGTGCGCGCCAGGGCAAAGGAATTGGGTGGAATGATGCAGACCGGGCCTTTGAAATCCACCATGGATTTTTGGTCAAAGTGCTTGGGGTCCACCACCGCCGAGAATACGTTGGTGAAAATTTTGAATTCATCCGCCACGCGGATATCGTAACCGTATGATGACACGCCAAAAGAAATCACCCCTTCGCGCACCTGGCTGTTTTCAAAAGGCTCGATCATTTTGTGCTGGCGAGCCTGTGTTTCAATCCAGTGATCGGGTTTGAGTCCCATCTTACTCCTCCTCGACGACTCGGGGTTTCCAGATGCTGTTCGCAAAGATGATGCTCAGAAATTCGGCGCGTTCTTCGGGAGTGCACGGCCTGGGTTTGGCGTAGTCCACAAAGACAATCGGAATTAATTCTGTGCTGATATAGCGGCCGTCATAAAACACGTGGCGGGCGATGAGTGCATGCGACAAATCGTAGCCAAAGATGATCTGATCAAAGAATAAGTTGCCCAGCCCGTACGTGATTAGCGTGTCATTGTCAGTGAACTCAACACCGTGGGCTTGGTGGGCCTGGCTGCCACTGACGATGCTGGCGCCAGCCGCGGCCAATAGGCCGAAATCTCGTATCAAGGCGGGTTGCGGCACGTAGGTTTCCACCTCATTATGCTGAAAAGTGGCGATCACCAGGTAGCCTTCTTTGCTCAAGCGCCGCGTTTCGGCTTGCAGCCACTCATAATCACATTGCACCGCTCCGGCGTGGTTTTCGGCCGCGGAAGCATAGCCTCTCTTTCCGTTGCATCCAAGGAAAGCAAAGCGGTTGCCGTTGTGCACCATTATCAAAGCCCGGCGCGCCTCTTCTAAATTCGCGCCGCCACCATAATAAGGAAGATCGTGCTGGTCGTACAGGTCCAGCGTGAACAGCATGGCCTCCTCGCCCCAATCCCTAAAATGGTCTCCGCTCAATTCAATCACGTCCGCCCCCACGGCTTCGAGCAAATCGATATAGCTGGGGTCGCTGCAAAAGACCAAGTTGCGCTGGGAGGGATCCGGAGCAGGACAATCTTCCGCAAAAGGCACCTCGTTGCTGATGTGTGTGATATCTGCGCCACGCATCAGTTCCCCAATATCTTCTGCCGGATAGGTGATGCCTTTGCGTTCCATCTCCCAAGCGGTGGCACGCACTAAAGCTGTCACGCCGGTCAGGATGACGGCAGTAAGTTTTTTGGCGTCGCGGTTGCCGCTCGGCGCCAGAGGTTGGCTGCTTTCAGGGCCAAATCGTTCCATGGCCCCGGCTGCCAGGGCTTCATCACCGCTGATGCCAATGGGCACACTGAGGGCATAGTTTTCGCTGTCGAAGTCCTTCCAAATCGGAGATTGTCCATCAACTGCCAACACCTTCCATTTGGGTTCAAGTTCCTCAAAAGGCAGGATAGCCCAGGATGGTTGCTGGGCCCAGGCAGTGTTCAACAGGTTCTCTGCCTTTATTACTTGCACGGCACCCTCAGCTGCTTCGCCCCACCAGGCGCTAAAGACCTCCGCCGTTTCAGCACTCATCATTAAAGGAATGCCGGCAAAGGGCCCAGCACTTTGGCCGCGCCAGTTTGCTTTCAAATTGTTTAAACTCACTTCTTCCGTCAAAGTGGGGAAAGGCGCCACCAGAGCATAAAGCCAATGTGAGATGGCCTGGCCCTCGTTCACTGCAATGGCTAAGTGGGACTGGGCGCGATCTTCAACGACCTCGGTGCCTTCAGGCAGAGCTAGCATTTTGCGCAGCCCGCCTGGCAGGGCAGGAGAAAGCCACCAGCGAGCGATTTCCTGTCCCGAAGACCCGTCCCCTTTTTCAAAGCCGATATTTAGGGAATTTTCATCCCCAGCACCAGGTTGAAACGGCGTTTTTGTTGCCGTCAAATTTGTGAATATTGCGGGCGCGTTAGCCGGCAGATTACACGCGGAGGAAAGAAGACCGATTGTTATCAGGCAAAAAAATAGCCTGTTGAATAACAAAAATCTCTTTCCTGACTTCGATGAGGTCATCAATGGCGAGCCCTATATTTATTCTATTGCAAAACCACCGCGTACTTCAATTTCGTGTCGCACTTGGGCTTCCAACTTAACCGCTTTCTTCTTCAGAGCACGCAGTTCTTTGAGAAATTTGGCTCCCTCCTTATTTTTTCCTAGCGAATGTAAGTTGATGCGCACATTTAACCCAGCCCCCTGCAAACTCGCTTCTGCCAAGGCTGCCGCGGTACCGGCATCACTGATCGCATTGGGATTGCCCAGTTCGGCGGCCTGCACGGCTAATTCCAGGCAGTCTATTGCCATGCGCCCCACTTCTAAGGGTTGGCGGGCGGCTTCAAGCGTGGCCAAAGTAATAGCCTTCTCACGCGCGGTTTTGTCCTTCTCTTTTTCCTTCGGTAATTTCATTGCCGCTATCACGCCTTCAAAGGCGGCCGCATCTTTCGCCGCCGCCTCAACCAAAGCGGCGCGCAAGGCATCGGCTTTTTTTGCCAACTGCGCCATTTGCGTCTCAACCTGCGCGTACTTCTTCTTGCCTAAAGTCAAGCGGGCAACCATGGCCACCAGGGCGGCAGCCATTGCCCCAGCATAAGCCGCTGCCGAACCGCCGCCTGGAGTGGGCTCAGCGGAAGCTAGCGCGTCTAGGAAGGCAGATCCGGCTGAGAGCTGCTCCTGCTTTTTGGCTGTCGTTTGCATGCGACGTTCCAGCACTTGCAAGCGATCAAAATCCTTTAATTGCAAATACCAGGCGGCCGCATCTTCCAAGGCCTCTTGGGGGATCAAGCCGATCAATTCGCTTTTTGTGATATGGGTTCCATAGCGGCGGGCCTCGCGTCGGATTAATTCCACCGCGCGTGCCACTGGCGTCTTGTGGAAATCAGTGAGGTTCATGGAAACCTGGGCCTTGCCGTCCACTAAAAAGCCGGCGCCTTTCAAGTAGCGCAGCCCTCCGGAGGAATGGCGAACGGCCTTGGCGATTTTCTTGGCAATTTCCACATCGCTGCTAT
>Ga0214473_10009883_pt1 | contig 11261 bp, 8 predicted proteins | sample RVTome_7_FD_203509 | JGI IMG/M metagenome (GOLD analysis project Ga0214473, IMG submission 203509) | Soil microbial communities from uranium-contaminated site in the Upper Colorado River Basin, Wyoming, United States - RVT98D197 | ecosystem: Environmental > Terrestrial > Soil > Contaminated >...
ACATCTTCGGCGCTCCGCTGCGTTTCGAGATCGAAGACGATGGCACTCGGCGCCGCTGGAGAGGTGCCTGGACCCGGCCTCGATTGCGGAGTTGGCTCGGGTGCCGAGAAAAGCTCCCGCTGGCCTTCATTCCAGTCGACCTCCCGAAGAAGCCCCCTGAGGGTGAGGTGGGCGCCGGGTTTGTCAAGCGGCTTGTTGCCCGATCCACACTTCGGGGAATGGACGCATGAGGGGCAACCCGATTCGCAGGGGCACTCATCCAGAAGCTGGCGCGTCTTGAGGAACAGCTCCGGCAGGACCTGAAAGCCGCGCTCGGTCAGCCCGATCCCGCCGGGGTAGCCGTCGTACAGGAAGATCGCGGCGCGGCCGACCTGCGGGTGAACGGGATACGAGATCCCGCCGATGTCCGAGCGGTCACAGAGGGCGTAGAGCGGAAAGAGCCCGATCATCGCATGTTCCACCGCGTGAATGCTCCCCATGAAGTGGAATCCCCGCTCCTCGACCAGTCTTCGAAGCCCCTCGGGCAGCTCGAACCAGAGGCCGACGGTCTCGAAGGTCTGGGGCGGCAGCTCCAGGTTAAACGCTCCGATCTTGTCCTGTCCGAAGATCCGTCTGCGCTCGTACCCGAGCACGCGCTCGGTGACCTTCAGGCGCCCAAGGCGACACGGCACCCCCTTGTGGTCCCGCGACTCCAGGGTCTCCAGGATCTCGGTCTCTTTTTCGGTCAGCGGCCCGGTGTAGTAATCGACCGTGACGGGCCGCGCCTGAATCTTGTGCTGGATCAGGTCCAGGGTTTCGATCTCGTACTGCTGCCCCTGGTGCAGATAGATGGCGCCCGGATGGCATTCGTGCAGCGCCCGGATTCCGTCGATCGTGCCGATGGATCGCCCGTCGGGGCCGAGAATGGCGCATGCCTCCCCAAGGGAGCGGATACTGATCCGGCGCTGGGGATGTCGCTCACGCGCGTACCATTCGGTTCCATCCGCGGAAAGGAGCAACCTTCCCTGCTCGTGGAGCGTTCCGATCAGTCCTTCTTCGGCGCCATAGAACGGGTCGCTTGTTTGAAGCGGAAGTTCTGACGCGGCCGCCACGAGATGCGCGGTCAGGATTTGGCGGTTCTTGGGATCGATGATGGCCGCCTCGTAGGGTCGGCTGAAGAAGTCGTCAGGATGGCGGACGAAGTACTGGTCGAGCGCGTCGGCGAGCGCAATCAGGATGATCAGTGCGTCGCGCTGGCCCCGCCCCACCCGGCCGCCCCGCTGCCAGGTGCTGGTGATGCTGCCCGGATAGCCGACGAGCAGGCAGGCATCCAGGCCGCCGACGTCGATCCCAAGCTCCAGCGCCGATGTCGTCACGACGCCGGCCAGTCGTTCGGAAAACAGACCCTCCTCAATCGTCCGTCGTTCATCGGCCCGGAACCCGGCGCGGTAGGCCTTCAGCTTGGGGGCAAGCGTCCGATCGGCTTGCCGCGCCCACATCGCGATCAGCTCCGCGATCTTCCGGGCCTTGGTGAAGGCGATGGTCTTGAGCCCCGTTCGCATACACCTGAGCAGCAGCTCCGTCGCTTCGGTGTAGGGGCTGCCATTGGGGTTGATCATCAGGAACCGCTTGCCGCGCTGTGGTGCCCCGTCGCCGTCGATCAGCTCGAACGGCAACCCGGTCAGTTTCTCCGACAGCTCGAGCGCATTGCTGACCGTCGCTGAACAGGCGATGAACTGAGGATGGGCGCCGTATGCGGCCGCCACCCTGCGCAGGCGGCGAACGACGTGGGCAATGTGTGAGCCGAAAACGCCGCGATAGGTGTGCAGTTCGTCGATGACCACGTAGCGGAGGTTTCGCCACAGCTCGCGCCACTGGGCATGGTAGGGGAGCAGGGAGAGGTGGAGCATATCGGGGTTGCTGAGCAGGAGCTGGGGCGGATCGTCGCGGAGCTTCGCGCGCCGCGAGGCGGGGGTGTCCCCGTCCAAGATGGCGGCCCTGATCTCGTGCCCGACCGGGAGAAGGCTTTCCAAGGCCTTGAATTGATCATGCTCCAGGGCCTTAATTGGGAAGAGCAATAGGGCGCGGGCCGACGGGTCGATCAGGAGCCGCTCGAGGATCGGCAGGAGATAGGTCAAACTCTTGCCGGACGCGGTGGAGGTGACGACCAGGGGATGCTTGCCGGCACGTGCCGCCTCGACGGCGGCGCACTGGTGCGTGTACAGACGCTCGATCCCGATCCGTTTGAGGGCTGTGCTCAGTGATATGGGGAGTGGACTGCCAAGATCGGCATAGGCGGCCGATTTCGGCGGGATATGTCTGAGGTGGACTGGTTGGTCGCGGGACTCATACCCACAAACCAGTTCATCCACGAACCGATCGACCTCAGTAGTCGCCAGGAGGGGGGATGGGCCCATAACCTGGCGTTCTTTTGCGGCTCGAATCGTCGTCATGCGCGCTGAATCACGATCTTCGCGCCAGAGGCGACCTGCTTGAAAGCCTTCGGATCGCCTTGGACCTTCCCAACGATATTGACGGCGCTCGCGGGGCGTATCTCATCCCCGTGGCTGGTCGGCGTCGGTCCGAAGAAAATGCAGAAGGCAGTGCCGGGAGGCCAGTAGCCGAGATCTCCAAGTTGTACCACCTCCTGCGCGTTCTTCTCGAGGTCTGCCTTGACAGGGATTGAAAAATAGATCTCGTCGCCCCAGGTGTTGGCCCGTGCCTCGATCGGCAGGGCGCCCCAGATGGAATCCGCCGTCGGCGTCTGATCGAGGACCGCCATGGCGCTGACCTGTCCCGCCGTAATCCTGATCCTCCGTTCCGCTGCCTCTTCGCTTGGCTTAGTCACCCTCGGTCTCGCTAGGGGTCAACAAGTTGCATTCATGTAACATGGCGGGCAAATGGGAGTCAAGATCAAAGCCTCTCATCGTCTTGCGATCATGGTAGATTCGTTCTGATCAGAAATCTTGCTAATTCCTCTTCTGTAGAAATAGGAATCGAGATAGCATAACAGGCGAACCGGTATATAGAAATCAAAAGAAAGGAAGGATCTTCAAGTGAGTAGAATTGGCTTCAACGCAGACCGGACGATTACCATGGAGAGGGAATTTTTTCGTCCACCAGATGTGCCAGTAAGGCGTAGCTCTGCGAGGATCGAGATTTTTGGCCATACGTACCACGTGGAGGTAGAGATCGATGGGGACGACGACTTGTGCCTCCCAGGAGTTGATCCCCACGGGAAGGATGCTGACCCTGATCGTCAGAAGGCCCGACAATGGATGGCACTTTGCGAACTTTCTCAGCGCTTGACGCGGGACTTCGAGAAACGTTCCGGTGTGCTCCCCAAGGTCGATGTTTCAATGCCCAAACCGCATGGTGGCCGCCTTAACTGGACGATCGAGGAGGTTCGGGACTATATGAGTCAAAAGCTGGCGGGCTATCACATTAAAGAGTGGAGCCTTGGTTTGTGGCAGGCAAAGCCAAGGGACTGATCTGCCCTCGCGGCACACCGCCTCCTTGGCCGCGGTTGGTGGTCATGCTGCTGTGTTCTGCTCGATTAGTTCCTCGACGCGGCACTTGGCTTGTTCGAGGAGGTTAGTTGCCTGTCGTTCCGCTGCGTAGGCATTTTCCACAGATTCTTGGACCAGATCTCCGATCCTGCTGTGTTCTCTCGGCTCAAGCACGGGGAAAGGCATTCCGCGCAGATTCCCAAGCCCAAGGAAAGGATTGATGCCGCCCGTGCTGCGCTGTTCGACTAGTTGTTTCCCGATCAACGAATTAAACCACGCCGCAAAGAAATACGGGTGCACACCATTCCGAGGGCGAATTAGCGCAACGTCCTGATTGATGTTTGCAGCATCAGGACAATCGCGGACGACGGCGCAATTGCCGACCTTTCCTTTGATAGTGACAAGAACGTCTCCGTCGCGGAGACGTGTTCTAGCTAACTCGGTTTCATGGTGGCGCCGGAGGATTCGTTTGTCCGTCCCGAAGTCAAGGCGGAAGTCAGAGACGTGCTCGGCGGTCAGGAAGGGTATCTCACCGACTCCAAGATCGTGGTGAAGAGGGGTGTGGCCATTCGTGAGGTACGAGATGATCTGACCAATCGGAACAAACCTCTGGATTCTGACTTTCTTAGCTTTCAGGACCGCGTCAATTACACGTTGGTACTTTGGCCTGTAGAATTCACTGTCGCATCGGCGAGCCTGGAGGGTTTCGGAGAGGCGCGTTTCGTAGCCGACGCGGTGAGAGAGGTCGATCTTGCCGAGTCCCAGTTCCTCCTCCAGCATTCGCTGGGCGGAGGCGTAGAGTTCGTTCGATCGTTTGATCGTCGCTTGATAGATGTCAAAGAATCCGTTGAGCGTTCTTTGGTCGATTTCGCGAAAGAGCGGCACCCACATACGCCTAAGATATGACGTGGCAAGAGTTATCTGGCCACTTGTTCCACCTGTAGAAAAGCGATCTAGCAATTTCTGGCCGACGTCAGACCAAAGGTAGAAAAGTAACGACGGTGCAGAGAGCGGTGTGTCCCGTCGAAGGCGAATCAGACCAACATTACGGGCAAAGATACGCGGTGGGTTATCCTCAATGATCCACGCACGTCCGATCTTGGTGGCGTGCTTCAGCGTGATGACGATGTCACCATCCCGCAATCGGTATGGTTTCAGTCGGAAAAACTCTGTTTCCGAGACATAATTGGGTTCCCCTGTCGAGGCGCTTCCAAAACGGATATTCTTTCCATTGAGACACGGAAACCCAGAGTCCCTAAAGGATGGGTTTGATCCCTGCGTAATCTTGTCACATAGCGAGCTAAGGCGGGTCTTCCGAAGGAAAGAGTCGACAAGCGCTCCCGCACCAATGCGGTCAGGCAGAAAATACTCCGAATCGAAACGAAGTTGCGGTGTTCGAAGCGCAGTGGCAGAGATTTCTGAAATTAGCGCCATAGCTCATTCATCTCGCCAAAAGCCAAGCTTTTGCTTCTTCGCCCACTTGACGAACTGTTCGGCGATGACGTCCGGGTCCTCGTCCCGGTACTTCGCACAGTCCTGCGCGATGAGCGGATTGCCATGCTCGTCTTCGAGGATACTCCCGCCCGAGTCCTTGCGGTAAACGTAATCCCCCGACGAGTCCTTGCCGCCTTGCTCGCTGGCTGCCATGAAGACGGGGTAGTCCAGCTTTTTGGCAATCTCAGCATCGATCCATTTCTGGCGCAGCCGTTCGATGGCCTTTGGGTCGTCCAGCAGCAGCTCTACCCGCCCTTGGAGGGTGCGGCGCTTCAGGGCTAGTGTGGCTTTGCTACGCATTTTCTCCGCTTCACGAATCTGGGACTTCAGCTTCTTGGGCTTTTCCTTATCTTTCGCGGCCCTGGTCTGCTCCAGGGCGAGACGAAGGTTGGTAACAGTCTTTTCCCACGCATCTGACTCGGCCTGCAACGTTTCAATGTCGGGCTCAGAGTCAACACGTTCCGGTCTTGCTTGGTCAGCGTCAGCTTCAACCTCGACCTCGTCCTCGGGGGTATCGAACAATTCATGCAGCAGCTCGGCCACCTCCTCCGGCAGCTCCTCCTCAACGAGGTCTCCGCTCTCAGGCGCTGCGGCGATGAGTTTCTTAAGGACCTCGCTGTAATTTGGGCACCTCGACCGCATGTTATCCTCGATGCTTTGCATCCTGGCGATTTCAGCGTCAGTGTACTTCTGGAGGAAGAGAATACTCGTCTTCGTGCCCGTGTGCGGTTTGAAGGTATTGGGGTGGAGTCCGACAACAGCAAGTATGCGGGCATGGCGGAGAATCCATTCCCGAATGTAGGCCAGGGTAGAGTTATTAAATTTCCCTTGCGGCAGCACAATCGCCATCCGGCCGCCGGGCTTGAGTAGACGTAAGCAGCGCTCGATGAAGAGGATGTCGCGTTCGACTTTTGCCTCCGGCTTTGCGTAGGTCCGCCCCTTTCTGGCCAGTTCATACCGAGACAAGATCCCCTGGTCTCGAATTTCTCCTGCAAAGGGTGGATTGGTCAGGAGCACGTCGAATGAGAAGTCGGCGAGCTGATCCCACGCTTCAGAGTCGCGTATCACGCCGGGTGTGGGCTTCTTGCTGGGGATGAGGTTGGCGGCCCTAAGGCCCAGTATGGCCGCCATGCCTTCCTCGATCTGAACCCACTCCCTGGGGTCAAGGCTGTTGAGTTTGAAGACATGGCTTCGGCCGTCTCCCGCGATCAACATCAGCGCTCGCGATACTTTTGCTGAGCGTTCGTCAAAGTCGATGCCCCACAGGTATTTCGCGGCGTAGTCATTTACAAAATGCTCGCGCGCGTTGGGGCTGTACTGCGTCGAACGTACCCACTCCATTGTATGGAGCAAGAAACCGCCGGAGCCGCAGGCAGGGTCCACGACATACTCGCGTTTTTTCGGGTTCAGCATCTTGACGCACATGTCAATGACGTAACGCGGCGTAAAGAACTGGCCGTTCTTCTTCTTGGCCACGCTCGGCATCAGGTACTCGAAGGCGTCGTCCATTACGCGCAAGTTGGCGCCCATTAGACCGATGCGCTCCAGTGGGCCGACGACGACTTGCAGGTGCTGCGGGGTTAGCTTGATGCTCTCGTTCTCATCGAAGATACCTGGCCACTCCACCATCGCCTTGCGGAAAAGCCCGTTGACAGTCTCGTAGGTCACCCGCGGCTTATCTGACTTTCGGAAAGCAAGCTCCTGATTCTTACGCTCGCGCGCGGCTTTTTCGTCGTAGATCTTGGCGAAGATGATCTTGAAAATTTCGTTGAACTCATCGACACCAGCGTTGGCCAGAACCAACTCTTCCAGGTTCTGGATGATGCGCTTAAAATCGAACTCCCTTTTGAGGTGCGCCAGCGTGAGCCTGGCGGCCAGAACATCTTTTGGCTCCTGTTCGAAGGTCGGGATTTCGGTTAGGGTGTCTTCGAACTCACGAGGGTAAGGCCGATAGAGGATGACCCGCTCTTGCCCGTTGGACCACACGCCAACCGGTGAACCCTCGGCGTTGAGGTAACTCTTGAGCTGGTTTATTCCCTCCTTCCGGTCGGGCCGCTTGACCTCGACAACGATCTTCGCTGTTCTGCCATCGCGCTGAAAGACGACGATGTCCGCCGCCTTTTCGGCCGTGACCGTGCCGAAATCAACTTGATATTCGACGGCGATATGGTCGAGGGGATAGTGGTAGACGTGGTGGAGCTTGTAGAGCCAGAGCTGACGGACGATTTCTTCGGGGCTTGACTTTTTCTCCGAGAAGACTTGGATGTCCTCACGGCGCTTGAGGCATTTCAGGTAGTAACGAACCTCACCCTTTGCGCGCCCGCTCTGGAGGGTCTTCGGGGAGATTTTTAAGATCTGGTAGGGATGTTTGCCGAGGTCGTCGAATTCCAAAAGGCCATGCTTGACCGCAGGGTCTCGGAAGATGAGATCAAAGACCTGCTCAGTCGTTAGATTCTCAGGGAGGCCCGACGTCATAGCCATCGACTGCAGCTTATGGTAGGTTTTCGCTTAATGCCTTTCCTACTTTAACTGCCACGACGCCGCCACCATGCTAGCCGCGATCACAAAAGAAGCCCCTACTTTGCTCATACTGAGGCTGCTGGCAGGCGGTGCGGGGTACCTCTCTCACAGAGCGGATCTGAGTCGAACGCATGCTCCGAAGACTATGGCCGCGCAACTGCTCTCCCGTGACTAAGTAGCTTGCTACAGCATCTGCTACAAAGGCCGCCAGCCCTATCAGTCAGTCCAGGCTGGGCGATTCTCAAGTTTCTTGACCCACTCACTAATACGCTAGCTGGTACGCGTTGCACGAAGCAATGATTTGCTCTGCCTGGCGAAGTCCTGGAGCAAGCAATTTTAGGTTTCCTGAACCATCATCATCGACCAAGTCAGTCAATCTTGACACCGCCATTGAGGCGTTGTGCTTGGTGAACCTATGCCGCGTTACTGTCTGGGTTATTTCATCCTTGCTAATCCTCTCCGGGTGTTTGTGCCAAAGAGTGAGGAGGGCAATGTCTCTTGCGCTCTTTTTCTTAAGGTGGAAATAGACCCGTCCATCTACCTCCTCTATGACTGGGTATCTTCTTTGCACCAAACTGCTGAGAAGCTCCTTCACGCGATCAAGATCAATTGCCCCTTTCTGTGAATAGCGCAGCATCTCGGCGAGGATCCAGGAGCAGGTTGCAATTACCGCGTTTGCGTCCATCTCATTGGGATCGACCTCATCAGGATCATGGCGGGCTCCACGATTACTCGCAATGTCATACGTGAATCGGCACGCGCGCGGTATCGTTAGTCGGACTGTATCTTCAAAGCTGCTCTGGGGACATTTCTCCAGGTCGATTATGATCTTCCCGGCTTTGAATTCTCTCGGTGGCGGGACCTTGTTGCCAACGTGCACCCATAAGGCTTTTAAAACGGCCTCGATAAATTTGCCGCCTTTGGCAATGGATTCTTCCCACTCACTTCTTTGGAATTCTTCGACCATCGCCCGGAAGTGTTTCAGTGCAGCGTCAACATGCTTCGGTTCGAATCTGGTTTTTAGAAGTTTGTCGGGCGCCTTCGGATTGTCCATTGGTGCTACTTTGCAAATATCATCGTCCAATTTGGACGAAGGACATACGAGCCTTTCTTTAGAGGAACAACCCAGTCATCATCTCTAGCTCTATTTGCATATTCTTGATGGAACTTCCCGTCCATTAGAGTCGTCATCTTATTCCATTGTTTTTCAATTTCTGTTAGGTCAATTGAGCTTGTTGTCTTGCCCTTAGCCATATGTGCGAGTAGAAGGGTGAACTTCCGAGGTCCGCTCATCCCCCGAGCATATTTCTTCACAAAGGCTCTGATGTGCAAATCAAAATCGCTTGGGTCAGGAACCGACGCACCAGACGGTTTCTCTGACCCCTCCCTCGGCTCTTTTTTCTTGGTCTTTCTGTGAGAAGGAGCACTTTGGGAAAGCACGACTTCTCCCTCGAAAACGCTCCCCCTTTGATCGGTTATGATGATTCGCGCTTTCATTGTTCTCTCTACGTTGTGTAGAGCCAGCGTTTATTTTCTCGTAGTCGCCTAAGACTCCTCTTCCGAACCTGCCTTAGCATTGCTCCCGATAACGTAGTAACAGGATAGTGGTGACCCATCTCTGCAAGCGCAGCCTTTATTGCTGCAAGGTCTCTTGGTTTTTTGAAAAAGCCACCATCTATCAAGGAAGAGATTAGGTCCACGAGTAGTAGTCGACTGGCCTTCCCCTTCCCTCCTTTTACTGAGGCAGCCTGCTTCTTTTGCTTTTTTTTGAGGTCCTGTATAACCGCCAGGATTTCTTCCGGCATTCCTTCGATCTTGATGTTAATTCCTTCAGGCGTTGTGATTTGTGCCTTTGCCATTTATTCACCTATTCTAGTTGTTGCTATTCAATCTTCTATCAGAATAACAGAATAGATTTTTCTTGTAAAGTATTTTTCGTAGGGAACTTTCGGGGGCAAATGGCAATCACTTGTAGCGGTGTAATAAGCTTGAAACATTGCTCGAACCAGGACCGAGCCCGTATTAAGCTCCTCAGACCCTTTGTCTTCACGTTTGTGTCAAACGGATGTGAATTTCGGTTTGGGGCCCGCGTGACGAGGGAATCACCGCCGACCAGCGAACCCCTTTTTGGAAGGGGCGAAAAGCATCCTCACACGATGGTACTGATCTAAAGGTTCGACGGGCGGACCAGGATGAGCAGGAGGAGAGCTGCGAGGCTGGCCAGGATCGCCCCGACCGTAAACGCGAATCCCGCCCCAAGGTGCTGGTAGAGGTAGCCCATGAGGAGGCTGCTCGGCAGGGCGGCGATGCCGATGCAGAAGTGGTACAAGCCGAAGGCTGAGGCCCGGCGTTCCGCCGGAACCAGATCGACAATCAGCGCCCGTTCCACCCCCTCGGTCAGCCCGAAGTAGAGGCCATAGAATGCGAAGAGACCCCAGATCTGCCACGGCTGGCTGGCGACGCCGAAGCCCAGGTAGGCGAGCGCATACACCAGCCATCCGGCGATGATCGTGCCCCGCCTCCCCCGAAGGTCAGAGAGGATCCCGCCCGGCATCCCGGTGGCAGCTTTGACCAGATGGAAGAACATCCAGAGAAGCGGCAGGTGCGCCACCGCGACCCCGACCTCCTGGGCGCGCAGCAGGAGGAAGGCGTCGCTTGAGTTGCCCAGTGTGAACAGGGTAACGATCAGGAGGAAGCGCACCAGTCGTCCATCCAGGCGGCCTTTGGGCCGAGGCGTTTCGAGGGAGATGGTGGGGGTGACCCCGACCTCGGTCACCCATATGATCAGGATGAAGACCGAGAGGAGGCCGGGGATCGCAGCCAGGAGGAAGATCGTTCGGAGTTGTACGCCCAGCAGAGCCAGGAGGCCAAAGGCCAGAAGCGGCCCCGAAACGGCTCCCAGATGATCCATGGAGCGGTGGAACCCATAGGCCCGTCCCATAAGGGCCCTGTCGGTGGAGGCGGCGATCAGGGCGTCCCTCGGCGAGGTCCGTAGCCCCTTGCCCAGTCGGTCCGCGAAGCGGATCGCCAGGACGTGCCATGGGGCGAGCGCGAATGCGACGAGAGGTCGGGTGAAGGTGGAGAAGGTGTAGCCGGTGACAACCAGCCCTTTTCGCCGGCCGAGCCGATCGGCCAGCCATCCTGAAAACAGTTTTGTCAGGCTGGCCGCGCTCTCAGCAAGCCCCTCCACCAGACCCACGAACATCTGCCCGGCCCCCAGGACGCTGGTGAGAAAGAGCGGCAGGAGCGGATAGATCATCTCCGAGCTGACATCGGTGAGCAGACTCACCAGGCCGAGGGCCAGCACGTTTCGGCTCAGGCCGAACACGCCGCCTCTTCGTGGATCTGGCGCCCGTGCAATCATTACTGATCTCCACAAGTAAGCGTGTCTTCCAGTCTTCCGAGGGCTCGATGTTTCCCCGGTATCTGGTCTCTCAGCGCGTACGCGTCGGTGAACGTATCATGATCGGGTTGGCACCAACAATGGGATTCTCGAGAGAGAGTGGCGAAGGGCAAATCTGGCCGCGAGCACTTACACGAGGACCTGCTCAGAGATCGTATGGAGGCGCCTCTCCAGGACGGAGTACCGGGCGAGCTGATCCTCCACTCGAGCCCGGGCCATGGCTGCCTCTTCCTCACGTTCTTGACGGAGTGACAACGTTTTTCCTACCACCTCGCGTATTCCGCGAATCGCCCGGGCAAGGTGCTCATCCATGCCGGCGGTGAACTCCTGAACGCGGGACTCAATCCGCCGCACGA
>Ga0214473_10009884_pt1 | contig 11261 bp, 8 predicted proteins | sample RVTome_7_FD_203509 | JGI IMG/M metagenome (GOLD analysis project Ga0214473, IMG submission 203509) | Soil microbial communities from uranium-contaminated site in the Upper Colorado River Basin, Wyoming, United States - RVT98D197 | ecosystem: Environmental > Terrestrial > Soil > Contaminated >...
GTGGTGCAGTACGACTGCCCGTCCGGCTGCCCCGAGCTGGTCGACAAGCTCAAGGCCGTCGTCGGCCGCTATCGCGAGCAGGTGATCCTCGCGCCGTATCCGGGGATGAAGACCCGCATCGCGCTCACCGCGTGGACGCGCATCGATGCGTTCGCCGATTTCGACGAGTCGCGCATCGCCCGGTTCATCAAGGCGTACCGCGGCATCGACCACCACACGCGGTAGAATATCGGCATGGCATGGCATCTCCGCTCGTCTCTGGTCCGGCTGTCCCTGGCCGGCCTCGGGCTCCTGGCGCTGGCGGGCTGCTCGCGCCCCTTCGTGCTGCCCCTGCCGGAGCCGCCCTATCGCGACCGGGCGGGGGCGAGCTATGACGCGACGTGGAGGGCGCTCATCCGCGCGCTCGCGGTCGAGAACGTGCCGCTCCGGGCGATCGCGAAAGACTCCGGCGTGATCGCCTCCGACGACTTCGTGTCGCCCATCGGCGTCTATGCCGATTGCGGGCGGCTCGGTGACGTCGCCATCGAGGGCGAGGCGCTCGTCGCCTTCACGGTCTTCGTCCAGCCCGATGGCGTCAGCGGCACGGACATCCAGGTCAATGCCAAGATGCGCACCCAGGCCTACCGCCGCGGCTCCTCCGGCAGGCTCAAGTCGGACCAGGTCTTTCAGTGTGTCTCCACCGGCCGGTTCGAGGCCAACCTGGCCGACACCGTGCGCCGGCTGGTGAAGGAGTAGCGCATGGCGCCCCGCCTGCCCGAGCTGATCAAGCGCGCCCGGCGCCTCGCGCTCGACCGCGACCGCCTCGTCCAGGAGCTGGCGCGGGAATGGAGCACGGCGCTCAAGGGACAGGGCTTCTCGCCGAGAGACCTCGACGAGCTCTGGGCGGGGCTGACCGAGGAGGCCGTGCGCCGGCTGCTGAAAGGATCCGCCGGGGGCGCCGGCGCGGAGGCCATCCGGCGCGAGGCCAACGAGGTGATCGCGCGCGTCAAGGAGCGCGTGGAGACCGAGCTTGCCGCGGGAGGGTAGGACCGGGAGCGGCGAGACCGGGCCGTCGGCGCCCGCCGGGCTCCGCGCATTGCCCGCGGTCGATGCGCTCCTGACGGCGCTCGCGGGTCACGAGGCGCTGCGCGCGGTTCCTCGCCAGCGCGTGACGGAGGCGGTGCGCGAGGTGCTGGCCGGGGAGCGCGCCCGGCTCCGCGAGACGGGCGGCCCCGCGGCCGCCGCCCGGGATCTGGGCGAGCGCGTCGTCGCCATGCTCGCGCGCGGCGGCGTGTTCTCGCTCGCGCCCGTCATCAATGCGACGGGCGTCGTCCTCCACACCAACCTCGGCCGCGCGCTCCTCTCGCCCCTCGCCCACGAGCGGCTGCTGAGCGCGGCGGGCGCCTACTCGAACCTCGAGATGGACGTCGCGGAGAAGGAGCGCGGCTCGCGCTACGCGCACCTCGGGGGCCTGCTGCGACGCCTCACCGGCGCTCCCGCGTCCCTCGTGGTCAACAACTGCGCCGCCGCCGTCCTGCTCGCGCTGGAGACACTCGCCCGCGGCAAGGAAGTCATCGTCTCGCGCGGCGAGCTGATCGAGATCGGCGGCGAGTTCCGCATCCCCGACATCATGCGCCGCTCGGGCGCCGTGCTGCGCGAGGTCGGGACCACCAACCGCACCCATCTCAAGGACTACGCCGCCGCCATCGGCCCCGAGACCGCGCTGATCCTCAAGGTCCACACCTCGAACTACCGCGTCGTCGGCTTCACCGCCGCCGTCTCCTCGCGCGAGCTGGTCGAGCTCGGACGCGCGCGGGGCGTGCCGGTGATGGAGGACCTGGGCTCGGGCTGCCTCGTGGACCTGACGCGCTTCGGGTTCCCGCACGAGCCGACGGTGCCCGAGGTCGTCGGGGCCGGCGTCGACCTCGTGTCCTTCTCGGGCGACAAGCTCCTCGGCGGCCCCCAGGCGGGCATCGTCGTCGGCCGCGCGGACCTGGTGGAGCGGCTCGGGCGGAATCCGCTGAACCGCGCCCTCCGGATCGACAAGCTCACCGTGGCCGCGCTCGAGGCGACGCTCTATGCGTACGAGGCCGGCGTGGCGCTCGAGACCATCCCCACGCTGCGCATGCTCACCGAGCCCCTCGCGGCGATCAGGCGGCGCGCGCGCCGGCTCCTGCGCCGGCTGCCCGCGGCGACCGCGCGCGCCCTCGGCGCGTCGATCGTCGAGTCGCGCTCCCAGGTCGGCGGCGGTGCGCTGCCCACCGTCGAGCTCCCGACGGCGGCGCTGGCGCTCGGCACCGCCGCCCGCCCCGCCCAGGACCTGGACCAGGCGCTGCGCCTCGCCCACCCGCCCGTCCTCGGCCGCCTTGCCGACGATCGCCTCCTCCTCGACCTCCGCACGGTGCAAGCGAGCGAGATCCCCACCCTCGCCACCCTCCTCACCACCCTGGACAAAACCCCATGAATCGCAGCCGTGGCCGCCAGGGCGTGCGATCCCGAATCACGCCGCCTCTCCTCGTGTCCTGCCTTGAAGATCCGTCGACTCGCGGCGCCGGGCGGGGCTGGGGGGATGCTCTCCCTGGGACCGTAGCTTCTGCGGGCTATCGAAGCGCAGAACCGCAATCTCGTGGTCTCCTACGAGCGGGCGCAAGGCGCAGCGAGGGAGCGTGTCCCAGGGAGAGCATCCCCCCAGCCCCGCCCGGCGCTTGGTCGGCACATCTCCGAGACACGACAAGAGCATGAAGCACGTGGTTGTCGGCACGGCAGGCCACATCGACCACGGCAAGACGTCGCTCGTCAAGGCGCTCACCGGCACCGACACCGACCGGCTGCCCGAGGAAAAGGCGCGCGGCATCACCATCGACCTCGGCTTCGCCTTTCTCGAGGAGCCGGGCGAGGTCACCGTCGAGATCGTGGACGTGCCGGGCCACGAGCGCTTCGTGAAGAACATGCTCGCCGGCGTGGGCGGCATCGACCTCGCCATGCTCGTGATCGCCGCCGACGAAGGGGTGATGCCGCAGACGCGCGAGCACCTCTCGATCTGCCGGCTCCTGCGCATCAAGTCGGGGCTGGTCGCTCTCACCAAGACGGACCTCGCCGAGCCGGACTGGATCGATCTGGTCCGCGACGACGTGCGGGCCCTCCTCGAGGGCAGCTTTCTCGCCGGCTGCCCGATCGTGGCGGTATCGGGCAAGACGGGGAGCGGGCTCGCGGAGCTCCGGTCGGTATTGATCGAGCTGGCGCGCGCGGTGCCGCCCAAGGCCTCGGACCGGACGCCGCGCCTGCCCATCGACCGCGTGTTCACGGTGAGGGGCTTCGGCACCGTCGTGACGGGCACGCTCACGGCGGGGCGCCTGGCCGTCGAGGACAAGGTCGAGATCTACCCGCGCGGCGTGGGGTCGAAGGTGCGCGGCCTCCAGGTGCATGGCAAGCCCGTCGAGAGCGCCTCGGCGGGCCAGCGGACCGCCGTCAATCTTCAGGGCGTGGAGCGCGCGGCGATCGAGCGCGGCGACGTGGTGGCGCCGCCGGGCGCGCTCCTGCCGACGCTCCTGGCCGACGCCACGCTCGAGCTCCTCGCCGATGCGCCCCGGCCGCTCAAGGCGCGCGACCGCGTGCGCTTCCACGTGGGCACCCAGGAGGTGATGGCGCGCGTGCTCCTCGTCGACCGCGCCCAGCTCGAGCCGGGCCAGGTCTCGTACGGGCGCTTCCGGCTGGAGGCGCCCATCGTGGCGCTGCCCGGCGATCGCTTCGTGATCCGCTCCTACTCGCCCATCGTCACCATCGGCGGCGGCACGCTCCTCGACATCGCGCCGCCGCGCTTCAAGCGCAAGGCGCCGGCGCTCCTCGCCCACCTGAGCCTGCTCGACACCGGCGCGCCCGCCCAGGTGCTCGAGGAGCACCTGAGGCAGGCGGGGGCGGCGGGGGCGAGGGCCGCGGATCTCCGTGCGCGCACGCCGTTCAGCCCCGAAGAGCTCCGGCAGCTCCTCGACGAAGTCGTGAGGGCTGGTGGCGTCGTCGCGGTGGACCGCGAGTGGTATCTCCACCGCGAGGCCAATGACCGGCTGCGCGTGCAGACGCTCGGGCTGCTCGAGGCCTTCCACGCCGACAACCCGCTGCGCGCCGGGATCTCGCGCGAGGAGCTCCGCAGCCGCGCGGGCAATGCCCAGGAGCGGGTCTTCGCCCAGCTCCTCCTGAGCCTCGAGGCCGAGGGCGTCGTCAGGAGCGAAAAGGATCAGGTGCGACTCACCTCGCACGCGATCCGGCTCAGCGCCGAGCAGCAGCGCGTCGTCAGCGGGCTCGAGGCGGACTACCGCGAGGGTGGCGCGGCACCGCCGAGCCCCGAGGAGGCCCTGGCCCGCCTCGGCGTCAAGGGCAACGAGAAGCACGAGCTCTTCCAGCTCCTCGTGGCCGACCGGCGCCTCCTGCGCGTGAAGGAAGGCCTCTACTTCCACGCCGAGGCGCTCGGGAGCATCCAGGACCAGCTGGTCGGCTATCTCAAGGACAAGAAGGAGATCGGCCCCGCGGGGATCAAGGACCTGCTCGGCGTGAGCCGCAAGTACGCCATCCCGCTCCTCGAGTACTTCGACGCCCAGCGGGTGACGGTGAGGCAGGGCGAGCACCGCGTCCTCCGCGGCGCCTGAGGGGTCAGACTCTGCGGCCCAGGCCGCGCGTTGACAAGGTCGGGGTGGGCGCGTAGGGTAAGAGGGCGTCAGGCAAGGAAAGGAGTCCCGCCATGTTCGGTCTGGGATACCAAGAGCTGCTCATCATCCTCGTCATCGTCTTGATCCTGTTCGGCGCTCAGCGTCTGCCGGATCTCGCCCGGTCCCTCGGCTCGAGCGTGAAGGAGTTCAAGAAGGGGGTCGCCGAGATCAACAAGGACGAAACCACGGCGGCCGGCAAGAAGGACGACGAGAAGAAGGCCTAGCTTCTCTCTCCCGCGCGCCCTCCGACCCATGCCCCCCGGACCCTTTCGCCGTCGGTACTGACGTGGGCGGGGGCCGGCTTCACCGCTTCGCCCAGACCGGGTTCTCGCACCTCTCGCACCAGGCCGATATGGGAATGGCCCTCGGGCTGGCTGTCCTCACGCTCCTGTCGCGCTGGCCCTATCGCGCGCACATGCTCTACAACTGGGACGCGGTCCAGTTCGCCCTCGCCCTCCGCGAGTTCGATGTCGCCAAGCACCAGCCGCACCCGCCGGGCTATCTGCTCTATGTCGGTCTCGGGCGGCTGCTCAATAGCTGGGTCGGCGACCCCGCGCTGGCCTACGTGGGCCTCGCGATGCTCTTCAGCGCGGGGACGACCTTCATCGTGTACTGGCTGGCGCTGCGCCTCTATGACCGCTCCACCGCGATCGCCGCCGCCTCGCTCCTCGCCGTGAGCCCGCTCTTCTGGTTCTACGGCTCGGTGGGGCTGACCTATGCGGGCGAGGCCTTCGGCGCCTCCCTCGTGGCCTGGTGGGCGTGGGGCGCCCTGGCGGGCAGCGCGCGGCACCTCTACCTCGGCGCCCTCGCGCTCGGTCTCATGGGCGGCATGCGCCCCTCCGTCCTCCTGCTGATCTTCCCGCTCTGGCTCGGCTCGGCGGTGCTGGGAGGGCGCTCCTGGCGCCGGCTCCTCGCGGCCGGCGTCGTGCTGGCGGCGTCCGTGTCCGCCTGGCTCCTGCCGATGATCTGGCTCACCGGCGGTCTCGGCGCCTATATCGGCGCTTCCACGCAGCTCTACGGCTCGGTGGTGCTGCCGACCTCGGTGCTCGAGGGCTCGCTCGACATCACCTTCGCCCAGGCGCGCTACCTCGCGGAATCGGTCGTTGTGGGGCTGGGGCCGCTCGCCCTCGCCTTCCTCGCGCTGCCGATCTACGCGCGCCGCGCGGGCTGGGGCCGCCAGGAGTGGTTCCTCCTCACGTGGATCCTCCCTCCCGCCGCTTTCTACACTCTGGTGCACTTCGGCCAGGCCGGGTATGTCCTCACGTTCCTGCCCGCGCTCGTGATCCTGCTCTCGCGCGCGCTCGTGGAGGCGGTGGCGGCGGGCTCCGAGCGGCTGCGCCGGCCGAACTGGCGCTGGGCGCTCACGGCGGCCGCGCTCGTCCCCCTCGTCCTCGTCAACACGGGATTCTTCGCCCGCGCCCGCCCGCTGCCGCGCGAGTTCGACAACCGCGGCGGCGGGGCCTGGGTCTGGCGCGCCCGCGACGAGATCCACGACTGGATCATGAGCCGCACGGCGGCGGCGCTGCGCGAGCACGAGGCCGTCATCCGCACCTACGTGGAGACGATCCGCGCCGTCTACGACCCCTCGGACACGGCGCTGCTCACGGAGATCGGCAATACGCGCTCCTACCCGTGGCTGCGCCACGCCATGTTCTACCTGCCCGAGTATCGGATCTACCAGGTGCAGGTCGGCGAGATGCCGCTCGGCTACTACGCGCCCCAGTCCGCAGCCACCATGATCCTCACCCGAGGCTCCCACATCGCGCTGCCCCGTCCGGTGAAGCAGCTCGTCTGGTTCGTCGACCACTGGGACCCCACCACACCGCGGCCGAAGGGGCTCCACGAGATCCAGCTCCCCTATGGCCGCTACCTCTACGTGCTCCCCCTCGGCAAGAAGCCCGCCGAGCACGCCGGCTACACCTTCGTCCGCGAGCGGCGGTGAGAGCCGGCTGAGCGTGGCCGTGGCCTCCCGGGCGCGCGCCGCCGCGCTCGATTCCCTCGGCGTGGTCCTCGCCCTGGTCCTCGCTCTCGCCGTTTTCTGGGTCACCGAGCGCCGGATCGCGGGCGCCGTCGGGCTCTCGTCGTACCCGCTCGACGACTCGTGGATCCACCTGCACTTCGCGCGCAACCTCGCCGAGGGCAGCGGCTTCGCCTACAACCCCGGCGTGCCCGTCTCGGGCTCGACGGCGCCCCTGTGGACCCTGCTCCTCGCCGGAGCCTTCGCCTTGTTCGGAAGCACTCCCGTCTGGGCCAAGGGGCTCGGCATCGCGGCCGCGCTCGGCACCGCCCTCCTGACGCGGCGCCTGGTGTGGCTGTGGACGGAGAGCCGCCTGCTCGCGCTCGTGGGCGGCATTCTCGCGGCCGTCTCGGGGCCGCTCGTCTGGGGCGCGCTGTCGGGGATGGAGGTGTCGCTGGCGGCGCTGCTCGTCACGGCGGCCCTGGTCGCTCACACGACGGGCCGCGCCGGGACGACCGCGTTCCTGCTCGGCCTCGGCGCCCTCGCCCGTCCGGAGGCCGTCCTCCTCGTGCCGCTGGTCTGGCTGGCCGAGCCGATCACGCTCCGGCGTACCGCGATGTTCGCGGGAGTCGTGGGTGCCCTCCTCGCGCCGTGGGTCCTCTTCAACCTCGCCACCGCGGGCACGCCGCTGCCCGCCACCGCCTCGGCCAAGATCGAGGGGGGACTGGTCGGGTTTCTCTCGGGAGCCCGCGAGCCGCTCGCCGCCACGCTCGTCAGGCGCCCCTGGCAGTTCGAGAGGGACTGGGTCCGGTGGCTCGCGTCGGCCGACGTCCTGCTCCCCGCCCTCGTCCTGGTTGGCCTCTGGGCGCTGTGGCGTGTGCGCGGGCGCGCGGCGGCGCTCCCCGCCGCCGTGCTCGTACTCCACCCGATCGGGATGGCCCTCCTCGCGCCCTACCGGGGCCCCGGATTCCAGGAGGGCCGCTACTCGATCCATCTCCTGCCACTCGCAATAGCCGTCGCCCTCGCAGGCGTTCATACCCTCTCCCTTCTGGGGAGAGGGCAGGGTGAGGGGCCCAAGGGTGAGGGGCCCAAGGGTGAGGGGCCCAAGGGTGAGGGGACTTGGCGGCGCGCCTTGCGCACGGTGCTAGCGGGCGCGCTCCTGGCCGCCGCGCTCTGGTCCCTCCCCGCTGCCGCCACGCGCTATGCGTGGGCCGTGCAGAACATCGACGCCATGCACGTACACCTGGGGCGCTGGGTCGCGGCCAATACGCCGCGTGGGGCCCGGCTCGCCCTCAACGACGTGGGCGCCATCGCCTATGTCTCTCGGCGCGAGGTCGTGGACCTCATGGGGCTCGTCACGCCGGCGATCATTCCCCACCGCCGGCGGGGGGAGGAGGGCGTGCTCGGCTACCTCGAGCGCGCCTGCCCCGACTACCTCATCATCTTCCCCGCGTGGTTCCCGGCCCTCTCGGCCATGACGGACCGCTTCACCCCGATTTACCGGATCAGCCTCGCCCACAATACGGTGGCCGGCGCGGACGAGATGGTGGTGTACGAGACTCCCTGGAACCGGTGGCGAGGCGCGGGCGTGCGCTGCGCGGAGCGAGCGAGGAACGCGGTAGGGCTCGGGCGGTGAACCCCGTATAATGCCCCCAGCGTATCGGTGCGAGCGGCTGCGGTCGGCGGCCGCGGGGGTGAGCGTCATGAAACGGTCGGCTCTCGTCTTCTCCCTCGCCATCACGGCAGTCGCCCTCACGGCGATCTTCGGCGGGCCGCTCGTCGCTTCGGCCCAGGTCTACCGCTGGACGGACGCCGAGGGGAGCATCCACTACTCGCAGGGCATCGAGAGCATCCCGCCGCGCTACAGGGATGGCGCCGTGATCATCGGCTATGATCGCCCGGCGCCGCCGGCGCCGCCGGCCGCGGAAGCCGCGCGTCCGGGCGTCGGACGCATCAGGTTCAGCCCGGGCCAGCCCATCATGGTCACGGCTCGGATCAACGGCGGCGGCACGGCCGAGCTGATGCTCGATACGGGCGCGACGCGGACCGTCATCGACCCCCAGTCGCTCCAGGCTGCCGGCGTCAGCTATCGCAATGCCCAGCGCGGATCGCTCAGGGGCGTGACCGGCGATGCCGACGTGCTTGCGGTCAAGATCGACAGCATCGACGTGAGCGGGGCGACGTTCGGCCCGTTGCTGGTGGTCTCGCACGACACGGGGTTCGGCAAGGGGAACGGCCTGCTCGGGCGCGACTTCCTGGATCACTTCACGGTCATCATCGACAACGCCGCCGGCATCGTCACGCTGACGCCGAAGTGAGGGGCTCGCCACCCCTGCCCGGCTCCGCGGCTGAGAGGTTCCCGCCTCAGGCTCCTGCCGGCCCGGTTGACTAACCCCCCGACGGAGGCTAGGTTGCTTCTTGTTTACGGAGCCGATCCCTTCCCGACCCACGGAGAAACGCGATGACGTGTGCCCGGTGCCGGAAGGTGAGCCGCTCCCGCGCGAAGTTCTGCTCCGAATGCGGGGCGAGGCTTTTTTGCGACACCCGAGTGCCGGCCGATGTCGGCCGCGTGCCGCTCGATCGGGTCGAGCCGGTCCTCGGCGCCATCGCCCGGACGGCGGCGCGGCTCTGCGACGCGAAGGACGCCCTGGTCTTCCGCGTGGAGGGAGGCCATTACCGCCTCGTCGCCAAGCACGGAGTCGTGCGCGCGATCACGACGCCACTCGAGCCGCGGCCGATCAACCGCCGATCCGCGGCCGGATGCGCCATCCTCGACAAGCGCACGATCCACGTGCGCGATCTCGCCGTCGCCGCGCGGACGCGATTTCCCGAGTCGGCGCCGCACCAGCAAGGATCGGGCGTGCGGACCATCCTGGTCACGCCCCTCTTGCTCGACGGCGTGGCCGTCGGTGCCATCACCATCCGCCGCACCCGCGTCCGCCCGTTCACCGTCAAGCAGATCGCGCTCCTCAAGACCTTCGCCGACCAGGCTGCCATCGCCATCGAGAACGCCCGCCTCGGGCGGGAACTGGGCACCCGCAACCATGACCTCACGGAGGCGCTGGAACAGCAGACGGCGACAGCGGAAATCCTGCGGGTCATCTCGAGCTCGCCGGCGAACCTCGAATCAGGGCTCGGCACGATAGCCGAGAATGCCGCCCGGGTTTGCGGGGCGGCTGACGGAGTGCTCTTGACGGTGGAGGGTGGCGAGCTCATCCTCCGGGCCCACTACGGCGCCATCGGCGGCGATGCCATACCGATCGGCGAGCGCTTCCCCCTCGATCGCCGCTCGGTCATGGGCAGAGCCGCCGTCGATGGCCGGCCTCTCCACGTGGAAGACCTGGCGACGGCGGACGATGCCGAGTTCCCCCTGGGCAAGGAGCTCGCGAGACGGGCCGGCCACCGCACCACGCTGGCGACCCCGCTCCTGCGCGAGGGACAGGCCATCGGTGTCCTCCTCATCCGGCGCCTCGAGGTTCGTCCCTTCTCCGACCGCCAGATCGCGCTGCTCCGGACCTTCGCCGACCAGGCGGTGATCGCCATCGAGAACGCGCGGCTGTTCACGGAGCTCGGGGCGCGGAATGGAGAGTTGACCGAGGCGCTCGCGCAGCAGACGGCCACCGGCGAGATCCTCGGCATCATCTCGCGCTCGCCGACCGACATCCAGCCGGTGCTCGACACCATGGCGGAGAGCGCCGCCCGTCTGTGCGAGGCCTTCAATGCCTCCATCTTCCAAGTGGACGGTGACCGGCTCCGTCTCGTCGCCAGTCACGGCCCGATCCCCCCCGCGCCCGCGCTGCCGCTGGCCCGCGGCACGGTCGGCGGCCGATCGTTCCTGGACGCGCGGACGCTTCACATCGCGGACGTGCAGGCCGAGGCGGGGGAGTTCCCGGAGAGCGCCGAGATCGCGCGGCGCGAGGGCTTCCGCACGATCCTCAGCGTCCCCTTGATGCGCGAAGGCGTTGCGCTCGGCCTGGTCACCCTGCGTCGCGCCGAGGCTCACCTCTTCTCGGAACGGCAGGTCGCCCTGCTCGAGACGTTCGCCGACCAGGCGGTGATCGCCATCGAGAACGTGCGGCTGTTCAAGGAGCTGGGGGCGCGCAATCGGGACCTCACCGAGGCGCTCGAGCAGCAGACGGCGACCAGCGAGATCCTGCGGGTGATCAGCAGCTCGCCGACCGACGTTCAGCCGGTCTTCGACGCGATCGTCCAGAGCGCGACGCGCCTCTGTGACGCCGCCTTCGGGGCGGCCTTCCGGTTCGACGGTGAGCTGCTGACCTTGACGGCCCACTACAATGTGACCCCCGACGAGCTGGAGTTCTTGCGTCGGCGGTATCCCACGCCAGCAAGGCGCGGTGCCGCGACCGGGCGTGCGATCGTCGACCGCCGCGTCGTCCACATCCCCGACATCCGACAGGATTCTGAATACACGAGCCCGGCCCGGCAGGCGCTGGGCTTTCGCACGGTGCTGGCCGTCCCGATGCTGCACGAGGGCGAGCCGATCGGGGCCCTGGGGTTGTGGCGACGCGAAGTCAGGCCCTTCACCGACAAGCAGATCGCGCTCATGGCGACGTTCGCCGATCAGGCGGTCATCGCGATCGAAAACGTGCGCCTGTTCAGGGAGC
>Ga0214473_10009885_pt1 | contig 11260 bp, 11 predicted proteins | sample RVTome_7_FD_203509 | JGI IMG/M metagenome (GOLD analysis project Ga0214473, IMG submission 203509) | Soil microbial communities from uranium-contaminated site in the Upper Colorado River Basin, Wyoming, United States - RVT98D197 | ecosystem: Environmental > Terrestrial > Soil > Contaminated >...
CGGCCGACGATCACGCGGTCGCGTTCTCGTTCGAGCGCAACGGGATCCGGGTACGGAAGATCTATGCCTTCGAGCCGGATTCGTACGCATTCTCGCTGCGGATCGCGGTCGAGAATGGGTCGGGCGAAGCCATCGGTCCCCGTTACGGCGTGAGCTGGCCCGCGAGCGCGCAGCCCGGACACGATTTTAAGGACCAGTCGCTGGCGGCGCTCCACGAGGGATCGGTCGCACTAGAGCCCCTCGGGGCATTCGGGAAGGCCGGGTTCTTCGGTCGTACCCCCACCACCGAGAAGGTATTCCGGCGCGAGGTCGACTGGGCCGGGATGGTGACGACGTACTTCGTGGCCGCCGTCATCCCCGAGAACCCGGCGCAAGCGAGCGGCCAGTTCGTGGCCACCGAGCCGGGCCATGCAGGGGTGGTGCAGATCTTCTTCGATCCGGTGACGCTACCGCCCGGGCAGAGCGCCGAGCGGATCTTCAGGGTCTACGCCGGGCCGAAGGAGGCCGTGCGCCTCGAGGCGCTCGGTGCTGGCCTGATCCGCTCGATCGACCTCGGCTGGAACTGGCTCTCTCCGCTGACCCTGGCCTTTGGCTGGCTCTTGCGGGCCCTCCACAGCGTGATCCCGAACTACGGGATCGCGATCATCCTGCTCACGATCATGGTGCGGGTCGTGACGACGCCCCTCACCATGAAGCAGATGCGCTCGATGGAGCGCATGCGCGCAGTCCAGCCGAAGCTCCAGGAGCTGAAGGACAAGTACCCGGATGACCGGCAGAAGCAGTCCGAGGAGATGATGCAGCTCTACCGGCGCGAGGGTGTGAACCCGCTCGGCGGCTGCCTCCCGATGGTCCTTCAGCTTCCCGTGTTCATCGGCCTGTTCTACGCGCTGCGGAGCTCCATCGATCTTCGCCAGGCTCCCTTCGTGGCCTGGATCAACGATCTCTCGGCTCCCGATGCGCTGCTAGAGATTCCCGGGATCGGGATTCCGCTCCGGGTGCTTCCGCTCATCATGGGCGCCACCATGGTGCTCCAGCAGAAGATCACGCCGATGCAGGCGGATCCGGCGCAGGCGAAGATGATGATGACGGTCATGCCGGTGATGATGACCGTGATGTTCTACCAGTTCCCGTCAGGGCTGGTCCTGTATTGGATGGTGAGCAACGTTCTGGCGATCGCGCACCAGCTCTGGGTGGGGCGAACGCTAAGGGCGGCAAAAGCCTGAGAAGAGACGCAGGGGCCGATTCGGCCAGGAGGATGCAGTGTACGACACCACCAACGAGCCTCACGAGTTCTTCGGGGCGAATCGGGCCGAGGCGGTCGCCAAGGCGTGCGAGTTCTTCCGGGTGCCCGAGGACGCGCTCGCGATCTACGAGCTCGACCCCAAGGAGATCTACGGTCTGGCGGCTCGGACGGCGATCGTCGGAGCGCTCCGCGACCGGAAGACTTCGGGGCGGGAGCGGAGCTCCGGCGGTGGCGATGAGGGGCGTGGGGGGCACCGGGGCCGCGATTCTGGTCCGTCCCGGGATCGGGGCGGGCGAGGCAACGGACGGGAAGGGCGAGGGGATCGCGGGGACCGGGGAGGCCGGGAGCGCGGCGGGCAGCGGGCCGAGGGCCGGGGAGGCCGGCGGGGCGAGCCGCGCGAGCTGCGCCCCGAGCCGCGCGAGGCGCACCCGGAGCCGCTTCGGGAGCCGGTGGCACCGTCCGAGCCCTCGGTGGGCACGGCGGTGGGCGAGATCGGCGAGATCGGTCGCTTCGTGCTCGGCGCCGTCGAGCGGATGGGGTTCGGATCATTCGAGATCTCCGAGACGAACGAGGAGGGTCTGGTGGTCCTCTCGCTGAAGGGGACGGGGGCGAAGGCGCTCGGAAGCGGGGATGGCCGGCCGGTGGACGCCCTCCAGCTTCTCGCGAACCAGGCCGCGGTGCGGACCTCGGAGGACGCGCCGCGGATCGTTCTCGACGTGGAGGGGGACCTCGAGGAGCGCGAGGGGCGCCTGGCGGAGCTGGCCGAGCGAGCCGCGCGGCGTGCTCGGGAGACGGGTCGGGCGATCGCCCTCGATCCGATGAGCCCCCGCGATCGACGCGCGATCCATCTCGCGTTGCGAGACGCCCAGGGGATCGCCACGATGAGCGTCGGCGAGAGCCGGTACCGCCAGGTCGTGGTGGTTCCGGAGGGAGCGGCCGAGTACGAGGAGGCCCTCCGCGAATCCCGGGCTGCCTCGGTGGCCGACGAGTAGCCGTCGCTCCGTGTTCCACGTGGAACACACAGCCGAAGCGCCGAGCCGGTTGCCTTCGCGGGGGTGAGCGACCCTACGGCGACCCTTGAGCTTGGCCTCGAGGAGATCGGGCTTGCACCGACGGGTCCGCAGCGGCTGGCCCTGCTCGGGCTCGCCCGCCTGGTCGACCGCTGGGGATCCCAGATCAATCTGACGGGCCACCGCGGCCTGGACACGATCGTCCGCCGCCTCGTCCTGGACTCCGTTGCCCTCGTGGCGCTGCTGCCCGACGTTCCAAGCCTGGCCGACCTTGGCTCCGGCGCAGGCTTTCCGGGACTTCCCGCCGCGATCCTGAGGCCGACCTGCCGCGTCACCCTGATCGAGTCGCGCGAGAAGCGGCATCACTTCCAGCGAGCCGCCTGCCGGGCGCTCGGGCTTGCCAACGCCACGCCGGTTCGTGGCAGGGCCGAGCAGATCGACCCGACACCACACGCGGCCGTGATCGCGCAGGCGATGGCGCGGCCGGGAGCCGCCCTGCCGCTGATGCTCCGGTGGGTGGAGATCGGGGGTCGCTTGTTTCTGCCGGGCGGTCCCAACGCTCCGGTCGTGGACGACCCCGCGATCGAAACAGAGACGGTCCTGCGCTATCGCTCGCCGCTCGGCGGCCCTGATCGCTCGCTCTGGATCGGTCGGCGGAGGTCGTGAGTTTAGCTACGCCGACGTTCCACGTGGAACATCGATCTCGGCATCGACATCTGCGCGGCGGATGTGGTATCGGGATGTGGTATCCGGATGTGTTATCAGGATGTGTTATCCAAGAGGGGCGTATTTATTCCCCTAAGGGGTGAGGTTCTGCTGGCGCCATGCCCGCATCGAGTCGCGTGGTCGCGGTCGTGAACCAGAAGGGTGGCGTCGGAAAGACAACGACGGCGGTGAACCTCGCGGCATCCTTCGCAGCCTCCGAGCGCCCCACGCTGCTGATCGATCTCGATCCCCAGGCGAACGCCTCGAGTGCCTTCGGGATTCATGCCGCATCGCGTCATATCTATGATGCGCTGATCGGTCGATGCGTCATGAAGGAGATCGTGCGGCCCACGGAGCTGCGCTACCTGCACCTGGTCCCGTCGGGGAGAGACCTGTACGGCGCCGAGATCGAGCTCGTGTCGGCGCTCAGTCGCGAACGTCGTCTCGAACGGGTGCTCCTCGACCTCCGCGACGCCTATGACCTCGTCGTCATCGACTGCCCGCCCTCGCTCGGGCTCCTCACGGTGAACGCGCTCACGGCGGCCGACTCCGTTCTGATTCCGCTCCAGTGCGAGTACTACGCGCTCGAGGGGCTCGCCGGGCTCCTCGAGACGGTCGCGGCGGTGCGTCAGCAGCTCAATCCGCACCTCGAGGTCGAGGGCATCGTCCTCACGATGGTCGACCAACGGAACAACCTGAGCCGGCAGGTCGAGCAGGAGGTCCGCTCGCACTTCACGCAGCGGGTGTTCCGCACGGTCATCCCGCGCAACGTGCGGCTCAGCGAGGCCCCGAGCCACGGCAAGCCGATCCTCCTCTACGACGTCCACTCCCGGGGCGCCACGAGCTACCTCAACCTCGCCGAAGAGATCCTCGCCCGGCTCGGACCGTCCGATCCGCCGCGCGAGCCTCCGGCCCTGGCATGGAGCACCCGATGAGCCGACCGAGCGCACTGGGCCGAGGCCTCGGCGCCCTGATTCCTGGCGTCGCATCCACCGCCACGGCGGAGACCGTTCCGGGCGAGACGGGTCCCCGCGCGATCCCGGTGGACGCGATCGACCCCAATCCCGAGCAGCCGCGGCGGGTCTTCGATCCCGAGCAGATCCGGAGCCTCGCCGACTCGATCCGCCGGCATGGTGTGCTCCAGCCGGTGGTCGTGCGCCAGGCGGGGGAGCGCTATGAGCTCGTGGTCGGCGAGCGGAGATGGCGCGCCAGCCGCGAGGCGGGGCTCGCCACGCTTCCCGCGATCGTCGCGGACTTCGCGGATCGCGCGCGCCTCGAGCTTGCCCTCGTCGAGAACGTCCAGCGGCGCGATCTCAACCCGATCGAGCTGGCGTACGCATTCCGCGCGCTCGGCGAGGCCGGCGCGACGCAAGAGGAGATCGGTCAGCGGGTCGGGCTCGATCGCTCGACGATTGCCAACCACCTCCGCCTCCTCGATCTCTCGAACGAGATGCAGGCCGACATCGAAACGGGTCGGATCACGGCGGGCCACGCCAAGGCGTTGCTCCAGGTCGCGAACCCGGAGCGGCGCCGACATCTCCGGGACCGCATCGTCTCGGGGTCCCTCTCGGTGCGCGCTTCCGAGGAGCTCGCGCAGGCCTCGGGAGCGACCCGCCCCCGAAAGGCCGCGACGACCCCTCGCCCCGCTTCCGATCCGAACCTCCAGCGCCTGATCGACGGCCTGCGGCAGCGCCTCCAGACACGGGTCCGGATCCAGGGCCAGGCGGCGCGGGGGCGGATCGAGATCGAGTACTTCGGCGCCGATGATCTGCAGCGCCTCGTGGGCATCCTCCTCGGCGATGCCTGACGCCGCGTCATCGCCGCAGCCCGCTCCCGAGCCCGAGCAGGCGCTGATCGCCCCCGGCGCGGAGTTCGAGGGACTCCTGCTGCTGCATGGGCCTGCACGTCTCGAGGGCCGGCTGCGGGGGGAGATCGTCGGAACGACGCTCTGGGTCGGACGGTCTGCTGCGCTGGACGCTCGGATCGAGGTCGACGAGCTCTTCGTGAGCGGCGCGATCGCCGGCTCCGTGCGGGTGCGAGGTCGCGCCGTGCTGCGGGCCACGGCCCGCGTGACGGCCAGTCTCGAGGCGCGCAGTCTCGCGCTCGAGGAGGGCTCGCTCCTCGAAGGCCCGTGCCGCACCGGGCCCGCGGGCGAGGGCGCCGGAGAGCCCGCGCAGGACCCGATTCTGCCTTGAACTTCGCCCGATCTATGTAAGACTCCAGCCGCCCCAGAGCCGGGGTGGCACCTCGGCTCGAACTTGATCGAGCCTGATCGGCCTGATCGAGCGGGGAGCTCGATCCGGCCGGCGCCGGTGCGAGCCCAATCGCGGATCCCAGGCGCCTGCGGGCGGAAGCCCCGGGGCGCGTGTGCTTCGGCGGATTCGGCGGAGCTTGGGCTCCCGGGGACCGGGGCGCTGCCGGCACACCTCGGAGTGAAGCGTGGAGCGGAATCGCGATCGCCGAGTCGCCATTGCCGCCCTCGGCGTGGCCGCCCTGGCCGCGCGCGATGCAGTCGCATCGGAGGGCGGGCTCGAGCTCATGCCCGACCCCCCGATCCTGGTCCTTCTCATCGTCTTCTTCGCGGCGCTCGTGCCGCTGGTGAACCAGCTCCTGCTGCGCCCCATGCTTCGCGTCCTCGACGCCCGCGCCGAGCGCACCGACGGCGCTCGCCGGCGAGCCGCTCGCCTCGAGGAGCAGGTGCGCGAGGTCGTCGCCCGCTACGAGCAATCGATCCGGGAAACGCGCCAGTCGGCGGAGGGCTCGCGGCGGGAGATCCTCGACGACGCCCGCCGCCGCGCCGCCGAGGAGACCCTGGCCGCGCGCTCCGATGCGGAGACCGAGCTCGGCCGCGTGCGCCGGGAACTCGGGGTCTCGGTCGGCCGAGCGCGCCAGGGGCTGCGCAGCCAGGCGCAGGAGCTCGCGCGCGAGGCAGCGGGCCGCGTGCTCGGGCGGGTGATCGAGTGAAACGCGCCGCCCTCGCCATCCTGCTCGCGCTCGCCCCGCTGGTCCCGGCCGCCGCGTCCGAGGGGGGTGGCGGCGGCCTCGGCGACCTCGTGTGGCCGGCGGTGAACCTCCTGATCCTGCTCGCGGCGCTCGTCTACTTCGGACGTCGGCCGATCCAGGACTTCTTCGCGGCGCGGCAGGATCGCATTCGCGACGACCTCGACGCGGCCGCGAGCGCGCTCGCCGAAGCCGAGGCGCGGCAAACCGAATGGCAGCGCAAGCTCGTCCGGCTCGACGCCGAGATGGCGCGCATCCGCGAGCAGGCTCGCGAGCGCGCTGAGGCCGAGCGCAAGCACATCCTCGCCGATGCCAGCGCGGCGGCGGAGCGCATCCGCAAGGACGCCCGGTCCGCCGTGGACCAGGAGCTGCGGCGGGCGCGCGAGGAGCTGCGCCGCGAGGCAGCCGAGCTCGCCCTCGAGATCGCGGCGGAGACGCTCCGCGCGCGCGTGAACGACGCGGACCGCAGCCGGCTCGTCGACGACTTCATCGAGACCATCGAGCGCAGCGGTCGCGCGGCCGCGCCGAGCCAGGGCTCCCAGCAGGAGGGACGATGAAATCGGGTGCCGCCGCCCGGCGCTATGCGCGCGCGCTCTTCGCCCTCGCTCGCGAGGAGGCTCGCATCGACGAGGTCCGGCGCGAGCTCGACGCCCTCGCGGCGCTGCTCGACAGCAACGCGGAGCTCTCCCACGCGATCCTTCGCCCGCTCTTCCCGAGTGGCGAGCGCCGCCGCGCGCTGCGAGCGGTCTGCGAGCGCCTCGGGAGCAGCGACACCGTGCGCCGCTTCTGCTCCTTCCTGGTGGACCAGCGCCGCATCGTCGAGCTCGAGGCCATTCGCACGGCCTACGGCGCCCTCGCCGATGAGGCCGCGGGCCGTCTACGCGCGCGCGTGGTCTCGGCGAGCCCGCTCTCGGACGCACAGCACGAGCGCCTGCGACGGGCGCTGGCGGAGCGTACCGGCAGCCAGCTCGAGCTCGAGGTCGAGGTCGACGCGTCGCTACTCGGTGGCGCCGTCGCCACCGTCGGCGGGCTCGTCTTCGACGGAAGCCTCCGGACGCAGCTCCTCCAGCTGCGCGCGACTCTCATGAGGGGACACTGAGCCATGGACATCAAGCCGGGCGAGATCACCGACATCCTCAAGCGCGAGATCAAGGAATACGACCGCGAGATCGACGTCGCGGAGACGGGCACCGTGCTCTCGATCGGCGACGGGATCGGCCGCGTCTTCGGCCTGGAGAAGGTCCTCGCCGGCGAGCTCGTCGAGTTCCCGGGCGGCATCGCCGGACTCGTGCTGAACCTCGAGGAGGACAACGTCGGGGTCGCCCTCATGGGCGAGGCGACGCACGTCCGCGAGGGCGACCTCGTGCGCCGGACCGGCCGCATCCTCGAGGTGCCGGTCGGCGAGGCGCTCGTCGGACGCGTGGTCGACGCCCTCGGCAACCCGATCGACGGGAAGGGCGAGATCGCCAGCTCCGAGCGGCGCCGCGTCGAGCTCAAGGCGCCCGGTATCGTGGCGCGCCGCTCGGTGCACGAGCCGCTCCAGACCGGGATCAAGGCCATCGACGCCATGACGCCGATCGGCCGCGGGCAGCGCGAGCTCATCATCGGCGACCGGCAGACGGGGAAGACCGCGATCGCGATCGACACGATCATCAACCAGCGGACGAGCGGCGTCACCTGCATCTACGTGGCGATCGGGCAGAAGCAGTCGACCGTCGCGCAGGTCGTGGAGAAGCTCAAGCAGTACGGCGCCATGGACCACACCATCGTGGTGGCGGCAACCGCGAGCGAGCCGGCGCCGCTCCAGTACATCTCGCCCTACACGGGCTGCAGCATGGGCGAGTGGTTCCGCGACAACGGCAAGCACGCCCTGATCATCTACGACGACCTGTCGAAGCAGGCGGTGGCCTACCGGCAGCTCTCGCTCCTGCTGCGGCGCCCGCCGGGACGCGAGGCCTACCCCGGAGACGTCTTCTATCTCCACTCGCGGCTGCTCGAGCGCGCTGCGAAGATGAGCGACGAGCAAGGCGGCGGGAGCCTCACGGCGCTCCCGATCATCGAGACACAGGCCGGGGACGTCTCGGCCTACATCCCGACCAACGTCATCTCGATCACGGACGGCCAGATCTTCCTCGAGACCGACCTCTTCAACTCGGGGATCCGTCCGGCCGTGAACGTCGGGATCTCGGTGTCGCGGGTGGGCGGCAATGCCCAGACGCGGGCCACGCGGAAGGTCGCGGGCAAGCTCAAGCTGAACCTCGCCCAGTACCGCGAGATGGCCGCCTTCTCCCAGTTCGGCAGCGATCTCGACAAGGCGACGCAGGAGCAGCTCGCGAACGGCGAGCGCCAGACGGAGATGCTGAAGCAGCCGCAATACTCGCCGATGCCGATGGAGGAGCAGGTGGTCTCGATCTTTTCTGCCACCCCGCAGGAGGGACGGCCTTCCTGGGTGCGCAACCAAGCGGTGGCGGATCTCCAGCGCTACGAGCGGGAGATGCTCGAGTTCATGCGCAACCGCCACGGCGACCTGCTCGAGGCGATCCGCAAGAGCGGGAAGCTCGAGGAGGACGTCGAGCGGAAGCTCGTCGCGGCCCTCGACGAGTTCGCCGGCATGTTCCAGGCGAGCGGGCAGGGCCGGAGCGCGGCCTAGCCGATGCCGAGCCTCAAGGACATCCGCCGCCGCATCACGAGCGTCAAGAAGACGCAGCAGATCACGCGCGCCATGCGGATGGTCGCCGGTGCGAAGCTGCGGCGGGCAGAAGGGGCGATCCTGGCCGCCCGGCCCTACTGCGACCAGATGCGCGACACGCTAGCCGAAGTGGCCCGGGCGCAGCGCGAGGCCCTGCACCCGCTCCTCGTGCCGCACGCCGAGCTGCGGCGGGTCGAGGTGGTGGTCGTGAGCTCCGATCGCGGCCTCTGTGGTGCCTTCAACGCCAACGTGATCAAGTACGCCGACCGCGTGATGCGCGAGCGCGGGCAGCGCGGCCAGGAGGTCCTGCTCACCTGCGCCGGCCGCAAGGCGGGGGACTTCTTCAAGCGACGGCGCCCGAAGCAGCTCCGGGGAGTGCACCCGCACGACGGGTGGGTCGACTACGCGAAGGCCGCCGCGATCGCGCGCGAGGTGTCGGCCCGCTACGTCGCCGGCGAGAGCGACCAGGTCGTGCTGGTCTATAGCGAGTTCGTGAACGCGATGACGCAGCGGCCGCGCGAGGTCCAGCTGCTGCCCTTCGCCCCGCCCGCGCTCGAGGGCGAGCGGCCCCTTCCCTTCGAGATCGAGCCGAGCCCGGAGCGTCTGCTCGAGGTGCTGGTGCCGAAGGCAGTGGAGGTGGAGGTCTACCGGGCGTTGCTCGAGAGCCAGTCGGGCGAGCACGCGGCGCGGATGACGGCGATGGAGTCGGCCACGCGCAACACCCAGGAGCTGATCTCCTCGCTGACGCTGAAATTCAACCGTGCGCGCCAGGCCGCGATCACCAAGGAGCTGATGGAGATCGTGAGCGGCGCGGAAGCGCTCTAGGAGAGGATCGATGGCAAACGAACACGGCAGGGTGATCCAGGTGATGGGCCCGGTGGTGGACGTCGAGTTCCCGCCGGGGGCACTGCCCGAGATCTACACGGCGCTCCGCGTCTCGAATCCCTCGATCGACACGCGCGAGGGCAATCTGGTGCTCGAGGTGGCGCAGCACCTCGGAGAGAACACGGTCCGCTGCGTCGCGATGGACACCACGGACGGCCTCGTGCGCGGCCAGGCCGCCGTGAACACCGGCGACGGGATCCGGGTTCCCGTCGGCAACGCCACCCTCGGCCGCATCATCAACGTGATCGGCGAGCCCGTGGACGAGCGCGGCCCGATCGACACCAAGAAGACCCTGCCCATCCACCGCCCGGCGCCGAGCTTCGTGGACCAGGCGACGAGCGTCGAGGCGCTCGAGACGGGGATCAAGGTCGTCGATCTCATCGCTCCCTACCCGAAGGGCGGCAAGGTCGGCCTCTTCGGGGGCGCCGGCGTCGGCAAGACCGTCATCATCATGGAGCTCATCAACAACATCGCGAAGGAGCACGCCGGCTACTCCGTCTTCGGCGGAGTGGGCGAGCGGACTCGCGAGGGCAACGACCTCTGGCACGAGATGATGGACGCCAAGCTCTCCGACGGGAGCACCGTGCTCGACAAGACGGCCCTCATCTACGGGCAGATGAACGAGCCGCCCGGGGCGCGCGCCCGCGTCGGTCTCTCGGCGCTGACCGCGGCGGAGTACTTCCGCGACGAGGAGGGCAAGGACGTCCTGCTCTTCATCGACAACATCTTCCGCTTCACCCAGGCGGGCTCCGAGGTGTCGGCGCTGCTCGGCCGCATCCCGTCGGCGGTCGGCTACCAGCCGACGCTCTCCACGGACATGGGAGAGCTCCAGGAGCGGATCACGTCGACCAAGAAGGGGTCGATCACGTCGGTGCAGGCGATCTACGTGCCGGCAGACGACCTCACGGACCCGGCGCCGGCGACGGCGTTCACCCACCTCGACGCGACGACCGTGCTCTCGCGCCAGATCGCGGAGCTTGGGATCTACCCGGCCGTCGATCCGCTCGACTCGACCAGCCGGATCCTCGATCCGCAGGTCGTCGGCGCCGAGCACTACGAGGTCGCGCGCGGGGTGCAGCAGGTGCTCCAGAAGTACAAGGATCTCCAGGACATCATCGCGATCCTCGGCATGGACGAGCTCTCGGAGGAGGACAAGCTCACCGTCGCGCGGGCGCGCAAGCTCCAGCGCTTCCTCTCGCAGCCCTTTCACGTGGCCGAGCAGTTCACCGGCTCACCGGGGGTGTACGTGCGACTCGCGGACACGATCCGGGGGTTCAAGGAGATCCTCGACGGCAAGCACGACGACCTCCCGGAGCAGGCCTTCTACATGGTCGGCACCATCGAGGAAGCCGTCGCCAAGGCCAAGAAGCTCGTCTAGCGACCCGGGAGGCAACGCGTGCCGTTCGAGCTCGTGATCGTGACGCCGCACCGCGAGGTCTATCGCGACCGCGTGGACGGCGTCGTGCTGCCGGGGTCCGAAGGGGAGTTCGGCGTCCTCGAGAGTCACGAGAGATTCCTGTCGCCGCTGCGTCTGGGGCAGGCGGCGATCCGCAAGGGCGGCGAGACGCTGCACGCGGCCATCGCGTCGGGCTTCGCCCGCGTCGAGGGCCAGTCGGTCGCCGTCCTGGTGGATGCCTGCGAGCTCGCCGACGAGATCGACGTCGCGAAAGCCCGCGCAGCGGAGCAGAGCGCGCGCGAGGCTCTCGGCGTGCTCGGCCTCCAGGCCGA